>Ga0179592_10000121_pt1 | contig 32284 bp, 32 predicted proteins | sample CZODoug2_1_08_16_FD_148623 | JGI IMG/M metagenome (GOLD analysis project Ga0179592, IMG submission 148623) | Vadose zone soil fungal communities from Angelo Coast Range Reserve, California, USA - CZODoug2_1_08_16fungal (Illumina Assembly) | ecosystem: Environmental > Terrestrial > Soil > Vadose...
GAAGACGCATCAGAAAACGACCAGCGTTCACCAAGGGCACATCTTCTTCAAGAATCTCAATGGCGTCTTCTTCGATGCCGATGCCGTCGTCACGCTCACGCCCGATGGACGGCTCTCCGGCATCAGCGCGACCAGCTCCGGTAAGGGCGACACCCTCATCAAGGACCTTGTCACCGTCGCCGGGGCCCTCGCTCCGCTTGCCGCGTTTGACGGTCACCACGATTCCACGATAGATGATGCGTGCAAGCAGGTCGATGATCACTCTGTCGTCATGCAAGCCGGCAGCCTCGACGTTGACAAGCAGGTTCCTCCTCTCCTCACGCTGACTTATTCCGTGTTCGTTCAATATGGCTTCAATCCCACGGACTTAAGCCCCGCCCTGTACATCGACCAAGACCTTTCTCCCGGCTATAAGAAAATCACTGGCCCGCAAACCTCTATCCTCCTCGCACCCGATGCCGCGAGCGGCCCGGCGTACAAGGCACTGCACGACATTCTCCTGGAACGGATGGAGTCGCGACTCGAACTTAAGTCCGACAAGACCAATTTGCGTTACCTCGACACAACCTCGAATGCCGAAACGGGAGACAGCAAACTCGAACTTACTAGTGTCGCGGTCATGAAACTCGCTGTCACAGGGCACGTTGCGGACCTCACTGACAAAACCCAAGTCTGGGCCGGTTCCATTCCCGCTCCCACCCACCAGGTCTATTACGTGCCGATCCCGACTCCAAAACCCTTCGGAAACACAGCCTTTGGCCTCGCCCTTTCAGATTTCGGATCTGTCACGAGCGTCCACTATGGATCGAACACTGGTGGGCCCGATTTATCGGACGCCTTCGGCTCCATCGCCACCGCTCTTAAGCCTAAGACCACCGCCGATCGTGCCAAGGAGATCCAAGATCAGGCTGACCTCATCGCCCAGCAGCAGCGCCTCATTGTCTGCCAGACCACACCTGCCCAGTGCAAATAGGAGGCGCCAAGTAAGGCGCGAGGAATTCGGCAACGCACGACGGCTGCGTCTGATGCTAAGGATCCGACTCGGGCTCGATGTCTGCGAACACCCCTCTTCAGGGTCTACATTCTGGCGGAGCAAGCGAAGTCATGATCGAATCGTCGGTAGGCGTCCGCAATGTCGAAGACATCATTTCGATCGAGGGCCCAGTCTCACGCAACAAGAAGGCGGTGAATCACGGTACGCGCTTAATCTCAACGCACGTGTCGATGTACACGGCACATGCGCAAGAGATGCCAGACCTTGCTTCCAAGCTGGGTCTCACAGACTCAGACCACGTCTTCCTGCACTTCGAAAGACATGCCTTCACAGGTGATGGTGCGCGCGTAAACACTTTTGGACCGAGGGGGCTCAGCGGCGGGGCGTTGCTCGATCTGGGTGAATTTAACTCACCAGAGTCATATGAACGCGATCCAAAGCAGAGCGCGCTGCTCAGCGGAATGGTGATCGAGGTAAAATCCTAAGGAACCCTGAGTGACGGTGCGGCGGTGCCATCGGCCAAGTGAGCTTCGCCCGCCTCGACTCTGGATGCCTGCTTGGCCGGCGTCAATTACTTCTTCCGCCCGCAAATCTAACTGTCGCCGGTCAGGGGGAGAATCGGCTTGAGCTTTTCTAGCGGGGGCTGGATGCTGCCCTTGTTGGGGGATATGCCGGAGGAGCGTTAACGGCCTATCAGGCCGTTCGTACCGGTAGGCAGGCCCGAAATCTTCTGAATGGAGGTCAGCGCTCCGGAAGTCGTGTCGACGCGGTAAGTTTCAATGGACCCGTTGGTACCCAGTACGCTGAGGTAATTGCCCGTTGCATCCACGATGAGGTCGAGCGATCCGCCCGAGGTGGTGGCGACTACCGAGACCGGCTGAACGAGGGTCCCGTCGGTCGCGATGTGGTAGCTGCTGAGCGAGTCGCTGACGGTGTTGGAGACATAGACCAGGCTTCTGTCCGGGGTAATCGCCATCCAGCAAGTCGTTTTCTGTTGTGTCGGGACCGCGGCGCTCAGTGTGTGCAAATTGCCTTGGGAGTCGAGGCTGTATGCCGAGGTGGTGCCTGCGCCTGACTCGGAGACATAAAGATGCGTGGCGTCAGTGAACTCAAACCCAAACGGTCCGCTGCCGGCGGATTTCGCAGTGACTGGTGTGCCCGGCGCATGGTTCTGCTGGAGCGGGATCACATCGATCTGGTTGGAGTCGCGGTTGGTAACGATGATCCACAATCCATCCGGGCTGATGGCGATCTGGTTAGCGGTGGTATCCGTCGGGTGCAGGGTCATGGTTGACCCGGTGATGGCGCTCAGCGCTCCCGAGGTCGAAACCTGGAACCCCTGAATCGTGGGCCCGGTCCCTGTTCCGCTACTGGCATTGCGGTTCAGGACATAGACTATGCTGTTCCATTCCGCGACGCTCACGGGCAGCGTGCCCCCTGAGGGCATTCGATCGGCGAGCGTTAGCGTCGTGTCCGTCAGGTGAAATACCGACAGGTCATTGCTGCCTGGATTCACGACGTAAAGGAATTGTCTATCACCACTCAGGGTCAGCGCTCCCTGATTCTCAAGCCCGTGGCCAACACCCGTCCCGCCGGTTGGCGTGCTCGCCAGGCTAACTAGCGTTCCATCGGACAAGCGTGAGTACGCCTGCACTGCATTGCCAGCCATCGAGTTGGTCATTGTAAAGACCACTGATGACGGAGGAGGTGGGGGTGGCGGCGGTGATGCTGGAGGCGGTGGCGGTGATGCTGGAGGCGGTGGCGGGCCTCCCGCCGTGTTGGAGCCGTTATTGCCACCGCAGGCTGCGAGCAACATCGCAAGTGCGATCCAAGGCAGGGATTTTAGGTTTCTCATTCCGCGCTTTCTCGATATCGGCCACAGAGTTCGAGCCGCATCGCACCGTTTGTACCGCGTGGGTGGAGACGACACTTCCCCCTAGGGGACCGGGGGCGGAGGGAATAAATTGCTCCGCCCGTCACGCCCGCATTTTTGCCGATAGCAACCTTGAGGCCGGGCGGATGGGCCTACTAGGCAATCTTCGGTCGGCTGGCATGAAGGCAGACACGATGCGCGACAAGTCTTAACCCTGGATCGAAATGTCGCATAGCGGAACACCAAGGCCACGCTAGCAAAAAATTCCTCGGCCGCGACTGGGCGATGTCGCAGTTCTCCTGGTGTTGTCGAGCAGCGGATCGCGGGGCTCTACAGTCGGCATCTGGGCCAAGTGGCCTCGGTGCTTACACCGGAGCTCGAAGCGCGGATCCTGGAGGCGACGCGCCGTGCGCCGAGTGGTGGCGAGACGCACTGGAGCACACGCAAACTCGGCGCTCACCTGGACGTTAGCCACATGATGGTGGCTCGGGTCTGGCGCAAGCACGGCCTGAAGCCTCATCGGATCGAGCGCTACATGGCCTCGACCGATCCAGATTTCGAGACCAAGGCGGCCGATATCATTGGGCTGTATCTGAACCCGCCGGCGCACGCCGCGGTGTTCTGTGTCGATGAGAAAACGGCTATTCAGGCCCTTGATCGCAAGGATCCGGTGCTGCCGCTCTCGCCGGGGCGCGCAGAACGGCACGGCTTCGAGTTCTACCGCCATGGCACATTGTCCCTGTACCCCGCCTTCAATACGCAAACCGGCGAAGTCCTGGGCAAGACCGCGGCGCGGCACACTTCGGCGGAGTTCGTCGCCTTCCTCACCGACATCGTGATCAACCAGCCGCGCGGCAAAGAGATCCACGTGATCGCGGACAACCTCTCGGCGCACAAGAGCGTGCCGGTCAAGGAGTTCCTCGAAGCGCACCCGAAGGTTCATCTGCACTTCACTCCGACATACTCCTCGTGGCTCAACCAGGTTGAGTTGTGGTTCGGCAAAATCGAGCGCGACGTCATCGTTCGCGGCGTGTTCACTTCGGTCTCCGACCTAAAGAGAAAGCTCATGCGCTACATCCGCCAGTGCAACAAAGCACCACGTACCGTGAAATGGAAATATGCAGATCCATCGCGTCACATCAGTACAAAATCAGTTGTTACAGGCCACTAGTGTTGAGTCGGGCATTGCGACGAGCATGATGACTGTGCGTCAGAATCGTCTACCGTATGCTGCCGGCCAAGGATTAGCCGGCGCAGCAGCCCCTATTCGCGAAACCAGCCGGTGGCCCATGACTCGTACGGCTCCCGCTCAACCAATCTACTTTGCAGTGATCGAAGGTATTTCCAATTTCGAAGACGTTACGCCCTCCGGCAACGGACCAAGTTCGCTCCTAATAGTCGAAGGAAGATTTGTATTGATTTTCCAACTCCCGTTAACCTTCTTATAGGTCTGATAGTAGATGGCATAGGTGCGGCTTTGCTGACCGGGGCCAACCAGAAAACCTTTGGTGGGCGTCTCGCCAGGTGGTGACCAAAAGATGAACATCTCTTGCCACACACCGCGCGCAGTTGTGGGCGACAGAATTTCGATCTCGGAGTCACCGAGATTCTCAAAGAGACTATGCATCTTCTCGCTTGTCATACCCACGGCGTCAAGGTGCTGCCGCCAGCCCTTCGGGCCTTTAACGACTTTGCCAATCGTATATTGCCAATAGTCCGATTCGTCAGTGAATAGATTGACCCAACGATCCCAATCCCGCTGATTGATGTAACGCGTATATTTCAAAGGCAGCTTACGGATCTCCTCGATTGCCACGAGTTTCTCCAGTTCCGACATCTTTGTCAGTTCTGGCGTCGGCTTTGCATCTGCGTATGCCTGCAGCGTCCTTTTTCGCCAAGCTTCACCTTCGGGATTTGGCGCGTTCTGAGCGATAGCCGTGCCGGTAGCCAGTGTTAATACGCCTGCCAACAGAAACCGTTTACTTGCCGCCCGTAACATACATGCTCCCCCTAAGAGTTTGTTGTGCCCGCCGGGCGGCAATATATATGGTCGCGTTTCGTAGGACAATCCCGTCCGCCAATCAAGAACAGTTGACACCATTCATGCCAACGCTTATCGTCCTACAAAATTGATGCACACAAAGAGGTGCGATGATGCTTGGTGGGAGCGCGTTCAAGGCACATCAGCTGGCTGCATCGGCCGTTTTGGCGCTGATTGTCGCTCATGGGTCCGTGGTACCGGCGATTGCAGCAAGCGAAAGTCCGCAGTTGCAACGGCTCATCGACATCGAGGAAATCAAGCAGTTGCGCGCCCGATTCGCAAATGCTGTCGATAACCGAAGATGGAACGAGCTGCGCAGTGATATCTTGGCCAAGAATTGTGTCGTAGACGTTCCGAGTGGCATGGTTCAACAGGAAAGTCACGCCGCGAATGAGCGAACAAAGATAACGGGCGATGAGGCGATAGTCGCCTTTATTCGGAACGCATTGGGGGATAAGCCCGGCGGCAGCCACGCAGTCACAATTCCGATAATCGAAACTCTATCCCCGACGTCCGCAAAAGGAATTTGGCGGCTGGGAACGGCCACGTATTTCGATACGTACACAAAAATCGATGGACGCTGGCGCATGCAAACGATTCGCTTCGAGCCTACTGAGCCTGGACCGCGACAGGAGCCTACGCTACAGAAGTAGAGTTTGACTGGACCATTGCGGCGGCGGCATTTTTCGCGCCCCAGAGCCGGCCGCGCGACGCTGCCAGCGCTACTTCGTCGGGACTGGAAACGCCTTTTCTGGAAGGCTATCTACGCCTTGCCGGACCCTACGAATGTGTGCGCGCATCTGTTTTTCGGCCTTCTTGGGATCACCCTCGAGAATCGCCTCGGTAATCAGCAAGTAGTCATTGAAGCGGCCTTCATTTTCTTCGGGACTCCAGTAACTGCGAAATTGCATGCGCAGCAGATGAATCTGCATGGTCGGAAGTATTCGAGCGATTTGCTCGTTGCCGCCGATTTCAATAACGGTATCGTAGAAATGCCGACGCTCGTCCAAGTACGACACGATGCCGCCAGTACTGTGAATTTGCTCGAGATGTTCATAGGCTTCGCGCATGCGCTGTTTGTTCCCATCACCATCGATTCTGCTCGCGGCAAGTTTGGCGGCGAGTCCGGTAAGGGCCTCGAGAACCATCAGGATCTGCTTGGCCTCCTCACGCTGCAGGGCGCGAATATATGCTCCCCGGTGGAGCGTCAACGAAACGATACCCTCTGCCGACAAGCGCTTAAGCGCTTCACGCACGGGGCCTCGGCTCACACGTAGATTATGCGTGAGGTCCCCTTCAATTAGACGCTGCCCAGGAACAAACCTTCCGGCTCGAATACCGTCGGTAATAACTTCCACGACGCGATCGGGCGAACTTAGCCGGCTCGGAGTCCCTGGGCGTTTGCGAGGCTTATCCTTAATTTTCTCTACCGAACGGGTCTGCATCTAAATCCCCCATTAGTCTTCCTTTAACAGCATGTGCGCGCAAAAACGATTATACGGCGGCAGGCCGTACCTTACGCGTTCGAGCTCCCCAAGGGTGCGCAGCGCGACTTTATTTTAGGACGATCCGCTCCTACAAGCCTTTACATCCGCCCTGCGACCGTGTCCTGTCCTCAGTCCAACGGCCCGAGTGCTCACGCTGACAGCCTAGCCGTGTCACTTTCCTTGTAGCTCGCGGTTGCGGCGCAAGACGAGTCCTGAACAGCGCGGCTGAATCATAAAACGTGATATATGTAGACTGCGATCGTAGGACGATTTCGTCATATCGTATTGACGATCAGATGTTCAGCGAGATAAGATCGAAAAAAGTCCGCTGTGGAAATAAAAAGTACGTTAGTGGGGGAGGTCTAGTGGCGATTTCAAAGAGCATTTTGGCGAAATGGCGATCGAGGTCTGGCGCAAAAAATCGCGTAGAGGCGAAGCAACTGCTCGCTGTAGCCGCCGCGGTACTTGCAACAGGCGCTACCCACCCAACGTGGGCCCAGGCGACGGCGCCGGAAGGCTTGATGGAGATCGTCGTTACCGCAGAGAAGCGCTCTGAACGAGCGCAGGACATTCCCGTCACCGTCAGCGCACTCTCAGGAAACGCCTTGACCTCGGGTGGAATCCGGGGCGCGGATGACTTAACGTCCGCCGTGCCCTCGGTGGTGTTCATCAGCGGCCTGAATGGCAGTACCTATATTCGCGGCGTCGGTGCACCCATCACAACGGCGGGTAATCAACCCGATGTCGCGATGTATGTTGATGGAGTTCTGCTCGTAAGTCCTCTCCAAGCAACCGGGGCCTTCAACAACGTTGAACGCGTCGAGATTCTCGAGGGCCCACAGGGCACGCTATTTGGCCGAAATGCCAGCGGCGGAGTCATCAACATCGTTACCGCGGACCCAAGTCAGAAAGCATCGTCCAATTTCAGCATCGGCTATGGCAACTTCCAGACAACAGAGGCAAAGTTCTACGCGAATGTGCCAATCACGAGCACGTTGGCGGCAAATGTAGCAGGGTATTTCTACAGGCAGGGGCAGGGCTGGGGTACGAACATCACGACGGGGAGGGATTCCTACAGAGAATGGTCAAACGATATACGCGTCAAGCTTGGTTGGACCCCCGATGATAAAACCGAGGTTATTCTGACATTTGACCACAGCTATCTGCACAGCGAATTGACGAATGCCCGCATTCTGCAAGGTACGAGGGGAGTGGGAGGAACGCCTGCGCCCGCCGGATGGTACGACACATCGAATGACTTTCCGTCGTTCAATAACACCGGCGTTGATAGCGGCAGCCTGCGGGCGAGCTTCGACTTTGGCGCGGCGATCTTTCGATCCATCACTGCATACACCTCGGTCATTACACGCTGGCCTTTCGATTCTGATGAAGGTCCTTTGGCGGTAATTCAGGGGCCGATTCAGGACGATGCATCAGGATTCACTCAGGAGCTGCAGCTCATATCCCCCAGTAACCAGAAAATTACATGGGCCGTAGGGCTGTTTTATCTGAACAATCAAGCAGCGTTCCGACCGATAGATCTCTTCGGATCCGAGTTCGGCACGGCCGTCATCGACGTGTATGGTCACACCACGACGCAATCGTATGCTCTCTATGGGCAGGGGAGCTGGGAATTTCTCCCCAGCACTCATTTAACCCTCGGCTCTCGGTACACCATCGATTATGCCAGTATCGACGGTCACACCGATGTCAACAAGGCCACGGGGACGGTCCACTATCAGGAAACCAGTTTTAAGGATCCCAGCTGGCGCGTCGGGCTCGATCATCGTTTCTCGCCCGAGCTGATGACGTACGCCACCTTCAGCACCGGATTCAATGCGGGTCAATACAATACTGGTAATGCCGCCGCTCGGCCAGTTCAGCCCGAGAAATTGACCGCCTACGAAGTGGGCATTAAGTCGAATTGGCTTGACGGTCGATTGCAGGCGAACGTCGCCGCATATTGGTACGACTTTAAAAACTTACAGGTTGCCGTCGTGCAGCAAGCTGTGACCGTGCAGACCAATGCCGCTGCCGCGAGAATCAAGGGGGCGGAGTTGTCGTTGGAAGCCCAACCAATTTCGCCACTGCATTTGAGGGCCGGCCTCGCGTACAACGATGCCAAGTACACTGACTACAACAACGTGCAGTTTTATGTCCCCCTTCCAACCGGCGGCTACACAACTGTCGTCGGTGACGCGACGGGCAACACACTGACAGCTTCGCCGAAGTTCAGCGCGTCAGCAGCCGCCGATTACGACATCCACTCGGCCGTGGGCTTGTTCACGACGTCAATCAATTACGGTCACAAGGGAAAAATATTTTGGAACTACTCCAATACGATTGCGACGCCTGCCTACGATCTTCTCGGCGCGCAGATCAAATGGCAGCCCTCGATTGCTGACAACTGGTTCGTGAGCTTATGGGGCAAGAATCTGACTGACAAGCAATACAATCAGCAGGAAGGCGTCCGCTTGGAACTGGCGAGCTCAGTTCCCGGCGCACCGCGTACATTCGGTGTCGCGGTCGGCGCGCACTTTTGAACGCTCCCTGATACGGCTTGCCGTCGGGACATTTCTGACTCTCCAAAGTTGCGAGAATTAGGTATTATCGTAGGACAAACATGTCGAGCATTACGGCGGCCCGCCCGGCCGCCGTGATGTCCGGCAGGCATGGCTGCAGATCAATTTAAAAGATCAACGGACAGGGGGTGGGTATGGCGTTCACAAGAACTTTGCTGATGTCTGGGAGCTTATTGCTTGGCATTTCGACGGTCGCACTGCGCGCGGATGCGGCGCACAAGCCCAGCGACGAGGCGCAAATCCGCAGCCTTTTTGTCGACTTGATGCACGATGTTGAAAAGCAGGACTCTAAAGCAGTGGCAAGGCACTACTCCCCGACAGGCTTTATGTATCTCGACGTCAGCACGCCGCGGGCTTTCTACGGCCGCGAGGGCGGCGTGTACACCTGGGACGCGTATTTCTCCTTATGCGTCCCCGGATCGATCAAGGCCGAGGCGACTGATTTGCACGTGACTGTCGCCGGTGACGGCAAGTATGCGTTCGCGTATCACTTCGACCGTTACAGGGCCAAATTGACCAATGCGAGTTTCAAGCATTTGGAAGACATTACCAATCGTGCGACGTCTTTTCTCGAGAAGAGCGGCGGCAAGTGGTACATCAAGCTGGAGCACAATTCGTTTCCTGTCGATCTCGCCACGGGCAAGCCAGATTGGGTCTCAAAGGACGTTCACGATCTGCCCCACTCTTAGTTGGTAAGTCGCAGGGGAAGTGGTAGATGAATCGTCTGCAAGGAAAAGTCGCCATCATCACGGGCGCGGGTTCCGGCGTCGGACGGGCATGCATGACGGCATTTTCCGCGGAAGGCGCGCGCGTGCTGGGGGCCGGCCGCACGCAAAAGTCACTGGATGAAACAGTGGCGTTGGCATCACAGGCGGGTGGCATCGCCACCGCAGTGACAGCGGATCTAAGCAAGGAAGCGTCAGCGCTGCGCGTCTTCGAAGCTGCGATGCGGGCCTACGGCCGGGTCGATATTCTGGTCAATTCCGCGGGCGTGGGCTACAGCTGGAACGCGACCAGTCCTGATTCGATGAATGACTTGGCAAATACCTCAGCCGACAAATGGCATGAAGTCATGGCCATCAATCTCGACTCGTGCTTTTTCATGTGCCGCCAGGCAGTGCAGCAATTTCGCGCGCAGAAGAGCGCTGGGTCGATTGTCAATGTTGCGAGCATTTCCGGCATGCTCGGCCTTGCGGGCGCGCACACTTATACGGCCGCGAAAGGCGCGATGATCAATTTGACGCGCTCGATGTGCGTCGCCTACGCGGCAGATGGGATTCGGTCGAACTGCATCGCGCCGGGATTCATTGCCACACCCATGGTCGCGTCGGTCTTGAACCTGTTCAACGATCCAGATGTCGCCGAGCGCATCACGCCGATGAAACGGCCCGGTACCGCCGAGGAAATGGCCCTGGGTTGTCTGTATTTGGCATCGGACGAGGCTTCCTATTGCAACGGGACCGTGCTGGTGATCGACGGCGGAACGTCTGCTCGTCAATAAACGCGCGGAATACATCATGGCTAAACACGTCTTTTTGTCTCTCCTGAACGCGCAAAGCGGGAGGGACGAAGAATTCAACGATTGGTATCACGACGTTCATCTGCCGGAAGTATTGACCATCCCGGGCTTCGCAGGCGCGCAGAGATTCAAATTGAGCGCCGCACAGTTGCCGGGTATGGAAACCCGCTGGAAATACCTCGTGATATACGAAATCAACGGTGATACGCCCGCACACGCACTTGCGGAACTCGCCGCACGAATGAGTGGCGGCGGCATGATTATAAGCGATGCGTTGGCACCGGATGTTGCGGCGTGGGCATACACAGCCCTCGAAGCGCCTCACGCGGCCGCGCTCTCAGGTTCCTAACGACACATCGAACAGAGGACAGGACCATGGCTGGAAATGACTCAAATGCTGATGACCCGCAAAAACCCCGGCAAAGACTCGATCGTCGAGCGTTCGTCACTGCGGCGGGCGGCACCATTGCCACCGTACTTGGCGCAGGCACAATTCCGTTCGGTGAGTCGCAGGCAGCCACCAAAGGCAAGTGGGATCACGAAGTCGATATTGTCGTCGTCGGTTCCGGGGCTGCGGGCCTGTCGGCAGCGGTGACGGCCGCGGGCGAAGGCGCCAAGGTTCTGGTGCTCGAAGCCGCACCGGTTGCCGGTGGTGCGACGGCGCGCTCCGGCGGCGGCTACTGGATTCCCAACAACCGCTTCATGCGAGAGAAGGGATTGACCGACCCGCGGCAAGACGCCGTGCGCTATATGGCCCGTTACTCCTTCACACAGCTTTACGATCCGGATGCGAAGTTCTATGGCGTGCCCGAAAATAACTATCACCAGATGGAAGCGATGTGGGACAACGCGGCACCGGCGGTGGAGCGCTTGGAGAAGCTCGGCGCCATGATCTATCGCGCCGACGATTCTTATGACTATTGGGAATATTGTCCTGAAAATAAGGCGCCCGCCGGACGCCTTGTATGGACTGTGCCGAGGCCCAACGGGGGTACCGCTGCCCGCGGTGGCGCGGAGTTGATCGCGCAAATGAAAGACTGGATGGACAAACACGGCGTGCCGATTTTGCTCGAGCACCGGGCGACACGCCTGATTCTCAATAAGAAGAAGGAAGTGATCGGCATCGAAGCCACCACTGATGAGGGAGCAAAGACGGTCACGATTCGCGCCCGCAAGGCGGTTCATTTCGGCAGCGGCGGGTTTATTTTGAATCCGGAGCTGCGGCTGAATTTTCAGCGCGGCCCTGTTTTCGGCGCCTGTGGCCCGATGACCAACCAAGGCGATTTTGTTTACATGGGCACTGAAGCGGGGGCGAAACTCGGCAACATGCAAAACGGTTGGCGGTTTCAGTTGGTGCTCGATCAAGCGCTCCAATCGCCCGCTCTCGCAACTGATGTCTGGGGCGTCATCGGCGACAGCATGGTCGTGGTCAATAAGTTCGGCAAGCGCGTCGTCGATGAGAAGCGGCCGTACAGCGATCGTGGCGAGATTCATTTCGTCTATGACCCGCAACATCAAGAATGGACCAATCTTGTGTTGTTCCAGATTTTCGACCAACGCATTGCCGACTTGTCGGCGGGCTTCTATCCTTTTCCGCCCAAGGGCACCAGCGCACCGCACGTTTTGAAGGGTGAAACAATGGATGATCTTGCCAACGCGATTGCCGCGCGGCTTGCTCAGCACGGCGGCAAAATCGGCGGTTTCAAGTTGGACAAGACTTTCAATGCCAATTTGAAGGAGACAGTCACAAGATTTAATCGCTTCGCAGAATCCGGCGTGGACGAGGATTTCAATCGGGGCGGCCCGACATTCAAGTACGACGCCCAGTGGCACGAGCGTTTTGGAGGCCAGGAAGCGGTCAAGGCCAACGACAAGCCGAATAAGACGATGTATCCGATCGCCTCCAAGGGCCCGTACTACGCGATATTGCTCTGCTCCGGCAGTGCCGATACCAATGGCGGTCCAGTCATCAACGAGAAATCGCAGGTGCTTTCGACAAAAAACCAGGTTATTCCAGGGTTGTATGGCGCCGGTAACTGCATTTCTGCGCCATCGGGAAGAGCATATTGGGGCGGCGGCGCGACTATCGGCACCGCGCTAACCTTCGGCTACATTGCCGGCATGAATGCGTCCAAGGAACCCGTCAAGGATGCGACCTGAGAGAATCCCGTGACCAACTGCATGCTGGTTCGACGAGAGGTCGCGGCGCCGAACGACCCTACTGCCGTGCTGCTGGCATTGCATGGCCATGGCGGTGGCGTTGATCAGCTGGAGCCGCTCTGCCGCGTGCTCCATTCCGATCTCTCGCTGGTGTTGCCGCAGGCCTGGCGCACTTTGCACGTTCACGGTATGTATGAGGCGGAAGATCCCGGTCACAGTTGGTTCTTCAACTTTGCCGAAGGCAGCCCGGAGCCGGCGACCTACGGCGATTGCCTGATGGAACTGGAAAATCTGGTGTACGACATACGGGAGCACCACTCGTCGAAAGTGCCGATCATCGTCATCGGCATTGATCAGGGTGCGGTACTGGCTTTGGGTCTGTGTGGCGTGGTGCCGGACTACCTCGCGGGGGTTGCCGCCATCGGCGGGCATGTGCCGAAGATCAAAGGTTGGGCGCCACCCTATGAGGACTTCATGGGATTGCCTTCGCTCTTGATTCGCGATGCTGCAGCGACGCAAGGATCCGACGCGATAATTCAGCGAGAGATGCAGGACTGCAACGCAGACGTGACCTTATGCAGGGTTGGCGGTGTGCTGAAGTCGCCACTTTTGGCTGCCGCACCCTTACGGCAATGGATAGGGCCGCTGCTGCGAGCCCCAACGTCTGTGGCGCTCATGCGCGATTGCGCAGCGGTCGAGGATTGAGAGTGCTTGCAAAATGGTGGGTCATCCCCGCGACGTTTCAGTGCATGATGTTGACCGCAAACGTTATGGCATCGTCGACCGGCCCGGTGCCAGGTTTGAGCGGCGTGCCGGCCGCCGGCAACAATGGGGCCGAGAACACCTGCGTGATGTGTCACCTGGATTATCCGCTAAATCCCGATGGTCTGGGCAAGATGACCCTCGTGGGGGTCCCATCAACGTACGTGCCTGGCAAAATATATGCGCTCGAGCTTCAGGTAAGTCATCCCGAAGCGAACCGCTGGGGTTTTCAGCTCACCGCGGTCGCGGGCAAGGATCTGCACGGAGCCGGTGATTTCGCACCGCTAGCGCAAGATAGGACGACGCAGCGCGTCGTAAGCGACGTCGGCAACCGCGTGTACATCGAACATGGCGCAACGGGAAAAGCGACCGGAGTAGGGCAGAAGAACACATTTTCGTGGCGCTTTAACTGGACAGCACCCAGTGTACTGGATGGGGACGTCTTATTTTACGGCGCGTTCAACGCGGCCAATGGTGACGGCAGCAATGGTGGCGATAAAATTTACGCGCCGAATTCCGGACTCCTGGCAACGCGCAGAGGTGGTGCGGCACCGTCCGGGACGTTCGGTCACTTACTTAGTCCGCCAACCCGGCTTCCCCTTGCCCCCGCTGTAGCCCGCCTGGACGCGCTGCTTGAGTAGCCCAGGCGGTCTAAAGCGTTCTCCGTAAGCCTCTTGCATGATTTCTTGTGCTTGTACGCACAGGCTCGAGGTGACCGCATCCATTAGCTCAAAAGGCCCTAGCGGGTGGCCTAAGCCCGCTTTGCAAGCTGTGTCGATATCTTCGGGAGAGGCCACACCTTCCTCTACCAAGCGCACCGCCTCGATGATAAATGCATGCAACATGCGATTCACGGCAAACCCCGCTACATCCTTAACCTTGATGGGCGCTTTCCCTAGGTTGCGGCAATGCTCGAGAGTGACCATCAGCGTTTCCTCCGAGGTTTTGAAGCCCGGGATTACCTCTACCAGCTTCATGCGCGTAACCGGCGAGAAATAGTGGGTACCGATAAACGTTCGTTGCCGCTCGGGACTGACCCTGGAGGCCAAGGTCGAAATCGGTATTGTCGATGTATTGGTTGCAAAAATGCACTGTTCGCCGCAGACGGCGTCCAAACGGACCAAGAGATCCGCCTTCACCTGCAGGTCCTCAAAGACGGCCTCAGTGATATAACCACAGGCGTTGAGCGCTGCTAGTTCAGTGACAGGCTCAATACCCTTCAGCGCCAAGGCTCTTTGCTGTGGGGTAAAAAAGCCGCGTGTGATGCCCTTGTCCAACAAAGTTCCAAGACGGCTCAGGGCCTGGCTCAGCATTTCAGCCGTGCGATCGACGAGATAAACGTGATGCCCGGCAAGGGCGTGCACCAGCGCAATTTCGGAGCCCATTAGGCCGGCCCCGACGACTCCGACTTCTTTGAACGTTTTGGTCACGTCATTTATCTCAGTGGGCATGCCAATTGGACTCGCGCTATGGGCGCACTGGCGCAAATTTCCGAAGCCAGTTCGGTTGCGGCAGTCACAGATTGATCTGCGTCCTCAGAGGCGACGATCATGTCGCATGCCAGTGCGATCTCAAAACCGCCGGCCCCATTCACTGCATTCCTTGCCGCTGGACGATTAATCGTGACCAATGCCACATGCGGGCGAATGACGGTGGCATCACGGCATCGTTGGCGAAAGTAAAATTCATATCAGGTCCTCAGCACTGTCCCAGCGCGATTTCATTTGCCGGGTTGTATCGAGCGATAAAGGTGCGAAATCGCCGCCGGTGAGCTTCGGATCGGTGCCCCGGTGGCTCTTCAGCTCAAAACGCCCGATCTGATTGCGGTGCACTTCGTCCGGGCCATCCGCGAGACGCAGCAATCTGGCTGTGGCATATGCTGATGAGAGGAAGTGATCATCGTTCGTGCCCCCGCCGCCAAACGCCTGTATGGCCCAATCGATGACCTGACACGCCATGCCCGGCGCGGCGGCCTTTATCATCGCGATCTCTTTGCGCGCCGCCTTGTTGCCTACGGTGTCCATCATCCACGCGGCACGCAACGTCAACAGCCGGCACTGATCGATCATGATCCGGGACTTCGCGATTCGCTCCAAAGTCACTGTTTGTTCCGACAGCGCCTTTCCGAAAGGAAAGCGTTCATCGGCACGCCGGCACATTTTTTCGAGCACTCGCTCCGCCAGGCCGATGAGACGCATGCAGTGATGAATCCGGCCGGGGCCCAATCGGCCTTGCGCGATCTCGAAACCGCGGCCTTCGCCCAGGAGGATATTGGCAATCGGGACTCTGACGTTCTCGAACAATACTTCCGCCGCGCGGTCGGGTACACCGTAGAACCCGAATATCGGGATGGCGCGGATCACCATCACGCCGAGCGTGTCCTTGGGGACGAGAATCATCGACTGTTGGCGATACCGATCGGCATCATCCGGATTGGTTTTGCCCATGAATATGATGATTTTGCAACGTGGATCGGGCGAACCGGTTGTGTACCACTTGCGGCCGTTGATGACGTAAGAATCACCGTCGCGCACAATGGAGCTTTGAATATTGGTGGCGTCGCTCGAGGCGACCTCAGGTTCGGTCATTGCAAACGCTGAACGGATGGTGCCGGCAAGCAGCGGCTCCAACCATTGCTTCTTTTGCTCAGAGGTTCCATAGCGTTCAATGGTCTCCATGTTGCCTGTGTCGGGCGCCGAGCAGTTAAAGACCTCTGGCGCCAAATGCGAACGGCCCATGATTTCGCACAATGGCGCATATTCGGAGTTGGTAAGCCCGGCGCCGCGTTCACTGTTCGGCAAGAATAAATTCCAAAGACCCTGAGCCTTGGCCTTGCCTTTCAATTCCTCGAGGATCGGCGCAACCCGCCACGGGCCCAGCTGTTCCGATTCACGATAAAACTGGCGCTCGTTCGGGTAGATGTGCTTCGCCATGAAGTCTCTGATGCGAAGGTGCAGATCGGATACTTTGTTCGGCATCTCGAGGTTAACCATAAGTTACTCCGCGCCTAAAGGCGTTCGACTAACGTCGCGTTGGCCATTCCGCCGGATTCGCACATGGTTTGAATGCCGAAACGGCCGCGGCATTCCTCCAGCGCAGCTATCAAGTTGCCCATCAGACGTCCGCCTGATCCGCCTACGGGATGTCCGAGTGCAATGGCGCCGCCATAGCGATTGAGCTGAGATGTATCGACATCGAATTCTCGATTCCAAGCGAGAACCACCGAGGCAAATGCCTCATTGACTTCGAAAGCGTCGATATCACCGGTCCTGAGGCCGGCACGCTTGAGAAGTTTACGTGTAGCGGGAATGATCGCCGTGAGCATGAGAATGGGATCATCGCCCAATATGGCGAAATGGCTGATGGCCGCACGCGGCTTCAAGTTTAAGCGGGCAGCGAGGCGCTCCTCGACGATCAACACCGCAGAGGCGCCATCGCTTACCTGGCTCGAATTGCCGGCGGTGACGCTCCAATGAATATCGGGAAAGCGCACCAGCATCTCGGGATCCTCGAAGACAGGGTTCAATGCGGCGAGCTTCTGCATGGTGGTGTCGCGGCGTATGCCTTCGTCCCTTTCCGCCACTTTCACGCTACTCTCACCCGCAACGTGAATCGGAACTATCGAGCGGGCGCTGATACCGGCATCTTCCGCATGTGCCGCGCGTTGGTGAGATGCAAGGGAGAATTGATCCATTGCGTCGCGGCTTAGCTGCCAACGCGAGGCAATGAGTTCGGCGGAAATACCTTGTCCGACAAAGCCCGCAGGGTAGGCCGCCTTGAGCATGGGGCCCAAATTGTCCTTGCCTAGGCGATTCGCGCGCATTGGCACGGTGCTCATCATTTCGACGCCGCCGGCGATGACCATATCGTAGGCGCCGGCGATGATGCCTTGCGCGCCAAAGTCGATGGCCTGCTGTGCCGAGCCGCACTTTCGGTCGATAGTTACCGCCGGAACGCTTGCCGGCAATCCCGCCGCGAGCACTGCCTGGCGCCCGATGTTTCCCGCTTGCTCGCCGACCTGGATAACGCAGCCGGTGATGACGTCGTCCACGGCGGCCGGGTCGATTCCCGTGCGCGCAACTAGCGCGCGCAATACTTGCGCGTACAAATCGACTGGATGCATGCCATGCAACGCGCCGCCGCCGCGGCCCTTTCCGAAGGGCGACCGCACCACATCCACGATCACGGCACGTCGCGCAGCCACAGGATCACCGCCTAAGGGTCACGGACAAATTGCCTGCTTGCAATTGTACAAACGGCAGCTTGGTAATTTGCATCAGGCGGCCGACGCGCGCGAGGTCTGGGTCGGAAAAGTGCGGAAAATATCGTTTGAGCGGGCCCGCCTCGCGCATCCGCTGCAGATCCGCTTCGGGCATCAGCGCCCTTAATATGAGTTCGTCGTCGTCCAGCGTACCGTGAAGCTGGCGCAACTCCTGGATGGTGGGTTGCTCCGGCGGATGCGCGATGATTTCACCCGCTCGCGGGCTATTCATGATCATATCCAACACGTTGGCGTCTATGGGTGAGACGGGCGTGCCATAAAATCCCGCCGCGTACTGAACGATTTCGTCGGGCACCACTGAGTAGCGCTTGCCGTTAATGACGTTGAGGACGGCCTGTATGCCGACTAGTTGGCTAAAGGGAGTGGCCATACCTGGATAGCCGAGCTCGCGGCGCACGACCGCAACTTCACGCAGCACCTCCTCGAACCTCTCGCTGATCCCGTGTTGGGCGAGCTGTGCCTTTAACGTGCCAACCATTCCACCTGGAATCTGATGCTGAATCGACAGAACATTGTATTCATTGTGCTGGTTTACCAGAAATCCCGCGGCCTTGCCGATTCGCTCGAAGTGATCGGCCACCGGTTTTAACATGGATTTATCGAGATTGTGCGTGTGCCCCAATAGCTCGATATTGTTCACCGTGATCTCCGTCGACGGAACCGATGGACCGTTCGCCATCGGGCGACTGGCGGTATGCAGAATGCTCACTCCTAAAGGAATCGCATCGAGATAAGCTTTCGCTGATTGGCCTAAAATATTGTTGGCGTGGAATTCTATGGGTTTGCCGCCGGCTTTGGCGACGATTGCAGGCAGCAGGGTGCTCAAGCGCTCTTTTTCGAGAACACCGGCAGTGTCGTAGAGCAAAATGGTGTCGACGTGGGGTGACGCAGCCAGCTGCTGTACTTTCTCGGCGTAATAGCCATCCGTATGCACGGGCGAGAGGGTAAACATAATTGCGCCGGCCACCTCGGAATCAAATTCCTTCGCGACCTTGGCGAGCCGCAGCATCTTATCGATGTTGAACAGCACATCGTAAATCCAATAGCTGCGCGCACCGTGACGATTCAGTTGACGCATCCATGTGTCCATGAGCGCGTCGGGGGTGGTGCCAAAGGTGACGGACGCGTTTGAGCGCATGCCGCTCCGCAGCGTGGTGCGGGGCATGGCTTCCACGAGGGCATCCATCATTTGCCACGGATTCTCTCTACAGCGCCGAATGAGAACTTCGAAGTGATTCGAACCTGTAAGGTCGATGACGCGAAAGCCCGTGCGGTCCAAATGACCTGCGGCGGGCAGTGCCATGCCGGCCTGAAGGCGCATTCCCCATAAGCTCTGCTGGCCGTCGCGAATGGTTTCGTCCAAGAATTCGATGTGCGCCATGAGAATTAACTTCCTTGATATGTCCGGAAAGCCGGCAAGAGCACGTCTTCCAACCAACGGGTGTTGGTTCGATTGGCACGATAGTCAGCGTGATCGACGATAAAGCGCAGTAGCGGAATGTTGGTGGCGATGCCTTCGACCGAAAACGTGCCCAATGCCTGTGCCAAGAGCTCGATCGCTTGCTCGCGAGTATCAGCACGAACGATCAGCTTGGCCACCATACTGTCGTAATAAGGGGAGACAAGAGTTCCCTCGCCCACGGCGCAGTCCACGCGCACACCTGAGCCCACCGGCGCATCCCAGCGGGTGATCTGGCCGGGCGATGGTGCAAAGTCACGCATCGGGTCCTCGGCTAGAATGCGGACTTCGATGGCGTGGCCGTGAAACGATACGTCACTTTGGCTGACTTCGCCCAAAGTGCCTTCCGCCATTTGAATCTGCATTTCGACAAGATTGTTGCCGGTGATGGCCTCCGAGACCGGGTGTTCGACTTGGATGCGCGCATTGACTTCCATGAAGAAAAATTCTTGACCTGCGACGTCGTATAAAAATTCCACTGTTCCGGCATTTCGATAACGGATCGAAGAGAGCAAGTCCACTGCACAGCTGTGCAGCCGCCGACGGACCTGTGCCGGAAGTATTTGTGCCGGCGCTTCCTCGATCATCTTTTGATAGCGGCGCTGAATGGAGCAATCCCGCTCTCCAAAATGTAGCGCGCCGCCCATTCCATTACCCAGTATCTGCACCTCAATGTGGCGCGCGACTTCGACATACCGCTCAAGGTATAGAGTGCCATCGCCAAAAGCCTCGCGGGCAGTGGTGGCGGCGATCTCGAAACAATCCGACAATTCTTTGGCATTAGCCGCAACCATCATGCCGCGCCCGCCACCGCCGGCCGACGCCTTGGTAATCACCGGATAGCCAATCTGTGCTGCCACTGCCAACGCTGCGCCGACATCGTCGATTTTCTTGCTGCCGCTGGTGGTGGGGACATTGGCCGCGCGCGCGACCTCGCGCGCGGAAAGCTTATCGCCGATTTGCCTGATGGAGCGCGCGGTTGGGCCGACGAACCCAATGCTTGCTTCCTCGCACAGTTCCGCCAGTTCGGGCCGCTCGGACAAAAAGCCATAGCCTGGATGCAGCAGGTTGCAGCCGGTGGCTGTGGCAGCGTGCATGATCAGCGACGTGTTCAGGTAGGAGTCGCGCGCCGGTGCAGGCCCCAACAAAACCGTGCGCGTCGCTTCGCCGGCCGGTATGCCGCCCTGGTCCGCCGCGGATATACCGAGAACCGATTCGATTCCGAGGGCGCGCGCGGCACGGATCACCCGCAGCGCGATTTCGCCGCGGTTGGCGACAAAAATGCGTTTTATGGCGACGGCGGCCTCACTCATGGTTCAACGAGGAACAATGGCTGGTTGTATTCCACGAGATCCGAGTCTGCCGGATAAATTTCTCGAACGGTGCCTTTAACACCCGCCCGAACCGTTGTGAATAATTTCATGACTTCGATCAGGCAGATTTCCGTCTCGGCGCTGATTTTGCCGCCCACCTCTACAAAGGGCGGGCTGCCGGGTTTTGGCGAGCGGTAAAACGTTCCCAAACTGGGCGCACGTATTTGCGTCCATCCCTGCGGAATAGTTTTCAGCAGCTTTTTGGGTGCCGGCAACGGTGCGCCAGACAATTCCTTCGGAACGGTAGTGGACTCGTTGCGGGATGCATTCCAATTGGTATTGCCTGGCGGAATTTCGCGCAGTTGCGGCGCAGCGTCTTTCGCCAATATCAATTCAACGCCTTCCATTTGGAGCCGCATTTCACGCCAATCGCTGCTCTCAAAGTTGCGAATCAACGCCTCGAGATCTTCGTCCGGCAACTTCCACATGTCCCGCTTCCTTTAGTTCTTTGCCGGCTGGTATTGCACTGCAACCAGCAGTGCAGGCAGTCGCGGATAGGTGACGATAACGCTAGCGCCGGCTCGAAGCGCCGCTTGCACGGCGGCGTCGCTTGTCGAAAAAATCGCTCCACGCACCCAGCCTCCAGGCGGGAGGCTCTCCAGCGCTTCGGCTATTGCCTCCGGTTTCTCTGCGTTCGCTAGCAAGTCGAGGTCAAGGACGGGGGACGCTGTCGGCGCGTCCGCGAGCACACGAATCGGCGCGCGTTCGATCCCCCACGCCAGCAATTGCGACAACAAGGGCTCGGTCTCTTCGCGGCGAATCTCGGTTTCGAGTTCGCCCGCGTAAATTAGTCCGGCTGCGCCATCGACGGTGACACGCTTGCCGCTGAGACCCATTAGCGCATCCACGCCGCAACCCACCACGCATGGTTTTCCCAACGCGCGTGCGACTACCGCCGCATGTGAGGTCGTCCCGCCCCGTTCGGTGATCGTGGCTTTTGCTGCGATCATGCCGTGAAGATCGTTCGGACTAGTGGTTGCGCGTGCCAGAACAACATGATCACCGCTCTTGGCTCTGGCTTCAGCCGTATCCGCTTCGAGAACCACGACGCCGCTGGCAATTCCTGGTGATGCGCCTTCTCCACGAGCCAGAATGGGCGCATTGGCGGCGGCGCCCTCCGCAAGCCACGGCATTAGCAGCAACCGAATCTGGTCCGGAGACACGCGACGCAGCGCCTCGTCGGAGTCGATGTGGCCTTCCTTGACCATCGCCTCGGCGATGCGGACGGCCGCATACGGCGCCCGCTTCGCCGAGCGTGTTTGCAGAAAGTATAAGCGTCCTCGCTCAACAGTGAATTCGATGTCCTGTACGTCGCGGTGGAAGCGCTCGAGCGAGTCTGCGCAGCGCAAGAGCTCTTGCATCGCGTCGGAAACGTTTTCGCTCATCACCTCGAGCGGACCGGGAGTGTGCGAGCCGGAGACAATTTCCTCGCCTTGGGCGCGCGGCAAATATTCTCCGAAGGGCTGCTTCTCGCCCGTTAACGGATTGCGACTGAAAAGTACGCCGGTGCCGGATCGATGATCGAGGTTGCCAAATACCATGGATTGCACCGTAACTGCGGTGCCCAAGTCATTCGAGATCCCTTGATGTTTCCGGTAGCGGCGGGCCCGCGCCGAATTCCAGGAATCGAACACTGCGCTGATGGCCCTAAGCAGCTGATGGCGCACATCCGTTGGCACGGGCACTCCCGAAGCCGCTGCTATGGCTTCTCGCCACGCGGCAGGCGGCGCATCCGGCTCGAACCGAACAGCGTCCACTCTTAGCACAATCTTGGCGTAAAGCTCGAGGAACCGGCGGTGTACATCTCGGGCGAAGGCGGCATCATTCCACTCGGCGGCCAGCTGAGCCTCGGTCTGATCCGTCATACCCAGGTTCAGTACCGTGTCCATCATGCCGGGCATAGAGACTGCGGCGCCTGATCGGACCGACACCAGCAAGGGCCTCGGACCGCCGCCGAAACGCTTACCGGTCTGGTCCTCAAGCCATGCAATACCGGACTCAATCTCCTGCACCAGCGGTCCATCGATCTTGCCCGCGGAAAAATAATCCATGCAGGCTCGAGTGGTTATCACGAAGGCCGGCGGTACGTTGAGCCCCAAGGCGCTCATACTGGCAATGGACCAGGCTTTGCCGCCGACGAGGGCTTTGTCGGGAACGTATGCGCCGTTCAAGGTGATCACAGAGCTGTGAACTTGGTTCACTGTCAGGCTTCGCTGCGGAGTCGGCCGAGCAATCTCAAAAGATCCTCGTGAAGCTCAAACCAAAGGGTGTGATAGCTTTCGATCGTAGGGCTGCTCACCCACTGGATATTGCCGCTTTCTGCCTGCTCAAGCGCCGCCAGCAAGCGCGTGCGGTAGTAGGCGAAGCGCGGCAGAACGCCTGCAAATCTACCGAGCAATACTTCGGCACGTTCGTTTAACTGCCCAAGCTGGTCAATGATTCGCAAATCGTAATCGCGATTGGAGTGATCGTTCGGCAAGCGCGTCCCGGCAGTATCCAAGGTTTGCCAACGGGTGATCAGAGTTTTCAACTCGACATTGATGCGCTCGAAGTTCTCGTAAGCTGCCAAAAATGCAACCGAGTCGCGCAGCTCCGCGCATCGGCGCGAGTAGTCGTAATGCAAAGCCACGTGGGCCAAGGGAGTGAGGACATACTTGCCGTCCTTCGCGATTGCGCGGCCGCTCTTGGCAGCCTGGTCAAGCAAGCTGACTGCCTCGTCCTCAGACGTGCCGATCAATGGCGCAATCTCGCCTGGTGTGGCGTGTTTCTTGATCGCGAGGCCATGTAGGAGCTCATGCATTTTGATCATGATTTGGCCGCCTCAGCTTGCGCGGCCAAGACGCCGTCCCGTACTTTCCGGCGCAGGATCTTGTTCGCGCCGCTCTTCGGCAATTCCGGCCAAATATCGATGGATTTGGGAGATTTAAAGCTGGCGAGGCGATCGCGGGCAAATTCCAACAACGCGGCGCGGTCCAAGTTTGCCCGGCCGGCGACCACTGCATGCACGCGGTCGCCCCATTTCTCATCAGGCAGGCCAATCACAGCTGCCTCAGTGACGCCCTCAAATGCCAAGAGCACTTCCTCAACCTCGCGTGGATACACGTTATAACCGCCGGAAATCAACATGTCGTTTTTCCGATCGAGCAGGTAGTAAAACCCGTCTTCGTCCACGCGCCCGATATCGCCGGTGTGCAGCCAGCCGCCGCCAAATACAGCTTCGGTGGCCTCGGGTCTGTTCCAGTAATAGGCCATGAGCTGCGGCCCGCGACAGACGACTTCACCGATTTGGCCTGGTGCCAGAAACTCGCCTTCGTCGTTCATAATAGCCACCTCTACGCACGTGAAAGGACGACCGCAGGAACCAATGCGGTCATGATGTTCCGGGCCGAGGTAGGTGATCACCATGGGGCTTTCGGCCTGGCCGTACGTTTGCGCGAAGACGCGTCCGAATCGCTGCTCGGCGCGGTGCAATACCGCGGGCGAAATGGGTGATGCGCCGTACACGATCCGCCGCAGTTTGAGGTCCGCCGCGTCGATACCGCTCTCTTCCAAAATCATGGCAAGCATCGTCGGTACTAGAAACGTCACCGTGGCCTGGGTTGCGGCAGCCAATTCCAGGAATTCCGCCGCATCGAATTTCTTCATGACGATCGACTGCATCCCGCGGACAATTGCCGGAAGAAAAAAGGCGCCTGAGGCATGCGCAATCGGGGCCGCGTGCAAGAACACGTCTGAAGGTCCAATGTCGGGCACGAGATCAACGAGAAAGGCCATGAGTTCCGCGAGTTCTCCGCGCGTCGTCAATGTCACAGCCTTGGGCTTTCCAGTAGTGCCGCCGGTGTAACCGAGCCGCAACGGCGCATCCAATGTGCGATCAAAGGCGCATGGAGCATTTCGTGCCGATGCCATCATCCCGGAGATGGCCTCCGAATCGAAACTGAATTCGACATCAGGAAAATTCAAGGCGCTCCCGCAAATCACCCCACGGGAACCGCTATCCTTGAGCTTGTAGTCATGATCTTCCGGAGTCTCGCGCGTGTTCAGCGATACGCGCACCAAGCCGGCTTTCGCCAGCGCGTAATAAGCCACGAGGCAATCGATGCCGTTGGGCAGAAGTACGCCGACGCGATCGCCGGACACCAGTCCGGCATCGCGCAATGCATTGCCGAGACGGTCGGTCAGCGCATCGAATTCGCGAAACGACAACACACGGCGTCCTTCTCGCAAGCACGGCGCGTCGCCAAAATGCAGTGCCGCGCGTCTGATGAGCGAGCCTATTTGCATGCCGCCGCCGGCCATTGCAGCTTTGCATTGGCGCTCATTTGGATGGCGCCGCACCGCGATCGCGCAGCGTGCGGGATTGTTTCTGTTCTAAACGATAGAGGGCATCGCAGAGCGGATGATCGCCATGGTATTTGACCCAGGTCTCGCAAAGATATCGATAGGGTTCGGCGCAGACCTCAGGTGTGAAGGCTGCAGCGCGGCGGTTGTATTCCGCCAGCGTCAACGCGCCTTGAGTCGTGCGATAACGGTCTACTTTTGGGTCCAGTGATGAGCTGCCCCGCACGATTCCGCCTGAACTCGCCACATAGTCCTCGCCCGCGAGCACCGAGTAGGGCAGCGGGGTGAAGACGCGGCTGGGTCGATTCGAGTGTTGCATCATGGAAAATGGCGACAGTTGCTGGCTGGGCAAAGAGATGCTTCCCACCAGCTCTCCCAACACGCTATTGGCGAACTCATCATTCAGCAGCGGCCGAAAGCGCTGCGCGCGCGGATCGATTTCCAGCCAATCCTCGACCTCAAACACGCCCGCGACATGAGCAAGATCCTTGATCACCGCAAAATAGACGAGAGCGCCGGCATCGACCAATTGTTCGCGGCTCCAGCTTGCCATTCGGGTCCAGAGTTTGATGGTCGCGGCCTTCAGAATGTCGTTGAGTTCGATGAATTTGTGTGTGAGCTCTTCGGCCGAATTCATCCCGATCGGGACATAGCCATCGGACAAGGGATCAGAGGTGTAGAGGCCGATGGCGGCCAACTTGTCCGAAGTGAACTCTGGGTCGCATTCAAAGCTGCCCCAGTCGTCAACCAGGTGGAAATGGCAGTCGCGCACTGCCATGGGTATCGTAAGATTATTGTACGGAACTTCTGCGGCGACACCGTCCAGCCAGGGTAAAGAGCACTCCGCCAAATCCATGAAGTCGCGCACGATCATTTCGTGACGTTCGTCGAATCGATAGGGCCCTGAGTTGGTCAAACTGATGCGGCTTTCACAGGAGATCAAAAAGCCATACTGAGACGCCGTCGCCATGAAGGTGTGTGCGGCCGTCTGCAGGGCATCGCCCGGCAAGCATGGAAACATATCGGCCTTGAACACTTCCAGCCGGCGATCCGGCAGAATCTGCGCACGATGCCCATACTCGCGATTGGTAATATGACCGTCGTTGCGGTGCCAGGACAGTTGGAAGCGTTTCCAGAAGTCCATCACATAGAGCACATCGTGCAGTGCATCCTGCGGCCGGATAATCCCCATCGACAGCAACCACTCACGGCCCAATAAGTAGAAAGAGGGAAGACACCACCCGAGCTGCGAATTCTGAATCTTGATGCCCATGTTGCGTGAGCGATCGGCAATCTGCTCTGCCGGCATTCGGCTCTCGATCTTGCGCAGCAGCGTCGGGTAGCGGTAGAAAGCGTTCAGATAGGACAGCATGATGTAAGGCGATACGGGAAATAACTTCGAGCCTTGCACCGTTCGGGTCACGCAGAGCCAATACGTTTCGTCGCCACAATTCTGCATCAGATTATTGGCTTCGAGCAGTTGCGCATAAGAGGGGAGGGCCGGGCTCATGCCGTGAGCTTCCAAATCGAAGCCATCATGTCTACTCCCTTTTGACAGGCCTCCGCGGTTTTCGCCGGCGCAGTGGTTTCGATCTCGACGCGATCGCCCTCCCGGATGCCGCTGACTTTGGCGTTCATCAGACAGGGGATGCCATATTCCCGGGTCAGAATGCCGAGATGCGAGCGCACGGTGCCGCCGGCGCAGATGACACCTTTGAATTTCTCCAAAATGGGCGCGGTGAGGGTTCCGCCGCTATCGTCGATGATCGCGATGAAATCATCGGGCACTCCCTGCTGCATCAACGCCAAAACCCGCTCGCTGGTTCGAATATAGCTTGCGGTGCCGACGGTGTTCTGCGCCCGCCGCACGACGTTATCGCCTTGGCCGCGCAACTGCCGGCCGCCTTCCTCGGCGCCTACGACCGCATCGCGATGCTCGAAGCTGAATGACGCATTCGTTGCGCTGGACTGATCGCCGGACAGGTAGATATCCGGACGGTCGCGCAACGACAGCATCGATGACCATGCAAAGCGGTGCCCGGAGGCGAGAATGCGTTTTTCGATGGCTTCGAAGTCCGCCTGTGTAATCGTGTCGTTTGCGACACCGAAGACGAAAGCCGACCACTCTTTGCCGCACTCGGCTAGGCGCCGCCTCACCAGGTCGCGTACCCCGTTGTGGACTGCTTCGACGAGCATGGAAGCTGGACGATCTCCATACCTGTCGCCGTCAATGAATAACTTCGTCACTTAGCACCCCCCCCAGAAAGCCCGTTTAATTTAAATCAATTGCACGACTATTTTTCTTGTAACAAGGGATAAAAGTCTTGATTTGGTAGAATGCCTTTTTAAAAGTTAGAAGACAAGATTGTAGCACGATTTGGCCATATACTCGTCGGGCGAACGCCCACACAATGACCTGTCTTCGCAGGGGCGCGTGCGCAGCCACCGGCCGAGATCCTCCGCGGCACAGCTACGTTGACACGGTCAGATGCTAAGGATATTGTCCTACAATATTGAAGCACACGATGAGGTGCGTGGTATGCCCGAGAGTGCGAGTGGCGCAAGGCGGTTGACGGCAGAGGAGCAGCGTAACGTCACTACGGCCTATGAGTAGATGGCGGCCGCGATGGCGGGGTGGCGGGATGCCGCGGAAGGCCGCAGACGATTGGAAGCCATCCAATCAGAGGGTTTGGCCTGGTTTACCCCATCGTCGAACCCAAAGCGCGAGTTGCGCCAAGGCCGGGAGGAATACATCAGGCTGGAGACCGAATTTCACCCTGCCGATGGGTCCGCCTCGATAGGAGCCGATTCGTTGCTTGAAAAAATCGCGTTAATGACCCAAAAAGTCGGCAAATTCAGCCTCCGCCCCATTGAGGGCGGTCTGGTAGTCGGGGAGGGAATGGCATCAGTGGAGGCACAAGCACCGACCGGTTTCGTGCATTCGTTTGTTGTTAGCTGCGATGACTATTACGTGACGGGTGCAATCGAATTCTCAACTGGCATCTTGGAAATGTGCCCATGAACCGTCGCAAAAAATGAAGCCCAACTTTTTCGTCGCCACTGGAATCATGATCGTAAAGGAACAAAAATGCTCAACAACCTACCGAGAAGCGCGTGGCTTTGCCTTATTCTGTTTGTGGCAGGAGGTCCAGTGATAGCGCAGAGGAGTCCTGAGGCAGAGGCTTGGAGGAAGAAGACGCTCGACACGTTTCGTAATGCGAAGCCCACGCCGGCTCTCGCACGGGTCTCCGCGGTGGATAGGCTTTTGGCGATCGAAGAAATTCGCCAAATTCCTTACAAGTACTGCCGGTGTATCAATCAAAGGGACTGGGACTGCTGGACCAATCTATTTGCACCCGATTCAGATTACTGGAATAGCAAATTAGGAGTCGTGAAGGGTCCTTCGGGGATGTACCAACACTTGATTGCTACGGGAATGACGAGCGAGCGAGTGCACAGCCAGTTTGTGATTTTAGGGGGTCCCGAAATCGAGCTTTTGTCGCCCACCACCGCGCGCGGTACGTTTCAAGAAGAATATACATTTTCTTCGGTTGGCGTTGATCCGAGCGCACCAAAAGGAGAAGTCGTTACGGGCGGCGAAGAAACGCGGGCTTTCGGCGTCTATTATCAGACGTACGGAAAGATAGAGGGTAAGTGGAAAATTAAATCCAACATTCACCTTGATTTAAGAATCGACAAGGGACCTGTGTCGCCTCAAGCAACGTTTATCAACTCCGAAGCTCCCCCAAAGTAGACACAAATCCTGGCTGCGCACCGGACCGCGAGTCACGCGATATGAAATTGATATAGCCAGGTTTCGGGGAGAGTCTGATCGCCATTCTTTAGATACAACTGCTTATCGTCGACGTTGAGGACCGGCGCCGGTGATATCGAACTGGGCCGGCAATGTTCTGGCACGCCTGCATAACTTATTCACCGAGTTACGACTCGTCAAGTCACGACTCGGTGACTAGCCCTGCCCCACGAGGGGCGGATGAGCCGGCAGGCTTGCGGATCTTGAGGCTTGGGTGAACTCGCGAATTTGCGACAGCACGTTGACCCGAACAATCACGAACAGCACTGAGCGGGTGCGTTCGCAGTGGGCCGCAAAAGGTTGCAGCTCATCATACTGAGGGACGACCTGGAAATGGTCGGGGTGACAGGATTTGAACCTGCGACTCCTACGTCCCGAACGTATCGGACGCCGTCGATCTGGAGACGTCGGAAAGCCTCTGATCCCATAGAGATTCAGCTCGGCTACCCGATGCCGAGCAAATACCGCCATGCTTCGACGATCTTGATTCCGGCGGGGGGCTTGCGGGCCGGGTCTTCGTGCACCACGAGGATTCGCGAAGCTTTTGGTGCTTTTGCGGCTGCCCACTCCAGGGACGAGATTTCGCGCTCCCAAGCGGCCGGTTGACTGACCGACAGTGCCACGTTGATCAGAGCTTCGGGGCGTTCACCGTTCACTACCAAGTCGACTTCGCGGTCCGCGCTCAGATATGCGAGGTCTTCGCGCTGTCGGCGCCAATGGAGAAAGACGGCAGTTTCGAGCTTGCATCCGGGGTCAATGGTTTGCTCAGGCACGAAGGGGTAACCCAATGCCCAGTCGACGGGATGCAGTTTCTTGGGGTTCATCGCCCGCTTCCGCAGCGACCGGTCCGCCACCGGCAGGGGGAAGATGAGGTAGGACTCTTCCAGGTAGCCTAGGTAGTTGTAAAGAGTATCTTTTGACAGCTCGTAACCTTGTGAGCGGAAGTCGTTATATATTTTGTGGGCACTAAGCAGCGACGCTGGCTGGCCAAGACACTGTTTGAGAAGTTGGCGTAGCACTGCCGAATTGGAGACCCTATATCGCTCCACGAGATCCTTGTAGAAGACCAGGTCCACGTATTCTTTCAAGATCCGGGGGCGCAGGTCGGAATCGGCGAGCACTACCTCGGGTAAGCCTCCGATGTTCAGATAGTCCGCGAGCGCGGCGGCCATTCGGTTTTCCGATGCGCGTGAATAGGGTTCGTGTTTTAGGCCGTTGAAAGCCAGGAATTCCGCGAAGGACAGCGGAAAGACTTCATATGAGACGCTGCGTCCTCGTAACCCAGCGGCTATCTCCCGTGCCAACAGGTGAGAGGAAGAGCCGGTGAGGAAGATCTGCGCCTCCTCCGTGTCGTGCAGCCGGCGTACGTATGTTTCCCAGCGAGGCGCATTTTGCACTTCATCGAAGAAGATGTATTTTTTGCGTGTTGCGAATTCAGGATACAGCTCCGCATGTGCCTGTAGGATCAGGTCGAGCTCTCGGGTCTTGATCGGCAGCAGTCTGTCGTCCTCGAAGTTCAGGTAAACGATCTGCCGCCGGTCGACACCTTGGGACTCGAGCCGGCGCATGGTCTCATAGAGGATGTAAGTTTTACCGGTGCGGCGGATCCCGATCAGCGTGATCACTTTTGCCGTGTCGAGCGGCAGTTGCAGCGCGCGCGGCGCGGCCTCCGGCAGCTTGCGGGCGGTGTTATAAGCTAGCACGTATTTCAGGCTTTCCTTCCGCACAGGGAAAGGTTAACCTAATTGCTTCCTTCCGCGCAAGGAAAGGTTTTCGCAGACCGTATTTTCCCCCATTACTGCGCGAAAGACGCACCCCGATTTTTTTGTGTTTCTGGCTCGATTTGACATTTGCTGGCGCTCGGGCGGCCTCGTACCCTGCAAGGTATGACGACACGGAATTCGCGGCGAGGCCGTAACTGACACGCGTATGAGCGCCGGATTGCTGCAAAACGCTGGCCACTGTCCAGGTGTCTCGGAAGCGCCGAATCACAAGTTCCGCGATGAAGTTGGAACATGAGTTATGAGTAGCGCGAAAATAAACATCGAGTGTTTTGGTGAATGCGGCTGCGTAGTGAGTTTGCGCAAGAGCAAAGTCCGCAGCGCGCAATACTATCTGTGCGGTTCGAAAGCACATGGACATCTCTGCGAGGCAAAACTACCACCGCTGCCACCTGGCATGGTTCGTAGCGTCGAAATTAATGCAGCTGCGCATTTTTGGGGTTACACCGACGAATGGCCGGATGCTGAAATGACCGAATCACTCCAACGAGCGCGAGAAGTCCTTGCGGCTGGCATCGCGCAACTCGCCATCGAGAAGGCGCGTCACCGCGGTTGACCCGGATAGGACCATCGACAAGTGGTCGGGGTGACAGGATTTGAACCTGCGAGTCCTACGTCCCGAACGAATGGGGCGGCGCGCGCCACCATTTGAGTCAAGCGTCTGGGGTAGCAGAGCATAAATCGATGCCTGCGGCGTAAATGCCGTCATCTGGACCTGCCCTCGGCTCTTGACGTGCATTCTTTGATAGCCGATATGAGAATCCATTGGCCGATATATGGCCGATAAGACTTGAATTAGCTTCCGATGGCCGATATATTGGCCGATATATGGCCGATAAATTAGCTGTTCTCTCGTTCTTCAGGTCTCATCCAGACACATGGGCATCTGCAGCCGATATCGTTTCAGCCGTTGGGCATGTAGCGGATAGAACGCTGCGCAACTGGCTACGCGAGCTGGTTGCGGATGGCTCCATCGAATCAAGAGGAGAGCGCAAGGGCAGGCGTTATCACCTGTACGAGCATTCCGTCATTCCGGGCACGGCCCAGCTTGCTCTCGCCGGACAGCCTCCCATCGTCCAGCCCATTTTCTCACCGCATAGCCAAACGCTGATCAGGCGTGTGGAGGCCCCCCTCTACGATCGTCCGCCGGCGACCTACCGGGAAGATTGGCTTCGAGGGTATGTACCGAATGAGACCGCCTATCTGACGCCAAAACAGTGCCACCAGCTGGCAGCGCTGGGTAAGCGCGATCCGATCTATGGCCGAGCCGGCACGTTCATCAACAGAATCTACGACCGGCTATTGATCGATCTCGCTTTCAACTCATCGCGTCTCGAAGGCAACACCTACACGCTTCTCGATACGGAGAGACTCCTGCTACAGGGCGCGGCCGCACCCGGCAAGCTGGACGCAGAGCGCGTCATGATTCTCAATCACAAAGAGGCGATCAGCTATTTGGTTCGAAACGCGGAGAGACCGCATGCGGACGAGGTTACGATCCGCACGCTGCACTATTTGCTCGCTGACAGTCTGATAGCACCAGGCGCTGCGGGACAAATCCGCGATGAGAGCATTCGCGTGAGCGGGACAACCTATGCGCCGATCGACGGGCGGGAGCGATTGACGCAGCTGTTATTTTCTGCGCTCGAGAAGGCGCGTGCCATCAGGGATCCGTTCGAGCAGAGCCTCTTCCTGCTCGTCCACATTTCTTATCTGCAGGCATTCATCGACGTGAACAAGCGCACCGCACGGCTTGCGTCGATAATTCCGCTGATCGCCGGCGATTTCGTGCCGCAGTCGTTCGTCGAGGTAGACC
>Ga0179592_10000124_pt1 | contig 31797 bp, 29 predicted proteins | sample CZODoug2_1_08_16_FD_148623 | JGI IMG/M metagenome (GOLD analysis project Ga0179592, IMG submission 148623) | Vadose zone soil fungal communities from Angelo Coast Range Reserve, California, USA - CZODoug2_1_08_16fungal (Illumina Assembly) | ecosystem: Environmental > Terrestrial > Soil > Vadose...
GCGGGTGAAAGTCCCGTCCCAACCTGATGGAGGTGAAGGGTAGCGAAGCGCAAGGGCGTCACCGTGAGGTGGGGTCTGAAGGAAGCGTGGAGCAAAGATACGGGCCGATGGACAAGAACTGGATTTGAGGCCTACGGCGTCGGACGAGCGGGCAACTGACCGCGAAGTCCGTATCCATACAAGGACGCTGGTGGTAAATCCGGCGGTCGCGTATCGAAAGCAGTCGAACTTATCGCGGGAGATCTGTTGCACGTCTCGGATTCGTGACTGAGCGTGGAGTAATTCACGCTGATCCTGCAACAGAAGTCAGCAGCGGGCGTAGTACTCACGCGAGTGAGGAAGGCCCAAACAGTGAGAGCGAGTAGTAGAACGTCGAACTCACGGGCGGCACTGCGCCCGCGACTGTGGCAGGGGAGAGTGGGCGACCACTCCCCCTATGCCGATTTTGCGCTTTATCCATCGTCCCTCTGGGGCGCACGCGTCGAGGTCCGTCCTTGCTGAGCCTAATTCGTACAGGTCAAAGGCTAAAACTTCTGAACACTGTTCCAAATCGGGACATGTTTTAGGGTGGAACACCAAAACGGGAACTAAAGACAGGGGTGAACAGATAGCGAATCCAATAAGCTACATGAAGACATTCACTTAGACGTTCCGTTTTGGGAATGATGTGGATTCATTTCTGCTCTGGATTAGAAGTTACCAATGTTCCTCATTGGATAAGTTCATGCGGCGTGGCCGACTTCATTTGCGAATTGCATGCAAGACGGTGTCAGCACCCAGCGACCGGATTGCGTTTCCCCGAAAAAATGGCCGTCAGACGGGTATATCCTCGAAATGGACTGTCGAGATCTCAGGGATCACATTCTCCCACATCATCGCAATGAGTTTGCTGGTTCTCGCGATTGCTTTCGCGGCGGCGTCTCTCTTAGCTTTAATTCTCGCAGGCTTACACTTGTGTCCGCCGTCCCTCGCAACAGAACTTTTTCGCCAATGTACAATAAGCGGTTTCTCGTCGGGTTTAATTTCCATCCTTCAAGGTCATCGATTACGAAGGTGACAGTTCCACAGCACTCACGGCACTAGGTAAAGTTGCACTTCCGGCATCGGAAAGTCTTTGCGGTTGTCAGTCAGAAGTGCGCAGCCACGCTCGATCGCGATCGCAGCCACAATCGTATCCGCAAGAGTTAGCGTGTGGCCCTTTCGCGCCCAAGTGTTCTTCAGCTTGCCAGCTAGACGCGCGCTCGTCCCGCTGAGCTCGTACAACTCCAGGCCGCTAAGCAGCGCTTCCGTTCTGCCTTCCTCGGCGGGCCGCATACCAGCATAGATCTCCGCAATGTTGAGTGTCGTGGTTGAGAGCGTATGTCCGCCTCGAACTAGTTCGGCAAGCCATTCGCGGCGTTGGTTCCTGAGGCGAAGGACGTCAATCAAGATCGACGTGTCCAATAGCAGCTTCATTTCTTCCCGCGCCGCAGCTTCTTTGTGCGCTTCGTCTCGCTCTCTTGTCGAAGCTCACGGATAAACTCTGCCGCGCTTCGCCGTAGCTCGGGATGATCCGCGTCTTTCCATGCAGGCGTGTCGCTCTCCAGGAAACGCAGAAGCTTCCTGCGCCGCACGGCTTCCCGCGCCGTTTCGACAAGAAAGGCGCTGCGTCCTCTTGGCCCGACAATTGAATCGATTTCCTTGACCAAATCATGGGGCAGCAATATATGCGCGCGTTTGCTTTTCATGAGCGCACACTAGCCATGTGCCTGACAAGTGTATCATAGGTCTATGCACAAGTGTCCTGAAAAACTCTGCAACTGTCTTGAGGGCGCGGTAAGGGATTCGCTACTCAATGCCGCGATTCGCGTTGACCGTTTCTCCCCGCAAAATTACAATTATTGTGTTGCTCGCGTTTTTCTGAGGAAGAAAGGCCCAGCCCATGCGCCATTCCTTCGCTGCAGTTCTGTGTTCCATCAGTTTGTTCGCGAGTACCACTCTTGCCCAGAGTCCAGACGTTGCTCCCGTCCGAGTCGCCGCTGGCACCGTTTTGAAATTTCATGTGCAAACCCGTCTTCATCCAACGGCCGCGGATGCGTTAGATGCGCTGCCCAAAGGCACCGTCTTGGAAGTAAGAATGCTGGACTCCATCGATTCTGCCGTCGATCACGACGGCGCCGAATTTCACGGCACGCTGGCTGCCCCGCTCGTTTTGGGAGGCGAGGTGATTATCCGTTCTGATTCGGAAGTTCGTGGCTTGCTCGTACTTCTGAGAAGCAAGAGCCATCCGGAGGGTTTTCGCTATGAACTTCTTGTTACCGGTCTCACCGACCGCGGAAAATCATACGACTTAACGGCATCTCTCAATCCCTCTTTCGTTGATCCTGCGGCCCAACCTGCCCCCGAATCGAAGTCCGCGACCAAATAAGACTCCATGTCAGTGTGAGCGGTATTGAACTGTCGTCGTACTCATGTGGGCCGCGACCGGGCCGGAACCTGTAATCCTTATGAGTCCCTACCAAATCCCATGCTTTTCCGAGGGTCGTGCAGAAACTAGCTAGATTGGTCGTCCATAAGGAAGAGATTTCCCGTTCTAGTACCCAAGTCGCTAAGCGAACTAGCTCGCAAACTCTCCCCGTAAGGTCAGTGTTTGGTTGAAGATATCGGATTATTCACATTCCTTGGCTAGGGTGGCAAACCCTCTGCACAACAATCTTGGCTCGGCCGAAAATCCGAGGAGGGTTCAAAGATGAGGAATGTAGGACGAGTATTTTTTACCGCTCTGGCCGGTCTAACTCTCGTGGTAGCGGTCTGGGCCTTTTCACCCCCCACAGCCCACGACGCTGCGCTCCTGAGTTTGTCAAACAACCAAGCCGCTGCACCAGAGCAATCCGTATCGGGAAAGATTGCTTCGGTGGAGAAGAATTCCTTCACCCTAACCGTTGGACAGTCGCAGACCTCTACTGCGGGACAGAACGTGCTGCAGGATTCGGCTAGCCCCAAAACCATGGTCTTCCAGCTCGACAAGAATACGGCCATCGAAGGCAGCCTGAAAGTCGGCGCCAGCGCCGATGTTACCTATCGCCAGGAAAAAGGCACGAACATAGCGATCAGCGTTCGCGTTACTCCGTAATTCGCAGATTCGCGCGATCAATTAACATTTAACCATTCTGCCCGAATAGTATGGGTTGACCATTCCAGCGGAGGGTGGCCTTTCACCACCCTCCCTGGGCATCGGTCGTTGTCGCCAACCTTCTAGTGCGTTCTCGCGCTACCGATCGATGCCTGCCTCGTTCGTACTATTGGAAGTTTTTTCCCGCCCGTGCTATTTCTGGTTCATGTCGGAGAGGCTGTATTCGAAGTCCTGCCCTGAATGTGGCGGTGTCTGCCCACTCCAGGCGCGAGCTTGCAAATACTGTAACTTTAGCTTCCCCGGCGGCAGGACTTTCTCCCTGAACTGGCGCGCTGCTCGCGTCGGCCCGCTTGGCAAAGTGGCGATTTGGGTCGCCATCCTGATGATCATTGTGCTCATCGTTATGAACGTCTTGCGCGGCTAGCTCTTGCCCACCCCCCGATTCACTTTTCCTCTGATACGGGTCGTTTAGGCGAAATTGTCAAACACCCTTTTTGAACGCCGAAATCGGATAGAACCCGCTCGCATCCCTGCCGCACAATGGTCATAGTGGAGAGCGAAATAGGCCACTCTGAATCTTTAGAAATAGTGTAAGGAAAAATTCATGCTACCCATTCGCATCGTTGCCATTCCCACCGAAGTGGCGGAAAAGGTTCGCGCAACCCTTCGTGCCCCTGTCTATGGATTCCCCGCGCACGCCGAGCTGGCCACTGACGATGCTCCGTGCCGGCACTGCCTGCGCACCATCGTCGCAAACAAACACCGCAGAATTCTATTTACCTATGATCGTTTCGCCGGCGTCGAATCGCTGCCGCAGCCCGGTCCTGTCTATGTTCACGCCGATGCTTGCTCGCGTCATTCGGAGGACGCCGGTTTTCCCCAGGAGCTGCGCGGAAGTCCTCGCACCATTGAGGCCTACGCGCGCGGTCGCCGCCTCGTCGCTCAGGAATATGTGGCCGACGGAAAATTCGAACCAGCAATCGAAAAGCTCTTTTCGCATTCGGAAGTCGACTATCTGCAGGTGCACAGCACAACTGCAGGTTGTTTTACTTTTCGCATTGAACGAGCTCCGGCTAAATGAAAAATCCCCGAAGAGATTCGGAGCGTCGCTCCCATTTTTGGATATTCATTCGTTTCAGCGCCCCCCAGTGATTGGACGCCGTTGAGAGCGTCGCCTTGAGCTCTTGTGAATCGATTGCAAACCAATCCTCATGGGAGTACGCTTCCCCTGCCTCACCCTTCTCATTATCCTCAGCCGATGGTTCCGTGAGGTAAGGTCCCATCTCCGGTGATAGCGAAGAACGTCATCCGGACGAGGAGGAACCCATGTCAGCCGATAACAAAGCCATCATTCGGCGCCTCTACGAAGAAGTATGGAACAAACGGAAGCTCGAGGTTATAAGCCAAATCATCTCTCCCAGCCACGCGCTCCACGGCCCCAATGTTGCGGGTTCCGCCGTGGGCCCCGAAGCCTATAAGCGCCAGCTCTTAGCCTTCCTTGCCGGCTATTCCGATCTGCACTTCACTGTCGAGGACATCATTACCGAGAACGATAAAGTAGTTGCCTGCTGGACCTTTTCCGGCACCCACAGAGGCGACTACATGGGAATTCCCGCAACAAATAAGAAAGTATCCATGGACGGAATCACCATTCACCACCTGGCAGGCGGAAAAATCATGGATTCCTGCGGCAATTGGGACCTTTTGGGAATGATGCAGCAACTCGGCGCCGTTCCCGCTCTTGGACAATCCAAAAGCCTGTCCGCTCGCTGATCCTTGATTCCGAGTACTTTCGCTCCGTTCACCACTTGGCCGCATTCCCAAATTGAAACGATTTCGTCTCCTTCCACACTACCCTCCAGGAGGATTTGCATCATGGCGGGAAAGGTATTGCTTGCACAAGACGCCGCTTACGACATTTTGATCTTGGACGCAGACGGACAGCACCTCGCGCTGGAAAGTTTCAAGGACTTGGATACTGCACGACGGCGGCTCCCGGCGCTCGCTGCCCAGTATCCCGGCACGAAAGTCGCCGTTTGGAATCGCAACACGCGCACCATCCTGGCGGAAACCGATGGATATTGATACTCCCTCCTGAATTTCTCGTAGCCCGAGCTTTTTGCCGCTCTGAATTCTCCCCCAGTGATGAAAAGGGGAACTCTGCGGAATTTCCGATCAGGTCCAATTCAAACTCAATTCGCAGTACGGCTCACCGGCTTCAATTGGTACTCGGAAACGAACATCGATCTGTTTCGCGCCGGAAATCTCCAGGGCCTTTCTGAAAAAACCAATGATCGCAAATCCGATAATCCGGTGTTCCCGGGTGAAGCCTACGTACTGGATTGCCGCGCTGTTCGGTCCTTTCATCTCGGCGATAATGTCTACGCCTTCGAAATACGTGGAGTGAACTGCGGCAATTCTCCTGATCACGAATTCCGGCGATCCGAGCCTGATAAATATTTTGTAGATCCCGCGTAGTTGCCACTCAATCACGGCTTCTGAGCGCTTGATCAGTTCTTCTTCATTCCCGCCCGCTGTTTCTCTGATATCTGCCTCGAGGAATGGCGCAAATGCATCGAATGGGTACCACGACGAAGGGAAAATCTCTCCCTGAAATACTTTTTGTGTCTCTTCGTCCAGGTGCCTTACTATCCTTTCGAATTCGCCCTCTTTTATCGTCTTGATCGTGTCCAGAACGGCTGTACCTTTGATTTGGACTATCATGGGCATTCTCTCTGCGCGGCTTCAACCTACTCTCTCTACCCTACTATGAACTGGACAACGCCCGTGTCAGTGGGCGTTTTCATGCGGCGAAAAGATCAGCCGCGTAAGTGTGGTGGATCCGCATTAGACGAACTCCCTGGTAACCTGCGAACTGTTTCATCGATTCTCCGTATTGAATCTTTCGATTGGCCGTCCAATGAATTTTCATTCCATCGCTTTCTCCCGAATGTAAAATGGATGTCGCAGTCGAAAGGAGAACAGCATGGCCAAGACGGGGAAAAGCTCCTCGCCAACGGTGAACAAACTGCGAGCGAACGGATTCCATCCAACTACGGAGGAAATCGCGTTGCGTGCCTACCACATTTACTTGCAGCGCGGCGGCGCTCCCGGCGATGCGCTGGAGGACTGGACCCGCGCTGAACGCGAGCTGCTTGGAAATTCTGCCAAGCCTCGCCGCAGGCCAGGGCCTAAATCGATCGCCGCTTAAGCGCGCAGCTCCCAGGTCTACGGCGGCCCTTGTCAGTCAGTGCAGGGCGCTCATGCCACCGTCGAGCGATAGCCATGCCTGTCCCGAGGTTCAGGTGTACCGCAAAGGCAATTCCGCTTCTACGTTCCGCTTTTGTCCCTTCGAATGCTCCTAGAATTAACGAATGCCCCAGCCCTCCAAAGGCGCTGCCGTTTTTCTGACCCTGTTTGGACTCCCCTTTCTTGGAGCGGGTCTGGCCTTTATTTACGCGCAGTTGGTCAGCCGCGAAAATTTCACCACCACCCGCACGGTTGCCGCGGTCGTATTCGGTTTGGTCTTTGCTTCCATTGGCGGAGGTCTCATTTATGCGGCGATCGGCGGCTACGGCCGGTTGAAAAAGCAAGCCGCAGTGGAAGAAGCCAATCCACTCTCTCCCTGGCTGTGGCGGACGGATTGGGCTTCGCGCCGCGCGGGAAGTCAAAACAAGAAGAGCGAAATCTTCTACTGGGTACTTGCGATTTTCTGCAACATGATCACTCTCCCGATCTTCTTCCAGGCGGTTCCGAATCTTGTTCAAACTAGCGATCCGCGCGTGTTCCTGGTTCTTGGTTTTAATCTGATTGGCGCCATTCTGATCGTCAAGGCTGCCCGCGCCACGATTCGCCACCGGCGCTTCGGTGACACCTATTTCGAGTTCGATACACTTCCGTTTTCTACCGGTGAACGTGTGGGTGGAAAGATTCATCTGAAACTTGACACCCGCGTGGAGCACGGCATCGATCTAAAGCTCTCCTGCGTGCGCAAGATCGTTTCGGGGACGGGTGATAGCCGCAGCACGAGCAAGGTGACCCTCTGGCAGGCGGATCAAAACGCTCCCGCTGGAGCTGTGGGGCCGGGTCCCCTCGGCCGCGCCATTCCTGTGGATTTTTCGCCCCCTGCGGATTGCGTGGCCACGAATCACGATAATCCCAACGATCAAATCCTTTGGCTGCTCCACGCGCAAGCGGACGTGCCAGGCGTGGATTACTCGGATGATTTCGAGATTCCGGTTTTTCGCGGTGCCACCTCAACCGCTCCGGCGACCGAATTAGGAACTGGCATTAGGGCGGGAACTTGTAATTTCGGTTTTGCCACCGCGCAGACCAGCGACGCCGATTCCGCCGGGGCAGCGCAGCCTGAGCATACGAAAGTAGTCGTTTCGATGGGCTCGGGCGGCACCGAATTTTATTTTCCAGCTTTTCGGAATCCCGGCCGCGCTCTGATTCTTCTTCTCTTCACCGTGGTTTGGAGCGCAGTGATTTACGTGATGTACCTGAAGCACGCACCACTTTTATTTTTCATTCTTTTTGGCCTGGCCGATTTGCTGATTATCGCCGGCTTTCTGCACACCACTTTTGGCATCTCGCGAATCGGCGTTCGCAGCGGAGAAATCCTCTCGCGCACGGGAATTTTCGGCTTGGGCCCCATGCGCCGGATTCAAGTTTCCGATGTGGCTTCCATTCTGCCCGTGGTCAGCATGGTGCAAGGGGGCAATTCGGGAACCGCCCTGCACGCCATTCGCATGCGTTTGAAAAATGGAAGCAAGATCACCCTTGCGGACGAAATCGACAGCCGCCAGGAAGCGCGCTGGGTGGTATCGCAGATCGAAACGCTAGCCGGTATGAAGTTGGATACGCACGTGGAAGTGGACCTGCCCCTTGGCGTGTCTTCCCAACCGCCGCAGCAGGCATCCGGGCAGATATTTACTTCGTCGGCCCAGCGCAAGTCGGCGACGGCATCGGTCGGCGTGTTTTTCGTTTTCCTGTTTGCAATGTTTGGTTTCATGGCGTGGCGCATGACTTCGTTTTCGTCGCGCACGAAAAGCTCGCGCACTGCGGCGGCGGCGCCAATCAAGCCGGTGGCGCGACGCGTTTTTTCGGCACCGTTGACGGATGCTGACGTACAACGAGTTCGCACCATGCCCGCGCAAGCGCAGGCGGAAGAATTACTCGAACGCGCCCTCGGTCACGACCCGCGTGCGCTGGAACTTTTCGATGAACTCGTTGACGGCTGGCGGGGCCATATTCGAATGAGCGACCGCATGAAGCAGTTGGAGCGGCGGTCGGAGTTTTCCAAGGATCTGCGCGTCCGTTACGCCAACGCGGACATCAATCTTGTGCTGGAAGGCTGGCAAAAGAACGAGCATGCATCCGATCTGTTGATTCAGCGCGCGCAATCTGACCCGCGCTACCGCGCCTGGGCTGTCTACTATCTCGGCATGCTTGCCGGACGCGGTGTCGACTATGAGCGCATTCATGGCCTGCTCTTGAACTATGTGCGGCTCGACAAAGACCCCACGGTACGGCAATGGGCTGTCGAGGGAATGCGCTTTTTGGGCAAAGACGAAGTTCTCGACGAACTGTTCACTTCATTCACGGAAGATCCCGCCAACGCCGTGCGCGATCGCGCAGGCTGCAATATTTCCGACGGCGGAATTTTCACGCGCAAGCAGCGCATGGCCATGGTGCCAAAGCTCATCGATTTGGCAATGAACCCCCGCACGACCGGGCAAATGCGCAATTGGACTTTCCTAGCGCTACAGGAAATCACGGATGAAAATCTGCCGGCAGACCCCCTCGTCTGGAGCCGCTGGTACCAGGAACACGGCTCCGAAAAAATGGCCGAGTTCGAACGCCTCGAATGGTGGCAAGTCCGCGGCGATGAATAGCGCGGAAGCTTCCATGGCTCTCCTCGCGAATCGAATCAACATTTCATAGACGCATCCATTTACAGTGGAGCGGTGCGGTGTAGACTACCTCCTCGCCGGTGGGAGGCCTTAGCGATGCCGGGCACGCAAGAAGAACAAAAGCTCATTCGCATTGGCGTGGATCTTGGCGGCACGAAGATTGAATTCGTGGCCCTCGAGCGGGACGGCAGGGAACTTCATCGCCATCGCATTGCCACTCCGCGACACGACTACGAAGATACAGTGCGCGCCGTTGCGGAAGCCGTGCAAGGAATCGAGAAAAAACTTGGACGGAACGCTACTGTGGGCATGGGGATCCCCGGAACGATTTCCACGAAGACCGGCTTGGTGAAAAACGCCAATTCGACGTGGCTGAATGGGAAGCCGTTTGACAAGGACCTGAGCCACGCCATGGCGCGCGAAGTGCGATGCGCGAATGACGCGAATTGTCTGGCAGTCTCCGAAGCGATTGACGGCGCCGGTGCGGGCAAGCACGTCGTTTTCGCAGTCATACTGGGCACGGGTTGCGGCGGAGGAATAGCCGTGGATGGCCGTGTGCACAGCGGTTCGAACGGAGTCGCGGGCGAATGGGGGCACAACACCTTGCCGTGGATGCGCCCCGAGGAGTTTCCCGGGCCTGCATGTTATTGTGGGAGAAACGGTTGCATCGAAACGTGGATTTCCGGAACAGGCCTGGAAGCGGACTACCATCGCGCAACGGGCGTTCAACTCAAGGGTCCTGAGATCATCGCGCGAAGTAGCACCCGTGAACCGGCCGCGCTGGCCGCACTCGATCGATTCGAAGACTGCCTTACGCGCGGGCTGGCGCAAGTCATCAATTTGTTGGATCCGGATGTAATTGTGATGGGCGGAGGCGCTTCGCAAATTCCGCGCATCTACAAAAATGTTCCGCCCCGTCTGAAGGAGTACGCTTTCGGCAAGGAGGCGGACACGCCGATTCTCCCCGCGAAACACGGAGATGCTAGCGGCGTGCGCGGCGCCGCCTGGCTTTGGCCTCTGGAATAAAAAACGAAAAGCCCCGCCGATCAATTTACGAGCGACGGGGCGTTTCAATTGGTTGGAGGTAAAGGTTTCAGCTCTGTCCAGCAGCCTTGGCCATTTTTGCGGTCCATTCCTGGGAGCGGCGCTTCATCTCATCGGGAGCGACATCCTCGACGTGCTGCGCAAGGCCCCACTGGTGGCCGAAGGGATCGGTCAGCTTGCCGTAGCGATCGCCCCAAAACTGGTTGTCGAGTGGCATGTCCACCTTGGCGCCCGCAGCGACAGCGCGGTTGAAGGTGGCGTCCACATTTTCCAAGTATAGGAAGAGACCGCACGGGTTCTTGGTTCCTGGCGTCGGCGCGCTGGACATGCCGGGGAACTCGTCGGCCAACATAATATGGGAGTCGCCGATTTGTATTTCGGCGTGGCCGATTTTGCCGTCAGGCCCGGCCATTCGCATAATTTCCTTGGCGCCGAAAACCGACTTGTAAAAATCAATCGCCTGGGCTGAGTTCTTACAAGTGAGATACGGCGTAACGGTGTGATACCCCTCTGGGACTGCGCGGACAGCATTTGGCATGGTGGCCTCCTAAATTGTTTTGAACGTGCGCGCGCCGAAAACGGGAGGGAGCAACAGCAGAACGCGCGTGAAGGTCTAAATACTCCTCTAAAACGTCCAAGTCAACAAGCAGTTGTTAACAAGAGGTGAAGCGACAGAGATTCGAGCGAGCGTCAGAGTTGACGCGTCGATTGCCGGGGGAGAGAATTTCCGCTGGCGCTTTGCGGGATGGCCATCATGCGATATGAATTCCTGGTGGAAACGTACGGGACCGAGCGGATAAAAGTTGTGAGCGTGTGGAGTGAATTCCGCGACGAGGATTTGCCGGTGCGTCCGCGAGAGGGAGACCCGCGAGGGCGCAGCGTTCACGAACAGATGGTGCATCAGTGCGTGAGCGAAAATCTGTGGTTTATCAACATGCTGGGAATTGACGTTGGTGCGCCGCCGTTGCCAGCGCTGGAGACGCGCCTGGAATTCATGAAGCGCTACGCGGAGGACAGCGGGAAACGGCTTGCGGAATTACAGGCGAAAGATGATGGCTGGTGGGAGTCCGAAACGAAATTCTTCGATGTGCAACGATCGCGGGCGTGGGTGATGGTTCGCAGGATTGCGCATACCGCGCACCATCGCGGCCAGCAAATGGCGATTCTCCGCATGTTGGGGCGGGAGTTGCACAGCAATTACGGCCCAACGGCGGATACGGGAGGTCTCATGCAGAATCATGCACCGACCATCTACGGCTATCCGAATCTGAACGCACTATTCGATGGAGAAGTCGTTGGCGGCAAGAAGATACCGCTTCCGGGCGCCGCGGGCAAAGCGGTGACCGAGCGCCCGGACAAGAAATAACTCGAAAACAGCTTCGCGCCAGATTTATTCCGGCTTGGTGATCACGCCGCAGGCGATGCGCGGTGGAGCACCGCTGCCGGTGCCGCCAGCCACGGCGTGAATGACAATGGCGGTTCCGCCGTTGCTGAAGACGGAGTTTTCGTCCGTGCCGAGAGTTACATTTGGCGCCACCGTGCTGGCGTGGGCCTTGCCGTCAGCCGCGACGATCAGCGCAAAATCCGGAATATCGCCGGCGGGCGCGCCCATACTCATGCCTTCATGCGCGTGGCCCCCACCAAAATGCGGGCCAGCGGATTTGAAGTCAGGAGCCTCGCACTTGGCGACTTGATGAATATGGAGAGAGTGTTCACCCGGTGGAAGGTTCTTGATGTCCAAGGTGATTTTGACGCCCTTGGCAGCGGCCGTAAGAGTAGCCGTGCCAACGCTCTGGCCTTGTGCATTCTTGATATCCACGGTGACGGGTTTGGCGGCCTGTGCACGAGTGTCCTGTACAACAACCAGGCTCGCCGCCGACAAAAGCAGCGCGGCACATGTAAGAGATTTCATCATTAGGTCTCCTCGCAGGGATGGCAGTCCAGAATTCGGATTCACTCAGAAAAACTGCCATCCTAATCTAGCGCATACCGCTGAAGATGCAACAACTTATCTTTGAAGAGATATCCCGATGGAGAGAAGATTGGGCGCTCGTGAGAATAGCAGAAATGCCGGCTAGGGCTGATAGAGATTAGGGAAAACCCTCTTCAGATTTTCCAGTTTGGGCAAGTCGTTGTAGACGATGTAGGGACTATCGGGATTGTTCTTGAGGTAGTCCTGATGGTAGCTCTCGGCAGGGTAGAAAGCCTGGAAGGGCTCAACTTTTGTGACGACGGGGCGCGAATAGACTTTTGCAGCGCCAAGTTGCGCGATGTAGGCCTGAGCGATGCGCTTCTGTTCTTCGCCGGTGTAAAAAATCGCGGAGCGGTATTGGGAGCCGGTATCAGGGCCCTGGCGGTTCCATTGCGTGGGATCGTGCGCGACGGAGAAAAAAACCATCAAGAGCTGGCCGTAGGTGACTTTAGAAGAATCGTAAACGATGCTGACAGTTTCGGCGTGGCCGGTCACGCCCATGCTCACGCTTTCATAGGACGGCGACTTGACATAGCCACCCGCGTAGCCGGAAGTTGCCGAAGAAACTCCCTTGAGATGTTCGAAGACCGCCTGGACGCCCCAAAAGCAGCCGCCAGCAAAAACAGCCGTTTGCTGGCTCTTTGTAGTCGCCAACGGCGCATCGATAGCCGGCGCCGGAAACGGAATTTTCGGAGTTTCGGGAACCCTCGCGCCAAGGGCACGGAAAGCGGTCCAAGCGACGAGGCCAAAAATCAAGACGAAAGCGATGCCGCGGCCAATGTTGGGGCTCTTCATGGCTGGTCTCCCGGAATGCCTATTTTAGCTTACTCTTTCTCTGTTCGATTGGATGCGGTTCGATGGGTATTGGATGGGGCGGGAAGATTTGCTATCGTCGAGCAATTCCGAACCGATTTGGCAAGGCTGCATAGGAAGCTGCGGCGATTGGAACCGACCGGCTGCCTGAGGCATCATAGGAGCGAAACGAAAGTCATTTTTTCTGAAAGGGTATTGCCATGCGTGCGCGAAATAGTTTTGTTCTAGTTTTCATGTTTCTTGTGCCTGCTCTGGCGCTGTCGCAAGTCACGCACGGCCAGAAGCCTAAACTGCCGGTGCCGTTCGCGACCAATTCGGCGGGCAACGGGCCCCGCAGCGCAAAACCCCCCGCGGGCTTTCTGCCCGCGGTGCCGGCGGGATTTCGCTTAAACGTATATGCCGCAGATTTCAAGCGCCCGAGGTGGCTGACAGTGGCGCCCAACGGGGATATTTTTCTTGCGGATACCGGAGCGGGTGAAATCGTGGTGCTTCGCGATTCACAACATTCCGGCGGCGCTCAGGTACGCGAAGTTTTTGTGAGTGGCATGAAGCGGCCGTTCGGAATCGCGTTTCACGAAGACTACGTTTACGTGGGAAACATGAACGAGCTGGTGCGTTTTCGCTACGATCCCAAAACCTCGAAGCGGCTTGGGGAGAAGGAACATCTGCTGGATTTGCCGTCGGGCGGGCATGATACGAGATCACTGGTTTTTTCCGCAGACGGGAAGCATCTCTTTGTTGCTGTTGGCTCAGATTCAAATATTGACACAGGGGAAGATCCGCGCCGGGCGGCCGTGACCATCTGCGATCCGGACGGCAAGAATGCGCGGCTGTACTCCACAGGATTGCGAAATCCTGTCGGGCTGGCGCTGGAGCCGGTCACCGGAGAAGTGTGGACGACCGTGAATGAGCGCGACGAGCTGGGGGACGACTTGCCTCCCGATTATTTTACTTCTTTGAAGGATGGTGGATTTTACGGCTGGCCTTACAGCTACATCGGGAGCAACGTGGACCCACGGGTGAAGCCGCAGAAGCCGGAGCTGGTGGCGCGAGCGATTATTCCGGATGTGTTGCTTGGCGCGCATGTAGCGCCTTTGCAGTTTGCGTTTTATACCGGAAAGCAATTTCCGGAGACTTACCGGGGCGGCGCGTTTGTCGCTGAACACGGATCATGGAACCGGGCGGCGCGTTCGGGCTACCAGATTGCATTTGTGGCCTTCAAGAATGGCAAGCCATCGGCTGACCCCGTTCCGTTCATGACCGGCCTAGTGCCGGATCCAAGTCAGTCGGACGTCAATGGACGGCCGGTTGGAGTAGCAGTTGCGCCGGATGGATCGCTGCTGGTGTCGGATGACGGAGCAGGAGTGATTTATCGAATCTCCGCAGCGAAATAACGCGCTTGAACAGTGCTTTGGCTAACAGTGTCAGGAGTTCTCGCGGTCCAATCTGTCAGGGATGCGCCCGGTCTGCACCTTGGGAGCCTCCCCGTTTTTTGTAAGTGTCCTTTAGGGCCTGCGGCCCGCGAAATCTCATGAAAAATCCAACGTCACCCAAGGTGGAGCGCATGACGTTAACTCCTTTGATTTCAGCACTCCTTGATTGGCGACCCAGGGTTTTTCGAGCCTGGTTCTCGAACACAAATCTCAGAGTTCAGCACGAAAACGCTCTAACTGGCACGGTCTTGCCAAGTAGGGCGCAGCGTGCTGCGCCCTACAGCCGAGCAGCGACACTTTCGCTTTGCTTGTGGCGCGCGACAATGGCTGCGGCGATCGTATTCCGGCCGGCTAAACCGGATGATTCATTCTTCTCGAAGGATGCGCATGAACTCACTTGCGGCATGGGGGAGGCGCGCGCCGCGCCGCGAAACGAGGTAGACGTGCCGCGGCATATTCAGTTGCCGCACCTTTACTTCCTTCATCCAGCCGCGTTCGATTTCCCAGTGAACGCACATGCGCGGGACGATGGCGACGCCCATGCCCATTTGCACGAAGCGTTTGATGCTTTCGATGGTGGGCATTTCAATGGGCATATTGAGGGCGGTGCGATTTCTGGCAAACAATTCAATGACGCGGCGGCGAAAGGGAGACTCGACGCTGTGAGCGATGAAGTTTTCTTCGCCAAGCTCGGCGACATCGACTTCGCGTTTTTTTGCGAGGACGTGCTTGGGGTGGACGACCAATGTCAGCTCATCTTTGCGGATTTCCGTAGCCAGAAGCTGGGCGTCGCGGGGGACGAAAGAGATGGCGCCGAGATCGAGGCGGTAGTTCAGGACTTCATGAGGGATGTCGCGCGAAAGCATGCGGTGGACGCGCACCTGGACGCCCGGATGCTTTTCGCGAAATTTGGCCAGGGCGGGAAGGAGAGCGTGGATGGAGCTTTCGTTCACACCCATGGAGAGTTCGCCGCGCTTCAATCCTTCTAGTTCGGAGAGTCCTTTTTTGACCTCATCGCGCAGGTTAATCAGGCGCTCGGCGTAGTCCTTCAGAAGGGTTCCCGCATCGGTGAGGCGGACAGGGCGTGCGCCACGAACGAAGAGAGGCTGGCCAAGCGAGTCCTCGAGTTTGCGGATAGCGAGGCTGATGGCGGGCTGGGTACGGTAAAGGCGCTCGCCAGCGCGGGAAAAGCTGCCTTCTTTCGCGACCATGAGGAATACCTGCAATTCGCCGAGGTCCAAGGAAAACTCCTTGCCGCCAGTATAAGACGAAATTATCAAATGTAGAACAAAGATAAATTGGACCGCAGGGTGCCTCGTGTGCGTTACTAGAGCCTGGGGGACTCTATGGACGTCGTACGCATTTTTGACACCACGCTCCGTGACGGCGAGCAGTCGCCGGGTTTCTCGATGAACACGGCGGAGAAGATTCGCCTGGCGCGGCAGCTTGCCGCCTTGAATGTGGACGTGATTGAAGCAGGTTTTCCTATCGCGTCGCGAGGAGACCTGGAAGCGGTCAAGAAAGTGGCGCAGGAAGTTCGCAACGTGCCGATTGCGGCGCTCGCGCGCGCGCGAAAAGAAGACGTAAGTGCCGCCATTGAGGCTCTGAAACCGGCGGCTTCGCCGCGACTGCATGTTTTTCTGGCGACGTCTGATTTGCATCTTAGCGTGAAGCTGAAGATGACCCGGGAGCAGGCGCTGGAAGCCATCGGGTCGATGGTTCGCTATGGACGTCAGCATGTGGGCGAAGTGGAGTTCTCGGCCGAGGATGCGGGGCGGACGGACATGGGCTTTCTTTGCCAGGTGTGCCGCGTGGCCGTGGATGCAGGTGCGACGGTCTTGAACCTGCCGGACACTGTGGGATACGCGGTGCCGGAAGAGTACGGAGCGATGTTCACCAAGGTCCGTGAGTATTTGGGCGATGCGCAGGGGATTACGCTGAGTGCGCATTGCCACGACGATTTGGGAATGGCGGTGGCGAACTCGCTGGCGGCGATTCGCGCGGGTGTGCGGCAGATTGAGTGCACGATTAACGGGATTGGGGAACGCGCTGGGAACGCTTCGCTGGAAGAAGTGGTGGTGGCGCTGGCGGTGCGCAGGGACAGCTTTGGGGTTACGACTGGCATTCGGATGGAAGAACTTTTTCCGACGAGCCGCATGCTTACGGAAATCACCGGGGCGCAAGTGGCGCCGAACAAAGCGATTGTGGGGGCGAACGCATTCGCGCACGAAGCGGGAATTCACCAGGACGGAATCATCAAGAACCCGCTGACGTACGAGATCATGTCGCCGCAGTCGGTGGGTGTTCCGGCGCGCTCGCTGGTCCTCGGAAAGCACTCCGGCCGGCACGCGTTGCGCTTATCACTGCGGGATTTGGGTTACGAAGCAAGCGATGCCGAGCTTGCGGAAGTTTATAGCCGTGTGACGGCGCTGGCGGATCAGTCCAAAGAAGTGCGCTCAAGGGACATTGTCGCCATCGCACATGAAGTGATTCGGCGGCGGACTGCGGCTGTGGCCGCGGAAACGTCGTCGGCTGCCTGACGTTTTTATTTATTGCGTTTTATTGAGCCAAAGAGTTCGCCACGCTGGAACGCGCCACTTGGGATCTTCCTGCGTTGCGTGTGTGGCTTGGTAGAATTCTGTTTTTGTAGGCGGGGACATCCATGAAGAAGACTATTGCCCTGCTGCCAGGAGACGGCATCGGCCCGGAGGTTACGCGGGCGGCGGCGGCGGTTCTGCGCGAGTCCGCGCAAGAATTTAATCACCAATTTGAGTTCGCGGAATATCCGCTTGGAGGCGCGGCCATTGATGCCGCCGGAACGCCACTGCCGAACGAGACGCTGGATGCCTGCCGCAAGGCGGACGCCGTTTTTCTGGGAGCGGTGGGCGGGCCGAAGTGGGATGCGCTGCCCGTGGGGAAGCGTCCGGAGAGTGGACTGCTCGATTTGCGCAAGGGGCTGGGGCTGTACGTCAATGTTCGTCCCGTGAAGCTGCTGGAGCCGCTGAGAGGAATCTCACCGTTGAAGGCGGACCGGCTCGGGGATCTGGATCTTGAGATTGTGCGTGAACTCGCGGGAGGGATGTATTTTGGCGGGCGCGGAAATACAACGGAAAAGGGCATAGAGCGCGCGTGGGACACGGAGTCTTATTCGACGCCGGAGATCGAGCGCATTGCGACGTTCGCTTACGCGCGTGCGGAGAACCGTTCGCGGCGGCTTTGTTCGGTGGACAAAGCGAATGTGCTGACCAGTTCGCAGCTCTGGCGGCGCACCGTCGCGGCCATGAGCGCGGTTTATCCCACGGTGAAACTTGAACACATGTACGTGGATAACGCCGCGATGCAGTTGACGCTGCGGCCGGCGCAATTTGACGTGGTGCTCAGCAGCAACATGTTTGGCGATATTTTGAGCGATGCGGCGGCGGCGCTTGTCGGCTCGATTGGGCTGATTCCCTCGGCAAGTTTTGGGTCGTCCGCGCCGCTCTTTGAGCCCATTCACGGATCGGCGCCTTCACTGGCGGGGACGGACTCGGCGAATCCCATCGGCTCGATTCTCAGCGCTACCATGATGCTGAGGGATGCCTTTGGTCTTTCACTGGAAGCGGATTGGGTCGAGCAGTCGCTGCAACGAGTGCTCGCTGGCGGTTATCGGACGCCGGACATTACCGAGAAGGGTGCGCGGGCCGTGGGCGGCTCCGTGTTCACGGAAATCCTGCGAGAAGAGATGCAGCGCACTTTCGAACACGCCGAGCGCTACGGCTGGGGCGTCTAGCGTCGCCTCGTTAACCTTGCACGCTCGCTGATTTACCCGTATCGGACCTGCTCCGAGCCGGACAGCCGCCTTCCCGCTGCTTGCCTTGCGAGAACCTGCTGAGAATGCTACTTTTACACTTTCCGAGGCAGCCTGCGGCCGGCCAGAGTCGGGAGCCACACGGCCGTGTGGACGAGGGCGCGGGCAGCGAATCCGTTCCAGTGCAGCTTGACCAGAAGGTGAGAAAGATCATTACTCATCGCCATTTTCTTGAGCTATTCTCGCGGCGGATCGATCGCCGCTTTCCGTAGGCCCGCTATGGTGCAAACCGGGTCCAATTTGAAAGGTGTCGCGCCACCGTCAGGGACTGGAAAGGTTTCCTATTGGCGCGTAGAAGGCTCACTGCTCGAATTGGGAGCCATGCGCCCGGTGGGTTATTTCACCTGGAACGCGCGAAGCTTTGCTGAGCGCTGGGCGCGGCGCGCAGGCATGGCCGGCATGGCTCTGGCGAGGCCATTCGCTTACGCCGCGAACCGCACGTTTGCTACCCGCTTCCTGCACACTCTGCTTCGAGGCGTCAGCCGCGATCGGCTGGACTTGCTGGGCGAAGAGTACTTTCACTATGTCCTGAAGCCGCAATTGCGCCGCGAAGCTGCCGATCAGCTGATCGAGGCGGTCCGCAACGGCGAGCTGGTCGTGCTTGTCGGACAACTCTTGGGAAACATTCTCCGGCCGCTGGCGCACCATTTCGGGGTCGATTCGTTTATTTCGAACCGTCTGGAATTTCGCGACGGCATAGCCACGGGACGGCTGCTCGATCCCATCGTGCGGCCACGCGGGCCGCTAGCTTGGATCGCCAGCGGCGACACGAACGGCCGTATCCCACGCGAGAAACTTCTGACGCAGCTTGGTTGGATGGAGAAGCCCGAGCAACTGGAAAGCGCGACGCAGACGACGGCTCGTCCAACTGCTCCGCGGGGCAAGCCGGTCGCGCTGTTCGGAGAAACTCCGCGGGTGGAGCGGCTCTCCGTGCGTGAGAGCCTGGCGCACCGGCACCTTATGTTGATCGGGGTAACTGGGTTTATCGGCAAGGTGTGGCTCGTCGATTTGCTAGAAAATATTCCCAATATCGGCAAGATCACGTTGTTGATTCGCCGCAACCGCACCACCTCTGCGCAGCGGCGCTTCGAAAAGATTGTCGAGGAATCGCCGGCGTTCGATACGCTCCAGGACCGTCATGGCCGCAAGCTCGGTACATTTCTGAAAGAAAAAGTGGAAGTCGTCGAAGGCGATGTGAGCGTTCCGGGACTGGGCCTCAACGAGGCCACGCAAGCGCGGCTGGCAAAATCGCTCGACTTAGTCGTGAACAGCGCCGGATTGACGGATTTCAATCCTGACTTGCGCGACGCGATCTCTTCTAACGTCGATTCGGCGATCTACCTGCTGGATTTTCTGCGCAAATGCCAGCACGCCGGGTTGATGCACCTTTCCACGTGCTACGTTGTCGGGATGCGCGACGGCCGGGTCAGCGAGCAACTGCAGGAAAACTACAATCCTGCTGGCGATTCCAAATTTGATGCCGAGCGCGAAGTGGAGGCGCTGCGCGAAACGATTCGCAACGTCGAAGAACGCTCCGAAGGCCCCGAACTCGACAAAGCGCTTCGGCGCCAGGCGCTTGGACGCGGCGGCAACGAAGCGGCAGCGCCCGCCGGACAACTCGACGGTGTTTTGAAACGCAATCGCGCACGCTGGGCCCGGAATCGGCTCACGCGCATTGGATTGCGCAGGGCGCAGCACCTCGGATGGCCGAATACTTACACTTTCACAAAGAGTCTTGGCGAATCCATTCTTGCGCGCCGCGGCCGCGATTTGCCGATCGCCATCGTGCGCCCTTCGATTGTGGAAAGCTCGGAGCGGTCTCCCTTCACCGGCTGGAATGAAGGCATTAATACCTCAGGGCCGCTTTCCTATCTTCTTGGCACGAATTTCCGCCAGCTTCCTTCGAACGAGCGGAAGTGTCTCGACGTGATTCCCGTCGACATGGTCTGCCGGGGAATGACGCTCATTGCTTCCGCGGTCGTCGCGCGGCGCCATGCGCGCATGTACCAGCTTGCGACTTCCGCGATTAATCCGGTCAATATGGGGCGCAGCATCGAGCTCACGGGGCTCGCCCACCGCAAACATTACCGAACGACGAACGGCATCGATAGCTGGCTCAAGGTGAAATTTGAATCCATCCCGGTCTCGAAGCAGCGCTACGAGCGCCTCTCGATTCCAATGCAGAAGGCGGTGATCTCGCGCATCAACCGCGTGGCCGTTTCGCTGCGCATGAAGAAGCCGCCGCTGGCCCGCGCGGAGCGCGACCTGATCCGCGCGGAAAAGCTGATCGAACTCTACGAGCCCTTTATTCTTCATAATGAGCATGTCTTCGAGTGCGAAAACGCGCGCTTGCTCTCCGCCATGCTACCGCCCGAGGAGCGTCCGCTCTTCGACTTTGCGCCGGAATCCATAGACTGGTGGGACTACTGGATCAACGTGCACATTCCCGCGTTACGGCGCTGGTGCTATCCGTTGATGGAAGGCCGCCCGCTCGAATCGCGCGCGCCGCGTGAATTGGATTGGCCCGACGAATCCGCGCGTGGAGCGGCGCTCTCCCAAGCCGCATCACCCTCAGACCCCTTATGGCGATCTTCGTAACCGGCTCGACCGGCTACCTGGGCAGTTACGTTGCGGCGGGACTCTTCACCGAGCACCGCGACAAGCTGAACCTCTTGGTTCGCGCTAAGACCGAACAGGAAGCGCGCGAGCGTCTTTGGACTTCGCTGCAATTGCATTTCGAGTTTCCCCAATTCTTAGAATACGTGAATACGCAGGTGCGCATTTTTCTCGGTGATTTGACCAGTGAGCGTTTTGGCCTTTCCGATGATGAATACCACGCGCTGGTGGACAGCACGGAATCTTTGATTCACTGCGCCGCATCGCTGAACCGCAAATCGGAAAAGCAATGCTTGAACGTTAACCTGCGTGGCACACTCGAAGTGATTCAGCTCGCGCGCCGGGCACAGAATCGCAGCGGGTTGCGGCGGTATTCCCATGTCTCCACGGTTGCGGTTGCGGGCAAAAGAAAAAACGAAGTGGTGACCGAAGACGCGGCGATCGACTGGTTGCGTTCGGACTACGATCCCTACGCCCGTACCAAGAAGTTTTGCGAGCACATGGCGAACCAACTCCTGCCCGATGTACCCAAGACGATTTTTCGCCCCGCCATTGTTATGGGCGACAGCCGCCGCCCGGAGACATCGCAATTCGACATGGTGCAAGCGTTTCACGTTTTGGCGCAGATGCCTGTTCTTCCGCTGCGTCCTGACGATAGAATCGACATCGTGCCGGCGAATTACGTCGGCAAAGCCATCGTGACCATCCATCAAAAAGAAGCGCCCACGCACGGCATCTACCACTTGTCTTCCGGTACGGGTTCGCAGACCTATCAGGAACTGACGGATGCGATTTCGCACGACGGCGGGATGATGCGGCCCATGTTTTTGCCGTCTCTGGGCGGGCCTTTTTCCAGCACAGTGAATTGGGTTGCCAATCGCAGCGGCGCGGCGGGGTATGGCGCTTCACTGCTGAAAGTTTTCTGGCCCTATCTTGACTGGAATACCGTCTTTGATAATTCTCGTGTTGTGGCGGAGATGGGTGAAGCGCCCGCGAAATTCTCGACCTATGCTGCTCCGCTTCTGAAATACAGTCGCGAAAATAAATTCCACTTTCCCGCCAGGCCGTGGCCTTCCACTCCGGGCGCTCAGAAAATTTATGCGGCTGGAAGAGCCCGCGCATGACAGACTTCCTCCTCGTCGCCTGGGTCAGCGCGTTGATTGAGATCACCCGCTTCGGCTGGATGCTCGGTCTCGGTAAGCGTTGGACTCCGGGAGAAAAGCTGAAGCTGCTCTTCGCCGGCTATAACGGGACGCGCAATACCGGCAGCGATGTGCGTGTGCAAGAGATGTTGCGGCAAATACGTCATGTTCTGGGAGCGGACAAAACAGACTTCAGCGTGATGTCCTTCGATTTCGACCGCACTCGCGGATATTTTGAAGGTACGCGGCAGGTTTACCTTCCGAATGCTTTCCCCCCGTTCCTCTATAGGGAGGTGCGGCAGAATCACGGTGTCATCGCGTGTGAAGGTTCGATGTTCAAGAGCAAGTTCGCCAATGCGCTGACGACCATGATGATCGGTTCGCTGGGGCTGGCTTCGGCCGAAAACAAGATTTCACTTGCCTACGGCGGCGAGGCCGGCCATATGGATGGAATCATTCAATCCATGTGCGAGCGCTATGTTCAGGATTCGATGGTCATCACGCGCAACGTGGAATCGCGCACACTCCTGAGTTCGCTGGGGATCCCGACGGAGCTTGGCACCGACACGGCATGGACCTTTGAACCGCATCCGCCGGAATACGCTCGCAAAGTACTGCGGGAAGCCGGCTGGGATGAGAAAACGCCTATCCTCGTTATCTGTCCGATTCATCCCTTTGTCTGGCCGGTGAAAGCGTCGATTGCGAAATATCTCGCTCGTGTGACGACGGGCGCCTACAAAGGCAGCCAGTACCGTTCGGTTTATTTTTTTGAAAGCGGAGATAAAGTCGATCGCAAATTTCAGCACTACATCTCCGCATTCACCAAGGCAACGCAGGCATTTGTGCAACGACGTCGTGTTTTTCCGATCCTTGTCGCGATGGAGAGGCTTGACGCGGTTGCGTGCCGCGAAATCGCCGCGCGGATTCCAGGGACGCCGGTCTTCACTTCCGACGACTACGACATGTTCCAGCTAGTCTCCATTTTGCGTGCTTGTTCCTACATGGTTTCTTCCCGCTACCACGGCATTGTGACGTGCATGCCCAGCCTGGTGGCTTCCGCGGGCGTGACCATGGACGAGCGCATCCGCAATTTGATGCGCGAACGCGGGCATCAGCATCTTTTTCTTACCGTGGATGATCCGGACCTGGAGCCCAAACTTCTCCAAGTCATGGAGACCCTCGTGGCGGAAGCCGAGTCTGTCCGCGAAGGCATAGGGCAAACGGTGGTCCGCAATCTCAAGGTGATGGCCCGCATGGGCACGTTTCTGGAAGAGGTTGTGCGCCGCACCTATCCGGAATTTCCGCTGCGTTCCGGCATTTTTTCTTGGGAAGAGTATCTGCCGCCGTTGAGCAAGAATTTGATTCAGCTCGCCGAGCGTTACGACTCTGCACCGGCGGCGCTTGCGGCAGTTCGCTGATTCTTCATGCCTAATTTTCTGGAAACGATTCTTGGTCAATTGAAGCGCGCGGATGGCCGTGTGGTTCTTCGCGAAATTCGCGGTGATCGCTTTGTAAGCGTGACAGGCGGGGAATTGCTGGATCAGATCCAACTCGTGCGCGCGTTCATTCGAAGCTCTGGGGTCCAGGCCGGAGACCGTTGCGCTCTTCTCGCGCCTAATTCTATTCGCTGGGCCGTTTTCCATCTGGCGCTCATGGCCGAAGGCGTGATCGTCGTGCCTTTATATTCGCGGCAGGCATCCGCGGAACTCGCTGGGATGATGAAAGATTGCCAGCCGCGGCTGATTTTTGTGAATGACGCTGCACTTGGCGAAGGCGTGGCGCAGGCTTGGCCCGAAGCTCCGCGCCGCGTGCTTTTCGACGAAGCCCTGCACCAGCCCGTACTACCGCCTCGGCTTTCCGACGCGCCTAATCCGTGCCAGGAGAGCGACATCGTCACCATCATCTATACCTCCGGAACGTCAGGTGAGCCAAAAGGCGTTTGTCTGAACGCCGGAAACCTCACGCACATGCTCGCTTGCACGACGGAGCGCCTCAATCAACTGATGGGCGTGACACATGAACCCGACCGCGTCTTTCATTACCTACCGTTCAATTTTGCGGCGTCCACGATCTTGATGCTTTCTTGTCTCATCCGCGAAAGTGTCCTTACTCTTTCGACCGATCTCAACAAACTAGCGGACGAAATCCGCGTGGCCTCACCGAATTATTTTCTGAATGTACCTACTTTGCTGGAGCGCGTACGCCGTGGCGTCGAAGAAGCAATTGCGGAGAGGCCCGCGGTCATCCGTTTTCTCTTTGCGAAAGCGCGCATCGCCTGGCAGCGGCAGCACGTAGGGCGCGGCCATGTAAACGATGCACTCTGGCTCAGCCTTGGTCGCGGGCTCATCTTTCGAAAAATTCGCGAGCGCTTTGGCCCGCATCTTCGCGCACTGATCTGCGGTTCCGCGCCGCTCGCTCCGGATACGCAGCAGTTTTTTCCGATGCTCGGAATTCCTGTGCTGCAGGCGTACGGGCTTACGGAAACTACCGGCATTTGCACGCTGGATGACCCGGGCGTGCCGGTCGAGCCGGGCTATGTCGGCACGATGATTAGTGGAATCGAGATGAAGATCGGCGAGAACGATGAGATCGTTGTGCGCGGGCCGCACATTTTTCCCGGTTATTGGAACCGCCCGGAAGAAACTGCGCGTGTCCTGCAAGACGGATGGTTCCACACCGGAGATCAGGGCGAAGTAAACGTTCGTGGGAATTGGCGCATCAGCGGCCGCATCAAGAATCTGATCATCCTGAATTCCGGACATAACATTACGCCCGAATCCATCGAGGAAAAAATCGGGCGGCTTCTTCCGGCGGCCCAGCAGGTCGTCGCGGTAGGGAATGGGCGCGGGTATCTTTGCGCTTTGGTGAGCGGCGCGGTCGAAGCGCCGGCGGTGCAGGCGGCGCTGGATGCCGTCAATCCAGAGCTGCCACATTACCGGCAGATTCGTAATTTCACGATTCTGCGCGACGGATTTTCGCCGGAGAACGGGTTGCTCACTGTCAACGGTAAAATCCGCCGCGATGCCATCAATGCGCGGTATGCTTCCGAAATCAATGCCATGTACGATTCGAAGAGAGTTCGCGAAGCAGCCAACAAACAACAGGCATGAAAACTTTCACCGGAAAAACACTGCGGTGGGAATGGCGCGAAGGAATCGTCGAGCTGACACTCGATCATGCTCCAGCCAATGAACTTGGCACGGCAATGCTCGTTGAACTGGAGAAATTCGTCTCTGCATTTGGCGCGCTTGCACCGCTTACTTCTGTATGTATTGTTGCTAGCGCGCGGAAGGCGGTTTTTTCTGCTGGTGGGGATTTGCGCGAACTCTATGCGACTGCGGCAGCAGTGCCTGAGAAAGACCGCCCCGCGGGCGTGCGCGCTTTTCTCGAACGCATCCACGCTGTGCTGAACGCGATCGATGCCGCGCCATTTGTCACGATCGCCGCGGTGCATGGTGCCTGTCTCGGGGGAGGACTCGAACTGGCCCTGGCCTGCGACATGATTATCGCCGACAAGATGGCGCGGTTTGCGTTTCCCGAACTCCGGCTGGGGTTCATTCCCGGCTTTGGAGGTATCCCGCGATTGAAGCGCGATCTTGGCAATGCTTTGGTGAGGGATTTGCTGTTCACTGGGCGAACGGTGAACGCAACTCGGGCACACGCCGTGGGTTTGGTGGCGCAACTGGCCGGCGAAGGCGAAGCCCTCCGCATCGCACGTTCGACCGCCGCGCAAATCACGAAATACGACGCCGAGACTCGTGCGGCCGCCAAGAAATTTATCAAACCAATTCCACACGATGAGCTGCGGCGAGAGATCGACCTCTTTTGCGAGCTCTTCACTCGCCCGGCCGTCATGGCCGCCCTGAAGAAATTCGTCGAAGACTCCGGCCCCATGCCATATCTGCCCTAGATGCGAACTGAAGCACTCCGTACCTAGCCAAAATTCCAGGTCCCAACCTAGCCATCTGGCGGATGTATACGCCTCCGCTCTTGTTGCATCTTGTTCATGGAGGTAGGGAAATGTCAGCTGAACTCATTGAACTCTCGAATGCTTTGGCGCAGACCACCGAGCACGCTGCGGCGTCCGTGGTGGCGATTCACACCGAGGCGCGCGGTTCGTCCAGCGGCGTCATTTGGCGTGATGGAGTGATTGTTACCGCGGAGCATGCGCTTCGTCGCGACGAAGAAATTCAGGCAATGCTGCCAGATGGCCGCGTTGTAAACGCGACTCTCGCCGGCCGCGATCCTTCCACCGATCTTGCCGTCCTGAAATGTGCGGAGGCAGGGAATCGGCGAATCGAGGTTGGCGATGCGTCCACCATTAAACCTGGCAGCATCACGTTGGTCGTAGGACGGACGCGCGCCAGCGGTCCCGTGGCGGCGCTAGGAGTAGTAAGCCTGGTTGTCGCGGAACGCCGCACATGGACGGGCTCCTCGCTTTCCCCATATATCCGGCTGGATGTCGGCCTGCAACCCACCGCCGTTGGTGGCGCCGTGGTTGACGTGCGCGGCAAAATTCTGGGAATCGCATCGCCGCGCTTTGCGCGATTCGGTGCCATTGCCATCCCAGCCGCCACAGTCGATCACGTCGCTGAAACCTTGTTAAAAAAAGGACGCATCCCGCGCGGGTATCTCGGTGTGGCTCTGCAGCCGGTGCGTCTCCCGGATCATCTGCGGCAGTCCTTGCAACACAACGAAAAGACCGCGGCCATCATTCTCGAGGTCGAGGCAGATGGGCCGGCCCACAAAGCGGGAATCGTCATCGGCGACATTCTGGTGTCTTTGGCGGGACAACCCATTTCGCGTCCTGAGAATGTCCAGCCTCATCTCCAGGCAGAAAACATCGGCAAGTCTCTCGGCGCGAAGATTGTTCGCGGGGGCGCCGTTCGCGATGTGTCCGTTATTGTCGGTGAGCGCACGAACGGAGGAGAGTGACATGGCCATCGCCGGATTTGGTGAGATAGCCGAACAGCTTCGCCGCTCGACGGTCCTGATTCATGCCGGAGGCCGCGGGAGCGGCTCCGGCGTGATCTGGTCCAGCGAAGGCACGATCGTAACCAACGCCCATGTAGTTCATGGTTCAAGCGTGCGCGTCCAGCTTTGGGATGGACGGGAGTTCGACGCGACTGTAACAGCGCGCGATCCACATCGCGACTTGGCGACGCTGCGAATCAACGCGAACTCGTTGCCCGCAGCGTCCCCGGCGGATTCATCGCAGCTGCGACCCGGTGAGCTCGCTATCGCCATAGGCAATCCGCTCGGATTTGTGGGTGCTCTGACCACCGGGGTGATTCACGCCATCGGGCCGTTGCGCGCGCTGGGCGCCCAAACCTGGGTGCAGGCCAGTGTGAGGCTCGCTCCCGGGAATTCCGGCGGGCCGCTTGCTGATGCCCACGGTCACGTGATCGGAATCAATACTATGGTTGCGAGCCGCCTCGCACTGGCCATTCCAAGCAACGCCGTTCGCGACTTTCTTGCTGCGGGGCCACGCGGGGCTTGGCTAGGTGTTTCCGTCCATCCCATGCGCTTGCCTCGCGCCAATGGCCACGCATTTGGACTGGTCCTGCTGGAAGTCGAGCCCGGTGGCCCGGCCGCGCAAGCGTCGCTCATGGCTGGAGACATTTTGCTGGGCACGGAGGAAAAGTCCTTTCAATCCATCAACGATCTTGCCTCCGCTATCGATGGACAAGGCTTCCGCCTGTTGCGTCTCGAATTCCTTCGCGGCGATTACTCCCGACTCCGGCGCGTGACCGTGCAGCTGGGAATTCCGAACGATGGAAAGGACCGCATCGCCGCGTGATCCGCGTTCTTATCGTCGCAGCTTCAGCGCTAAGTCGCGCGGGCCTGCAGGGCATGTTGGCGGATAGCCGGTTCGACATTGCAGGAAGCGCGGCGAATGTTGAAACCATCTCCGGCCAGTTCGTGGACGTTGAGCCGGACGTTGTTTTGATTGAAGCCGCTGCGGACACTCACGAAGAGTTGCTGACCGCGCTCGAGGACCGGGAACTTGCGCGGGAATATCCAGTCGTCGTGTTATCGGAGCAGATGAAGGCTGCTTGGATCTCCGAGGCGTTTCGCGCAGGCGTGCGGGCCGTTTTGCCGCGTGATGTCACGCCGGAACAACTGCGCGCGGCTCTGGTGGCTGCTGCGGCAGGGCTGGTCGTCGTTCATCCCTCCGGGGTGAATGTCCTCGTTCCTGCGCCCGCTGCCTTGACCTCTCCTGCGCGTGAGCTGCCGGAGCCGTTAACGCCGCGCGAGCGCGAGGTGCTCCAGATGATCTCCGCCGGTCTCGGCAATAAGGAAATCGCCGGGCGCTTGTCGATCTCCGAGCACACCGTGAAATTCCACGTGGCTTCCATCCTCGGCAAACTCGGCGCCTCCACTCGCACCGAAGCTGTTTCCATAGGAATTCGTCACGGCCTAGTCCTGCTCTGAATCTGCTTGGATGATTTTTCCCATAACGCGGCGGAACTACCGCCGCTCGAATTTTCTTTCCCGGCACAAGGATGATAGATTTACCTTTCTATGCGCACGCTAGAGCAGACGACGCAGGAAGTCCTTGACCTAGCCGCGAAGCATTTTCACCTCCCGGCCGGTTCGCTCGCGCCCGGCGATGATTTTTTCAAGAAGCTGGGCATCGACAGTCTGCAAACTTTGGAAATGCTTTCGCGTCTCGAAAATCACTTTGGTATCGAACTACCCGACTACGAGGTTCAAGGGGTCAGCGATTTCAAGACCCTAGCTGAACGGATTCAGTCCCGCTTGTAATGCTGGACCTCTCTAAATATCAATCCATCGGCGAAGCGCTGCGGGATGCGCTGGATCAGTTTTGGAACGAAGTGTGCCTGATCGAAGCCGACCGCGAGCGCGAAAAAGAGCGCCTGACCTACCGCGACTTCAAAGAACGCGCGCATCCGTTTGCGAAGGCTCTGCAGGATTGCGGATTCTCCGCGGGCTCTCGCGCCAGTATCATCATGACGAATCAGTCGAAGTGGCTGATTTCGGCGTACGCCATTTTCTTCGCGGGCGGCGTTCTTGTGCCGCTCGATTACAAACTGACGCCGGACGAACAGTGGCAATTGCTCAAACATTCGGGTGCCACCGTGCTCATCACGGAATATCCGATCTGGCGGCAACTCAGCACCTCGGCAGGCCGAGCGGCCGCGACGAGCGTGCAAACCGTGCTGGTCACGGAAGCGCCCGCAAACGTCGATCTCGCCGGCGCGCAGCGCTGGGAAGAATTTCGCGGAACCCTCGAGCCCGTATTCGTCCCGCGCAAGCGTGCCGACACGGCCTGCATTGTCTACTCTTCCGGAACGGGTGGCCGCCCGAAAGGCTGCATGATGACGCACGAAAATTATCTGGAGCAGTGTGTCGCGCTCACCGCGATTTATCCTTTCTGGCCGGGAGTGCGTTACCTCAGTATTTTGCCGACGAACCACGCCATTGATTTCATGGTCGGTTTTTTCGGGCCGTTCACGTGCGGAGCGGCGGTCGTGCATTTGCGCACTCTTCGCCCTGAATACGTGCGGGAAGCTTTTCCGAAGTACAAGATCACTTATGTGAGTCTCGTTCCTGTCGTTTTGAAAAACTTGCAAAAAGGACTGCAAGCACGTTTCGAGGCGCTGCCGTCGGGTAAGCGGAAAATTTTCAATGTGCTTGTTGGCTTGAACAAAGCGCTGACGAAAAACCGGCCGCGCCCGGGTCTCAGCCGCCTCCTGCTCAAGCAAGTGCACGAAGCGTTTGGCGGAGAACTCCGCGCCATTATTGTCGGCGGCGCTTTCAGTGAACCGCAGACGCTGCAATTTTTTTACGATCTCGGGATTCCCGTTGCCAACGGATACGGACTCACGGAAGCCGGCACGGCGATCACGGTCAACGATTTGAAACCATTCCGTGCGGACACGGTCGGCAAGCCGCTGCCTGGAATGGAAGTGCGCATCGTGAATCTGACTGCCGATGGCGTGGGCGAAGTTGCCGTTCGTAGCAAAACCGTAATGGCCGGCTATTTGAATGAACCAGAACTCACGGAGGAAACCATCGTCGATGGATGGCTTCTAACGGGCGACCTCGGGCGCTTTGACGGAACAGGACATTTACAACTCACAGGCCGCAAGAAAAACATGATCGTGACAGAGGAAGGGAAAAATATTTATCCCGAAGACATTGAAACTGTGTTCGAGAGCCTCCCTGGCAAAGAATTTTGCGTTTTCGCGGCCAACTACATCTGGCCAAAGCGTTCGATGGTTGGCGAAAAACTTGTACTGGCGCTGCATCTCGAGCCGGGGCAGCCGTACGACGAAGAACTCCGGCAAGACATCAACACGCGTAACAATCGCCTGCTAAACTACAAGCGCATCCACGGGGTGGTCCTGCTGGAGGAGGACTTTCCCAGGACGGCTTCTCTCAAGATCAAGCGCAACGTGTTGGCAGAACGCCTCGCGAAGCTGGATTGCGCGTCTGCGATTCTGCCGTTGTGAAGTAAGTCTAGAAATGATCGGGTGGATTGGAAGTTAGAATTTCGGATTTGTACACGCTTCCCATGGACCGATTTTTCGCCATCGTCAACCCCGCCGCCGGTGGCGGTCGCTCCGCGAAACTCGCGGGACCTGCGCTTGGACGTTTGCGCGAGAAAGGGTTGAAGGTCGACGTCATCGCTTCGACGGGGCCGGGCCACGCGGTACAACTTGCCCGCGAAGCCTACGATCAAGGTTACCGGCGCTTTCTTGCCGTCGGTGGCGACGGCACCGCTCACGAAATTTTCAATGGAGTCTTTGCGGAACGCCGGGCGGTTCAGAGAGTTGCGCTGGGTTTCCTGCCGCTGGGCACAGGCAATTCGTTTCTGCGCGATTTCACAAAAGACGGAGCCGCAGCTTCGATGCAGGCGCTGACCGAAGGACGCACCCGCACTGTCGATCTCTTGCGTCTGACGCACGCGACCGGCGAAATTTACTCCTTCAATCTTCTGAGTATGGGCTTTACAGCGGACGTGGCGGCACTGACCAACCGGATGTTCAAGCCGTTCGGGGATCTGGGATATTTGCTCGGTGTTTTCGTGCGCGTGGTGCAGTTGCGCCGCCGCTCCATGGCGCTGCGCTGCGATGACGACGCGGAGTGGGACGAAGGGCGCTCGCTTTTCCTGACGTTCAACAACAGCAAATACACAGGTGGCACAATGCTGATCGCGCCGCAGGCGGATGCTGCCGATGGGCTTATTGAATTTGTGCGCTGGGGCCCAATCGGAAGGCTGGGCCTGCTTCGCACATTGCCGCGTCTTTACGACGGTTCTCATATCCAACATCCGCTGGCTTCGCGCCGCGCGGTGCGCCACGTGGAGTTCAAAGAGGCCGCGCCCGTTGACGTCATGATCGACGGCGAAGTCGCCACATTGCAATGCCGTTCGCTCGATGTTGTTCCCGCAGCTGTGGATGTTTTCATATGAAGAAAGCCTGGTCGGCGGTCCGCAGCACACTTCTTTGGATCTTGAGCGGACTGCATTTTTTCATCGTGGCGCCCTCTCTGGTGTTCCTAGGAATTTTTCTCGATACGCGCAAACATGATTGGCTGCAGCGGACGTTTTGCAGGCGGATCGCTTTTCTGTCGGGCGCACGCGTGGAAGTGCTGCGTTCCGCAGGTTTCGACGCCAGCCGGACGAGTTTCTTCATGAGCAACCACGTCAACCTTTTCGATCCTTTCATGCTGTACTGCGCGATTCCCCAATTTGTGCGGGGATGGGAGCTCGAATCGCACTTCAAGATTCCCGCGTACGGCTGGCTAATGAAGCGCTTTGGCAACGTGCCGGTGCCGGATGTGCGACGGCCGTCGGATTTGAAGCGTATGTGGCGGTTGACGCAAGACGCTGTCGATGGGGGCACCAGCTTGATTATTTTTACGGAAGCAAAG
>Ga0179592_10000125_pt1 | contig 31444 bp, 27 predicted proteins | sample CZODoug2_1_08_16_FD_148623 | JGI IMG/M metagenome (GOLD analysis project Ga0179592, IMG submission 148623) | Vadose zone soil fungal communities from Angelo Coast Range Reserve, California, USA - CZODoug2_1_08_16fungal (Illumina Assembly) | ecosystem: Environmental > Terrestrial > Soil > Vadose...
CGGGAGGCATTGGACTGCGACAAGTTCAGATTGGACGCCCAACCCATTCTGCCGCTGCGCGGAAACTACGGACGGCCGCGCTTCGAATTGTTGATTCGCATGCTGGGAGACAACGGCGAGATCATACCGCCGGCGAAATTCCTGTCGTCCGCGGAGCGGTACCAATTGATGCCCTCCATCGATCGCTGGGTCGTGCGCCGCGCCTGCGAACTCCTCGGCGCGTACAACAAGTCGATCAGCGAGGAAAGCGCCCGCTTCGCCATCAATCTCTCGGGACAGTCGCTGCGGGATGAGTCCTTCCTGCAGTTCGTGATCGATCAAATCGAGAAATCCGAACTGCCGCCGAATGTCCTTTGCTTCGAGCTGACCGAAACCGCGACCATCGGCAATCTCGCGAAGGCGCAGGACTTCATGCGGACCCTGCAGAATCTCGGATGCCAGTTTGCGCTCGACGACTTCGGAACGGGCGTCAGTTCGCTCGCATACCTCAAGGACCTGTCGGTCAACTACTTGAAGATAGACGGCAGCTTCGTTCGCGATTCGGTTCACAACGCGCGCTCCGACTCCATGATCAAGGCCATCGCACAACTGGCGAAAGTCATGTGCATGGAGACCATCGCCGAGTACGTCGAGACGGACAGTTTGCGCGTGAAAATGACCGAACTCGGCGTCGATTACGGCCAGGGGTTCGCCATGGGGAAATCCCAACCCCTCGAGGAATTGCTCGCTGAACTCGCGATCTATGAGGCAACCGTCAGCACCTGGGACTTATCGGAGGGATCGATCCCGGCTCAAAAAGACCGCGCGAGCTAGTTTCTGGGGCGCGCGAGCGCTGAAGCGCGCGAGGCTAGCGCTGATCGGCACTCTTCTTGTCGGCCTTCGCGTTTTCGTGTTCCGTCTCCGTGACGTCCCTGCAGTTCTTTTTCATTTGTTCCTTCGACAAGCCCGCGTCGCTGGCTTTCTGCTTGGCCATGCATTCCTTCATCATCTGATGCCTGGTGGCCACCGGCCGCGACGCGGCCTCGTCGGCGTGGACGTCGACGGCGACGGCGACTATACCGGCCAGCAGCAAGCTCGACCAAAGCGACCCCTCGCTCCAATACGGCTTGATAGTCATGGAGCTGGATCCTAGGCGCTATCGATTACAAAAGCTGTCCTCCAGCGTCCTACATCCGATTGAACCATACGCCCACATCGTCGGGGTTTAGGCCGGGCTACAGTCCTGCTGGAACCCCATTCAGCCACCCATACACCCAGAGCAGCGAAGCAAATTTATGCTGATATTGACCAGACGAGCCGGTGAGGCGTTGCGGATCGGCGACGACATTGAAGTCACCGTCATGGCGGTGAACGGAACGCAAGTTCGAATCGGCATCAAGGCGCCGCGCGAAGTCGCGGTGGACCGCGAGGAGATCGCGGAGCGCAAGCGGCGCGACCGCGAGAACTCGGATGCAATCGGTAAAGTCGTCGCGGCGGGGAACAGAGTCGCGGTCCCTTGACGGCCCCTCCCTAGAAGGAGTTGGCGACTTCAGGCCGTGATGAATTGACCGCCCCGAATCATCGGTAAGCGCTGCACGCTGCACCCGGTTCCGGGTGAGCGCGAATATGGCATTACATAGAGCGGGCGCAACCGGCGGCAGTCCCGCCACTACGCGGTGTACTCGCGGCAAACCCCCTGCATCGACATTTCGACGACCTCGCCGACCACGCTGTTCATTGCCCGAAAGGCGGGTGATCCGCAAGAAATAGCGATCGCAAACAAACCTCTTGAAATTCACGTGGGCTTTGAGCACACAATAGGGGATTCCCTGAACACTCAAGATCACCAAGGACGGCCGCACATCACGGTTGCAGCAACCGGGCTCTGGCGGGCAACACTCATGACATCCTCAATCTCTCCCGCGCCCGAGTTGATCGTCCAGACCTGGTACAACACGGACCATCCGCTGCTGTTGTCCGGTTTGCGCGGCCGGGTCGTGGTTCTGATGGCTTTTCAGGTGCTATGTCCGAAGTCGCTGTCGAGCGGCATTCCGCAGGCACAGCGCATCTACGAAACATTCGAACCGAGCGATGTCGCGGTGATCGGCCTGCACGCCACCTTCGAGCACCACGATGCTGTAAATGCAGCGGTGCTCAAGGCCTTCATCCAGGAGTATCGATTGAAATTTCCCATTGCACTTGACCAGTTGAGTGCGGGGAGCCCCATTCCCCACACCATGGAGCGCTACAAGATGCGTGGTACGCCCAGCCTGGTGTTGATCGACAAACAGGGGCTGGTGCGCAAACACACCTTCGGTCCGGTGGACGATTTGCGAATCGGGGCTGAAATCGGCGCGCTTACCCAGGAGCGGGCGAATGCCATCGCGCTGACGCGGAGCTCCGCCGCCTAAGGAGCCTGCCTGAACGGCCGGCCGGCGACCGGCGAGGGACGGCCGGCGAGCGTGAATCGAATGCGAATGCGGGCGCGCTGCGCCGCGGGTTTGGCATCCTTCAGCACGGGCTTATACCGCCATTGCGACAACGCTTTGGCGGCTGCCGAATCGAAAACTCCCGGCGGATTGGCTGCGTGCACGGCGACATCCCTGACGTCCCCGCTTTCCAGCACCGTGAAATCGAGTTCCACCCAGCCTTCGGTCTGGTTCGCCTCGGCTTTCGTGGGGTAGAGAGGCGTCACCGACTTGACGAGTTCGAGGTCATTGGCGGCGACGACATTCGCGAGGAACGTCCGCTGGTCGACGGCCCCTTCGAGCTCCCGCGATACGGCGCCGGATTCAGCAGAGGAGTATCCCACGGCGGTTGCTTCGGCCAACCAGTTGTGTGCCGCGTCGTACTGTTTGAGATCGAGGGCGCGGCGGGCATTGACGACCAGGCGCAGCCCAAGGTCTTGCAGCGCGGATGCGAGGCCGGCATTGCCCGGATTCATGCCTCGTAGAGTCATCAGATAGTACTTCGCGCTATCGGTGGCAGGTTCGACCAGGCGATCCTGTTGCAGCCGCTCCCGGCCCGCCTTCAACAATTGATCCCAGGCGTCCGTTTCGGCCTGCCGGCGTGCGGCGGCGAGAAGTTCGCGGGCGCTCTCCACATTCGCGGCGGAGCCAATCCCATCGGCGGCGTCGAGCAAATGCGCGGCGTGCTCGAAATCACGGCGTTCGAGATCCGTACGGGCGCCCGCCAGAAGCGCCGCTGCGAGACTCTGCCTGGCCGCTTGGACGGCATTGCCGGCTGGGTCGATTCGCAGGGCCTCCCGGATGTAGAACCGAGCGCTGTCGTTCTCCGAATCGATCAGGTGGCCTTCCTTGATGCGTGCCTCGGCGAGACCCAGGAGCTCGGCGCGACGACCGGTGTCCGCGCTTGTCTCGGGGCGTGTATCGTCCGGCGGGCGAGGACGTGCCGTCGCGGTTTTGAGCCGTTCGCGTGATTTCGCGAGCCGCGATGTCAGCAACGCGATCCGGCCGCCGTCGACGCCGGCTTTGCGGGCCGTTTCGATTGCCGTGGCCGCTTCGTCCAGGCGCTCCTCCAGCAAGGCGTTCTCCGCCTTGGTCCACAGCCGTTCCTGAACCTCGGTGAGGCCGATCCTTGCCGCGGCGTCCGCGGGATTGCGCGCCAATGCCTGCAGGTACAAATCGAGTGCGTTGTCGTCGTTCGGCGCGGCGAGGCGATTCGCCGCAAGTGCCGTGTCGGCGCGCCCCACCAGAGATGTTTCGGGGGCCGCACTGTCCACGGCTGCCGCGCGCGGCGGTGCATCGTGCACCGACTTCTGATGGTACAGCGCCCAGGCCGCAATTCCGGCCGCCACCAGCAGCGCCGCTGCCGCGAGCTTCAAAAGCCGCGGTTTGCCGGGGCCGGCGCTGGCGCGGGGGGGTGCCGCCGGCGCGCGCTTCCGTTGTTCTACATACTTCCTGACCGCGGCTTCGGCGAACAATTTGGCACGGCCGGGAGACATGGGCTTATGGATGAAGCGATAAACGGTGCCGGCGCTGATGAGATTGGCCAACAGGTGTTCAGTCTCGCGGCCACCCGCAACCACCAACACCAGGTCGGGAAATTGACGTTTGATCTGCGCCACGAAAACGCCGACGTCCTCGGCCAGCGCCTGCACGTCCAGCACCAGGATACCCACCTGGCCGGCCAGGAGCAGATCGCAGACCTTATCCGCGGAGGGCACGTGCCAGATTCGATGGGCGTTCCCCACGGCCTCGCGCAGCGTCTGCAGAAATGCCTCGTCGGTGCTGAAGACCACCAACTCGACGATTTCGCTTGCAAAGCTGAAATTCAGCAGCCGTTCATCGTCTTGGTCGTCAGAGGGCAGCAACGGTCATGTCTCCACATCGAGAACCCGGGCCATTCGATTATTTACCCGATGCTGCACCGCACCGCAGCAATTAATCGCCCCATGGAGGGTAGGCTAGTGTCATTCCAGTTGCGACGCTATACGATACGGCGTCTTGTGCGGCAGGAATTTGCTGCTGCATCGCGTCAAGTCGTTTCCGTGACTGGACGCTCACTTGCGAACGGCAGCGCCACATGGGGACAGGATATTGAGCGAGCCAATCGTGATTACTTCAAAGCTGGCCATACAGCAGCGTCCCGCGCTGGAGCAATTGCTCTTTTTCAACGCGAATCAGCACCGGGTCCGCGTCGGGATTGAGCAATCCATAGCGACCTACGGAGTCCCGGAGATTTACGAGCAAGACGGAAGCTTGCGCATTCGGGTGGGCGACGTCGAAGGCGTACAGACGCTGTTCGCCGTAACCGAAGCCGGGCGGCCGCTGGGTGTCGCGGTGTTCGTGCGCCTGGCCGACGAGCGCTTCGTGGTGCTGCATCTGGGCGTGGAACCGCGCTTCGGCAGGGCCAGGGCGCTGGACGTCAACACGCCCGTGCTCCTCAAGCTCATGCATGAGATCCGCAGCGCGGCTCGGCGTACGCGCGGAGTTCATCAGATCGAACTGGTCTACAAGGGTCGCCACGCCGTGCGCTTGAACGTCTGACGCTGGACAGCGAGGCCGCCGAATTGAGATGCTTGATACCACAACCTAAGGGGATGCCTAATGCCTGTGCTCGGAACGACTTGTCGGCGTGCCGCGGTGCTCGCCTCGGCCGTATTGTTGGGTGTGACCGTTGCCAATGCTGAGGACGTGGTGCGGACCCCGTTGCCGGACGGCAACCCCTTCCCGATTTCCGCCGCGGTAACGGTGCCCGCCGGCTACGACACCGTGTATGTCAGCGGTGCGCTACCGGACGTAATCAACAAGGATGCGCCGAAGGGCAGCTTCGAGTCGTACGGCGATATGGCAACGCAGGCCGAGGGTGCGCTCACCAAGATCAAAGCGTCTCTTGCGAAGCTCGGACTGGGAATGGGCGATGTTGTGAAGATGACGGTGTTCATGGTCGCGGATCCGACCAAAGACCCTAAGCTCGACTTCGCCGGACTGATGACCGGCTACACCAAATTCTTCGGCACCGCCGAACAGCCGAACAAGCCGGCGCGCAGCGCCGTGCAGGTGGCGGCGCTGGTGGCGCCGGGAGCGCTGGTGGAAATTGAGGTCATCGCGGTGAGGCCTCACAAGGCAGAGGCTCACCCCGGCAAGACTCACCCTGGGAAGACTCACAAGGGTTCTTAAGGCGTCCGGCCACCGCCCGCTCCGGAGCGCCTTTCTCGTGACTCCAGACCGGCGAATTACCAGCGCGCTGCACGCCGATGGCAAGCGGCGTTGCGCCTGGTGCCCGGCGGACTCTCCTCTCTACGTCGATTACCACGACAACGAATGGGGCGTCCCCTTGCGCGACGATCGAAGTCTCTTCGAGATGCTGTGCCTCGAGGGAGCTCAGGCGGGCTTGAGCTGGCTCACCATTCTGCGCAAGCGCGAAGGCTACCGGGCGGCATTCGATGATTTCGACGCCGAAAAGATGGTGCGCTACGGAAAGCGCAAGCGCGCTCAATTGCTGCTGGATCCGGGCATCGTGAGAAATCGGCTCAAGGTCGACGCCTTCATCGGCAACGCAAATGCGTATCTCAAGATACGCGAGCAACCGGGCGGATTCGCCGGTTACCTCTGGCAATTCACCGAGGGCTGTGTGCTGCGCCGCCGCCCCCTCTACCTCCGCGACATCCAGCAATCGACGCCGCACAGCGATGCCATGAGCAAGGACCTGAAGAAAAAGGGCTTCAATTTCGTCGGCTCGACGATCTGCTATGCGTTCATGCAAGCCGTCGGCATCGTGGATGAGCATCAACGCCGCTGCTGGGCGGCAACGCGACCGCGCACTGACGTGTAGCATCGCGGCTCTTGTCGCGACTTTGAACAGTGCGCGACCGTCGCGCGGTCGCGACTGCATTGTGAACGTGGCCGCCGATCACATTGCAACGAGTTCGATTGCCCCGGCACATTCTGTTCGCGGTGGCGTCTAACAAAATCCTCATTGTCGCCGTGCGGAGACGCCTGTATGCAAGTTGAGACAATCGCATTGCGCGAACCGAGCGGTTTTAATCGCGTGGATGAGCGATACACTGAAGAATCAATTCGAACTCGCCGTCCTGGGTGCGGGTCCCGGAGGCCTCTCCGCGGCTGCCCGCGCGGCGCAGCGCGGAATGTCCCACGTTCTGCTCGAGGCCGCGGACAAGCACGCAAACACCGTTCAGCAATATCAGCGCCGTAAGCATGTGATGGCGGAACCCAGCTTGCTGCCCCTGCGCAGCGACATCGCCTTCGCCGCCGGCCGCCGGGAAGGAATTCTCGAGCAATGGCAGGAAGGTATTCGACGCGGCAACATCAACGTGCGCTACCGCGCCGAGGCCGTGCGCATCGCAGGCGGCCGCAATGCGTTTCGGATCGAGCTCAAAGGCGGCGATGTCATTCATGCGAAGAACATCATTCTGGCTCTGGGGGTGCAGGGGAACCCGCGCCGGCTGGAAGTGCCGGGTGAAGATCATCCATGCGTGCAGACGACATTGGAATGCGCCGAGGATCATCATGGCGAGACCATAGTGATCGTCGGCGGCGGCGATTCGGCCATCGAAAATGCCATCGGACTCTCCGAGCACAACCGCGTCGTCATCGTCAATCGCGGCTCCGACTTCAAGAAAGCCAAACATTCCAATGCCGTACGCGTCGCCGCCGCGATCCAGAGCGGGAAGATCCGCTGTCATTTTCAAAGCCGTGTCCTTCGGATCGAACAGGATGATCCGACGGCGCCGGCGAGCTGCCGGATGATCCTGAAAACGGCCGACGGCGAGATCCCCATCCAGTGTCATCGAGTCATCCTGCGGCTCGGCGCAATTCCACCGCGCGGGTTTCTGGAGCCGATCGGCGTTCGATTCGTCTCGCCGGCGGCGGATTCGCTGCCCGCGCTGTCGCCCGAGCTCGAGTCTTCCGTACCCGGCCTTTACATCATCGGGGCCCTGGCGGGGTACCCGTTGATCAAACAGGCGATGAACCAAGGCTACGATGTGGTGGAGCGTCTCCTCGGGAATGCGCTCGAGCCCGCCGATCATCCCATTCTGGAGGCCAAGCTGCGCGTCGCGCCGCTAGGGTCTGACGTCGACGAAGCCCTGGCCCTCATCAGCGAGCGCGTGCGCCTGTTCCGGGGCATCGCGCCGTTGGCGCTCCGGGAACTGGTGGTTGCGAGCACCGTTCGCGTCCCCGAATCGGGCTACGAAGTTTTCCTCCGCGGCGAGTATCGAAATTCCGTTTTCAACGTCCTCCAAGGCGAAGTCTATCTTTACGTTCCCGGCGCGGCGACGATGGTCGTGGGCGAGGGTCAGATATTCGGCGCCTTGAGCCTCATTTCGGGCCGGCCTTCCGAGGCGACCGCCGTCGCCGGTCGCGATTGCGTCCTGCTCGAAACGCCGCGCAGCGTCGTCAAGAAGCTGCTGCGAACCGAAAAGGCCGCCAAAGGCTATCTTGATCGCGTGCACGTGCTGCGCGCATTGAAATTCTATCTCATGCCGAATGCGGACTCGGAAACGATATTCGAGCTCGCGGCCACCGCCCAAACCAAGAACTATGGCGCAGGCGAGACGCTCTTCGGCGTGGGCGATCCGGTCGACCGCCTGTACGTCCTGGGCAGCGGGTCCGTGACGCTGTCGCAAAAAATCGCGGGCACGGAAGTGGTGGTCGCGTACTGCGCCGCCGGCGGCTACGTCGATTGCGTCGGGGAGCTGTCCGGTCAGGCGACGCGAACTGTCACCGCACGCGCGACGGTCGCCACCGAGGCGATCAGCATCGATCATGCGGCCTTCATTCGCATACTGGCCCGCGATAAAAGCATGGCCCTGGCTGAGCGTATCGAAAAGGAGCGGGCCGAGCAGCTGACCCAGTACGCGCACATGCAAGCCCGCCCCCAGCAGGGGGAGATCGTTTCGTTTCTGATGGCGAACGGGGTGGGCGAGGCCACCAGTGTTTTGGTGATCGACGAGTCGCTGTGCATCGGATGCGACCAGTGCGAACGGGCCTGCGCCGTCACGCACGACGGAGTCTCGCGGTTGGATCGAAAGGCGGGACCCACGTTCGAATCCCTGCACCTACCCACATCGTGCAGGCATTGCGAGCACCCGCATTGCATGGACGACTGTCCCGCCGATGCGATTCACCGCCAACCGAACGGTGAAGTATTCATCGATGAATCCTGCATCGGTTGCGGAAAGTGCGAAGAGAACTGCCCGTACGACGTCATCCACATGGCGGAAGTTCCGGTGCGCGCGAGCCTCATCGAACGCCTGCTGCGCCGTGCTCCCGCCGAACAGCCGAAAACCGCGGTCAAGTGCGACATGTGCACGGGCCTGAAGAGCGGGCCTGCCTGCGTCAATTCCTGTCCCACGGGCGCCGCCATCCGCATTCATGCGCAGGACGTGACCAATCTGGTCAAGAAGCGAGCGGCGAGAGCTTGAATGGCGATGGACTCAGGCCCGATACATCAGTCATTCGTGACCCATGGCGGCTATCGCTATGCGGTTGCGCCGCTCCTGATGGCGGCGGCGTGCGCGGCCGGCTACCTTGCCCAGCCGAGCAATCAGCAGCCGAACGGCGGAACGTGGCTGGGACTGACGCTCGGCACGATCGCGGCGGCGATGATTCTCATTTTGATGGGCTACGGCATCCGCCGGCGAACCTTCAGGGCAAGCGTCGGAAGCGCGACGCGCTGGCTCTCGATCCACGTCTATCTGGGCCTGTGTACGGTGGTGATCGCAAGTCTGCACTGCGGCTTTCAATTCGGCAGAAACATCCATACGCTGACTTACGCGCTTCTGTGTCTCGTGGTCGCCAGCGGCTGCTGGGGCGTCTACGCGTACCTGCGCTATCCGGCATTGCTGGTGCGGGTACGTGGAAATGTCGGCCGCAAGCAGCTGCTGAGAAAGCTTAACGATCTCGATGGGCAGGCCTTGGCGTTGGCCGGGTCGCTCGGCAGCGGTCTGCGCGAGCTCGTCATCGATGCGATTCGACGGACTCGGATCGGCGGTGGTCCGTGGACGCAATTGCGCGCGCGCGACGACTCGACGCTGTTGCTTGGCGCTCCGTTCCAAAGCGGCTTCGCGCGCGTCGTCGGCAATGCGGGCCAGCAACGCTTGATCGAAATTCTGGCCCGCCAACGCGCCGGCGGCGGGACCGCGGACGCGAAGGACACCCTCGACAAACTGTTGACGGTGACCGGGGACAAGGCGGTGGTGCAGCGCCAGCTGCAGCGGGACATTCAGCTTCAAGGATTGATGCAGTTCTGGCTGTATCTGCATCTTCCCTTGAGCTTCGGTCTGCTCGCGGCGCTCGCAATCCATGTGTTGACCGTCTTCTTTTACCGGTGAGGTGGAATGCGGATAATCCTGCGGCGGCGGATACGCCCGAATCCAGCGAGCAATCAGGCCGAATATCGGCAGGTGCTCTTGAGGGCGCGGCGTCTGACGATCGGACGAGCGCCCGACCGCCACGTGCAGATCGATCACGCGGAAGTTTCATCCCGGCATGCCATCGTCTGTTCCGTGCTCGGACGGCTGCGGGTGCGGGCGATAGGCGCCGGAACGGTGATCGTCAACGGAAAACGGTGCCGCAATGCGTGGCTTCGCACCGGCGACGTGATGACATTCGGAGTGGCCCGCCTCACCGTCGAGCAGCAGCGCGCCCGCGGCGTGATCGTGCTGCGGCTCAACGATCCGCACGCGCTTTCCACCAAAAAGATCGAGGCGGCCAATGACTTGTCCCTCAAGGAAGCCGGACTCAATCCCCGCTATTGGTCATGGCTTCTCGTGATGGGCCTGCTTTGCATCGGTTTCCTCTCGCCGTTCGCGGGAGCCGTCATCAGCCCGTTTCGCGCGGCGCTCCGCGCCGCACCGCTGCTGCCGAGCGATGCCCTGTGGTTGCCTGGTCCATTGCATGACAGGCACCGGGCCGTCGGCGATGACTGCAACGTTTGCCACACGAAACCGTTCGAACGCGTCGCCAATGCCGCGTGCGCCAAGTGCCACCAAACGGTCCAACATCACGTCGCCGCGAAATCGCCGGATGCGCTGCTGTTCGCGGGCAGCCGGTGCACCGATTGTCATGTGGAGCACGATGCGCAGAAGTCTTTGATCGATCGCAGCTCGGTCGGATGCGTTTCGTGCCACGCCGATTTGAAATCCATGAAGCCGGACACCGGACTTCTGGAGGTGAACGACTTTTCGCGCACGCATCCGGACTTCGAGTTGAGCATACTGTCTCCCGTCAAATCGAATGACGAACTCGTCTGGCGTCCGGTCGCGATCCCCGCGACGGCACGCGCCGCCGCCCGTCAGGAATCGAACCTCATCTTTTCTCATAAGGTGCACCTCGACCCCAAGGGCGTCGATTCGCCCAAGGGGCGGCAGAAACTCTCGTGCAGCAACTGCCATCAGCCCGACGCGGGCGGGCGTTTCATGCAGCCGATACGGATGGAAACGCACTGCTCCGGTTGTCACACATTGCAATTCGACGAAGCGGATCCCAGCGCCACCGTCCCGCACGGCGACGTGCCGCGGATGCTCACGGCGTTGGAAGAACACTTCAGTCGTGCGTTCCTGAACCCGGCGATCGGCCGTACGGTGCCCTCGAAGGGCGCGCCGCGCCTGCCGGGAAACGAGCAGAAGATCCTGACTCACGATGAGCAGCGCCGCGCGCTGGCGTGGGCGGATAGTCAATCGACGGCGGTTGCCCGCGAGCTCCTCGAGAAAAGGGTCTGCGTGGAGTGTCACAAGATCACGCGCGACCCGCTGCACGCCGCGGGTCCGGAACACTGGCGGGTCGAACCGGTACACCTCACCGAACGCTGGTTTCCGCGTGCCCGATTCAGTCACGCCGCCCACAGCACATCCGCGTGCTCCACATGCCATCATGACGTGGAGAGCGACGACGACAGCGCAACCATCGAGATGCCGACGGTCTCCGTATGCCGCGACTGCCATGGCGACGATGACCGGCGCAAGGTCGCGTCCACCTGCATCATGTGCCACGACTTTCACCATGCGGGACGCGGAGCGTTCAGCGAAAGCCGTCCGGACACTGAAGAGGCTCGAAAGTGAAGCGCCTCTGTATGCTTCCCCGCATCGTCTTGTGCCGCTGCCTGGCGTTGTCGCTTTGCGTGCTTCCCTCGCTTGCGCCGGCGCAGGCGCCGGTAAGCGCTCCCTGCACGGCGGGCCAGCAAGCCGCGGACACCCAAGCCACGGATACTCAGCCCCGCCGCCGCCCGGGCGTGGAGCCGCCCACGGCGGCCGAACCCGTGGTTTGCAACCCCGGGCGCATGCCCGCGCCGCCGGACGAACCCTTGCCTACTCCCTCGGCCGTGCCGGATCGATGGCGTCTGGTCGAACAGCTGGGGCGGCCGGTCACCTTCGGCAATCCCTATGCGGCCAGCAATCCGCTGAAGGGCGACCGGCCCACATTCGGCGCGGATGGGTTCACGAACCTATCCGTGACCTCGAATACCTTGCTGGAACCGAGATTGATCCCCTCGACGTCGCCGCTGCAGTCCGGGACCGTGCCGGGCGTCACTCGTACGCTCACACGCGATGAGACGTTCTTGAGCCAGACGGTCTCATTCGACGCGGCCGTGTACCGCGGAGACACGGTGTTTCGTCCCCCGGATTGGCAGTGGCGCTTCAATCCGGCCATCAACTACAGCTTCACGCGCGCTGGTGGGGCGGATGCCAGCGGCGGCGTCTTCGCCATTCAAGGGCTATCGTTCGAGAAACATCTGCGGGATGTTTCCTCACGGTACGACTTCGACAGCGTACGCGTCGGCATCCAACCCTTGACCAGCGATTTCCGTGGATTTCTGCTTTCCGATCAGCCTCTCGCGATGCGGCTTTTCGGCACCCGCGACGACAATATCTTTCAATACAATCTGGCGCTCATCAGCCGCGTGCCGAAGGACCGTGTTCGCCTGAACGATGTGGGACGAGGCATTCCAAACAATCAAATCGCGCTCGGCAATTTGTATTGGCAGGATTTTCCCGTATCCGGCGTGACCTCCGAATTTATTCTCGCGTTGAATCGCAACCGTGCGGCGGGTCCGCGGCAGCTGTTCACTGCCGATGGGGCAGCGGCAGGGCCGGCGGTCAAGGCGCCGCACGACTACGACGTCGCCTATCTGGGCTACGGCCTGGATGGTCACTTCGGGCGGCTGAACGCGACCGCGGTGGTCTATGGCCTGGGAGGGCGGGAGCAGCGGGGAACCTTCGTGGATGAATCGACCCAGGTACGTTCTTTGTTCGCGGCCGACGAACTATCCGTGGACTTCGATTGGCGGCGGATCCGGCTTTCGATGCTGCATGCGTCGGGCGACGGCAATCCCTTCGATAGGCGCGCACAAGGGTTCGATACGTTGACGTCGGGCGCCATCTTCGCGGGATCCGATTCCAGCTTCTTTTTCCATGAGCGGCTCGCGCTGGCGGGAGGGACTTTCGATCTGAAGTCGCGCGACGGTTTGTTGCCGTCGCTGCGAGCCGCCGGAAATTCCGGAGATTCCAACTTCACCAATCCGGGCCTCGATCTTCTGGGGCTGGGGCTCGACCTCGCCCTGACGCCGCAGCTCACCGTGAGCTTGGACGCAAACCAGTTGTGGTTCGACAAGACGGGCGTCCTCGCCGCCCTGCTCAATCAACCGGCCATCCCCAGACGGCTCGGCGCCGAGGCGACGCTCGACGCGATATGGCGCCCGTTCGCGACGCAGAACGTGATCTTCCGCCTGTCGGCCTCACAGATGGCGCGGGGTCCGGGTTATCGGGCGCTCTACGGCGGGTCGAATCCGTTTTCGGCCTTTGCCCTGTTGATTCTGAACTATTGAGAAATGCTCCTATGCAGCGCCTGACGAGACTAGCGATTGCGGCCACGGCCTTCGGAATCACCGCTCTGCCGTTCGCGCTCACGCGTGCGGCGGGAACGGAAACCGCCGACGAAGCGGCTGCCAAGAGCGCGGGATGCATCAGCTGCCATACCAGCACGGACCGCAGCTCCATGCACGACAGCCCGGCCGTGACCTTGGGCTGCACCGATTGCCACGGCGGCAACGCGCGGGTGTTTGCCGCGACAAGTTTCGTGCGGGATCAAGTCGCGTATCGCAATGCCTTCGATCGAGCCCACATCGCGCCGCGCTTTCCGAGCGAATGGAAATATCCCAGCAGCGCCAATCCGCAACGCAGCTACACTCTGCTCAACCGGGAAGATCCCGCGTTCATTCGCTTCGTGAATCCCAGCGACTACCGGGTCGTCCGTGAAGCGTGCGGCGCGTGTCACCTGCCCATCATCGAAAAGGCGACGCGGAGCCTGATGGCGACTGGCGCGATGTTCTGGGGCGGCGCTTCGTACAACAACGGATTGCTGCCGTTCAAGAACTATATTCTCGGCGAAGCCTATACTTCGCGGGGGCAAGCCGCCTCGATCAGCGGCCCTAAGCTGCCGGACCCGAAGACGGCGATGATGGAACACGGCATTTTGCCCAACCTCGAGCCGCTGCCCGCCTGGGAGACGAGCGCCCCCGCCGACGTGTTCCGTGTGTTCGAGCGCGGCGGGGTTTCGGCGGGGAATCGCTTCCCGGAGACCGGTCTGCCGAATCTGGGCGGTCTCCAGCAACTCAACGCGCCGGGGCACCCCGATATTCATCAGTCGAATCGAGCTCCCGGCACGGGTGGACGCGTCGCCATCCCCTTGCTCAACCTGCAGAAGTCGCGGCTCAACGACCCGATGATGTGGTTTCTGGGAACGAACGATCAGCCCGGCGACTATCGTAGTTCCGGGTGTGCAAGCTGCCACGTCGTCTACGCCAACGACCGCGATCCCAAGCACTCGGGCCCCTACGCGCAGTTCGGCAACGAGGGGCAATCACAAAGCGTCGATCCTACGATCGACAAGCACGAGTCCGGACATCCGCTCGAGCACCGCTTCACCCGCGCGATCCCCACCAGCCAATGCATGGTTTGTCACATGCACCAACCCAATATGTTCATGAATACCTTCATGGGATACACCATGTGGGACTACGAAGCGGACGCGCCCGCGATGTGGCCGGCGAAACAGCGCCACCCTGACGACGCGGCGACAAGGGCGGTCAACGAACGCAATCCTGAAGGCGCGGCACCGAAAGGACTCTGGGATGATCCGGACTTCTTGCAGCGCGTGAGCACGCTCAATCCAACGCTGCATGACACTCAATTCGCGGACTATCACGGCCATGGCTGGAACTTCAGAGCCGTGTTCAAACGCGACCGCCGCGGTAATCTGCTCGACAAGGACAACCAGACCGTAAGCGACGATGATCCGCAGAAGTTCAAGAAGGCGGTGCACATGGCGTCCATTCATATGGAGAAGGGTATGCAGTGCGTCGATTGCCACTTCTCCCAAGATGCGCATGGCAACGGCTACGTCTATGGCGAGGTTGCTGCCGCCGTGGAGATTGACTGCGTGGATTGCCATGGCACGGTGCGCGCGTACCCGACACTGCGAACCTCGGGTGAAGCCGCGTCGCCGATGGGTACGGATCTGTCCCTGCTGCGCAGCGCCGACGGAGCCAAGCGTTTCGAGTGGCGCGGCGGCAAGCTGTACCAGCGTTCGGCCGTTGATCCCGGCATGGAATGGCGCGTGAAGCTCGTCAAGGACACCGTGGATCCGGCTTCCCCCGACTACAACGAGCGAGCCGCGCGAGCGAAGCTGGTCAGCCGCGATACGCGACGGCAGAACTGGGGCGCCGACGTAACGGACGACCAGCTGGCCCACGGCAATAACAAGATGGAATGCTATAGCTGCCATACCTCCTGGACCACGAGCTGCGGCGGGTGTCACCTGCCGACGGAGGCCAACGCAAAGACGGAGCGGCATCACTACGAAGGAGGCAATGCCCGCGTCTACGCGACCTACAATCCGCAGGTCGCGCGGGACGACATGTTCATGCTGGGCCGGCGCGGCAACGTCGACGGAGGGAAAATCGCGCCGGTGCGATCCAGCTCGGCCTTGGTCGTCTCATCGACCAACGCCAATCGCGAGCACATCTACATTCAGCAGCCTCCCGTATCGGCGAGCGGCTACAGCTCGCAGGCGTTCAATCCTCACTATCCGCACACCGAAAGAACTTCTGAAACCAAGGACTGCGACGATTGCCACTTGTCGAAGGACAACGACAACAATGCCATCATGGCGCAGCTGCTGCTGCAGGGCACGAATTTCGTCAACTTCGTGGGCTTCAACGCTTGGGTCGGCACGAGTTCGAGCGTCAGCGCGGTTCAAGTGACCGAGTGGGACGAACCGCAGGCGGTGATCGGCAGCTATCTGCAGCGCTATGCGTACCCGGAATACTTCGACCGGCATGTTAAGAACGGGCTGCGTCTGCAGAACGCGCAGAGTCATGCCGCCGGCGAAGTGGGTTGCCTTCAAGTGCGCGGCGAATACCTGTATGCGGCGCAAGGCGCTCAGGGCATGCAGGTCTTCGACATTTCGGGCGTCGCCAACAAGGGCTTGAGCCAGCGCATCGTGACCTCGCCGGTGGCCCCCGGCGGCCAGAACACGGCGATCCCTTCCAGGGATGCGACGTGCGTGGCGCTGCCGACCAATCAACCCATCAATCCGGCGCGAAATACCGGCGCTTCGATGCGCGATGACAACGAGGAGCAGCCGTTTCATCCGATCTACGACTACGTGTTCATCACCGATGCGCGCGAAGGACTGATCCTGACGAATGTCGACACGCTGGCGGACGGCGAGCCTCGCAACAATTTCCTGCGGCGAGCCCTGACATGGAATCCCGACGGCATCCTGAACGGCGCCCGGCATCTTACGATCGGCGGACATTACGCGTACATCATGGCCAAAGCGGGGCTCGTGATCGTGAACCTGGATCAACCCCTGCAGCCGCGGGTCGAAAGCGTCGTGCCTCTGAACGACGGCCGGGCGTCGGCCCTGCAATTTCGCTATCTATTCGTCACCGATGCACAGGGGCTGCTCGCGATCGATGTCACGGATCCGAAGCATCCGCGCACCATCGAGGCCGGTCGCGTGCCGCTCGCCGACGGCCGGCGCGTCTACCTGGCAAGAACGTACGCATATGTCGCCGGCGGTCGGCAAGGACTGGCCATCGTCGATATCGAGCGTCCCGAGCATATGCGGCTCGATCAATTTTTCAATGCCGGCGGCCGGCTGGTCGATGCACGAGATGTCGTCGTTGCGTCCACCAACGCTTCGTTGTTCGCCTATGTGGCGGACGGTATCGGGGGCTTAAAGGTGTTGCAGCTGACTTCTCCCGTGAGTCAGCCGAAGTTCTACGGGTTCAGCCCCGCGCCGAAGCCAGAATTGATTGCCTACTACCCCACGCAGTCGCCGGCGCTCTCGTTGTCGAAGGGTCTCGACCGGGACCGCGCAGTCGACGAGACGGGGCACCAGATCGCCGTCTTCGGGCGCCGCGGCTCAAGTCCTCTTTCCTTGAAGGATTCGCAGCGCCTCTATCTGAATCCGGACGGCACGCCATGGTTCGTCGAAAAGGCCGGCGTCAGAACTCGCACTGCCGGGGACTGAAAGATTTGGCCGCCCCGCGCGCCTGCTTTGCCGCCGCCGCTTTCGGCAGGGCTGCCGCCGCTCTGAGCTGGGCGGTCATCCTGCCGAGCGGGGCCCTCGCCGCTCCGCCAAGTGCGCCGCTGCCCTACCAATCGACCGACCGCCATCTCGGAGTCGCCAGTTGTGCATCCTCGGTGTGCCATGGCGCAGTCCAGCCACCGACTCATCCGGGCCCGCTCATGAATGAGTTTGTAACGTGGTCACACCAGGATTCGCACGCCAAAGCGTTTCAGTCCCTGCTCGGTCCGCAGGGACGCAGCATCGCCGCAAAACTTAACGTTGGCCCCGCGGAATCGGCGAAAATCTGTCTCGATTGCCATGCCGACAACGTGCCGGAGGCACGGCGTGCGAAAACCTTCCTGTTGGCCGACGGCATCGGGTGCGAGGCATGCCACGGAGGAGCCGAACGCTGGATCTCGAGCCACGCCTCCTCGCGCAGCAATTATCGCCAGAATATCCGGGATGGCATGTACCCGACCGCCGACTTGAACGATCGCGCCGCGTTGTGTCTGTCCTGCCACTACGGCACATCGGACAAATTCGCCACGCACGCGATCATGGCCGCCGGTCATCCCCGCCTGAGTTTCGAACTCGACGCATTCCTCGCGCTGGAACCCGCGCACTATCGAATCGACGACAATTACCGCCGCCGCAAACCATCGTTTACCGATACCCAGGTTTGGAGCCGGGGTCAATTGCTCGCAACGCAAGCGGAGTTGCTGGCGTTGCAGGGTCCGATGATCACGGTCTCGCACACCTTTCCCGAGCTCGCGCTATTCAACTGCGCATCGTGCCACGACACGTCCATGCATCGACTCGAATGGCGGGCGCGGCAGCTGACGGGGGACATGCGTCCCGGCACGGTGCCCATCAACGACGCAAATCTGCGAATGTCGTGGATGATCGCCCGGACCTTGAGCGACGTCGACGGCGCCAGGATTCAAAATCTGGCGCAGGCGCTGCAGCAGTCCGTGGCCGGCGACCCGCGTCAAATTGCCGCCGCCAGCACGCAGCTGCGTTCCGCGTTGTCGGAAATCCTCGCCAAGGTCGGCGATGATCGGGCGACCCTCAGGGCGCGCGCACTGCTCGACAACATCCTCCAGGCGGGGACCGAGGGCGAATATCGGGATTACCTGGGCGCCGAGCAGGCCGTCATGGGGATTGATCTCCTCATGAACGAGACCAAGACTGCCGGAACGAGCAAGGTGCAGCTCGACGAGTTGTACCGCCTCTTGAAAAGCGATGAGACGTACCGGTCGGCAGACTTCATAGCCGCTCTCAAAGCTCTGCGCGACGGTCTGAAGTGACGGTGGCCGGCGATCATCGGTGTTCCTCCGGAGGGTCGAGCGGCATGCCATGTTCCTTGAGCAGCGCGATGCAGACGTCCTCTTCACGAGGCATGGCCCGCATTTTCGCCAGGCGCGAGCGGGCACGGGCGTTCCGCAGCCAGGGCAGCAGCGGCGTATCGGAGACGTTCGCCGACGCTGCGCGCCATTCGAGCAGCCGTCGGCGTTCCGCAATCAGGCGCGTCTCCTTGGAGTCGGCCGGCGTCAACCGCTTCTCGATGGCGAACCCGACCAATTGCGCGATGACGGCGTCCGCCTTCTGCATGGTTTTCGACAATGTGAGACACGCCTCGCGACGCTCCGGGGTCGCCGCTTCGCGGCAGGCGTTGATGACCGGCGAGAAGGATGGGATGACCGCCGTACCGGCGACGTCCATCGCCTCCGTGAGACGGGTCAAATCGGATTTCAGGTAGTTGGCCGGGAGATGCGCGCCAATGCGCTTGAGCGCATCGAACATCATGACCGCGGTCCTGTTGCCGTAGAGGTCGAAGCGCGTGCCTTCGGCCATGTCCGCCAAAACCCGATCGACCTGAAGCGTGTCCTTGTCCCTTTGCGCCCCCGCCAGGGTGGGCAACCAGGCGGCGCCGTTGTCGGCGTCCACCCAGCGCAGGGTGGTTGCCGCATCACGGATGTCGCAAAACGGCGCATCGGAGCACAGCTTCAGGCGCAACCAGGCCATGGCCGGATCGTTGGGTTCGAGTTCGCTGGCCTTGACCGCGATATCGAGCGCGGCCGCGGCCGCCCTGGCGGTGTCAATCTTCGAGCGCGACGGGGGGCCGGCGAAGGTGAGGGCCGCAGCGGTCGCGAGCGACCGGGCGTCGCCGCGTGCTTCGAGCGCGCGCGCCGCCGCGGCCCGCCACGCAGAATAATTGTCGGCCTCAGTTTTGGGCGGAGCGGCATCGGCCCTGTTCACGGACAGCGCCGACGCGAGGATGAGCCACGACAGCGAGAGGGCTTGGACGAACCGCTTGAACATGGCCGGCGCGCGCCGTTCAGCTGCTCTTGCCGCGGGCGCCGGCGGTGAGGCCCGCCGTTATTGCCAACCTCATGGCATCCTCGACGGAAATGTCGAGAGGCTGGATGCGGTCGCGCGGCAAATACAGCGTGTAGCCGCCGAAGGCGTAGCTCATCGGAAAGTACACCGTCACCCAATCATCGCCGCCGTGCGGCTGCAGCGCCACGGGGACGTCTTCACGGGTGACGAAACCGATGGCACGCACGTCGCCGAAATGGGCCAGCACGACGCGCTGTAGATCGCGCTTCTCGCCGCTGCCCGAGGGCAGCAAGCTCACCACATCGCGAAATCCGCCGTACAGGGTCTTCACGAAGGGAATCCGGCCCAGAAGATCGTCCCAATACTTGAGGAATATCCTCCCGGCGTAGGCGTTGACCAGACTGCCGACCGCGAGCAACAGGAAGAATCCGGTTATCAGGCCGAGTCCGGGCCAGTAATTTTCCGGCCGCACGACGTGCAGGGCGATGAGCGCACGGTGCAACCACCCCTCCACCGTGTTCACCAGCCACCATATGACGTACACCGTCAAAGCCAGAGGCAAGACGGTCACCAGACCGCTCATCGTCAGCGTAAAGATCTTTCGCATGGGCCAATCATCGCATGTTCAAGATCGGGGCGCCGCAGCCGCACTCCATCCCGCATGGGTCAACTATCGCATCACGGGGGAGGGCGCTCGAGCGGCTGGCTACTGCCGTGGCAGGAGAAATCGCAGGCCCTGGTAGCTCAAGATAACGCCGTCCCGACGGATGCGTTCTATGGTCGGGCCTTCCTGCAAGGTCGAGCCTTCGTGATACTTGCGCATGTTCACGTACACGAATCGTTCCGCCGGCCTGGTCGCGAACACGTGTACGTCGAGGTGCAAGTCCGGCAATGCTTGCGCACCGGTCAACGTCACTTCGTTGATCGTCGGCAGCAATTCGTCGTCATTCACCTTGTAGTCCTCATCCGTGAGCAGCGGATCCCGGCGATGCGCTTTACTCCAGACTGGCGCCCCGGCATTCACCGACTTGAAAAGCTCCGGACCAGGGATCCCGGCCGCGGCCGGCGGGGGCGACGCCACCGGAACTTCCGGCGCGTACGCGGGTGCGTCCAAGGGGCTGAAATGACTATTGCCCGCAGCCGGCGCGGCAACGCCCGGCGGCAGGGTGTCCTGGGATTCGGCGCCCGCCGGATCGGCGACGCCGACGGCTGCGGCGGCGCTGCGGGGTGGCGCCGTCGTGGTCTGTGCGTGGGGCGAGGCCAGGAAGCTGCGCATCACTACGAATAGCAGGACGAGCAAATTCACCGCGAGCAACAGGCCGAGCGCGATGGCCCACGCCGGCAGGCGCGGCCGCGGCCGCGCTACCCCGGAATCCACCAATCCGGGAACGCTCTGGCGTTGCCGTTCGAGCTCTGATTTCTTGAGGGCGTCGAGTATGAATGACATGAAAGGTTCCTAGCTGTGCGGTAGGGTCTGCAGCAGCAGCGGCGACCCCGGTTCTGCCAAGGCGGTATCGAGAACGACTTGAGTTTGCAGGCCGGCGATGCCGTCCACAGTGAGGCGATGCTCGCGCTGAAAATTCTGCACCGCGATGGCGAGTTCCTCGTCGTAGAGGTCGCCGTGCTCCGGATCGGACGATGCGCCGTGAAGCGCGGCGAGGCTGCGCCGCAGCCACCGGACCTCATCGCCGTGCATTCCGACCGACAGTTCGCGGGTCCTGGACGTCTTGGGCTTCCAGACGATGGTGAAGTCGCCGAACCAATCGCGCGAGACTTCCTCAATCGGCACCCGCTGGTTGTGTTCGCTCAGGACCAGCGTCGCGAATTTATCATCGAGAGCGGAGAGCACGACGCGATGTTTCTGCCCCGCATCGTCAGTGAGCGTCAGAATCGCCGGCCGATTCAGGGTCCGTACCTGGGCCCAGGAGCCGCGTTGTTCCAGACACGCGAGGCCGGCTTTCTGCGCTTGGCCGCAGGGATCGCGGTCGTCCGTCATCGCGGTGCCCCACAGCGACAGCAATCGCCGGAACGCGGCAGCATCGCTGGTATTGGCATTGTTCGCGGCGAGTAAGCCGTTCATCGAGACCGGCGGAGGCATGGGTTTGGCAGTGGCCGCACCAACGGCCGGCGAACCGGCCGCCGACGAAGGCGCCGCGGGTCGCGGTGAGGTCCGGGTGGTCGCGGACGTTGGAGAGGACGGCCGAAGCGCGGCGGATTGATGCTGCCAGGTCCTGAATCCGATTAAACCCAAGGCCGCGAAGCTTGCCGCTAAGCCCACGCCGGTGGCCCAGCCCAGCCAGACTGGCACGAAGCGGCGGCCGTATACTTCGCCCGCCGCCTGCCGGACCAGCCCGGCGGAGACCTTGCGCGCCTCCCGGGTGTAAGCGCCGAGGAGCGCACGATCGCAGCTCACATTGATGACTCGTGGTATGCCGGACGAGAGCCGGTGCAGCTCACGCAGCGCGCCGGGCGTGAAGATCTCCCCGGTGGCTCCTGCAATTCTGAGTCGATGGCGCACATACCCTTGAGTTTCCTCGCGCGACAGCGGCTTCAAGTGATAGCGTCCCGTGATGCGCTGGGCCAGCTGGCGCAGCTCGTTGCGATCCAGCAAGTCGCGCAGTTCAGGTTGGCCGATCAAGATGATTTGCAGAAGCTTCTGCGTCGGAGTTTCCAGATTGGTCAGCAGCCGAACCTGTTCCAGAGTCTCGGCAGACAGATTCTGCGCCTCATCGACGATGACGATGATGCGGCGGCCCTCGGCATGCGCGGACAGCAGCCGTCGATTCAGCGCGTCGACCATCTGCTTGACGCTGTCGCGGTCGGCCGCCTCGATCGGCAGCCCCAACTCCTCGCAGATGGTGAGCAGAAACTCCACCGGCGTGACTCGTGGGTTCAGGATCACCGCGACATCGGCGTGATGCGGTACGCGCGACAGCAGCGTACGGACGACGGTGGTCTTGCCGGTGCCCACTTCCCCCGTCAATTGAATGAAGCCGCCAGATTCATTGATGCCGTACAGCAGATGCGCCAACGCCTCGGCGTGTCGCTCGCTCAAATAGAGGTAGCGCGGGTCCGGAGTGATCGCGAACGGCTTTTCGCTGAGACCGAAGAAGCTTAGGTACATGGCTGCCCGGATGATACCAAGCGCAGCGGTGCAGCGGACCTCGGCCGTCGGCCGACCTCAGCGGTGCGGCAGGCCTCAGCCGTCCCGTGTTCCGCCGCCCGGGGTGCGCGGCAGCAGGCTGGCGCGTGTCAGCAGCGACTTGCCAAACCGCTCGCGTATTCCATCGACGGTGGCGTCGAGAGGCGACTGTCGCGCCACGCCGGCGAACAGATCCGCCTGCCGCTGGATTTGCAAATCCCCGACGCCGACGCCCAGCAATCGCACCGCGGCATTGGGTTGCGAGCACAGCCAGTCCTTGAGCAAGCTTTGCGCCACGCCGCAGATCACGGCGGTTTCCTGGGTCGGCGGCAGCACGGGACGCTGCCGAGTGTACGTGGTGAAATCCCCGCGGCGGACCTTGATCGTGACCAAGCCCGCGGCGAGTGCGTGGGCGCGCAGGCGGGCGGCGGCGCGGTCCGCCAGCTGCGTCAATTGGCGCTCGAGCTCCACGGCGCCGCGGATGTCGACGGCGAACGTCTCCTCTGCGCTGATCGACTTTTCCTCGCGATTGGGCTCGACAGGCCGGTCATCCACCCCCGCCGCCCGGTCGCGCATGGCCTTGCCGTGCTTGCCGAAAGCCCGCCACAGGGTTGCGTCGGTGGCGTGCCGCAAATCGCCGAAAGTTTGGATTCCCGCGGCCTGCACGCCGGGGAGGGATTTCTGTCCCACGCCGAACAGCTTTTGGACGGGTAGGCGATCGAGAATCGCATGCACATTGTCGCTGCCGATGCGGCACAACCCATCGGGTTTGTTGAGGTCGGAGGCGATCTTCGCCAACAGCTTGTTGGGACCGATGCCTACGGACGCGGTGAGGCCGGTGGCCTCGCGGATGCGCCGTCGCACCTCCGTCGCGATGACGATTCCGTCGCCCATCAGGCGCAGGCTCGCGGTCACGTCCAGAAAGGCTTCGTCCAGCGAAAGCCCTTCCACCAGGGGCGTGAAATCATGAAAGATCTCGAACACCTGTGCGGACACTTCCTGGTATCGCGCCATGCGGGGCGGGATGCAGATGGCATCAGGACAGCGCCGCAGCGCTTCCGCCATGGGCATGGCGGAATGCACTCCGAAACACCGCACGGCGTAGCTCGCGGCGGCGACCACGCCGCGTCCGCCGGTGCCGCCGACGATCAGCGGCTTGCCCTTGAGCTCCGGCCGATCCCGCTCCTCCACCGACGCGTAGAACGCGTCCATGTCGACGTGCAGGATTGTGCGCGGAGGTCCCGCCATGAGCTCAATCCACGGTGATGGTGATCTTCTTGGAGTGCAGCGGCGGATTGAAGGACAGATGCTGCCAATCCGCGAACAGCAGCTCGAGCGTGTGCTTGCCCGGCGGCAGCATCAGGGTGGTCTCCGTCTGGCCCTTGCCGAAATGCACGATCTTATCAGTGGCCGGCAGCGACGCATCGAGCTTCAGTTCGCTCTGGTCCGTATCGATCAACAGATGATGATGGCCCGTGTTGTCGAACTTGATGCCGGCCGGCGCGACGCCCATTCCCTTGAGCCCGAATTGCACCGTCACGGGGCCGTGAACCGTCGCGCCGTCGCGCGGCGCGATGAAATACACTTCGGCTCCCGCGGCCGCCGTCGAGCGGTCCTGCGCCAGCGCCATCGCGGCGAGCAACGATGCTCCCAATGCCAGGAATAAACGGTTCATACGAGTCTCTCCAATGGTGAATGTCCTAAGAAACCTGCCAGCCGCGGTATGACAACACGTTAGAGCAGATCCTTCACCCCGTCGCGTTCCTCCGACAGTTCGCGATGCGTAATGGTCATTTTTTCGCGACTAAATTCATTGATGTTCAATCCGTGGACGATACTGTATTCGCCCGCCTTGCACGTTACGGGATAAGAATAGATCACGCCTTCGGGGATGCCGTAGCTTCCGTCGGACGGCACTGCCATGCTGACCCAATCGCCCGCCGGTGTGCCCAGCATCCAGTCGTGCATGTGATCCAGTGCGGCGGCCGCGGCCGATGCCGCGGAAGATGTACCCCGCGCCTTGATAACGGCGGCGCCGCGTTGCTGCACGGTCGGAATGAAGGTGTCCTTGAACCAGCTCTCTTCCACCAGCGAGAGCGCTGCTTTGCCGCCGACCGTGGCATGGTGCAGATCGGGATATTGGGTCGCCGAATGATTGCCCCAGACGATGACCTTTTTGACCGCCGTCAGCGCCGCGCCGGTCTTCTCGGTCAACTGCGCGAGTCCCCGGTTGTGGTCGAGCCGGGTCATCGCCGTGAAGCGCTGCGGCGGCAGCGACGGTGCATTGCGTTGGGCGATCAAGGAATTCGTGTTGGCGGGATTGCCGACCACCAGAACCCGCACATCGCGGCTCGCGACCGCGTCGAGGGCCTTTCCCTGGGCGGAGAAAATCTTGGCATTTTCGAGCAGCAAATCCTTGCGCTCCATACCGGGGCCGCGCGGCCGGGCGCCGACCAGCATGGCGAACTCGCAATCCTTGAACGCCACGGTCGCATCGCTGGTCGCCGTGACCTTGTTGAGAGTGGGAAAGGCGCAATCGTTCAGCTCCATCACCACGCCCTGCACCGCGGCGGCGGCGGCGGGAATCTCCAGCAGATTCAGGTTGATGGGTTGATCGAGCCCAAGCATCTGGCCCGACGCTACGCGAAATGCGAGCGCATAGCCGATATTTCCGGCGGCGCCCGTGATGGTGACGGTGACTGGCTTCTTCATGTCTGGCCTCCTACGCGAAAAGCGTGGAATGGTAGCCGAAACGCCGCACTATTGCCGCACGAGGAGCGGCGCGGCGGTTGCGCTCCGCAGCTTGACGCCGAGCAACGCAGCCACCGTAGGCGCGACCTGCCGCATGTCGATTTGCCCAAGATCGCGGTGCGGGGCAATGCCGCGGCCGGCTATGAAAAGTGCGGCGTGCATGTCCGGGTGATGCGGCGCGAAACCGTGGCCGCCATGTCCGGCGAAGTCGGTTACCGCGTCTCCGCTTAGATTGCCGCCGGTGTAGTAGCCGGGCTTCATGGAGATCACGAACGACGCACCGGGGAATCCACCCCGCTTCTGCATTGCCTTCGCGTCGAGAATTTCCTCGATACCCCACGCGGGCTCGCGGCTGATGCGGCCGAGAAGCTCGCTTACCTGCGTGAGGGCGTGTTGGTCGCCGGGATCGCGCAGCATGACCGCCGCCATGCCGCTCGCCGCCCACGGCTCCGCCGTCCACGAGTTCACCGACGCGGCTTGGGTGGCGGGGTCGATGCTCGCCTCGATCAAGCCGGCCTGAACGAACGGGATGCCGAGATTGACGCGATGGGTGAGCTCCACGAATCCATGGTCCGATACGACCACGATGATGGCCTCAGGATCACTCATCCGCGATGCGGCGATCAGCCTTCCCAACATGCCGTCGATGCCCTCGAGATCCTGGTTGGCTGCGGCGCTGAATGGTCCGTGTTCATGCTCTTGGTAATCCAACGAGCCCAAGTGGAGCGTCATGAACCGTGGCTTCCGCTTCACCAGGATGTCGACGGCAAACCGGGTCTTCGACTCGTCCGCCTCGAGACTGACGTCGTTTCCCATCAGATAGGGCCCAAGCGATTGCTGCATTCGCTCCAGCATGCCCTCCGGCCTCGTGAGCGCGGCGATCAGGTAGCGGTCGGATGGGTTCAGGTCTTCGGTGGGACGGAAGATGCGCCAATACTCGGGGATGAGAAAGTCGACGTCGGTGCTGCCGACGGTCGCCGGCCAGCCGATGCTCGCGGTGGCGAGACCGGCGCGGTGCGCCGCCTGCCAGAGGGTCGGGACGCGGATTTGCCGCGCATACCAAAACCAGCTTTCCGCGAATTTGCGTTTGGGATCGAATTCCGGGTTGTTGTAGATGCCATGGACGGCCGGCGTCACGCCCGTGACCAGGGTGGTATGGCTGGGGTAGGTGTTGGTGGGCCAAACCCCAGCGACACCGTCGGCATAGGCACCGTCCGCCATGAGGCCGCGCAGGATGGGAATCTTCAACCCGCGCTGATCCGCCTCCGTCACGTACTCCGGCTTCAAACCGTCGATGGAAATCATGAGCACCGTCGCGGCACCCGCCCGGCCTCCCAGGACTGCCGCCGGCAGGAGTCCAAAGGCTATCAGGGACGCTGCGATTCGGGCGGGACTCATGCTCGAAGGATACGCGATCGATTTGACAGTTTGAGCGAGTCCACCGGGCGGGCAATTATTTTTCAAATGGGTGCTTGTATGTAGTGGTGATGTATGTAACTATATCACCAGGTCACCGATACACCGCGATGACCCCAAGCTCAACAGACACCCCTAAAAGGAGATGACCATGACCACCCAACTTTCTACCAAACTCGCCGCCCTTGCGGTCGCCCTGATGGTGAACGGCATGATGATCGGCGGAGTCGCCTACTTGTTCAGCGCCCGGCTCCACCAGCCGACCGCGGTGAACGGAACTGTCATGACGGCGTCGGCCCGCTCGACCATCCCGACGATCTGACGTCCGCTGTTTGGTCGGCCGATGCAATGGCGCGTTCTGCTAGATTAGCGAGCTACATGCCCGGTACACGGGCACGGAACGAGTGGAGAATGGACCCGAACTGGAACGACAACCAACCCATCTATCGTCAGCTGCGCGATCGAATGGTTGCCCTCATCCTCGAGGGTGCGCTGAAGGAGGGCGATCCATTGCCCTCCGTCCGCGCGGTCGCCGCAGACTACCGGCTCAATCCACTCACCGTTCTCAAAGGGTACCAGCAGCTGGTCGATGAACGCCTGGTCGAGAAGCGCCGCGGCCGTGGCATGTTCGTGAGCGACGGTGCGCGCAGGTTGCTCCTCGCCGGCGAGCGAGAACGATTCCTGCACGAGGAATGGCCGCACATCCTGGCGATCATCAATCGGCTTGGATTCTCGGCCCAAGAATTGTTCGCGCAGACGCCCGCGCTTACCCACCCCGCTCCCCCTCCTCGGGGCGGCGAACCCAAAGAAGAATGAGTCCCATGCCTCCCCTCATCGAAGCACACGACCTCTCCAAGAGCTACGGTAAACACGTCGCGCTCGACCACGTCAATTTCGCGGTCGAGACCGGCCGCATCGTCGGTCTCATCGGCCCGAACGGCGCCGGAAAGACCACCGCGCTGCGCGCCATTCTCGGGCTCACCCCGTACGAGGGCCGACTGCGTGTGCTGGACCGCGAGCCGTTCGGCGACCGGGCCGCACTAATGCGCGACGCCTGCTTCATCGCCGACGTCGCGGTGCTCCCCGCGTGGCTCCGGGTGGATCAGGCCATCGATTTCGTCGCCGGAGTCCACCCGCGCTTTCGGCGCGACCGCGCGCAGGCATTCCTGTCCAAGACCCAGATCACCGGGAAGCGTCGCATGCGCGAGCTGTCGAAAGGCATGAAGACGCAGGTGCACCTGGCATTGACCATGGCCATCGACGCCAAACTGTTGGTGCTCGACGAGCCGACGCTGGGGCTCGACATCCTGGCGCGACGAAGCTTCTTCGACGCCCTGGTCAACGATTACATGGACGAGACCCGGACCATCTTGATTACCACGCACCAGGTCGAGGAAGTCGAAAACTTGCTGACGGACGTGATCTTCATCGACCGTGGCCGCATAGTGCTCGACAGCTCGTTGGAGGATATCGCGACACGCTATGCGGCCGTCGCCGTCGCCGACGACAAGGTCGCTGCGGCGCGCGCCGAACGGCCGTTTTTCGAACGCCGCACGCTGGGCAAGACGGTCCTGTACTTCGAGCGGCCCGACGTGCAGCAACTCGCAAACTTAGGCGAGCTGCTGACGCCGAGCGTATCCGATTTGTTCGTCGCTAAATTATCCGAGGGCGCCGCATGAACGACTATGCCTGGCTGGTTCGCCGCGAATTTTGGGAAAACCGTGCGATCTGGATCGTACCCGCCGCGATCGGCGTTGCACTGACGCTCGCCGCACTGTTCGGCAATGTGCAAATCCCGGCGCAGTCGTTGCCCGACAGCCGCGCGTTGAGCGGCGCCGTGCTATTCGGCTTCGGCGCCACCTTTTTCGTGGTGATGAACATCTACGCCACTTGGTACTTGCTCGATTGCCTCTACGCCGACCGCAAGGATCGCAGCGTCTTGTTCTGGAAGTCGCTGCCCCTCTCCGACACCGCCACGGTGCTGGCGAAACTGTTCACCGGACTGATCGCCATACCGCTGGTGTATTTCATCGCCGCCGACATCGCCACGCTGTTGATGGCATTCATCGTCTCGGTGCGGGCGCACTCGGCGCTGGGCGGCAGTTTGTGGCAGCCGGATCTGTGGCTGCAGCTCCAAGCGCTCTGGTTGTACCTCATCGTGACCACGGCCATCTGGTACCTGCCGTTTGCGGGATACCTCTTGGTGGTGTCGGCGTGGGCGAAGCGCGCGGTGACCCTGTGGTCTATCGTCCCGCCCCTGGCGGCCTACCTGTTGGAGCGCTGGTTTTTCGGCACGCATTGGGTGGGCACGGTGCTTCAGGAGCGGGCGTTTGGCTACCTGCCGCATGCCCTTCGCGACAACTCGAACAGCGCCTGGGTGACCACCGTCGTGGGGGACGACTCGATCACGACTCCCGCAAGCATCTGGCGCTTGCTGGATCCGCTGGGATTCCTCTCCAGCCCCGCCACGTGGATCGGGATCATGGTCGGAATCGCGCTCATCATCGCGGCGATTCAATTGCGGCTCCGTCGCACCGAGATCTGACACGGACCCCCGTCCTTTAGGTGCGCTCAGGCGCCTGCCGCTCGCGGGCTCACTGGCGGCCGCCTGCTTGGCGGTTGTCTTCGCGTCGCAGCTGCGCGCGGAGGAGTTCTTCCCGACGCGGGACGAAAACCCGTTGCTGCGCGGCTTCTATCGGCCGCTGGCGAGCGATACGCGCGCCGACGCCGGCGCCGTCCTGGCGGCCACCTTCAGCATCATGAACACCTTGGAGTCCGAGAGGCGATCCACGCAACAACTGCTGGTGGATGGCGAGAGCGACACCCTTCGCTTGAGCTACGAGGACTCGATTGCCCACGACTGGCGCTACCGGGTGACGGTGCCGGTGATCCGCGACAGCGGCGGCTTCCTCGACTCGAACGTCGCGTCGTGGCATCGGTTCTTCGGCCTCAACCCCGGCAGTCGCCCCTACTATCCGAAGAACCAGCTCGTGTATTTCTATTCGGGCAAGACCCGAGTCGACATGCAGGAATCCCGGACCAGCATCGGCGACGTCTCCGCCGAAGCCGGTTGGTATGCCGCCGATTCTGCGACGCGCACGATTTCATTGTGGAGCGGCCTGGAAGCGCCCACGGGCTCGAAGCGGAGGCTGACCGGCGACGGGGCGTGGGATGCCGCTCTGTGGGCACACGCAGCCCGCCGATGGCCGGAATGGCGCGTGGCGGTGGAACTCGGACTGGCACAACCCATGGGCGATGAAATATTCGCAGGATCGGCGCATGTGACTTCGGCCTTCATGCGGGTTGCGGCCACCCGCGACCTCGGCCCCGCGTGGTCGCTGCGCGCGCAACTCGACGGTCAAACCCGCCGGGTGGCCGGTACGGAGCTGCGCTTTCTTGGGCCCAGCCTGCAGTTCACCGTCGGGGCGGTGCGCCAATTGGCGCATCGATGGCGGCTCGAGATGGGGTTTGCCGAGGATGCCGCCGTGAATACTGTACCCGACATTACGTTCTTTCTTGGGATTCACGATTAACACGTGCAAAATAGGCGCCCACTGGAAACCGCACTCGCGAGGAAATGCTCGATGTACAAGACAAAGATCGACTTGCCGGAGAAAACGCGCCGCAGCGTGATCGCCATTCTCAACGACCGCTTGGCCGACGCCATCGACTTGCAAAGTCAAGTCAAGCAGGCGCACTGGAATGTCAAAGGACCGCACTTCATTGCCCTGCACGAATTGTTCGACAAGATTTCCGACGCCGTTCTGGAACACATCGACGAGATCGCGGAGCGCGTCACCAGCCTGGGCGGCACGGCCGAGGGCACGGTCACGGTTGCCTCCAAGCGCAGCAAGCTGAAAAACTATCCCCTGAGCATCACGGCGGGCCGGGATCATCTGTTCTACCTGTCCACGCAGATTTCCGTCTTCGGCAAGGCGGTGCGCACAGGGATCGACGATACGGCGAACCTCGGCGATGCGGACACGGCGGATCTTTTCACCGGCATTTCCCGCGAGCTCGACAAGTATTTGTGGTTCCTCGAAGCTCATCTGCAGGATAAGGCTTAAGCGCCATGCCTTCCAACGGCAATGCCGGCGAGGATGCGGGCTCCCATCGAGCGCTCGACACGCTGCGCAGTCTGCTGACCGCCGATGAGACCTTGGAGGCGTGGGCGATGGAGCACCGGCTGTTCGCATTGACGCACCGGCGGGTCTGCATCGCGGCGACCAGCGGCCGCTTCATTTCGCTGAACCGACGGCTGTTGGGAGGTTACGACCAGGCCGACATCCGCTGGCAGGACCTCAAGGAAACGCGGATCCGCGCCGGCATCATCGGTGCCGATCTGACGCTCGTTGCGCAAACGAGTTCCGATTTGAACATCGGATCCGAGGTCAACCGGGTATGGACTTTCGAGGGGCTATGCAAGGACCAGGCTCAGGCCCTCTATAGAATCTGCCAACAGCACGATCAGGTTTGGCGGGAAAAACGCCGGGTGCGTGAGTTGGAGGAACTGCGCGCCAAATCGGGTGGCGTGCAATTCGGCAATGCACCGTCGACCTACGCGGGCACGGACGCCGCCGGCGCCGAGTCGGAACCGGCGCGGCGGCTGCGTCAGGCCCGGGAAATGCTCGATGCCAAGCTCATCACCGACTCGGAATTCGAAAGCATCAAGGCGAAAATCGTCTCGGGCTTGTAGAAAGGCCGTATGCGCGCTGCCATTCAACGCTCCGGCGGGCATAGTAGGGGGATCGCCTCG
>Ga0179592_10000126_pt1 | contig 31298 bp, 20 predicted proteins | sample CZODoug2_1_08_16_FD_148623 | JGI IMG/M metagenome (GOLD analysis project Ga0179592, IMG submission 148623) | Vadose zone soil fungal communities from Angelo Coast Range Reserve, California, USA - CZODoug2_1_08_16fungal (Illumina Assembly) | ecosystem: Environmental > Terrestrial > Soil > Vadose...
CTCTGCGCACTTCGATTGATAAATCAGTCCCGGGAGGTCTTTTGCCAGGGGAGATTCCCGGCATCCTTAATATATGCTGATTGTGATCCCACGGCCCCTCAGGGGTCACCCAAATCCGGCCATGCGTGGTCACCTGTCTCTGGCGAATTGTTATTTCGACAGCCAGCCGCCCAGAATGTAACAATGTTTTTGCGGACCACAGCCCTTGCCTGGACACGTGGATCAGCGAGGTCTCATGGATTGGACTGCAGGCTTCGCGCCGCATTTCGAGGCCATAGGGGCTAAAAAGCTCCGCTACGTACTCGAGCGCTTTGCGTTCGGCCGCCTCCGCGTACGCGTTGCCCATGGGATTCACCGTGGGGGGCGATCAGATCTGGCAAGATCTCTGTGGCTTCTCGCATTACCTTGTCGCCCATCACTTTGCTCCGAGGCTCGTACGGATTCGATGTAAAGCTTCTTGAATTTTAGCTTTGCCGTAATGCCTGTGCGTCACAAACCGGATCTGTCTGGGAGGACGTCCACTGGCCAGTACTCCAATGGCCTTCAATCGGCTCAGGACTTCGTCTGTAGTCATGCCTAAACGGGAATGATCCACGTAGACCATGTTGGTTTCCACGGAATCAAGATCTATTTGCAACCCCTCAATCTCGTTCAAACCGCGCGCAAGAAGTTGCGCGTTAGCGTGATCCTCGGCAAGCCGGTCAATCATGCTTTCGAGGGCCACGACTCCGCAGGCGGCAATGATGCCGGCTTGGCGCATTCCGCCGCCGATCCTCTTCCGCGCACTGTCGGCGCGGGCAATAAACTCGCTTGAGCCAACGAGTACCGAACCCAGCGGGCAACTCAAGCCTTTCGAAAGACAGAACATGACAGAATCGGCGCGCTCGGCGTAGCTTGCCGCCGAAACACCGTGCCGAATTGCGGCGTTGAAAATACGCGCGCCGTCCAAATGCACGGCCAGGCCGCCGTCATGTGCCACACGGCAAAGCTCGTTGTGCAACTGGAGCGACATAGCTCGCCCGCCACAGCGGTTGTGGGTGTTTTCTAGACAGAGTAACCGTGGCACCGGATAGTGCAGGTTCCGGCGCCGGATCGCAGCCTGGAGATCGTCCGGGTCGAGCATGCCCTTGACCGCCGGAATTGGCATTGGCATAAGCCCGGCGACACTCGCCATGCTGCCTTGCTCGTAATAGAATATATGGGACTCCGGATCCAGCAGAACTTCATCTCCCGGAGTGGCGTGCGCCATTAGTGCGCACAGATTGCCCATGTGGCCGCTAATCACGAGAAGCGCAGCCTCCTTCCCTAGCTTCTTGGCCGCCAGCGACTCAAACCTTTTTACCGTTGGATCTTCACCGTACGTGTCATCCCCTAACTCCGCACGGGTGATGGCGCGAAGCATTTCTTCGGTTGGCAGCGTCTGCGTGTCGCTGCGCAAGTTAATGATCTTCGGCATGGTCTTCGCCTTCATTCAGTCCCCATTCCCAACCGCGGAGGCGCGGCAATCTGGTTCAGCATGCTGACTCGGCCGCGGATCAAAGCCGCGTAGTCAGCGTCCTCCTCCGACGTCAACGACGGTAGAACTGCCATCCTCTGACGCAAATCTTCGAGCTGACGTGCCATGCTGAAAGTGGCAATGGCCCTGCGCTCTTCACGGCTGAATGGCCGGGTCGAAGCCCGATCGTAGCCACGTAATAATCTTTCCGCTTCTTCACGGCGAAATTCGGAACCGCCTGCCCGGCTTGCAGGCGGTCGGTTCACAACGTCTCCGAGAAGATCGTAGATTCGGACTCCATAGTGAAGGCAATCCCAATCGATAAGCGTTGGGGTCTCACCCTCAAAAATCAGGTTCACAGGTGATACGTCGCCGTGCACCAACTGCAAGGAAAGATCGGCGATCCCGTCTCGTGCCACGGCAGCGGCCAAGAACTTCCACATCTCGGCAATTATTACCCGATTCTCGAGCAGCGCAGCTCGGCTCAAAGGAGCGGCACAGCTGCTGCTTGTTGTCAGCCGGGCAATATCCGCGTGCCATTGATCCTGCGTTATGTCGAGATATGAGAATTGGACCGGAGGAAGGAATGGTGAGAAGCTGCCATCGCCGCACGGACGGATACTGGAAAGCACATCGTGAACGAGAGCCATATGTTCCCCAAGACGTTCCAAAAAACCGGTCCCCGTCTTGGCCAACTCCCACTCCGTCCAGGAGTACTTGTGTCCGGGAATGTATTCGTACACACCCCAAAATGCATCTCCCCACTCAAAACCCAGCTTCCCGAAACGGTCAGGCAAGACTCGCGGACAGCGCACACCCTTCTGCCGGAGCGCCTCTAGCGTCGACGCTTGAAATCGAAATGCCTCCTCTGAATTGCGAAAACGATGTCCGCGCAGAACCCATTCTCCGGTTTCCGTAATGACGTGTACGGGTTTGAGAAACATTCCACCCGGGAGAATCTCCACACGGGAAACGGAGCCCAGTTCGTACCGGTCCAACACCTGCTGCAACCATTGTTCTGTTAGCGGGGCAGACATCGCGGTTATCACCGTGCGACATCGAGATGACAGGGCTTGACTCGCTCACGCCGCATACGCCGGCATGGTCCATGAAACTCATCCGGTTCTATAACCGGGCGAACAACGGGACTTGGCCCCTCCCACATGCGGGCTTCGGCATCAATGTCGTAGAACCAGCAGATCTCCGCGAAATCGCTATTTACTCCGTACGAGGAACCTGCCACCATCCAGGTAAACGCAACTTCGCCGCGTGTGACCTTAGCGGTAGCGTTCTCACGCGCAAGACGCTGCACCTCCTCCAGAAGCAGGACGCATTCGCTTCCGGAGTAAATACCGTGGTGAACCGTACCACGGCACGGCAGAACCTCCGTGATCGCGGCACAGATTTTCGGTACTTGGTCCCAGAGAAGTTCAGCATCTGCGCTGACCTGTTCTGCGGGAAACGTGAAGCGGATGCGGGGTGTCACGCCATACCTCCGCGACCTCGGGCCGAGGCTTCGACCAGCAGGCCGGTGATTCGCATCGACTCGATCGCTTCCTCCGATGTCGTTCCGCGGTACTGCAGGGAGCCGCGCAGGCAGCACATGAAGTGACGCAACATGGCGCCGAAGGCGCCTCTCGGTTCATCGTGGATTTCGGCCCATCCGGTTTGATCAAGCAGGGTTCTTCCCTGCCCTTCTGTGTTCGAGCGAAAGCCGCCCTGATCGAAGCAAGCTTCGAGCACGCCATTGTCGCCCATGACCTGAATGCCGGCATTCCATTGCAATTGATCGTGGGGTTGCGCAGGATACAACCAGGAAGTTTGCGACCCAGCGATAGTACCGTCCTCGAACTCCAGAACTCCACAATTAACATCAGCATTCGCAAGCCTGAGAATGTTGCGCCCAATCCAGCCAAACCGCTGCTGTAGGCGCTCGTACCGATAGTCAAACCGGGGGAAAAAGCTGGTCATGAGCAACCGCCCCGAGCGGCGGGCGACATCGAGCATGGCCAACCCGTCCTCATCATTCGTGGCGAGAGGTTTTTCGACGACACATTTTTTCCATGCTCAAGCGCGGTAACCACAATTATACGGTGAGCGCTTTCCGGCGTAACAACGATGAGAGCATCAACAGAGGAATCCCGGCATGCATCGCGAAAGTCCGACGTAGTCTTCGTTTTCGCGAGTCTGTGAGTCTCAACCACACTCCGGCACAGCTCCTCGTTGACATCGCAGATCCACCGAAGTTCCACGCCCGGCAGTGCTGGCAAAGAGTTGATATACGGCGATCCGAAGGCGCCGGCGCCCACAATGGCAAATTGTATTGTTTGCCCCATATCCTTGAAGGCTCAGTTAGTCGCGTTGTGCTTACATCCCTCGGATTGTTCGATCAATTAGAATTCTTAGACAAGCTGTTTCTATACTAGAAGCTATTTCTAAACCTCTTTTTGACCAGTCTAAGTTGTTGATTCCAAATGGCCTAAAAAGGGTTTGGAAACCCGCAACAACTCCAGAGTTTGTCCCCGTCGCAACATCCAAGCCCCGTTTTGGCACGCAAAAATCAGAAATGATCAAGTATTGGCAACCATTTCGGCGCGGTCCGGTAAACCCATTTGATTGCGAGTCCCATATACTCTGCATATCGGTCCTTCTCAAACATGGGATAGTCACTGCCCACTGCGATACATTCCGATGAGAATAGCTGCAGCAAGCGTGATGCAAATGCAGCAACATCGTTATGCGGGAATGGCTCACGTGAAAAATGGGCGATCGCAGAAATACCTACAACGATCCCGCGAATCTGACTCAGGTCAGTGATCGCTCGTTCCCAGTCCTTGTCGTCCACCCCCTCCTGCCGGGGCCAGCCCATGTGCGGTACGTAGACACGCAGTTGCTGATACCGTTTCCGAATGGAAATCAACTCTCTCGCCAGCGCCGCAATACCGTTTTCGGCATGTACTACCAGCCACTTTTTCGAAGACTCAAGCAAGTTCCCAATCTCTCCCAGGAGCGGCAGATCCGCCGTCTTGACGCGCAACGCGATTACTGCGCCCTCGCTGAGAAAGTCTGCAGACGGAAGGCCCGCCTCTGGACGAAAGCACGGCGCGACCCGGAACTCGGGCAGAGGCGAATTGACGATTCGTTCGAGGCAGGGACGGTTGTCTCCGCTCCATTTTTCTACAACCAGGGCTCGTTCGATTCCGCTGGAGCTCAGCCGCAGTTGAAATTCCGCGATGGGATCCGGGGCGGACATGTCCAGGTGCGTATAGGCGTCCATCACGGCTTCATCTCCCTGATTCCCCAGAGGATCGCGAAAAACGCCAGCCATGGAAGCAGCCCAATAAACATGAATATGAGAGAAGTTTCGTGAATATCAGACAGCCGCCCAATGTAAGGGCTGCAGACACCGTAGGCAAGGTTTCCCAGCCCACCCAAAAGCCCAGAAGTCACGCCCACATGCGCAGGGTCGAGATCCTGCACGAAGGTCAAATAAAGGACCAGAAAGCCTGCCACGCCGGCGCCCGTCAATACGAGACATACCAAGGCGAAGTATCGGTAAGGAGTAAAGCCCGCCGGCACAGCCATGCTCATGAAAACGCAGCTGACCAGCAGCGCGCGTCTCTTTGCCAAATACACCGGGAGCCCATTACCCACCAGTTTGCGGACAAACAGGCCAACGAGAATGTTACCGCTTGAAATTCCTGCGTAGACCGCAATCGAAAGAATATTTCCGGCAGCAAAGGCGAATCCCCTTGAGGACTTCAGATACAGGGGAATCCAATCGGCGAGGTAGAAATTCGCGCTATTGATGACGATCGCCGAGACGGCAAGCATCCAGAAAGCGCGCATGCTGAGTATGCGACCCGTTAGGCGCAGTGCGGTCCCTAATGGGAGGGGGATCCCTTTAAGCTCGTCCCCCGAGTTGCGCGTGTACCAGAGCCATCCGACAACCCAGAGCCCCCCCAAGGCTCCCGTGATCACAAAAGCTGCTCTCCAACCGTAATAAACCGTCACGAGTGTGACGATCAATGGAGCCAGCAGCGCCCCAACCGCGGCACCGCTATTAAAGATGCCATTCGCAAGTGGACGGTCTTTCGGTGGCAGGAGGCTCTGCGTCACCTTCAGCGCGCAGGGCCAGTTGAAAGCCTCGCCAACGCCGAGGAGGAAGCGAAAGCTGGACAGCATCGCCACACTGCTGGACAGGCCCGTCAGCATCCCCGCCAGAGACCACAATCCACCCGCCGCTGGATAAATGATTCGCGGTCCATGAGCGTCTACCAAAAACCCGCCGAAAATCTGAACAATCCCGTAAGAGTAGCGAAAAGCGGCGATGATCTTGCCGAAGCCCTCCTTGGTGAGCCCGAATTCCCCAATAATCTTGTCCGCCGTCAGCGACAATACTTGCCGGTCCAGGTAATTCAGCACGGTGGCAAGAAAGAGAAATCCGCAAATCCACCAGGTGCGTGAAGAAACACGGTTGGTGGACTCGTGAAACTCGTTTGTCAAATAGCGAACCCTCCGTCCGTTGGGATATATAGAGGAATCAGCACGGGAAACCTCTCGGTCAGAATGCGCTCCGCTTCACAAGTCCACAGCATCAGCCTCGGCGGTAGCGTAGAACTTTTTACTAATTCAGGCCGCGGCCTATCTCCATCCTTCATGAGGAACAAACGGAAACTGGGAGAATGCCTCCTCCGCCATCTGGATCCCATAACCGGGCCCCGTCGGTACCGTCAGGCACCCACTTTCCAATTTCAACGGATTCCTCACCAGCGCCTCCTCTAACTTTAATTCTGACCGCGCCCCGATCGTTTCCAAAATCAGGTAATTGGGAACGGTTGCGGCAAACTGCAAGTTCATCGCCGTCGCCAAGGGCCCGTTGGGATTGTGCGGCGCCATGCCGATGTAATGTGCTTCCGCCAGCGCTGCAATCTTCTTCATCCCGGTGATCCCGCCGCAGTTCACCAAGTCGCACTGCAGAATGTCAATCGACTGCTTCTCCACAAACTCCCTTACCCCATAGATCGTCGCCCATCTCTCGCCAGCGGCGATTGGTATCGAGGTTGCCCGCCTCACTTCAGCCAGCACGTCAGCATTTTCCGGCGGCACCGGCTCTTCCACAAAGATCAGATTTACTTCCTCGAGCGCTCGACAAAGCCGGATGGAGTTCTTCAGGTTCAAGCGTCCGTGACAATCCACGGCAAGCCCCATATCCGGACCGACCGCTTCGCGTGCAGCGATAAAAAACTCGGCGATCCGCGTCCATATCGATGCATCCAGGTATTCTGTCTCGCGGTACCCCCGGTCAATCAGCCCTCCCGTTCCCGAGTACCCGTTTGAGCTTTCCTTACCTTCGGAATCCAGTGACCCATAAAACAATGGCAAGGTGGTCTTCGCGGCCGAGTATCCGCGCTTCTGGCACAGCTTCAAGTTTCTTGCAAACTCTTCCGGGCTGCTTCCTGCTGGACAGTGGCAATACACAGGCACCCGCGTTCTTGTCGGACCGCCCAGAAGCTTGTGCACTGGTAGCCCGCAACTTTTCGCCAGGATGTCCCACAAAGCGCAGTCGATTGCGCTGATGGCCGTGCTGTGCATCGCCCCGCCGACCCAAAAGGAGTCCCGATACATCTTTTCCCAGTGATTCTCGATTTCTGTTGGGTCCTTCCCCACCAGATAGCGCTTCAACTCCAGAATCGATTGCTCGATGCTCAGGGTCTTCCGCTTCATCGTCGTTTCCGACATCCCGCTTATGCCGGCGTCGGTTTCCACTTTCACGATGACCGCGTTTCGGAAGTCCAGATTCACGATCTGCGTCTTGACGTCGGTTACCCTCATCGTTGTCCTCGGGCGGTAGTCTTTTTCATTAGCCAGCTTTTTCACATTTGCCGAGCTCATGTCCCACCATGTGCGCGAACGTAGCGCGTTCGATGAATTAGAGAAATCCGAAGCTCCGTTCTTGATTGGCGCCAGTTTACGGGCCGAAGGGCTCCCCCCATCGCAGAAAGTGATGGAGAAATTCAAAGGTGCCCACCGCGTGGATGGTATGCGGTCCGTTAAAATATTCAATTCTCGTTCGGTCGGAAAGATCGACGCGATCATAGTGTCTTTTGACCTTGGAGTATTCGTAAGCAACCCACGGGTCAACGGAGACGGCATCGCTGTGACCTCGTTCGACCATGAATGGACGAGGCGTCATGAGGTTGGCCATCTCACTGTAGTTGAAACAGTTCCCGAGATTAAATTCGGGCATTTCGTATTCGTAAGTAAAAATGTAAGTGAACGGCCGATCGTTGCGGCTGACCTTCCAGATCCACTCGTTGAAATCGCCGGAACAGATCGACAGGCAATATTGATCGAGCAGGGGCGGGACGCGGACCGCCGTTTTACCCCCATAGGAAAGGCCATAAAATCCAATTCGTTGAGCGTCCACAAAAGGCTGCTGGCCCAGCCAATCAAGCAATCGCTTGTGCTGGCTCAAAATGAACGAAAAAAGGGAGAGTTTGAGGGGGTTCGCGAGTCTTTGCAGCTGGCGAAACTTTTCTCCTCCAATATAAGGATTCTGCGGGCAATAGACTACAAAACCGTGGTTCACAAGGTCTGCGGCCAGCTCATGATAGTAGTGTTCGTTTTCAAGCGTGGGCTTGATCATGTCCTGGGGCCGATTCTCCAGCCCATGCTGGCAAACGACGACGGGTCGGCGCTCACCGGGGCCCAAGGATTTCGGCACAAGCAAAATTCCATATGCATAGACCTCGGGCCAGAGGGGTAACTGAACCTCATAACCAGTCCAATTCGCCTCGTCGTAGATCTTACGTGTGTTTGCCGTGATCGGTGCCTTGGGATCGGGAAGCTTGCCAAAGATCTCCTCCCACAAATAGTTGCGGTACCACTTGGTGGACTCTTCCCATTTCACAACCGATGATTCGTCGGCCTTCGACCAGAACTGTTCGCGAACGTTCTCCGACGCTCGCACGGCTGCTTGTGTAAAATCCACAAGTTGCTCGAACTGACGATGAAGGCGGGCGGCTGCGTCGAATTTCTTCCTCTGGTCCACAGGAATCGGGCCGGACACCTTAAGCCCATTCTTCGCCCCGAGAATGTTCAAGAATCCGCTGAGGGCGCTTTCGGAGCTTGGTCTTCCCTGCCCGTCATCACCGCTGACGACCAGCACGAGCTTTTGATCAGCGCCAAGCTTTTGATAAAAGGGCTTGGCGCGCTCAAGCTCGCTGCGGACACCCTTAAGCGTGGGGCTGACCAGGCTCCCGGGCGCGGCATACTTTAGTCGATGATCCTCAGCCGGCGGCCCGGAAAACTCTGGCCCGCGAGACGCTTCCACAATCAAGCCGCGCGGCGAAATCAGACTTGCCAATTCCGCATCTCCAAACTCTTGCAGCAGCGTCCAGACATTCCGATACAGGGGTTCTTTCCAAACATCCTGACGTGACTGGAAGTAGCCGCTCACCACGGCCGCATCGATACGAGTGTCCACGGCAGCACTGTAAAGAGCTACAAGGCCACCTTCGCCATAGCCCATCACGCCGGTCGGCAGGGATGTCTTATCCCGGGAGAACCAGTCCACCGCTGCCAGAACCTTCTGCACTTCATACCCAATGATGTGCCGCCCAATCTCGTAAGCCATGCGGTAGATGAATTCGCGGTGACTAATATTCGTGAACGCACCGAAGGCGGAATTACCCGACCACGTGTCCTTCCGATCGATCAGCGTGGGGACCAACACCAGACACCCATTTTCCGCGAGGCGACGGGCAAATTGAGCTTCCGCAGGAAGGCCCGGCGCCAGACCGATTAACGCTTCGGGCGGCAAGTCAGCATCCGGAAGGGCGACTACGCGTGCCACCGGAACTTGCGAAGGTTCAAGTAACAGCCCTTCAGCGTCGACGCCTGGTAGCACCGGCCATCTTACGGCATACACTCGATACGCAGTTCCCGTTGCGACCACATCGGCGTCTCCCCAAACAGCTACGAGTTCGGGCGCATCGCACGGAATCCGGCTGTCCATGACCCCGATGACCTTCCGAAGCCGCTCGCGATTGCGTGACACCGATGTTTCGTAGGTCTGCCGGGAAGAGAAGTCACGGTGCCACAGTCCTTCTCGCTGCCCAAGGGACGCAGCCGTCTCCTTGACAAGGAATTGTCGTATTCCCTCTACCATCTGAGCAGCCAGATCACCCTCCTCGGTGAGCGGCTGTGTGCCCGTGAGATGTTCCGGCGGTGAAAAGTTGCCGGCGACCTCCCCAGAAGGTTGTCCGATTGCCGGCATAAATCTCAACGGCACAGCCGACAGCCTAGAAGTAATGGTTATTTGCCCGATTTGTTGTAACAACTTTCGACGGGTCACCCGCATTCTTCTTTCCTCCTCCGACCTCGGACCCGCACTGCGGAAAAAGTCATGCCCTCCCACTTCCAATTCACGGTTTTCGCCTGGCGAGGCAACCACGCTCGCGGCTTCTCGCGCTCTGATGGAGAGTTTCAAAGCATACGCATCTCCACTCACTCAAGGCCTTGGAACCAGACTCGCAGGTTATGGAAAGGGCGCCGATCAGTCCAATACAATGATCAGATCGAATTGAGTATGTCCTGATATTGATCATTGAGGCCTAACTGCGGCCGTGCAACGTGCAATTTACCGGGTGACGTGCGTGGTACTTGGACGAATTTCGAAGTCTCCTTTGACAGCCTGATTATCGCCTTCCGTCCGGCTGGGGAAATCATCTTGGCCTTGCATAGGTGCAATCTATTCATTCTATTTGACGCTAGACGAGCCGGCCGCTACCTTCTTCACGTAGCTTGCCCTCGCCGCAAAGCTTCTCGGCGTAGGCCCTTAGCGACAGTCGCTGAACCGCGTGAACCGCGATCAAGGGAGAGATACCAGACCTCTGGAGAAGCCTTCAGGAGGGGGCTCCCAAGAACGGCCCCGAGATCTAATCCGATGAACCATCCGCCAGCCCCGGTGAAAAGAGATCCGCCGGAAAGAAAAGGCAAGAACAAAGTGCCTTTGGGCAAGGCTGCCTCGGTGGTGAAAATGGGCCGGAATCAGCTTGTGACATTTGGATTTCTCGTACTAATAGTGTCACTGATCGGCATGCGTGGCAGCCGCGAAATAGTACGCTTCCATTTTGAACTGGGACGTTTGTTTTCCAGCCAAGGTAAGTGGGACAAAGCCATCAATGAATATCGCAAAGCGATCCACGTCGAGCGGGATTATGTCAATGCGCGGTACGCGCTCGGACTCGCGCTTACGGCAAAGGGTGGATGGGACGCGGCCATCGTAGAATATCGGGAGGCGCTTCGCTTGGATCCAAGCAGTGGCAAAGCTCACTACGCACTTGGATTGTCGCTCGGCGCGAACGGTGATTTAGATAATGCGGGGAACGAATACACCAAGGCTCTCACTCTGCAGCCGGACCTGGAGGAGGTGCGCAGTAACCTTCGGAACGTTCTTCGAGAGGACCCCGATCCAGAGGGAACCGTTCGAGAGCGTGCCAAGGCTCTGCCTCTTGTCACACAGTTTGCAGCCGCGCACAACAACCTGGGAATTGCCCTCTCCCAGAAGGGCGAAATAATTCAGGCCATCGCAGAATTTCACGAGGCGTTGCGTTTAAATCCCACACTCGGAGCTGCCCATAACGACCTAGGTATTATGTTTTACAAACAACGCGATCTCGATGGGGCTGTGGCCGAATACCGCGAAACGATCCGGCTGCTGCCGGACTATGCGGAAGCGTACAATAACCTTGGCAATGCGCTGCGGGAGAAGGGGAACTTGGACGAGGCCATTGCTGAATATCGCAAGGCGCTGGCCATAAGGTCAGACTACAGCGAAGCGCACAATAACCTCGGCGTCGCGCTCGCAGCCAGGGGCGACTGGGAAAAAGCCGCAGTCGAATATCGCAAGGCGGTGGCTCTAAATTCGTACTTCACTGCCGCGCATTACAACCTGGGCGTCGCGTTCGCGGCGAAGAGCAATTGGAACCGGGCTATTGCTGAATTTCACCAGACGCTCGGCCTAGAGCCGGAACATATCGACGCGCATTACTCCCTCGGCCTCGCGCTTGCCGCTAAGGGCAGATACGAGGAGGCCATCTCGGAATACCGGCGAGTGCTTCCGCAGCGGCCAGACTTTGCCGAAGTGCACTACAGCCTCGGCAACGCTCTTGAGGCCAAAGGCAACAGCAGGGCGGCCCTCGAACAATATCGTGTTGCCTGCCAGCTGGCATTCAATAATTCCACAATCTGTACCGAGTACAAAAGACTGCTGCAAAAACTAGAACAATAATCCTGACTGACGCCCGCCGGGAAAACTAGATCATCTTATCGGGAGAGCCGTGCTAGGAATCGGTCTGGTGTTAATGGTGTTCCGCTCCTGGCGGGCTGGGGGTTTGGCGCCGCGGCGCGGTAAGACCGCCCTATCCGTCCCGGTTTCCTCTCGGGATCCCTCGCCAGCCTCGCGGCAAAAGCACTCCTTGCAACTCCCTTCAGCCGGGGATGTGCTTTTCGCCTCGCCGTACAAGTTCAACGGCCCCGCAGGCACTGGCTTGAGCCTGGTGTGATGTCTGCCGTGACGACAGAAACAAGACACCAGCGGGGGCCACGTCTCACGGAGGCCTAGCCGCAAGTAGCGAAAGAGTTGAAAAATGGCTCACAAACAATCCCTGTTTCCGGCGGGCACGAGATGTGCCTGCAGTGAATCCTTTTTTGGTCCGTCACATCCCCGGATTCTATCGGCTTAGAAGAAGCGCACTATTCGCTTGAAGCGTGCCCTTCAGCCGTATGTCCTCCGAGGACCCGCCGACCATGATGTCTATGTCCCCCGGCTCGACTACCCAATGCATATCTCGGTTTAGCAACGCCACATCCTCGGGCGTGAGAGTGAAGCTTACCGTCGTGTGCTCTGAAGGCTTAAGCGACACCCGCTGGAAACCTCTCAGTTCCTTGACTGGAGTGGTTACCGTGCCGGTGACGCGATGAATATAAAGTTGGGCGACCTCCACTCCCTCACGTTCGCCGGTATTCTTGATGTCCACGCTCACCTGCACAGTGGCAGCGGGACGGATTTGCTCGGGGCTGATGCGCAGATTGCTGTATTCAAATTTCGTGTAGCTCAGACCGTACCCGAAATCGTATTGAGGCGTCGCCGGCATGTCTACATAGGGAACCCCCGTAGACGGCCCCGTCATCTCAGGGTTAGGGTACGATTTGATCCTATATGCTTTTGAAGGTTTATAGTTGTAGTAGTCCGGCAACTGGCCGACATGCCGAGGGAACGTGATCGGGAGACGGCCGCTCGGGTTGTAATCACCGAACAGAACGTCGGCCACCGCTTCGCCGCCGCGCTCGCCCGGTACCCAGGCTTCCACAACGGCCGGAACATGTTCCGCCGTCCAGCGGATGGAAAGTGGGCGTCCATTCATCAGCACCACCACCGTGGGAGTACCGGTCTCGTAAACCGCTTTGATGAGGTCCTCCTGGACACCCGTCAAATCCAGGCTCGCCATATCGTGGCCCTCCCCGTCGGTCGGCCACGTCCGTGGGTCGGATCCCTCATACTTGCCGAATTGTTCGCCCACCACAACAACGGCCACGTTGGCGTTTTTTGCCGCCCGTATGGCTTCCTCAAACCCGCTTTTGTCGTCCCCGAGCACGTCGCAACCCTTCACATGGACAATTCGAGTTCCCTTCGACAGTTTCCCGCTGATTCCCTCAAGCACGGTAACAATATGGGGCAAATCCTTCAGGGTCGCTGGTCCGTTGTGCACGGGGCTGTAATCGCCGAGCTGATTCGTAGCTGCGTCGCCGTTGGGGCCAATCACTGCAATGGACTTCAAGTCCTTGCTCAGAGGCAGGAAGCTCTTCTCATTCTTCAACAGCACGATCCCTTCACGCGCGGCGCGCAGTGCGAGGTCTTGATGTCCTTTCCCATGGAGAATCGTTGCGGCGCGGTCTACATCGACATACGGGTGGTCAAAAAGGCCCAATCGGAACTTCTGCTCGAGGACCCGGTGCACGGCCCGGTCTACAAGTTCCATCGAGACTTTTCCCTCTTCAACGTTCTCTATCAGCGGTTTCATGTAGGCGGGTTCATAGCTGATGTCCACGTCTACGCCAGCCTTCAACGCGAGAGCACCCGCTTCCTTTTGCGTCGCGACGATTTGGTCCCAGACTAACGTTCCGATGCCGCCGCCTTCGCTTAATACCAAGCCCTTGAACCCCAACTCTTCGCGAAGTAAATGGGTCAGGAGTTTCTCCGAGGAATGCGTAGGAACGTCATCGATGTCGGGGTAGGTGGCCATTGTCCCCATAGCCCCGGCTTTCTTGATGCCCGCCACCCAAGGAATCAAGAACGTTTCGCGCAGGTTGCGCTCGGAAATCTCCATTGAGCCGACCTCCAGGCCGCTGACCGGCTGGCTCTGGCCGGGGAAGTGGCACAGCACGGTGACGACCTTGTCGTCGGCAAAGACACTGTCACCCTGTCCGCCATACACAATTTCTCGGGCAATCTGACTGGAAAGGTAGGGATCCTCGCTGAACGCCTCTGCATTCCGGCCCAGCCGCGGGTCCCGGTTGGGCTCGATCACGAGAGTGCCCAGCTCGTGAATCCCCACCGCCCTAGCCTCCCGGGCGGCCGCCGCGTAGATCGACTTCACCAAGTCCATGTCCCAGGAGCTGCCGATGGCCAGCCCTTCGGGGAAAATTGTGGCGCCCGGAAACATCGCGCCGTGCGTCCCTTCCTCTATCTGCAGGAGAGGAATCTTGAGCCGCGTTCTTTCGATCGCGATCCTCTGCAGCTCGTTAAAGTACTCCGCCTGTTGACGCGCTCCCTTGAGCAAAACCCGATCCGCCAGTGTGAAGAAGCCACCGCCTGGGCCAATCTCATCGGTATAGGTTCCCTCGGCAAATTTCTTGCAAGCCGCGAGCTTGGCCGGGATGTCCTTTCCCAGCTCGTCGAGGTAAACGCAAGGCATGTTGAGTTGTCCGACCTTCTCCTTCAAAGTCATCCTGCCAAGCAGGTCCTGCACTCGCTTTTCGATCGGCTGTGTTCGGTCGAGGTAGATCGGGGGAATTTCGCTAATCCTTTGCGGGAAAAGAACGGGAGGGATCGACAAACCCAGTCCGAGACCAGTGACCCAGATAACGACAAACCGTTTGAGAGTCATTGCGCACCTCGAAGGGAATAATGCAGAAATCCGAAATTCAGGAAGCATGGTTAGGTTCTAACCCGCCGGCTTGAATCTGCTTGAAGACAATCACAACAGGCATTACTAAGATCCGTGCTCGGGAGCGCCGGAGAATGAACGCACTCAGGTCAATGACCATCACCGCGCCTCGAACTTCGCACTTCACTCCCTTGGAGATAGCTGACCACGGCACGGACCAAGTCCTCGCCTCCCCGCTCCGTAAAGGGCGAAACGGAGGGCTCGTATCCGCCCATTGCGAATTCTTCCCTCGTTGGCAAATAGCCAAGCCAGCCATTGCAGTAACCGAAATAAAAAGTGTAGGGGAACGGAGACCGACTGCGCACTTCCATGGCGATCTCACAGAAAAGCTCGAGAGGAGCTGCCCAGATGGCGATATCGCTGTTGATTCGTAGAAATCGAACAGGGAGCCGTACGACGGTTTCGCCTGTGCTGGTGTCCCTGATGTAATTGGAAAGTTCGGGGTCCCAACCCATTCCAGGCTTCCTTGTCGACTCAACTATTTGTTCCCCAAGTATGAGGCTGACATTCGAGGTCGTGGGTCCAATATTCCGGTTGGCTTCAATAATCTTGTCCCCGAGGAGGACTCGGAATTGGCTGAGGTGCCCACTCTTGAAGTCGGGATACACAGTGTAGATGGGTGCTAGATTACCTGCCGCCCCATTAATGAAAAGCATGGGCGCACCAATTTGCTGCTCGACATATTCGGCGACCACGCCAGGAGCATCGGCACTGATTTTCCGGTTCTCCCCGCCCAGCACTGTGCCGTGCATGGCGTAGTTGGCAATCAGGGTGAGAATTTTCCCATCGGAGTGCTCGAGACGAATTAATCCGATGGTCCGGTCTGTCGGCCCGTCGGGGTTGAGACCGAGGAACGCGGGCCCTTCCTCGTCTCTGGCACGCCGATTTATATTGGCCATCGCCAGACCATAACCAATTCCCAAGCGAGCTGGTTCAAGTTTCTGCCGGGCTTCCGTGATGCCTGCAATGAGCTTCTGCTTCACCCACTCGGAATAGGCAGCATTAGATTCGTGCTGGAAACGATGGCCCATAAATACAGCCGCTAAGCCGGGGGGGCCAACCTCTGGGGCGGAGTGTGTGTGGGTGACTGTCCACCACACCTGGATCGGCTTCACACCGGTTTGCGCTCCAAGCTCTCGAACGACTTGGTCATACCAGGAGGGAGAAAAACCACAAATGTCAGTGGAAACGAGAAAGAACTGTGTCTTCCCGTCGTCCATAGCCACTATGCGGTGATACAAATGATCGTGAACTCCATCAGACTGTCGCGGATCATATCCCAAGAGCCACTGCGGCTCGGATGGTGTTATATCGACCTTGACCAAAGACGCCCGGAACCCTTCTCCTAAGGTGACTGTGGATCCCCCCAGGAAAGCCAGAAGCAGCAGACAAGCGAGCCTCGACACCTTGCTCAAACATAAGTTGAAAATGAACATGCACGGACGAAACACCGTTGGTCTCCTTCCAGAACGAGTATGCGCCTGCCCCCCTCGAATCAACTGCTGGCCTGCTCGACACTACGTCGCCAGTAGCGGTCCCGATAGCCAATAATTCAGCGATCGTTGCTACCTGCAGATTCTGCTGGTGCGCGGACCGGAAGTAGGCGCAGCAAGAGATCATCTATCTGGCCTGTCTTCCAACCGACCAAATCAGGGGTAAACAATCCACCGCGAATGATACCGGCACCGTCTGACGCGTATCCTAATCGCGAGTCGTCATTGAGGAGAGGCAGAATGCGTTGCGCATTTTCCTGCTCTGCTACCGCAACTTTGTTCATGGCTTCTAAAGCTTCTCGACGCCCGCTTTCCGATTTCGCGCCGGCGTACGCGTCTCGCGCCCTGAGCCATTCGATCAGGTTAAGGGTGCTTCGGACAGCGGTCTGAATGGTCCGTCCAACTCTCAATTCGGAGTCGATCGCGGAATGATATTCCGGCTCGGCAACGCTACGAGCCTCCCCAAGCTGAGCATCCCCTTTTAGAAACCAGTCCTCCAGTTGGCCCAAGTATTTTGCCGCGATCTCAGGACCCCACGGGTCTGTCCATCGGAGGTCGTTCTGCCAAGCGCGCGCCCGGCCAAAATTCGGGACGGCGGGATCCAGGAAGAAGGGATTGCTCGGCCCCCTCTGTAGCGGGCCCGGATACCGTGCCACGGCGTCAGAATAGGGAAAAGCGCGAATGCCCTCGCTGAACTCGTGCCAAGCCCGAAGCACATAAGGTGCCGCTTTGTAGCCAAAGTCGCGTTCCGCCTGTTGTCGGAGCAACTCCTCCATGGAAGGCGCGGGATCGAATGACATGCGGTTAATCAGTTCTTCTGTCCGCGAGGACGTGAAGCCATAGAAAAACCAGTTTCCGAACCATCCATTCAGATCGTATTCGCGGATCTTGGCTATGCGTTGGTACCACTGCTCCAAGCACGGAATGTAGGGCACAAATATGAATTCCTGGCTTACCGAGTTTTCCGTTTTGGTCGTGATGGCCAGCCCGTCCGTACGAGCCTCCTTGTATTCCTTCACGAAAAGCTCGGGGGGACCGACAGACGATATGATGTAATCTTCGGTCTGGTGCCGGATCCCATCCTTTTCAACTACCATTCCCTTGTTGAAATCAGATTGGACAATGATGTCTTTGGGGAGCATCGGCAACAGCTTTAACACCCATTCCGACTCCATGTTGTAGTTCTCAGCAATCATATCTTTATCGGGTCCGCCAAATTTGTGGACAGCGTTATCCAGCGTAGTCAATATCTCCGCCGCGACTTCTTGTTGCGTGCGGTGACTGCAGCGTGGGCATTGCTTGAGGGAGTGCTCCGAGTTACCGCAATACCAGAAACCCTCGCTGTCGTAAATCACGATAAGACCTCTCACCAGTGGTGCGTGGCGAAAGAGCGTGCCCACCGTCTCCGTGTAATACCGACGGACACTCTCAGTGGACGTGCACATCGGCGGACCCCAGCCGTATCCTCGTACCTCGGGATGATTCTCAAAGAACGACTCCGGAAGGTGGTGGTGGTAGCCGCCTGTGGCGAAGTACGCATAAATGTCGATCCCATAGCGTCTGGCACGTCGCGTGAGGTCCTCCAGACGAGCCAGGCGGACCGCTGCTTCCGGATCGTTCAGCTCCGGAAACATCTTGGATTCAAGAGTCACTTCTTCAGTGTTAACCCACACCCACAGTCCATTAAAGCCGCCGTGAGATATGCGCTGGAGGAGTCCGTCTGTGTACGCGAATGGCAGAGACGTATCTCCTCGATGGATCCCGGTAACATCTACCTCGCGTGTCATTCTCCTTGGAAAGCGGCAATTGCGAATCAAAGACGCGGTCTTAATGAATGGGCCTTTTCGAAGACGAAAAAGGTCCTCGAGAGCGTATGTACCGCGCATGACTCCGCGGGGGGTAAGCGCCTCAATATCGATTTCGCTCTTTGTGGCACTAATCTTGTAGCCTTCAGAAGTGCTTACTCCCGCTATCCCGGGAGCGGCCACGCGCAGGGCGACATGTGGCCCGGCAGAGTTTTGTGAAGTTTTGACGTCGATCTTAAGGATGTTCTGAAAAAATTGACGCAAGTCGGCCGCTGCGGTCTGAACCACCTCGTCTTCACCCTGTTCGGTGCGAATCGACCAACCGTCATTGATCGAGATTTCGTCGGGACGAGGCGGCGCCGCATCTGTCGCAATGATGGGGGGCCCGCCGGTGTAGGCGTCCAACAATGGGCGCACAAAATCGAATCTTTGCTCGACTTTGGTTGCAATCGTAGTTTGGGTGGTGGGCAACGCCTTAAAAGACAGCCCGAAGTTGGGAGGATAGTCTTTGCCGCCGATTGGTTTCGGGCCATACACGCGGTAGCAGTCCAAGGGGGCTTTGCCCGATAGCGTTCTGACTTCAAAGAAATATTGCTTTGAAGAGTCGAGGCGGACGGGCTTGATTTTCGCCTTGTACATGAGATCGAAAAGCGGATGAATGCTTTGCGCGGGAATCCGGCTCTCCCCGAGGTCATTAGCTCCGTCCTTTGTGCCGAAGCGAACAATCACGTCACCGGGAACACCGACGCGTGACAGCTTGATGGCCAGACCCGCGAAAATCAGAGACTCCTGACTAACGTGGAATCGCCCCGTCACTCTTGCATCCTGCGCCGAATCTAGCTCATACGTTACGTACGGCAGCGTCGTTGTCGAAGTGTCGGCCAGCCCGTCGTATGGTCCAGCCGGCTGCCGTTCGACAGGCGTATAGGCATAATCTCTTCCGTCTAGCTGTTGGGGTTGAAGCCAGCGGTTCAAGAAAGCGAAGGTCCCAATGCCATGAATTTCGTGAACCCCGTCGAAATGGACCCGCACGATTTTGGCTGCTAGCCCATCTAGATCCCAGGCGTGAGAGTACGCTGTCACCTTTTGCCAAGCCTGCGTGTGCCACTCCGGCGTCGTCGTGGTGTCTCGCTCGCCAAACTCGACGCACACAGGCCTCGGCCACTTCGCAGCCATTAGCTCCACATGTGTAAAGCGATTCAGCACGTTCCAGTTGTAGAAGTCCGCGTCCGGATGCTTCAGGTAGCTGGTCTGGTAGCCGGTCTCCTGTTCCTCGTAAGTGATTTTCGTCCGCCAGTCGTTAAAATGTCCCGAGATTACAGTCGCACTGATTCGCGGCTCCAGCGGAGACATCCAGATCACGGAATAGCCTCCGTACGACAGCCCGTAGTAGCCGATCCGTTTTGCGTCCACTTGAGGCAATGACTGAAGAAAATCGATGATCCGATGTAGCTTTGCAAGCTCCAAGCTAGTGCGCATCTTGCCCAGCGTCGCTGCCTGCCGCACTAGCGGATTTACGAATACCTCCTGCGGCATCGGAACGGTCACGTAAGGTGCGAATACGACGTAGCCGAGATCAGCCAGACGCGAGCCTAAGGAATGGTAGATCGTGGGTTCCTGTTCCAAAGGTTCGCTTTCCAAGCCGATAATTTTTGCGGGTTCGTCTCCTAAACCGTGCTGGCAGATCACAACGGGTAAGCGTCCCACCCGATTTCGCGGAATCAATAGCTGCCCGTAAGCTTCCACCCCAGGCAATACGTCTAGCAGGGTGTCATATGCCGCGAACTTGTCCGTCAGCCTCAGCAGTCGCGTGCGCGGATGAAGTGGCCCGTTCCCAGTTGGGACAACTCCCACCAACTGCCTCAGTTCGCTGCGCAGCGCCTCCGCCCGGCGCACCCTCTCCGAGGGGGGCGTTGACAACAATTTCCAGCGGTTATCCCTCGTTGCGTCACTCCCTGCGTCCAGTCGGCGCAGATATTTGTGCACCGCTTCAAATTGCTCGTCGCGCGCTTTCACTACGTCGCCGCTCGCCACACGAATGGTGATCTCCGGCCTCGTCCCTTTCTGCACCGCTCCCAGCCATGTGGCGATCTTCGTGGCCCCCGCAGCCAATGCTTCTCCGCTGGGCTTTTGACTCGCACCTAGTTCCTCCAACTTCCCCAACCCAACATAAAAACGCTTCGCCCGTGCCAGCTCGCTCTGCACGCTGCCTGCCGGTGTCGGTCCGTCAGCGGTGTAGAAAATCTGTAGTGGTTGCGGAGCAATCAGAGCCGCGATTTCAGCATCTCCAAACTCATTGAGCTGGCCGTACAGCATGCGGTCCACCGGCTCTTCCCAGCAGTCTTCCCGGTGTTGGAAATAGTTCACCACAACCACACCGCCAAAGCCTCCGTCCGCAGCAGCGGCATGGAGAGCTGTCATCCCTCCTTGCACTTCACCTAGAATGGCCACCTGCCGCTTCTGCAGGAGAAAACGCGATGCCAGATAGTTTCGCAGCGCCAAGGTCTGCTGTACTTCCAAACCTACAAGTGTTCGGCCCACAATGAAACCCAGACGATGGAGGAATTGGCGCCGGTCAATACGATAACGTTCTCCAAACGCGAAGTCGCTCCCACGTTCCACAGTGACCGGTACACACACCACCAACCGCTCTTCTAGCAGCGACGTGAGCCAAGTGGCTGATGCCTTACCTTCCGCGACTCCGGTAAAGGTCTCCCGCGACTCTGCCGAATCCGACAGGGCAATCACGGCCCCCACAACCTTGCCCTGCGGTATAAACAGCAGGGCACGCGCCCGAAGCTCCTCATCGAGCGTGATCGTCACGTCCTCCACGCCCACTCCATCCGACTCCAGGATCACGCTCTTAGCGTCCAAACTCTTGTTGCTTAGATCAACCAGCCCCAGCATCTTTCGCAAGTTCTCACGATGTTCCTGAAGCGATTTTCGATAGGCGTCCACAGAAGAGAAGTCCGGCCGCCAGAGGTTGTCGCGCAGCGCCGGAGTAGCGGCAATCTGCTTCAGCCAGTATTCCCGTTCCTGACCAAGCTGGACGGCATAGATGGATCCCTGCTTCGGTGAAGTCAATGCCTCGGGTAGTGGAACGTCGGTGGGCAGCGTCAGTAAAGAGGTCCCGCGCAGATGCGGAAAGGGCTCTTGAACTATGCCTGCTTTCGCGGCCATGGCCGCCACATGGGCGCTCGGGGATTGGGCCATTGGGCCCTGGCCTCTCGAAACAGAAAAGAACAAAAAGAAGATCAGAGACATGCAGCTCTTGCGGTATTTCACTAGTTTCATCGTCGTGATCCTCAAAATGCTTGCCCCGCGGTTCGTTCAAACGAATACTGGTAACGCTTAACTGAAGCGCTGTCAAATCGAATGTTCAGCTGAAATTAGTAACAAATATGGATTGGTCGTTTTCACCGATCCGGAGAGGGCAGCGCACGCAAGCGGCAGGACCGAGTCCCGGTGAGGCCGCGGACAGAGCTCTCTCACAACGAGTAATGGATGTGAAACCGTCTACATGACATAGCCCGCAATGGACCTCAGGCCCGCGGAAAATCGGATTACTCGAACATGAATTAGACGAGCGCCCTTTCCAACGTGTTAACAAGAGAATTTTCATCACCCCCGCGGGGGAGACGTTTCTTAGGTAATGCGCGGAGAATTGTTCAAGATCTGAGGAACGCGGCGCCGGAGATCTCAGAGTTTTCGCGACTCGAGTGGGGACACCTGAGGATAGGCGCAGGCGCGATAGCGCAACACGTGGGGCTTGTTTACCTATAGTCGAATCCTACTCCGAAGGTTCTCTGTAGAGCTGATTCGGTTGTTTAGGGAAGTCCAATCAAACTCCACACGTATGTTGTGTTTTGGTTCAGCCCAGGAAGTACGTCTTTCCACATTGAGTCGCGGCAAGGGGTTTTCAGCTTGGGAAATATCGGCCTTACCTCGAAATTCGCCGAGAAATAGTTTCACCATTTGAGTCGGTCGGGCATTCCTTGGGAAAGGGCAACGCGAATGTGCTGACGAACAGGCAGTTTGCGCCGATCTGAGGCGATGGGCAGAGGGCATTGAATGCTACGTTTTCACATCACTGTCTTATCTAAAGCTCAATGCGAACGTAAGAGGTTTTGTCAGGCGGCGAGTAGCGGCGTGGGAGCATATCAGAATTAACTGAAACCGGTCGAATGATTCTATTTGACGGCACTGTTGTCCAGTCAATAGATTGCCTTGAGATAAGCGAATTTGATGAATTAAAGCCGTTGGTAGTCTTGTCTACCGATAAGGATCAGCTTTAGGTAGAACTTTGAGACCGATGCATGCCGTTTAAGGAAAACGTCCGGCCTTTCGACGCGCCGACGACCGGGACGGTAGGGTCGAAGCCAGGGGTCGACGAATTTTGTAGTGGGTGTGACAAGAAGCAATTTCCACCTCGCACTTTGTGTAGAGTGAACCACGCAAGGTTAAGTTCTGGGCGGGGTGGGAGGCCGAGCGTGGGACGGTAGGAACCAACCCATCTTTGTCAGGTCTGTCGAAAGATGAAGTCCGCAACGCCGCTGGGGCAAAGTTGACTCGTTTATTGTGATTTTCCTGAAGGACCAAGATCTAGGGAGGCATCTTTTACATGAGTGACCGGCGAATGTTCTTCAAGCAAGCGGGCGCTATTGCGGCAGCGTCATGGCCGGGCGTTTCATGGGCTCGCGAGATAGCGAGCCCTGGAATAACCGAGGTTGTCCCTGTACCAGTTGCTGCAGCGGTTGCCGAGACAAAGGACATCGTTCTTGAGAATAAGGAGCTGCTGCTGGTTATTGCAGAGAACGGGCAAGCGCAAAGCCTGATTCACAAACCGAGCGGCCAAGAATGCCTTGCGGTGGGTATGGATGTTCCAATGTTCACAGCCACGCAATGTCGACCGTATGACAATGAGTTGCAATTGGCTTATCCCGCCAAGGTGACGAGTTTCCCTGCCGAGGCAGTGCGGCGCAACGGCGACAGGTTGGTTGTAACCTTTGCGCATGTGGGATTCGAAGCTACGATCGGCCTGAAAATCACCGAAAGTTACATCGGATTTACGCTCGAAAAGCTGGAGTATAGGGCGAGTGCCCTTCTCCGGCCAAGGCGGAAGGATCCTGTCGAAGAGACACTGTTCATTCAACTCCCCGTTCGCGCCCGGAAGAACCTTGGAGACTGGCTTAACGTAACCTGGGACGAGGCTATCGCGGTCAACCTTTTGGCTACCGATCCCTACGCGCGAGTCGATTGCAAGCCGTGCGCGGGTGCTTATATTTTTCAAGCTGGAACGGCGGAGGAGGTCGCAACGGAGGGGGTGGGGGCGGCCCTCATCGTGACAGCCACGAAGAATCTGTTGGACCGTGTTGCCGCCGTGGAGGAGGATTACGGCCTTCCGCGGGGTGTCGAGAGTCGCAGACGCAGCGAATATCGATATTCGTACTACGAAATGGGCGAAACCACGCCGCAAAACATTGACGAGCATATTCGCTATGCTCGGATGGGCGGTTTCCGGTTGATGCAAATGCATTACCTGTCCTTCGCGCAGACCGTCGGCCACTTTGAATGGCGCCCTGCCTATCCGAATGGCATGCCCGACCTGCAGAGGGTAGTGCGTAAGATCAGCAGCGCAGGCATCATCCCCGGCATCCATATCCATTACAATAAGTGTCATAAGACGGACGCCTATCTGACCCCCAAGCCCGACCCACGATTGAACTTGAGCCACACTTTTACGTTAGCCGAGCATTTAAATTCAACGGTGACCACGATAATCGTCGAGGAAAACCCGCGGCTCTGCACGATGGATGAGGACCGCCGCATTCTGAAGATTCAGAATGAGTTGGTTACCTATGAGACGTTTACTGCGACTCCCCCCTATCAATTTCTAAACTGCACCCGCGGAGCTCTCAACACAAACCCAGGGTCGCATGAAGAGGGGACTCGGGTGGGATTGTTGGACGTAGATACGTGGCCGATTTTCGTGCGCTTTACGCAGAATACAAACATCCAAGAGGAGGTGGCCGATCGTCTCGGCAAAATCTATCGGGAAGCCGGGTTCAAGTTCACCTATTTCGACGGAGCCGAGGATGTGCCCCCGCCCTTCTGGTTTACGGTGTCGCGAGCCCAATGGCTGGTCTTGAAGCAGCTGGATCCGAAACCTCTTTTTGCCGAAGGCGCCTGCAAGTCCCACTTTAGCTGGCATATCCTAACACGCGGGAATGCCTTCGATGTCTTCCGGCCGGAGGTCATGAAGGCCGCAATCCGCGCCTATCCGGCGGCTGAGGCACAACAAGTTGCCAAAGATTTTACCAGTGTCAACTTCGGCTGGATCGGTTATTGGCCGCCGAACAAGGATACCATTGGCACACAGCCGGATATGATCGAGTATACAACCAGTCGCGCCGCGGCTTGGGACTGCCCTGTGAGTCTCTGGGGGAATTTGGATCAGTTGAAATTGCACCCGCGCACGGCAGACAATCTTGAAGTAATGAAGCGCTGGGAAGACCTGCGCGCCAGTAATTGGCTGACCCCGGTCCACAAGGAAGCGCTCCGCCAATTGGAACAAGAGCACATCCTTTTGATTGATGAAGCCGCTCATTTCGAATTAGTTCCGTATTCCCAGATTGAAAAAGTGGCCGGAGCCGACCAGCCGGCGCGTGCATTTGTTTTTGAGCGATTGGGGAAGATCTGGGTTGTGTTCTGGCATACCTCAGGCTCCGCGACACTTCACATTGACGTCCCGGCGCGCAGCGTACGCCTGATGAAGGGGCTGGGGAAGGAAATCCCTGTAAAGCCGACTAAGGGCGGAATCCAGTTGCCGCTCAATGACCGTCATTACATTGAATTTACGGATCTGGGCGTAAAGGACGTGATTCGCGCTTTCCAAAATTCCAGGATTCTCCAATAGGTCTTTGGCGTAAGGCTCAACCTGCCGCAGCCCAAAGAGAATTCAGTTCCGGAGAGTTTGATGCCATTTGATGTGAAGCGATTTCGCGGAATATTCCCCGCTGCCCTCACCATGTTCGATGAGAAGAACAATTTCGATGAGGAAGCTACCGCACGCCACTGGGATTGGCTTATTACTCATCAGGAGGTCGATGGGTTGGTGATCGCCGGAACCAGCGGCGAGTTCATTGCGCTTGAACGGGAGGAGCGTATCCGGCTGTTTCGACTGGCTCGCGACGTCGTCCGGAAGCGCGTGCCGGTCATTTATGGCTCGGGCCATTACAGCACTAAATTGACTATTCAACTCTCCGAAGAAGCCCAGAAATGCGAGGCCGATGCCCTGATCCTAATCCTGCCTTATTTCCAGAAGCCTCCCAAGGCCGCTGTTATCGAGCACTACCGCCGAGTGCGACAGGCCATCAACCTGCCGATCATGCTGTACAACAATCCCCACAACTCGGCCTGCGTGGAACTCAACCCGCGTGAAATTGCACGATTGGTGGACGAGGATGTACTGCACATGGTTAAGTCCACGTTTGGGACGGTGGAGCCCGTACACGACTTGCATTACCTGGTGGGTGACAGGATGGCGATCTTCTACGGCTCCTTTCTTGCTGCACTCGAAGGCCTGGCCGCTGGGGCTCACGGGTGGATTAGCGGTATTTTGAATGTGGTCAGCAAGGCGGCGAAGGCAATGTACCAGGCAGTTGTAGTCCACAACGACGTGAGAAAAGGCCTGCTCATCTGGAACAAGATTCTCCCGATCGTCCATCTCTATACCTATCAACAGGTTGGACCGGTGAGTGACTTGGCCATCTATCGCTCGATGCTGAAGTTTTGGGGATTAGGCGGAGGATATTGCCGCGATCCATTTTTTCCTCTTGATGAGCAGCAGGAAAAAACATTGCGAGATCTGCTGCAGCAGTCTGGATGGATGGACCCCAACCACCTTCTGGAAAATCTTGACTGATACGCGTGTTTGAAGATTGCAGCAATCCCAGCGAAAAAGCGAAGCCGACCCGGTGGCACGGATGGATTTTCAACTCACGGCTGAAAATCCTAATACGAAGAGGGCCATGGCAGTGAAAGTAGCAATGATTGGGCATGGATTTGTGGGCTCGGTCCACGCGAGCCAGCTAGTCTCCGAGAAATGGGTTGAACTGGTGGCTGTTTTCGGCACGGAGCGTGACAAAACCGTTGAATTCGCCTCGGCTTACTCCATCAAGAATGCGAGCAAGAGCCTCGAAGAAGCAGTTTCCCTCGCCGATGCCGTAATTGTGTGCTCCCCTTCGCCAGTTCACTACCGGCAGGCCCGCGAGTGCTTGGAGCTCGGCGTTCACACCTTGGTGGAAATGCCGCCTTGCGAGACGATGAAAGAGGCAGAAGTTTTGGGCGACTTGGCCAGAAAGCGCGGCGTCCGCGTGCAGTGCGCACACACGACCCGATATGTCACAACCTATATACGCATCGCCGACAGTATTCGATCAGGCGAACTTGGCGCCGTGCAAGAAGTGAACTTTATTCGCCATCACAAGCTTAAGGACCGTGCTTGGATGGATGACGCATTACTTCATCACTCTGCGCATCCGATCGACCTCATGATCAATTGGTTTGGAGCGCTCACGCCGATTGGCTGCGTGGCTTTGCCGCAGGCTCGTGGCGCCCAGACTGTATCACTTTTGGGCAGGTTGCCAAATGGTGCGCCGGCTACAATCTCGGTGACTTACGCATCTCGATTACCTCACATGCGGATGCTGGTCGTAGGAGACCGGCACACTGTGGAGACAGATGGTTTTAGTTACGTCCGATCAGACGTGGACCATTTGAAACTGACCATCCCTGAACTCCAATCGTACGAAAAAGCCATTCACGACCAGGACGTCGAGTTTCTGCGTTCTTGTCAGGGAGAACAGACAGGTGTCAAGTGGGAGGAGGCTGTGAAATTGATGGAAACCTTGAACCACTTTCAAGAGTTGGAGAAGAAGTAGTCATGATAATTTTTCATCGGCATGAGCAGTTCCCTACGGAAGCCGAACAAACGAGCCAAGGCATTGCGCTTTATTTTTGGTTTTCAAAAACTCGGCTTCCCAGCGAGGTCTACGATGTCAAAAGTCGGATTCATCGGCATGGGCATCATGGGACAACCCATGGCGGCCAACCTTCTTAAAGCAGGGTTTCTTCTAACGGTGTTCAATCGAACTGTGTCCAAGTGCGAACCTATGGCCGCGCTGGGTGCGACGATCGCCCGCTCTCCCCGAGAACTCGCTGAACGAAGCGATGTTGTGATTGTGATGGTTGCGGACACGCCGGATGTAGAACACGTCCTTTTCTCCGAAGCGGGCGTATGGCGTGGAGTGAAACAGGGCATGATTGTCATTGATATGAGCACAATCTCTCCCCGAGCGACGCTTCACTTTTCGGAGCGGCTCCGGGAGAAGGGATGTGAAATGCTTGACGCGCCCGTGAGCGGAGGTGAAAAGGGTGCCCGCGAGAAGACGCTCGGAATCATGGTGGGGGGCAAGCATGAAGTGTTTGAAAGGTGTCTACCTCTTTTTCAGGCAATGGGTAAGACTATTATCTATGCCGGTTCCAGTGGGACCGGGCAAAAGACAAAACTTGTGAATCAGGCAGTGGGCGCCATCAACCTCTTGGCAACAGTGGAAGGGCTGCGCTTGGCTCGCGCAGCGGGTCTAGATGCCGAGGTCACGCTGCGCGCGATTTCGAGCGGCGCGGCGTCCTCTTGGATGTTAACAAACCTGGGGCCGAAGATTCTCAGCAATGATTTTGCCCCTGGTTTCAGCATTCGCCTCCAAAACAAAGACCTGAAACTCGCGACGGAACTTATTGCCGACGTCAAAGGAGAATATCCTGGGGCCAAACTGGTTTCTTCGCTTTTTGCCGAAGCGGTGCGGTGTGGATTGGAAGACCTGGGTAATCACGGTCTGATCAATCTCTGGAGAGAGACCGGCCACGAAAGATCGCAAACGCAAGCGGCAAAGTCTGACCCGGTTTGAGGATCTAAGAGCTTCAAGACCTCTTCCTCTCAGCACTCAATTACGTTCACCGCCAGACCGCCGAGCGAGGTCTCCTTGTACCGCGACTGCATATCCAGCCCCGTCTGATACATTGTCTGAATCACCTGGTCCAGCGACACCTTATGCCCCTCGCCTTCTCGCATTGCGATCCGGCACGCGTTGATCGCCTTCACCGCTCCCATCGCGTTTCGCTCAATGCAGGGAATCTGGACCAAACCACCAATGGGGTCGCAGGTCATTCCCAGGTTGTGCTCCATCCCGATTTCTGCGGCGCATTCCACCTGCCCATTCGTTCCGCCCAGCGCAGCCACCAGACCTCCCGCCGACATGGAGCACGCCACGCCCACTTCTCCTTGGCATCCCACTTCGGCGCCGGAAATCGATGCATTTTCCTTGTACAAAATCCCGATCGCGCTAGCTGTCAGAAAATACCGCAGCAGTCCTACTTCCTCGGCGTCCGGCACGAACTGCATATAATAGTGCGCCACCGCCGGGATAATTCCCGCGGCTCCGTTTGTCGGCGCCGTCACCACCCGTCCCCCGGCGGCATTCTCTTCATTCACAGCCATCGCATATGCATTCACCCAATCCATCGGCGTCAGCGGATCTCCGCTTCCCGGTGCCTTCAGCTTTTTCGCAAGCCGCGGCGCTCGCCGCCGCACGTTCAATCCGCCCGGCAGAATCCCTTCCGTTTCGAGGCCGCGCCTCACGCATTCCTGCATCACCTTCCAGATGCGCCGCACGTAGGCGAGAACCTCCTCCTCACTGTGCCAAGTTTTTTCGTTCTGCAGCGCGATCTCCCAGATTGCCAGCTTGTGCCGCTCGCCGATCTTTAGAAGTTCCCCCGCGCTCGAAAAGTGAAGCGCCGGAACGTTCCTTTCGCTTTGCGCCGCCTTCTCGCCTGCCCGCTGTATGAAACCTCCGCCAATCGAGTAGTACGCCTGCGAGTCAATCGCGGCTCCGCTCGCATCGAAGGCGCAGAACCTTATCCCGTTCGGATGCGCTGACAGTGTTTTGTCTCGGTGGAACAACAAATCGTGAGGCTCCTCGAATGGGATTGCGTGTTTCCCCGCGAGGCTCAGCCTTTTTGAGTGGCGGATGGCCTTGAGCCTCGGCTCAATGTCTTCCGGCGCAATACTGTCCGGCCTTTCACCGCTCAAACCCAGCAGAATCGCGCGATCAGTCGCGTGCCCCACTCCAGTTAGCGCCAGGGAACCGTAAAGTTCCACGCGTACACGCGCGATCCGTGTAAGTTCACCCTGCGACTCCAGTCGGGCGACGAAATCCCCGGCCGCCCGCATCGGTCCTACCGTGTGCGAGCTCGAAGGCCCAATCCCAATCTTGAAAATTTCGAATAAGCTGGTTTTCACTAGAGGATTCTCAGCTTCTGCATCTTACGCCACCACGGCAAGCGGGGAAAACGCGACTCGCATCGTTGTGCAAAACGTGCGGCCCCGGCTCTGAAGCGGCATCTGTCAGCGTTAGGAGGCAAAAAGACCACTGAAACACTCAAGCGACTTTTGCCAGAGCCCCATTCCAAGGGCGTGGTTTGTTGGCCACTGTGGAACCGGTTCATACCACTGCTGTGGCCGCGTTAGTTTCAATTTTCAGAAAACATACTTTAGCGTGAACTGCAGCTGCCGGGCCGGCCGGGTCGAGAATATCTGGCCCAAAGTGTTGTCAGGCAAATAGGTGTCGGGTGTTCCCCACTGCGTATGGTTGAAGGCATTAAACATGTCGAGCCGGAAATCCACCCGGCCGATGTCTTTGGGAAAATTGGTTGGCGTGCTCTTTTCCACCGTCAGGTTCCAGTTGTTGATCCCGGGTGTCGTGACCGCTCCGAAAGTCGAGTTCCCATAAGTGCCGTACGGCGCCGCGACGAAGCAAGAGGTGTTGAACCAATGGAAGCGATTGCGGCCACCGGGGACATTGTTCGGATTGCAAATCTTATTGGGTTCACCCCAATCTTCTATGCCTGTTCCAGAAAAATCTGGGCTTTTAACGTCTAACGGGGCTCCGCTAGAAAACTCCGTAATGCCGCTGAAGGACCAACCCCTGACGACTTTGTCGAGGGCCGAGTTGAGCGAGCCCCCAAAGCGCTTTCCTTTCCCGAATGGCAGTTGATAAGAGTAGCCCGCTATGAACCTTTTTCTGGGCGTAAATGGAGCATCTCCCGCGTAACTATACGGAGTGCGAAAGTTTTCGTTACCAATGTCACTGTTACCAAAATCTGAGCTGATTATGTTCTTGGCCCAGGTGAAATTGGCCATCAGCATGAGACCGTGCCAGCCAGTGTTTTTCACGCTGGCGACCAGCGCGTTATACCTGCCCCAGCCGATCGGCGCCCACGTCCCAATGTCTCCCCATTGTGGGAACGGTCGCCGTTGCTGGAGGCTCACATTAGCCAGTGGTCCCACCGGCAAAGCCGCGTTATTCTCATTGACAAACTGGAACTCATGGACGGTGTGGGAACCGGTGTAGTCGATTTCGATCCCCCATTGCGCGCTGAGTTGTCGTTGCACACTTAAGGACCACTCGAGAACCGCTCCCGTCGGATAGTAGTTAAGGGGAACCCGGAAGGCAGCCGGAGGATTGGCATTGGGCTGCGGAATTCCGGTTGGTGAAGGGGGTGGGAAGTTTCCTTGGACTAAAAGTGGAGGAAGTTGCTCGGAACCCGCGGTCGTTACCCCATCAAATAGAGTGAAGGGCGGTATCCCGTGCTGTATATTGCTGAGAAAGTTGTTGTTGACATTGCCGTCGTAAAATTTTCCGAAGGACGCTCGTACCGGAGTTTTCGGTGTTAGGAGATATGCCAGCCCAATCCGTGGCGCGAAATCCAAATTACCGGCCGTGTATCCTTGGCGCGGGATGGCGCTATTCAACGGCGCACACCTTCCGAAACATCTTGCGGGATCCAGATAGTCAAGGGGATTCTGAAGCGCGTATTCGATCTGACCGGTCTGAAAATTGAAAGTCGCGACTGTGTTGCTAGGAACCGTCCAGGGGCTCCAGTATTCGTAGCGGAGGCCGTAATTAAGTGTCAGCTTTGGAGTTACGCGCCAGGAGTCCTGCGCGTAAAAACCATAATATCTCTGGTAGCCCGCGTAGTCACTAGCACTGACGTTCAAGACATCCTGCTGGGCCGCACCGAGTAGATAATCGGCAAAACCGTTGCCACCCGGATCAGTAATACCACCCGCCGACATGGCGGAAGCGCAGGCAGCGTTTCCCAATGGACAGGCTGCCGTCCAAACATTTGCAAAGTTGAAAAAGCCTTTGTC
>Ga0179592_10000127_pt1 | contig 31247 bp, 19 predicted proteins | sample CZODoug2_1_08_16_FD_148623 | JGI IMG/M metagenome (GOLD analysis project Ga0179592, IMG submission 148623) | Vadose zone soil fungal communities from Angelo Coast Range Reserve, California, USA - CZODoug2_1_08_16fungal (Illumina Assembly) | ecosystem: Environmental > Terrestrial > Soil > Vadose...
CAACAAAGTCATACTTCCTCTGGTGTCGTGTGCAGGATTCCAGCGATGACCTCTGCCATGCGGTTCCACTTTTCGGCTTCGCTTTGCAGCCTGCGCTTTCCGGCCGCGGTGAGGCGGTAATACTTCGCCTTTCGATTGTTTTCCGACTCGCCCCACTCACTGGTGATCCAGCCCTGGTGTTCCAGGCGATACAGCGCGGGATAAAGCGAGCCCTGCTGAATCTCTAGACGATCTTTCGAAATCTGTTGGATACGCAGCAGAATGCCGTAGCCGTGCAAGGGCCCAAGGGAAACGGCCTTCAAGATCAACATGTCCAGCGTGCCTTGCAGAACGTCCAGTTGCTTGTCCACGGAGCAATCTCTCCTAGATGACCTAGGAATATAAATCTGCTCTCCTAGACTGTCAAGGGGGAAGGATCCTGTTAACCTCCCCGACTCACTGGCGTCTCCCTCCACTGCGGCCTAATCGCTCCGCCTACGGCGTCACAGGCCTTCGTTCCGGGAGACGCCAGTGACACATCAAGACCCATTTGGACTAACGGGGCATCGGATCAAGGCAATCTCTTGTCAAAAGCTATTCCACTTAACTATCAAACGGATTTCTGCCGGACTTCGGGAAAGAGAAGTGGGTTGCTGCCCGTTCGTTTCGGGCAACGGGCGCACGCTCCCGCCTTTGGCAAAAGTGTTTCGTCCTGCGGGTCAAACGGCGCGTTCGTCAGGTCCAGATGGATTTCCCGCTCAATCCATCCGCGAAGTTCCCGCACCGTGGTCGCTTCGGCCTTCTTGTCTTTCAGGATGGCGGCGGCGTTCCGGTATTGCGGAAAGCATTCCTGTAGAGCGCGGCGTTGGTCATTGGGTTGCAATCGAGCGATTTCAAACGCATGAGCGACTGTCAGCTTTTCGTCATAGAAGGCTTGCTTCGCTTCTGGAATGAGTTGAATCAACCGCAGTCGTCCACTCACGTATTGCCGCGATCTGCCAACTCGAGAAGCAATGCTTTCCACGCTATAGGTGTCTGGCTGGAGTTCAATCAGCGCAGCGTAACCCTGCGCCTCATCGAGCGGATGTACGTCCAGGCGCTAAACGTCCAATTTTCACAGTCTGTGCAGAAATGCAAAGTTTTCAAAAGATTGGGTCGTCTTTGAGCGAAAAGCAGATTCCCCGGTTTGTTTGAAACGTTAGTAGTTAGACGTGATGGATAAAGTCGATGGAGTCGAGAAGCGTGCGCCCAAGGGAGACGCGCCACGCCATCCAGCTGGCTGGGGGACATCCTGGGGACAAGAAATAGGTGTTTGGGGATGGACCGGAAGCTGTTAACTGACGCCAGAGAAACGAGTTATGTGATTTAGAGTTCTCTGTTAACAGCCGAGCGCTCTACCGTTGAGCTACCGGGGAACACGCTGATTCTCTGATATTTATGAGGAGTTTTCAAGCGCGCGGCCCGCGCGGTTCACGTCTTGACCAGCAGCTCTGATGTTCTGAGTTTTCAATAGTTGAGGGCACGGAGCATTGGGGATCGCACCGAACAGTCTTTGGCTTAAAATCAGCCATCGTTGTTGGTGGCGTTTGAAATCAACCTTTCCCTCCACACGTGCGGATTGCACGCGCTTTCCTTGACAAATGAGAGCACGGAAGCTTTACTCCTCGATACAGTTACGCAGGGTTAGCAAGGCGGCGTGTATGAGGCAGGCGGTGGTGGTTATTCACGGTATCGGAGAGCAGCGACCCATGGACACCGTTCGGGGGTTTGTGGACGCGCTGATGCCTGTCCCCAGCAATCCCAACAAGCCGAAGTTTTGGAGCAAGCCAAATCCGATGTCGGAACTATTCGAATTGCGGAAACTGGTGACCCCACAAACACGAACGATGCCACCAACTGACTTCTACGAGTATTACTGGGCCTACCAAGCTCAGGGCACCAAATTCGTCCACGTCATTTCGTGGGCGTGGATACTTCTCGTCAGGCGCCCGAAGAATGTGCCGCATCATTTGAAGTTTCTCTGGTTCATTTTGTGGTTTCTGATTCTGTCTACGGCGGCATTTATGTCGAGCAGTTATTGGGGGCGGCTGGTTAGCCTGGGCACGCAAGCCGTGACCGCCAACCATTTACTCGCAGTCCTCTCATCGGCGCTTCTGCTGGTGGTCTCGGGACTGATTCTGAACTACGTGGGAGATGCTGCCCGCTATTTGAATCCGAGTCCCCCCAATATAGATATGCGCCGACGAATTCGTGCGGAAGGCATTGAACTACTCAAGCGATTGCAAAATTGTGAGCAATACGACCGTGTCATTCTTGTTGGCCACAGTCTCGGAAGTGTGATCGCCTACGACATCCTCAGGAATCTTTGGCCTGAATACAACACCCTCCATGCAAAGCTCACTAAGATTGACCAGAAGGCCCTGCATGAGTTGGAGGGCGATGGAAGGGCCCTCGCAGCAAGCCCCACGCCGGAGTTAGCGGCTAGATTTCGAATGGGACAATCCGCACTTTGGAAAGAACAACGCAGGCGGGGCAACCCTTGGTTGGTGACGGACTTAATCACTGTGGGATCCCCACTTGCCCACGCGGAATTGTTGCTCGCTCGGACCAACGATGAATTGCGCCAGAGACAGACTGAGCGCGAACTCCCTACGTGCCCGCCTGTGCCTGACGAGGGCTCGTATTCGTATCCCCTCACGTATGACGTCGATGGCGAGCGTAGAACTTTATACGCTCTGCATCATGGTGCGGTTTTTGGGTGCACGCGGTGGACGAATGTCTACTTCCCGGCAAGACTGGGATTTTTTGGTGATCTTGTCGGCGGACCGCTTCATGAGGTCTTTGGACAAGGTATCTGCGATATTCCCGTCGACTCTGCGGAATGGGGTGGATGGCTGAAGCACTCCCCGATGATTCATACGCACTATTGGAACAAGGACACTGTGCCTCAAGGCGTACATGACGGTCCGACAGCCTGGGCGCTCGATATTCTCCATAAGGCTTTGGATTTGGAAAGCCGCAAATGGTTGAGCGAAGCGGAGGTGAATCGATGAGTCGATTGGAGCACTTGAAGGGTTTATGGGATCGCGCAAATACTGCACTGGATCTTCCTACCCTTGAAAAAACGACTGCCATGTGGCGCTCGGCCGCTAAGGCGGAAAAGTTAGAATTGGAATCGTCAAATCTCAAACGGACGATGCGTTCCGAGAGCGCTCGATTCTGGGTTCCCGTGATTGCTACTTTCGTTAGTTCGGCGGCACTCGTTGGAACGCTTTTCTCTCAGATTCGACAATTCAAGGAAAACACGAGGTTACAAACTGAGGCGAGCGAAGACACTCAATATCGTGAGGCTCTGAAGTCGATTGAAAACCCTGAAAGGATTCACGGAGCGATCGGAATACCCCTGCTGAAGTCCTTTTTCGATTCGCCACGATATGGAAGCCAAGCCAGAGAAGTGGCGTTGAACGTCATGGTAGGAATGGTGGATCAGGAGTCTTTTCGATCATTCTTCGACCCCATTGCGGAGAGGACTGACTGGAGCAATTATCGACCCGTCGTAAGACTCGAAGCAGCCCTGTATGAACAGTGGGTGGGATGGCATTCGGACCTGGACAAGCTGGAAAAATACGAGGAGGGAACCCAGAAGAAGACAAGTCAATCAGAGGCTAGGCCAGAAAAAATTCCTTATCAGGGGCCTGAGCCGGCCATAAAAAAGGGAACAGGTCCACCGATCCCGCTTTCTGAAGTGAAGCACATGAAAGAACAAAAGGAAAAGGAGCTTTGGTACTGTGAAGATTTTCTTATTCAGTTTCTTCGGAAAAAGCGAGCTCCGAATCAAACAATTGACTTGTCTGGTGCCTCGCCAGTGTATCTGGGCGGTAAAGACTTGACTGGTTTGGATCTCAGGGGAGCAATTCTCAGCGATGCCGTATTCGATGAATCCAAGCTCGACGGAGCGGATCTGTCGGATGTATCGCAATATGAACAGAGCAGTTGGGGCAGTGTGGCTTGGTGGCGGGCTGCTAAGATCAGTTCGCCACTGGTCAAATACTTGAAGGAGTTCTATCCGTATTCGTCAGAAAGAAAATATGACAAACCTTCCACGCAGGAGGAATACGACAGAGAGCTCGCCAGGTTCAGATAGGGCAGGCAGTTCAGCTGCCGGGGGCCTGCTTTTCCCTGGTCTTAGCCAACATGCGTGGTGACCTCATCTCTGTGGCGGGTAGGGGCAAATTTTTATCTTGGCGTGAAAGACGAGATACTGAATGTATCGTCCGACCGGAACGGACACGATCGGTAAACACCAGTCGACCACTCGGGAGTTGATCGGTTTGGTCAACACCGCGTTTCAATCGGGATTGAGTGCGAAGCGAAAACTCATCTAATACGTCCACGTTGACTTGCCATTGAACGCAGCCTAACATGCCTCCCCAAGGGCGGTTTCCCATCAGTGATTGGCCAGACAATCTCGCATTACCGCGTCATCGAGAAGCTGGGTGGTGGTGGCATGGGGGTTGTGTATAAGGCCGAAGACCTTAAGCTCGGTCGGCAAGTTGCTCTGAAGTTCCTTCCCGAGGATGTGGCACACGACCCACACACACTGGAGCGCTTCCAGCGGGAGGCGCGTGCCGCTTCGGCCCTCGACCATCCCCACATCTGCACTGTGTATGAGATCTCCGACTGGGAGAGTCAGCCGTTTATTGCGATGCAGTACCTGGAGGGCAAAACCCTCAAAAGGATGGTGACGGGCTGCCCACTCGATATCGAGCAGGTGATGGAGTTGGGAACTCAGATCGCCGACGGCCTGGATGCGGCGCACAGCAAAGGCATTGTGCATCGCGACATTAAGCCGGCGAACATTTTTGTGACCGCGCGCGGACAGGCAAAGATTTTGGATTTTGGGCTGGCCAAGCTGGTGTCGCAACTCAGGCCAGAAGACGCAGTACAGGCGGATGGCGAAACCATTGGCGCGGGTGACGAGCACCTCACTGGTCCGGGCGTGACCATCGGCACCCTCGCTTACATGTCGCCGGAACAAGCGCTGGGCAAGGAGCTTGACGCGCGAACCGACCTGTTTTCTTTCGGCGTGGTTCTGTACGAGATGGCTACCGGGACCTTACCGTTCAAAGGCGACACATCGGCCGCGGTGTTTGACCGCATCCTGCACAAGGTCCCAACTGCACTGGTTCGGCTCAACTCCGAAGTCCCGCTGGAGCTAGAGCGCATCATCGGCAAGGCGCTGGAGAAGGACCTTGACGTGCGGTACCAATCCGCGGCCGAAATGCGCGCTGACCTAAAGCGCCTCAAGCGGGATACCGAGTCCAGCCGGGTGTCGGGTGTGACGCCGACGGCCCCAGAGGTCCGCCTGCGAATGCAGATGTACTGGATCGCGGCAGCGCTCGTGATGGTGTTCGTTGCGGTCTTTGGAGGATGGTCGCTGTACCGACGCACGGAGCCAAGCACTGTGAGTGCCGCACAAACTGCTGTGGCAGTCCTACCGTTCCAGAACCTGACCGGAGATGCCAGACTCGACTATCTGCCGATCGCTCTCTCCGATCAAGTGGCGACAGTGCTCAGCTACGCACCTTCACTGGCCGTTCGGCCGTTCAGTTCAACACGGCGATACTCGACTGCTGACACCGATCCGCTGGTCGCCGGCAAAGATCTCAAGGCAATGCATGTCGTGACCGGCTCGATCATGCGTGAGGGATTGAACCTGAGAGTCACGATGGAGGCAGTGGATGTTGCGAATAACCGCGTGGCTTGGCGCGAGTCTATCACCGTGCCTTCGCAGGAGATGTTACGGTTGCAGGACCAACTCTCGTCACGGTTGCGCAGCGGGCTGGTCCCGGCTTTGGGAGGCAGGGCACTAGGAGGCGGCGTCCGCTCGAGTGACCCGCGAGCTTACGAGCTATTTATGCGCGCCGCGGCAAGCAGTTACGACGACGCCGAAGGGAACGAAAAGGGAATCGAACTCCTGCAACAGGCAACGCAGCGGGATCCAAACTTCGCCTCCGCTTGGGGAAGACTTAGCGACCGCTTCTATTACAAAGCACAATATTTCGGTGGCGGCGAGCGGGAGTACGAACTGTCGCGTGACGCGGCACAGCGAGCCGTGCAATTGGACGCCGATTCACCGAATGCAGTCGTTACGCTGATCGTACTGCGAGTCGAAGGCGGAGAGTTGGATGGTGCCTACGATGCTGCCCGCCAGTTCGTCGCGCGGCAGCCCGATAGTGCGAACTCCCATTTTATTCTCAGCTATGTCATGCGTTATGGCGGTGCGTTGGAGGATTCCGCACGCGAATGCAACAAGGCATATAGCCTTGACTCCGGCGACTATGGCCTGCGCTCATGTCACAACACGTTCCTGCAACTGGGCGACTACCCTCGAGCTGCGGAATTTGCGGCGCTGGACCCGCAATGGGCTGGAACGCCGTCGACGCAACGGATATTAGCAACTCTTCACTCGGGAGACCGCCAGGCGGCGGTGCGCGCGTTCGCGGAGTTATCACCGAACGAGCGCTTTCTACGGCCCCTGCGTCCGGAAATCGGTGCTTGTCTTACGAATTCAGCCGGCACTGCGGATTTAACCACAAAGTGGGAGGCTGAGGTGATGGCCAATCGCGACCCGGAGCCAAAATTCATCAGAGCATCCCGAGCATACATGGCGTGCGGAGAGGCGGTTGCTGCGCCAGTTCTCCGGTTGCTGAAACGCGCCGTCGAGCAGAATTACTGCGCCGTCGAAGCACTGGATCGTATCCCCGGCCTGGCCCCGTTGCGCTCGAAACCCGAATTCCAGCAGATCCGCGCCCAGGCACAGCGGTGCCACGAGGCCTTCGAGGCGCACCGCGCGCAGGTTGATCGCGCCCCGAGATGACGGATCTTTTCTAGGCCATCCGCTCTACGCACGATGCAACCGGCCATCAAACTATTTGACCCTAGGGCGCATAAGCGCGAATCAAAGTCCAAAAAGTTTGGACCGGTTATTTTTAGCAAACCGGAAGTAATGCCTCCCGGGTTGACAGACTGCTCCCGGCACACAAGAAACTGTGCCATCTTAGGGGTTCACCCCAGGAGACTGGCTCCGATTGGTTCCGCCGAGCTGACTGGGTGAAGTATGCCGTCGCGTGGAAGACGGACGGAAGCAATGTTGGGGACATCCTGGGGACAAGAAATAGGTGTTTGGGGATGGTCCGGAAGCTGTTAACTGACGCCAGAGAAACGAGTTATTGGATTTTGAGTTCTCGGTTAACAGCCGAATGCTCTACCATTGAGCTACCGGGGATCATTTCTATTTTGTGCTAGTTACGGAGCATTTTCAAGCGGAGGCTGGAGGACATTCGAAGGACATTGGGGACATGACCTGTAACAATCGCGGAGAATGACATTTAAATACGAGTGCAACGGTCGATCCAATTTGGGTGTTAACTTGCCAGCACACTTCAGTTTAGCTCGCTTTGTCAGCATCAGATCAAATACCGTCACTCGTCCTTGTCATCGCGGCAGGTCATGGACTCGAATCCTAGAGCGGCTAACATCCTAGTTCTCAACAGCTTGTACAGCGACGAGCATTCGGTTCGCGGCCGAATGGTTACCGCGCGAAGCGGAACAGTGCCGGTACGAGCTGTTCAACGCTAAAACGATAAGCATTTGCTACGATTTTCTCGCGCTGAGGATGCCGAGGATGCCTTTGGTTCTTCTATTCACATCTTTTTTCTGCTAGAATTACGGTCGTCATATTTTGTCATAATGGTTGTCTTCGACGCATCTACGCTGATCCTGATCGCCAAGGCCGATCTTCTTGACCTATTTCTGATCAGCGTCAACGTACCAGTAGCCATTCCCGGTGAGGTTGAGAAGGAATGCTGCGGTTCCAAGAAAGCGTTGGATGCAATAATCATTCGGAAGGCGCTGGACGAATCAAGAATCGAAGTCTTCACGCTCAGAAATCGTCGGCTCGTTGCGAAATTACAGACTGATTTCAGCCTGGGCAAGGGCGAAGCCGAAGCCATCTCACTAGCGCTAGACGAAAAGGCCCAGATCGTCGGTATCGACGACAAGAACGGGATCGACGCCTGCAAAGTGCTGGGCATTGCGTTCACGACGGCTGTGGGCATTCTGATTCGAAGTCGGGAAAAAGGATTGCTCGAAGGGTCTGATGCCATTGCCAAACTTGCGCTGCTAGCAAAGCACGGGCGCTACAAGCATTCAATTATCGAGGATGCAAGACTAAAATTGGAGGCAAAGCCATGAGCAAAACCATGAGCATCCGTATGGACCGCGACAACTATGAGTTTCTTCACGAAATCACAAAGGAAGAGCGGAGTGACTTGTCCAAGGCTGTTCGGGACCTGGTCACTCGGGGAAGAATCTTGCTCGCTGTTGAGAGATACAAGAAAGGAGAGGCCTCCCTCGGCAGGGCTGCGGAGCTTGCCGGTCTTCCCCTCGGGCAGATGATCACGATCCTGACAGAATTTGGAGTAGAGAGCAGGCTAGAAAAGGAAGACTACCTCCAGGGGATTAAGAATCTCCATAAAGTATGGTGATTACTCGCGGGAGATGGAGCTCCGCGTCAACCGGGCGGCAACGCAACCCTCGAGGAACAACTTCGGCGATTCGCGCCGAGGGGTTGAAGCTGCGCATCTCTCGAGCGCGACAAGATGGCCGGATGGTGAGCAGGAAAGGACCGGCGCCCGATTGGCTCAAGCCGTTGCTGACACAAAATCACCCGTTTCTTCCGCAAACAAAAACCGCAGATCCTCCAGTGTCAGACTTTGCGCGAAGCGTTCCTCGCCCAGCACGTCGTCGGCGAGCGCGGCCTTTTGCTTTTGCAGCGCGCGGATTTTTTGCTCGATGCTCTCGCGCATCAGCAGCCGGTAGGCCACCACCTTGCTCGTCTGCCCGATGCGGTGCGTTCGGTCAATGGCCTGGTTTTCCACCGCTGGGTTCCACCACGGGTCGAATAGGACAACATACGACGCGGCGGTCAGGTTCAGTCCGAATCCTCCAGCCTTGAGTGAAATCAAAAACACCGCGCCGTCTTTGGCAGATTGAAATTCCCGAACCAGTTCGCCGCGATTTTCCGTCTCGCCCGCGAGATAAAAATGCGGCCAGCCGCGCTGTTTCACCTTTTCGCGCAGCAAATCCAGCATCGTGACGAATTGCGAAAACACCAGCGCCTTGTGGCCTTCGTCGATGAGCGGTTCGAGCAAATCTTCCAGCGCCGAAACTTTGGCGCTTTCGGCCTCGCGCAATCTTGCGTCCACGAGCGCCGGGTGACAACAAATCTGGCGCAGCCGCAGCAGCGACGTGAGAATGTTAAAACGCTCCTCGTTGAGTTGCTCGTTCGTCTGGAGGCCGAGGATGAGTTGGCGGGCACGTTTGAGTTCGGCGCGATAAAGTGTTTTTTGCTCGCCTTCCATTTCACAAAGCAAATCTTCCTCAACGCGGTCGGGCAAATCCCTTTCGACCTGCGCCTTGGTGCGGCGCAACAGAAATGGCCGCACGCGCGCGGCGAGGCGACGACGGGCCAGGGGATCGTCCTTGGCGTCAAAGCGGCGGTGAAAATGAGCGCGATTGCCCAGCGCGCCGGCCATGGCAAAACCGAAGATGCTCCACAAATCCAGCAGGCGATTTTCAATTGGCGTGCCCGTCAGCGCGAGGCGATGTTCGGCCTTCAACGCGCGGGCAGCCTGCGCGGTCTGGGAATCGGGATTTTTAATGTATTGCGCTTCATCCAAAATCGCCGCGAGCCATGGCGCGCTTGCGATGTCGGGCGAAAGTGAGCGCAGTTGCGTGTAGTTGATGACGAGGAGGTCGGAATTTTCGCGCACGGCGGACAATTCCGCGGCCGGTTCGCCGCGCCACAAGCGGACGCGCAAGTTTGGATAAAACCGCTCGGCTTCGGCGTGCCAATTGTCCATGACGGATTTGGGACAGACGACCAATGACGAGTTGAGAGTTGGGGGTTGAGCGTTGAGCCTTGTTTCCCGCAGCCAGGCAAGCCAGGCCAACGTCTGCAGCGTTTTGCCCAGGCCCATGTCGTCGGCCAGCACGCCGCCGAAACGGTTCGACGCGAGGTAAGCCAGAAAATGAAAACCTTCGGTTTGATACGGCCGCATTTCGGCACGGATGGTCGGCGGCAGTGGCGGCGCGACGCGCGTTTTCAATTCACTCGCGCGCCGCTGGATTTCTTCAACGCGCTCCGGCGCGAGAAACTTTTTCGCGGCTTCGTCGGCCAGTTGCAGCGCGTGAAATCGTTGCGGTTCGGCGGAGAAATCGCGCGCGTCGATGCCGAGCCGGGCGAGTTGTTCGTCGTCCTCCGGCGTGAGACTGAATTGCAACCGCCGCCAGCCCTTTTTTTCGAAGCGCACGTAGCCACCGCGCGCGTTAAGCAGCAATTTCAATTCCTGCGGCGTTAGCATAGTGTCGCTTGCCTTCAGCGCGACTTTGAGATCGAACCAGTCAATGCCCGCTTCGGCGACGTCGAGCGAGACGTTGCCGCTGACCGGTGCGTCGCGCAGCGTAGCCAGTTCCTTGTCCAGCAGCACTTCAATTTCCGGCGGGAGCGATTGGAGCCACGAGACGAACAGTTCCGGCGTTTTTTTGATGAGCCGCAACGTCCACTCGCCGGAGTAATTTTGCCATTTCAATTCCAGCAATTCGATCGCGCTCGGAAGATATTTTTGCGCGGCGCGGTCGTAGACGATGACGATGCCATTGGCCGGCTCGGAATTTCCTCTAGCCTTGTTCCCCCCTTCCACTTCCCAGCCAGTCGGTGTGAATCGTTCCGGTTTCATTCCGGGCGCTTTGGCGGCGATGCCCAGGACGATGTCCTCGATTTGGCTGCTGGCAGTACCCGGCCTTAACGCGCATGAAATCGTCACGCTGACGGACACAATGCGGATGCGTTGCGAAAGATGCTCCGGCAACGGAATGCCGGCGGCGTGGAGAAACCGCAGGCCGGCGGCGGTTTCGAGCGCGGGCGCGGGAATGCTCTTAGCCAATTCGGCGTCGAGCGCGTCGGCCAGCGGGCCGGCGAACAAACCGCGGTCGGTCAAATACAGAGTCGGCTGGCCGGCGAGCGCGCAGAGAATTTTTGGCGGCGGCGAACCGTCGGAGGTGCCGAGGGCCAGTTTGTAACTGCCATCGCCGTTTTTGGGCAAGCGGAGATTCAGGCGCAGTGGCTCCGCGACGCGCGCAAGCGGCTCGCCGTCGTCGGTCACGACGCGGTCGGGCGCGAGCGGCATTCGCAGCAAGCGGTTCAGCCCGGGGCGGGCGGTGGCGTTGGCGTATCTGAACAACCACCAGCTTTCGGAACGCCACGGTCTGTAAGCAGCGCCCCACAACGGCAGCGAATTGGGCGCGATGGCCAGCGCGCCTTTCTCGAATTGCTCGGCGATTCTTCTTGCCTGCGCCTGTTTGAGTTCGGCAAACCCGGCGTTTGCGTCGCTGCGCCATTGCAATCGCGCCTCTTCCGCGCCTACGGCCAGACGCAATTCGAGCGCGCCGGATTCGGAAACGGGCGCGCGGCCGTCGAATTCGCGGAACCAATTGTTCCACCGCTCGATTTCCTTGTCGCGCTCCCATTGCTTCATCTCCGGTTCAATCAAATGGAAATCCGTGATCCCGGCGATGAATTGCGGATACTTCCAATTGCGCCGGCGCAATTCCCACGCGACGTAAAGCCAGAAATAAAAATCGTCGGATGGAAAATCGCGCCAGAGATCGAGCGGTTTCCAGTAGTCGTAAGCGTTGCCACGGCCGGCCATCAAGCCCAAGTCGGTTTCCGTCAGCTTGCGGACGCGCGCATTGGCAAAAGACGTTTGCACCTGGCGGACGAATCTGGCTTCCTCGTCCCGAAATTGGTGCCCGATATTTTCAACGAGTTTGTCGCATAGCGGCGAGCACGGCGGCTGCGGGGCGCGCGGCGGTCTGTTTGCCGGGGCAAGCGTTTCTCTAAACTTCTGCCAGCGCCGTTTTTGGGCTTCGGCAATCCGCGCCCGTGCCGAAGCGGACAATTTGCTGTTGGCCGACGCGCGCTTTTCCCATTCCAGCATCCAGCATCCACCTACGCTAGCAGCTAATTGTGCCATCCCCCGATACTCATGTCACGGCCTGTTGCATCAACCGCGATAGCCCCGTTCAATCTTCCACTCAATGCGAAGCAGATCGTTGCCGAGCGGCTCTGGAGCGGTATCCATTCATCATCGGGTTGGCTGCGTCATTTGCGACTCTGGCCTTTTCGCAGAGTCCTTTGTTTTCTGACTTTGACGGGAGTGGCACAAGCGGCTCAATACCCATGTCGAGTTACGTCTCCTCGTCTCTGCGGTGAGAGAGGCCTTTTCGATTCCACTAGACCCGAAACTGCGTATCAGATCTTGGCGCAATTAGGGTGCGATCAGAGTTCCCGACAATTACTTAAGGTGCCCAGCGTGGCGATCGGTGCCGTCAAATTACAATCAGTTACCTCTGGCTGCCCGACGGTCACGGCAGAGGCCGCGGCTTCTCCTAATCGGAGCTGAACCGGAGACTGGGCCTCCGATTGGTTCCGGCGGGCTGACTGCGTGAAATCTGCCGTCGCGTGGAAGACGGACGGGAAGCAATGTTGGGGACATACTGGGGACAAGAAATAGGTGTTTGGGGATGGTCCGGGAGCTGTTAACTGACGCCAGAGAAACGAGTTATGTGATTTAGAGATCTCTGTTAACAGCCGAATGCTCTACCGTTGAGCTACCGGGGATCCGCATAACGCCGTTGTTTTTCATTGTATTACAGGAAACAGATTCACGCCATGACCTTTCGGAACCACGTGAAATGCTCAACCGTCGGGACTAGCAGGGATCATCCCCACTTTACGAACAGTTAGGGAGGGTTTCGGGCGAAGCCTTTGAGCACACTGGGGACAAGAACTGTAACAAATGCAAGGAATGAACCCCCACAACGAACAAAATCCTTGGCGAGAACGGGCGTGAACGCTCCAGGGACAATGTTTCTAAGTTTGAGTCGAGGGACTAGGTAACGCGGCCGCAGCGTGAGATTTGAAATCCGCACAATCGTCGGGAAACTGGAAATTGGGGGAAACTGACGACTTCCGGATTGCCCGTTCGGGAGTAATCCGAAAGATCGGGCGAGTCCTGGTTCGAATCGCGCGTAAACGCTGTGTGGCTCACCCCCACGTGAGAGTCGGCTCGAGCCCAAATCCAGCAGCACGGATGGCAGCCGACGACCTCAAGAAGAGGTGGGATCCCAATATGAGGTGGAAGACGCTTTCAGAATTAGATGGAGCCTTTCAGTATCGCCGCCCATACGGGAATGGAACTCACGGAGATAGATCTTGACGACCTCTTATTCTTTGAGCCGACCCACGAAAGCGCATGGCTCGAACCAATGGTTATGAATGTTTTGCAGGAAGTGCGTTGCGCTGCTGCCGGCGGAATTCCATGGAATTCAGGATCTGCTTGAAGCGAGGATGCTGGCCGACGTTGGCCAGCAGAGGGTCGATGCGCAGCCAAGCGGCACGGTCGTCGCCTTTGCGCATAGCGCGGTCGAGCCACTCGATAGCCTTGTCGGTTTCGCCGAGGACGGCATACACCTCGGCGGCATCGAGCGCCGCGAAGGGTTGCAGGTCGGCGTATTTTTGCACCTCCTCGTGCATTTCTTTGAGCGCCAGCGCGTGCTTGCCCTCTACTGCATGCAGTTGCGCTTTTAGTATGCGTACACGGAAGTTCTGCGCGTCCTGCGGCCGCATCCGTTGGAGTGTTTGCCACGCTTTTGGCAGGTTTCCGGCGTCCAAGTAAGCGCGCGCCAAGCAGCGAAGCGTGGTCGAATTCCGAGCGTCCTGCTCCAGAACTTTTTCAAATTCACTCACGGCCTCCGGAATCCTCCCTTGCTCACGGCGTAATTCCCCTAGGTGGTACCGAGCGGGCCAGAAGAGCGGCTCGGATTCGATAACTTTCCGTGTCTCGCGCGTGCCCTCTTCGTTGTCCCCGAGGAAGCGCCCTAGAATCAAGAGCCACATTCCGCCGCCTAAATCGCGGGGCGCCAGTCGGGCCGACTGCTGGAGTTCCTGTGCAGCCATGTCGAGGCGGCCCTGGTAGAAATGCACGGCGCCCAGCATTGCGTGTGCTAGGGCTATTTCCGGATCCTCTTTCACAGCGCGGCGCAATTCTTCCTCAGCCCGGAAGACGTCTCCTGGATCATTAGAGAGCCCGCCTTCGACGGCGATAATGTAGGTGACAGCGTAATAGACGCGGGCTTCGGTGAAATTCGGATCGAGCTGCAGAGCGCGCTCGAGCATCGGCCGGGCGCCCAGGGGATCGTATTGAAAACGAATGAGAATCAGGACGCGCTGGAGGAGTTCGTTGGCTGCGGAATTGGCTGAAGGATGCTCGATCAGTAACGCTCTCCCTACTGCAGGTTGAGCCTTTGAGGGGGGCGCGGCATTGACCCCGGCACCGGTGGGCGGCACCGTGGGGGGGTTCCCAAAGCGCATGATCGCAAAGAGCATCACCACCAGGACTCCCAATCCGGATAACCCCCAACCGATTCGGGTGCCCCGAACGCCGGGGGCGGCCGCCGGCGATCCGACAATCCCTGAGGAGTCGGTGGCTTCCTGAGCGGCGCGCACTTCTGTGCCGGGTTCGGCCGGAACCTGTGTTTGAGGTGTCCCTTGTCGGTGGGCCGCCACCGGGGCGATGAAGCGGTAGCCGCGGCGTGGCAGGGTTTCGATGTAGCGGGGTTCCTCGGCTGAATCGCCCAGTGCGTCGCGCAATCTTTTGATCGCAGAATTAAGGCCGACATCGAAATCAACAAATGTGTCGGCGGGCCATAGCTTGTGGTGAAGGTGTTCCCGGGTCACCAACTCGCCCGGATGTTCCAGCAGCACGGCCAGGACTTGAAAGGGCTGATCATGAAGCTTGATCTTGATGCCCTGCTTGTGCAGCTCGCCAGAGCACAAGTCAACTTCGAATCCCCCAAAGCGGACGCGGCTGGATGGAATGGCCATTGCCATGGGTGCCTGCGTTACGCAGGAGTATAGCATAGCGGTGGGGGACTGGGCCATTGTCTGGGCTTCAAGCTTCATCTTTTCAGCTAGCTGCAGCGTCAGAATCATTTCAGCCGCGTGCCAGCCTCCAGCCATTGATTGAAAGCCGCGCCCGCGCCGACAGTGGGATGCCAAGCGGCACTTCCAGAACGCATGTCGCGAGGAGGCCAAGATGAGGAACAAGAAGCTCCCGACGAAAATGTTCTTGCTTCCGGGAATCGTATATCTTCTGATTCTTGCTGGATGCGGAGGCAACACGAGTCAGCCTCCGGCGCCTTCGCAGCTTATGGCGGTTACCGTTTCACCGTCCAGCGTGACGGTTCAGACCGGTGGCGTGCAGCAATTCACCGCGACGGTGAGTCCCAGCGGCGCAAGCCAGGCCGTCACTTGGAGCCTCTCCGGAACAGGCTGCACGGGAGCAAGCTGCGGAACGATCGACGCAACCGGAAAATACACTACGCCTGCGAGCGTTCCCAGTCCGCCGACTGTGACGGTTAGGGCCACTTCAGTCGCAGACTCGGCTAAGGCAGCGATTGCCGCGGTTAACATCATGACCGCCGTGAATAATTCCATCCCCACGATCAGCGCTTTCTCTCCCAGAGTCGCCGCAGCTGGAGGACCGGCCTTCACCTTGACAGTCGTTGGCTTGAATTTTGTGTCCAGCTCGGTCGTGCGCTGGAACGGCAGCGACCGGCCGACAGCATTTTTTAACAGCAGAGAGGTCAGCGCCCAGATTCCGGTGGGTGACATTGCCGCGAGTGGCACAGCCACCATTACAGTCTTCAACCCCGCGCCGGGCGGGGGCAGCTCCAACGGCTTGGGCTTAATCGTAGGGGGGGTGGGTCCCGTCTCAGTGGCAGTGGCCGCGGATGCCTCTGGCAAGTTCGGCAAGTTCGCCTATGTGGCGAATGATCTCTCCGACAACGTCTCGATGTACTCCATCGACGCCACCACTGGGATTTTAACCTACATGGGGGTGATAGGCGCAGGAGAGTATCCCGGTTCCGTGGCCGTGCATCCGTCCGGCAAGTTTGCGTATGTGGCGAATTTCGGAGATGGTCTTGCGGGAACGCCCGGCAGCGTTTCGATGTACAGGGTCAACGAGGATGGGGGTTTAACGTCTACGGGTACGGCTGCCGAAGCATATGTGGGTACCACCTCCGTGGCCGTGCACCCGTCCGGCAAGTTCGCCTACGTGGCAAGCGCCCGTTTCAGCAACACCATCTCGATGTACACCATCGACGCCACCACCGGAGCACTAAACTCTACACGGACGATTGCCGGAGCAATTGAGGGTACCACCTCCGTAGTCGTGCACCCGTCCGGCAAGTTTGCCTACATGACGAACGGCGCTCTCCTTCCTGGCATTCCCGGCTCCAGTAATTCCATCTCCATGTACACCATCGACGACACCACGGGAGTACTAACCTCCACAGGGACGATAGCGGCAGGAAAATTACCCAAGTCGGTGGCCGTGGATCCCTCCGGCAAGTTCGCCTATGTGGCGAATGCGAATTCCAACAACGTCTCGATGTACAAAATCGACGACACCACGGGAGCACTAACCTCCGCAGGGACGATAGCCGCCGGAGCATTACCCTCTTCGGTGGCCGTGGATCCCTCCGGCAAGTTCGCCTACGTGGCGAATGCAAATTCCAACAACGTCTCGATATACACCATCGACGCCACTACCGGAGCACTAACCTCCACAGGGACGATAGCCGCCGGAGCATTACCCTCTTCGGTGGCCGTGGATCCCTCCGGCAAGTTCGCCTACGTGGCGAATGCAAATTCCAACAACGTCTCGATATACACCATCGACGCCGCCACCGGGGCCTTAACGCTCATAGGGACGACCGGCACGTGAACGGGCCCTAGCTCTGTCACTCTGGGCCTCTTCGACCTTTTGCTATTACTGTAAGACAAATTCCAAAGGAGGGAAGAACCGTGAACTCAAAATTGCGCAGGACATCTTCTGTGGTTGTTGTATTGGTCTTGGTGGGTGCGCTCGTTCAGTTTTTCGGGGGACGCGACGCAGCCGCCCGGTCGAACCGTGAGAACAGGTTGCAAGGGACGTGGCGCGTGCAGGTCAATCCGAGAAACTGTCAAACGGGCGCTCCAATCCCTTCCTTTTCCGTTCTGCTGTCGTTCGCTCGCGGCGGCACGCTCACCGAGGTTATGAACTCCCCAGCGTTCCAGCCCGGCCAACGGACGCCGGGCCTCGGCGTCTGGAGCCACACCCAGGGCAATTCCTACAAAGGCGTTTGGGACGCCTTCATTCTCTTTGACTCTCCTCCTCCTGCCCCGTTCAAGAGAGGCGTGCAGCGGCTCATGTGGGACTTCGAGGTTGACGGGGACCAGATGACCTTCGAGGCCTCGAGCCAGTTTTTCGACCCCAACGGCAATCCGCTCATTGCGACCTGCGCCAGTGGCACAGGCACGCGCTTTGAGGATGCGCAAGACGAGGACTAACGGTCTGTCGGCGGCATAGCGACAAAAAAGGGCCGGGCCGTTGAGAACCCGCGCATCCCTCTGAAAAAATGCTTCCGCTCAGAAGGAGTATTTCAAGCCGAAGAAGATTCGTCGGCTACCGCCGTCGGTGGATCCTTCATCGAGGAACCCGGGACTGGTGATGCGCGCTTCGGGGATGCCGAAATTGCGCGTATTCGTCAAGTTGAAGAAGTCGACGCGGAACTGAAGCTTGTGGCGTTCAACAAACAACCGCGTAGACTTCGAGACGCTGAAATCTACATTGCCGATCCCGTCACCTCGCAGGACGTTGCGACCCAGGTTGCCGAAGCGGTCACCGGGGGCGCAGGTCAAGGTGGTGCCAATGCGCGTGCACGGCGCAAGCGTGCTGAAGAGCGAACTGCCACCGGCCCGGCGAAGTTCCTCGATGGTCATGCCGGAGATAGAGAGGTTGGTGTTGAGGTTCGGTCGAATGGCATCCCCCACCAGCCCAGCGATACCGCCAAGTGCTGCCGTTGGATCAGAACCGTTCAACACTCCAAACGGCGTGCCGCTCTGGAGCGTCAGGAACCCTGCAACCTGCCAGCCTCCGAGGAAACGCCTGAGAGCCCCCGCCTGACTTCGATAAAACGGCAGTTCGTAAACAGCATTGACCGAGAATCGGTGCGGCCGGTCGTAGGTCGAGCGGGCGCGGTCCGCACGCGTGTTGAAGGAGTTCTGGGCGATGGCCACTTCCCCGCGGACGGACGGATTGAATACCTCTGACATCGTGTCAATGAACGCGCTCCAGGTGTAGTGAGCGCCAGCGCTGAAGCCGTTTTTGGACCGCCGGTCCAAGCTGAGCTGCATGGAGTGATAGATGGATGACCCCTGATTGGCGCGGAGATGGATGACACCGGCGCTGGGATTGACCCTGGGGCAGCCCAGAACCGTGAAAGCGCCGGTGGCCGGGTTGTCAATGCGGATCGGAACTGCGGAGCATAGCGTCCGCGGATTGGCGTCTACGTTCTCGAATAACCCGGTGCCCTTCGTGCCTACGTAGCCGACCCGGAACACGGTGTCGGTGTCCAACTCGCGTTGAATTTCCAGCGAGAACTGCTCTGCGATCGGCGACCGGAAGTCGGCGTCGAGGATCCTGCGTGCTAATTGATTGAGGGCAGTCGGGTCACTCAAATCGGGATTCAAAGTGGGCAAGGCAGTGAAGGCGTTGGCCAAGCCCGGGCTGCTGACCGCGGCCACGAATGGAAAGGAGTTGGCCACTTGGAGCGCCATGGTAATGAACTGATAGTCGTTCGTCCGGGCGTAACCCCCACGAACGACGAGTCTGTTCGCCCCAGTTACGAACCGCAACCAGTTGCCGTCGCCAGTCCTCGGATTCCAACTGAAGCCGAAGCGGGGCTGGAAGTTGTTGAGGTCCCGTTGTGGCCGCGGATTGAGGCGAAACACGGCGTTGCCGCCATTGGTTGCCTGGATGGCGTCATTGACTGGGTACAAACTTGCCAGCGCGTTTCCGGGGGTTTCGTAGCGCAGACCCAAGGACAGAGACAAAGTGGGGCGCACCTGCCAGGTATCCTGGGCAAAGAAGAAGTAGTCGTGCCACAGATAGTATTGGACGGTCTGCCCGCCGGGGAGCGGTTTGTTGATGTCCGCCACAGTCGCGACGTCGTTAATGAAGTTTTGGATGGACACGGTCCCGGCAGGAAGTTCCAGCCCTGCCTGGCTGGTGGGGTACGTCAGCCGGCCGCGGATGAACGGGAAGAAGAAGCTTTTGATGTCCACACGCCGTAAATCGAGCCCAAACTTCATTGCATGGGCACCGCGCGTCCAAGCGATCGTCTCCTGCAATTGATACCTGTTGTTGAACTGGCCCTGCGGCAGGTTGACGGCAAGCCCGATCGCTGTCCGCGAGGCCGAGGCTGCAAATCCGGTCAGCCCCAGTTCCGGAATCTCGATAGACGGGATGGTCTCCGAACTTGGGTCCGCCGCGGACGCTTTATTCGCACGGCGCTGCCACGAAACGCGGAATTCATTCAGCATCCGCGGCGTGAAGCTGCTGGTAAAGAAAACGGACATAGCCTGTGTGCGCGATGGGTTCTGGGTTGTCAGACCCGGTGGGGTTACCTGTCCTATCCCCCGCTGCTCGACGTCGCTGAACAGGTAGCGACCTCCCATCGAACGTTGTGCGTTGAAGGTGTGATCTACTCGGCCGGACGCCTGCCAGTTGTTGAAGAACGAGGGCGCGGAGCCTGTGATGGTCCCCGTAGGAATATCGACCCTCGTACCGCCAGAGCAAAAAGGAAGAGTGCCTCCACCGACGCAGTAAGCAGCAAGAGTGGGGTTCCCACTGGAATCCGTGCCCTGGATCGCTGCGCCAGGTACAAACTGCAAAAGAGTGGCAACCTGAGGGCGGGATCCGACGCTGGACTGAAGCACTGCTTTGCCGTAATCAGTGGGTACGCCGCTGATGGACGCGCCGGAGCCCAGCGCGCGGTCGGTCCAACGCTGAACCGAGCCAAAGAAGAACGTACGGTTTCTCCAGATGGGCCCACCCAAGGTGCCCCCGATCTGGTTCTCAATCCTGAAGGGTGCCCCTTCGCGGCCACCGGAAAGTGAACTGCAAAACCGCGAATCGGTCGCTCCGGCACGCTTGTCCAGATTGCTGCACGAGTTCAAGGCATTGTCGTTGTGGAACCAGAATGCCGAGCCATGGAAGTCGTTCGTTCCGCTCTTGGTTACCAGGTTCACCACCGAACCCGCTGCCAAGCCGTATTCGGCCGAGAACTGGTTCGTGATCAGGCGGAATTCCTGAACGATTTCTGGATTGTTCATCACTTGCTGGCGCCCAGTAACGGTAGGGTCGTTCGAGTCTTGACCGTCAATCATGAAGTTGTTGCCGCGAAGACGCGAACCATTCACGGAGAAGTTCGTGCCCGTTGCAAACACTTGGTTTCCGCTGTTTAGTTGACTGACTCCAGGAGCCGCGAGGGCAAAAGCGAAAACATCCCGGAACCCGCCTCCGCCTGGCGGGGGCAACGTCGGAAGGTCGGTCAGCCGCCGCTCATCAAATTGCACACCAACTTCCGGAGATGTCGTGTTCAGCAGCGGCGCATCTTCGGTGACGGTAACCGTCTCGGTCCCAGCTGCGACCTGCAAGGCTGGGTTGACCACTGCGTCTTGATTAAGTAGGAGAACAATGGGGCGGCGCACATATCTGGCAAACCCAGCGTGCTCAATGGTCAATTCGTATGGTCCAACCGCAAGCCCCGGGAATCTGAATCTACCGTGGGATTCGGTTACCAGCGAACGCTTAAAGTTTGTGTCGAGGTTGCGAACGTATACGGTGGCCCCGGCGACTGTACCACCCTGGACATCTTGAACAGTCCCGGAAATCGTGCCAGTGGTCGCTTGGCCAAGCGCTTGGTGCCCGCTTACAAGACAAACACTACACACGAGAAACGCCACCAAGAGCCAGAGCTTGGGATTGTCTGGTTTGCTCATAGGGCGCTCCTCCCGCTCAAAAAGGGAATTGCGGCCAGCCGCGGACCCTTTGAATTTCATACGAACCCGCCAGTTCTCAGCCCCGCAACTAATGCTAAAGTAAAGTGGGCGTGATTATAACGCCGGGAAACCTTCCCCCGGTACCTTTATCCTCAACCGCACGTAAACGCGCTACTGGCTAGGCCGGCGGCACGCGGCATTTCGATTCGAGCCACCACGCGATAACTCCCGAATTGGCCACCCGGAAGTAATCTCTTAATCCGATTTGGCGTATGCCGTGGGGTGGAACGGACGGAAGCAATGTTGGGGACATCGTGGGGACAAGAAAAAGCTGTTTGGGGATGGTCCGGAAGCTGTTAACTGGCGCCAGAGAAACGAGTTAAGCGATTTAGAGTTCTCTGTTAACAGCCGAATGCTCTACCGATAAGCTACCGGGGAACCGCCTAACGCCGTTCTTTTCATTCTATTACAGGAAACAGATCCACGCCATGACCTTTCGGAACCACATGAAATGCTCTAACGGATGAGACTCGCAGGGATCATCCCCATTTGTGATAGTTAGGCAGTGTTTCAGGCGAAACCTTTGAGGACGCTTGGGGACAAGAACTGTAACAAATGCAGAAAATGAAGGGACAATGTTTCGCGGAATGGTGCAGCGAGAAGAACTATATCCCGCCTGCGACACCTAGAGCGTCGACGCTTTAATTTGTAGTTCTTGCTTCATGGCCTATGCGAAAACCGTCCAGAAACGGGGTTCGGGAAGGTCAATGATCACGACCCCGAATCGGACTTCTGAACAATTGTTGGATTGGGGTGGATTGGGGCTGGTCGATACGCAGTGCAGCGCCCACCCTTGCAAGTAAGTTACGACGTTGTCGCCGGCTCCGCGATGCGCACGTTCTTCGTTCTCCGTTTAATGACGTGCGAGATATACGTCACTACCCAGGCTATTCGGGCTACCCGGCCCCAACTTCGCCGCGGAAATGAAGACGACGAAGCGTCCGTCGGCGCTGATCACCGGTCTACCCGAGCCACCGTTCCCTTGAGTGCCGTCGAGAGCGACAGAAACTCGCACAGTGGAAGGGGTGCAGCCGGACGAAACACCGGCGCAAGTATCGCGCACGAAGATATCCTGCGCCCCGTTAGTATCCGCGGATACCAGGTGTGTAGCGCCAGACCCAAATCCGATGTAACGCCCATCGGCACTGATGGAGACTCCGTCTGCGGCCGTACCTTCGCCCGAAACAGCAACCGCCGAGGTTGTTGGGGTACACCCGGAGGATGCGCCAATGCACATATCGCGCACGTATACCCGGAAACCACCGGTGTCCGGAAGACTTGGGACAAGGTTTGTTGCGCTGGACACGAAGGCGACATACCGGCCACCGGCGCTGATAGTGCTTCCAAAACTTTCTGCATTCGCTGGGCTGCCATCACCGGCCGCGGAGACCATAGTTTTAGAAGGGGAGCAGCTCGCGGGCTGGCCCCGGCAGGAGTCGAAGAGCCATATGTCGTTATCGCTCGCGTTGAAGATGACGAAGCGCCCGTCCGGGCTGAGCACGGGGTGAACCAGTTCCACATCCTCCGTAATTTGGCCCGTCTGTGCAATCGCCAGCGAACTCGGTGTGCAGCCGGACGAGGCGCCAGCGCAGGTATCGGCTAGAAAAACCTGAGTCCCGGGATCGCACCCGTAGTCCCAGGGACTGCAGCCCGCGAGATATGCTGCGTACCGCCCGTCTGCACTGAGTGAAACTGGGCTGCTGTCTGCGTTTGACCCGTCAACACCCAGATCGCGCGGAACACAGCCGGTCAGCGCGCCGAAGCAGGTGTCATGGAGGAAGATGTTCCCGGCGTAACTGATCCCCAGGTATCGCCCGTTGGCGCTGATCGCTGGCCTGTAGTCTGAATGGGACACCCTAGTAAGTGACGGCACGCAACCGGCCGGCGCGCCTGTACACGTGTCGCGAAGGAAGGCATACGAGCCGCTCTCGGCAGTGTCAGAAACCAGGTTGGTTGCGGCTGAACGAAAAACCACGAATCGGCCACCACCGCTCACTCCGGGAAAGTCGCTGTTATCGTTTGCTTCGGAAAAATCGCTTCCAATGTTTGCACGGTCGATCACTCCTACAGCGTCTGGCGGAAAACCCTCAATCTGGATTGTCAGCGGGCTGGACGCGCCTCCGCCGGGCGAACCATTGACCACGGATAACTGTACTGCCCCCGGAGAAGCCAGTTGCTCGGGGGCTATGGCTGCTTTGAGTTCAGTGCTGCTGACAACCGTGGTTGGGCGGTTCAAACCGTTCCATTGCACAAGGGACTCCGCGACGAAGTTCGTGCCAGTTACCGTGATCTCGAATCCGGGCCAGCCCGCCGGCACGGACGCGTCTGAGGACGAAGTCACTGTCGGAGCCGGATTGCTTGTGAACGGGTTTACGGTGAATGTAGTTTGGTTGGATGGCCCGGCCGCAGGCTCCGGATTCGCGACTGTGACAGCTACAGACCGCGCGTCAGCCAAGCCACTTGCCGGAATTATTGTCTGCAGCTGCGTGGCGGTTTGCGATGTGATTGGTCGTGCGGTTCCGTCCAGAAGCAGCGTCGCTCCGCTGATGAAACTCGAGCCGCTCACTGTCAAAAGCAAAGGCGCTGCGCCGACCATAGCATTATCAGGCGAAATGGAGGTGATCTGCGGAGCGGGGTTGTTGATGCGGAACTGGAGCGCATTCGAGACGCTGGAATTGGCGTTCTGGGCGCTCACAGAGGCGAATCCGGCCGATGCGACAAGTGAGGGTGAGATCGTAGCCGTCACCTCCTGGCTGCTAACAAAGGTGGTGGGAACTGATTGGCCGTTCCAGCGCACGATTGTGGAGGAGGCAAAGTTCGATCCGTTGACGGCCAGAGTGAAACCATTTCCGCCGACAATAACGCTGCCCGGTGACAACGAGACCAACGCCGCAGCCGAGCTGGGCAGAGGTGGCGAGCTTGCCTCGCTCCCGCCTCCGCACCCAATCAAAGCGACCGCTAGGGACGTAAGTACAACAGTCGCAAGCATCGTGTCTTGTCTCAATCGCTGCATGGCTCGCTCCTCGGCTATTTTTTCCATCGTTGTCCAAGTCCTCCGACGTTGACGGAAAGTGGTCGTGGCGCGCCGTCTAGTTATGGTCTGCGGTGCCACTTGGCTCAGAGCATCGAGATCGCCGTCCGTCACGAATAGAAGAACGGCCGTGCCCGACGAATAAGCGAGTCTCTGGCCTAATCTTCCTCGTCCTTGCGGTCGTCGCCTCGCGCACGCATCGCGTGCTTGGACACGTAATCCGCGACGGCTCGACCCAAGGTGTTTGCGCGCATGCAGGAAGTCCGGAAGTGAATGCCGCCAAAGACGCGCGCATCGACAATCTCCGTGGTCGCCTGCGGGAAACTCGAAAAAGCACGAGTGCCCGAAGTCACCTCCGAAGTGAGGGTGAACGCTGTGTTCTCTCCAAACGCGTTGGCAAGAATGAATGCCGCTGCTCCACTCATCGAGGAATGGGCCGAGGGATACTCGGGATGCGCTGGAGTTCCGGTCGTAGAATCGAGCCATGGCTGCCACAGAGGGTCGGCATCCGCAGGCGTCAGACCCGCCCGGATTGCCGTGATCGGCCGCCAGAAAACGTAGCGGTACTTGCTATCCCAGCATGCGATCAGCGAGTCGGAAAGAGAGAGATTTAGTAACGCAAATAAGTGTGCGTTCTCGGTCAGAGTCAGTCCGCGTGCTGTCGAAATCTGCGCGGCAATACGATTCCAGAAAAGAGGCGTGTTGCCTGCCCAAAATAGCGCGAGGTCCGATTGATCCGGAGTGCGCATCGAGCTAGAGAGGGTGCCCATAACCTTGACTTCGTTGAGATCCGCAGCGTACTCCGGGCTGTCGACGGCTAGGGGCGGCGGCAAGCGGAACTGCGATGGTCGCTTGAGTACCCACGGCGTCATGGTGGCAATCTGCGGCGTTGCGCCTGAAGCGTTAGCGGGCGGCGTGGGGCGCCAGACGCCCACGGCAGCCTGTGTTCCGACAATGCCAAGCACGCCGAGGAACGGCGGCGGCGCGGGCGCGAACCCGTCGGTCAGCCGCGAGGCCCAGATGGCATCGGCAACTGTTTGGCCCCATGCGGCACCCGCCGCGATGGCTTCAGCCTTTTCGGTCGCCGCGAGCGCCGCGAGCGACGCATTCCGCCGAGTAGTGAGCATGCCGCTCTGCCCCGGATATAGGTTCAAGAGAATCGCGGAGGCCGCCTGAATCGCCGCTGCGCGCTGCGATGCGCTATGCGGCGCGTCCGGCCTCACTTGCAACGGGGGGAAGCGCGGGTCGATGCCGTTGACAGCGTCGAATACCGAGGCCGATACCAATGCGACCACGCGGCTGGTTACGTTCGGAGCGGTCCCGGCCGCAAGGACCGTAGTGTTCATTACGCCGATCCACTCCAGCACCGGGTCTGGCGTGGCTGCCGACATCGGTAGCGGACTAGTAGCGACCAACGCCGCAATCAGCATCAGCTTTGCGCTCCGAATAATCGCCCCGCCACGTCGTCGGCAAAGCGACAAAAGGCCTCGGTCAGACCGGGTTGATGTACCAAACTTGTGCACGACTCCCAAACGATTTCGATTCTTGGACATGAGCTCCTCCTCGCTACAGGGGGCAACGATCGCTCATTTCTTCGGTCGTCGACTCGCCCGAGTGCGCCGACATTGGCGCAGAGTGGCGTGTGGCACAATGGTGTGGGCATGGTCTATACGTGTCTTGGTTCTGATCGTGCAGCTCTTTGAATTCAGGGGAGTTGCAGGGACCTTCGCCACATATTCTTCCTCACCAAGCAATTAGTGATAGACTACCGGCACGCTCGGAAGCCTGCCATGGAAGCCACTGCCCGAACCCGTAGGACGCGCTTCGGCGCTTTCGAGGTGGACTTGCGTTCGGGTGAGTTGTACAAGCATGGCCTCCGCCTCAAGCTTCAGGACCAACCCTTCCAGGTGCTTGCGCTCTTGCTGGAGCATCCAGGTGACGTGGTAACACGCGAGGAACTCCGTGAGAAACTCTGGCCCGCGGACACTTTTGTTGACTTCGATACTGGTCTGAACAGCGCCATCAAGAAGCTTCGTGACGCGCTGAGTGATTCAGTTGGGGAACCCCGCTACATCGAGACGCTGCCCCGCCGTGGGTATCGCTTCATCGCTCAGGTGGAAAACGGCGACTTACCGCCATCGGTCGCGGTCCATGAAAAGCTTGCAGTTGTCCCATTGCGGCAAACGTCGAAAGTGTGGAGCAGGGCCCGCTTGCTTATTGTTGGTAGTGTCGTAGCCGTCCTGATTGTTGCCTGTCTCGCGACGTGGCGCGCCTTCTCTGCTCGCCCCGTGTTGAGCGGGACCGACACCATCCTGCTCGCCAGCTTCGTCAACAAGACCGGCGATCCCATCTTCGACAACTCGCTAGACAAAGCCCTCGAAGTCAAACTCACCGAGTCTCCCTTTTTGAGTCTGCTCCCGGAAGCGGACGTGGCCGCGACGATGCGCATGATGCGCCATGATCCCAACGAGCGAGTGCCCCAGGACCTGGGCGTCGAAATCTGCAAACGCCGGGGACTTAAGGTCGTTGTCGTGCCGGAGATTGCTGCCGTCGGGAGTAAGTATCTCATTACGCTGGAAGCAATCGACGCGCGCACCCAAAAGTCCGTCGCACGACGCCAAGAAGAAGCCAGGAACAAGGATGGGGTCATTGCCGCACTCGGCAAGGCAGGCTCGCAGTTGCGCAGGCAATTGGGCGAAAGTCTCAATTCACTCGAAAAGTACGATGCTCCTCTCGATCTTGCGACCACAAGCTCGCTCGAGGCGTTACAAGCCTACAGCGCAGGTCAGAACCTGTTTCGTGCTGGGAGGCAACAAGAGGCCGTTCCCTTTTTTGAAAGGGCAGTCGAACTGGATCCGCAGTTCTGTTCTGCTTACGCAGTGCTAGGCACTGCCTATTACAGCATGAGTCAGAATGAAGCCGCGACAAGGAATTTTGTCCGAGCCTACGAATTAAAAGATGCCAGACTCACGCAAGAAGAGAATTTTCAAACCACTGCTCTCTATCACAACTATATCTCGGGCAACTTCGAGAAGGAAGTCGCTGTGCTTCTGTTGTACCAACAAACGTATCCCCGCAGCGCATTTGCCGCGAACCGATTGGGGATCGTTTACGGAACGCTTGGCAGATTGGAAGAGGCCTTGCAAGAGTTCAATCGGGCAATCGACCGCTCCCCAGCGCCCTCTGCTCAGTACTACTCCAATGCCAGCCAAACACTCATGTCAATGGACCGCCTTGACGAAGCCAAAAAATTACTGGGCCGCTGGCAGAAGATCGGCTCCCTGCATCCATATCAGAGAGATGTGCTCTACCGAATCGCCTATTTCGAGAACGATTCCGCGACGATGGAGGAGCTCGCCCGCGAAACGCCATCCGATGATATGCACTGGCTCGAATTACAGATGCAGTTCGCATTCCTTCGTGGAGATCTGAGCAAATTCCGTTCGCTCAGCGAAACCCTTATCAACCTGGAGTACCGCACAAAGCAGATGGAAGACGCTGCCAACGAGCTTTCCTTGCGTGCCCAACTTGAGTCCCTCTTAGGGAATTATCGCTTGAGCCGCATGCTCTGCCAACACGCTGGAGAGCTAGGCAAGGACAGTACTTCGGAGCTCTGGCGTTGCGCTGAAGCATTGGGGGATGCCGGCGACCTGACCAAAGCGGAAGCGCTGGCAGCCAGACTGGATAGAATGGGCCCTGAGGATACCGTTGAACAAAACGCGCTTCTGCCGCTGATTCGTTCGATCATCGAGCGTGAGCGTGGAAACCCCGTTAGGGCGAGGGATTTGCTCACCCAAGCCCAGCAGCACGAATGGTCACTAGACGTTTTTTATCGCCGCGCGCAAGCATACCTGGCTGCAGGAGAGCCCGCTAAGGCCGCCGGCGACTTTCAGAAGCTCCTGGGTCATCGCGGATGGGGTTGGTGGCCAGTCTACGCTCCGCTGGCGCAACTCGGGCTCGCGCGGGCCTATGCCATGCAAGGCGACCGCGAGAAGAGCGGCAAGGCCTATGAAGAATTCTTCGCGACGTGGAAAGACGCCGACCGGGACATCCCGATACTCCGTCAAGCCAAAGCCGACTACAAGAAACTCACCGCAACCCCATCTGCCGTCGCTTCAGCATTAGGGAAAAACCAATAATCCAGTTTTTCTAAAGACACTCGCTTTGGTGGAATCGCCGGCAGTCTCAAGCGCGATTCGGAAGCTATCTAGAACGAGGTTGTACGAAATGGCAAGCATGCCCAAATAATTCGTCTTCTTCGGGGTTCAGTCTTTCAGAGAAACGATTCTCCTAATCTGACCAGATAACCGGGAGGATTGGCGAAACGATCCACATAGATACGTGGATAGATGCTGCGCGAAGTATGGCATCACGTGGAGGCATCAAAGTAGGGAATCGCTGGGGACATTGTGGGGACAAGAAATGGATGTTTGGGGATAGTCCCGAAGCTGTTAACTGACGCCAGAGAAGCGAGTTATTGGATTTGAAGTTCTCTGTTAACAGCCGAATGCTCTACCGTTGAGCTACCGGGGAACCGCGTAACGCCGTTATTTTCATTCTATTACAGGAAACAGATTCACGCCATGACCTTTCGGAACCACATGGAAATGCTCTCCCGTTGAGACTAGCAGGGATCATCCCAATTTTGTGATGGTTAGGCAGCGTTTCAGGCGAAGCCTTTGAGCACACCGGGGACAAGAACTGTGACAAATGCAGAAAATGACGCCTACAAGCGAACAAAATCGCACTGACGCCGAGCCGGAGACCGCGAAGAAGTAGTAACAGTGATTTCTACTCTTCTGAAAGGCCAGAGCGAGACGAATAGCGTTCCACCCCCGGCACTGAACAGCCCCTCGATTCTTGAATCGAACGGAAAGCGGAATCTACTGAAAGCCCATTCTGAATTAGTGCAGAAGCGACTATCATCGAGGAACGTCCGATTCCCGCCCGGCAGTGAACTCCTACCGCTTTGCCCTTGCGCAGGAACTCGGTTATAGACTTGAGTAGGCCATCAAATTCACTGAATGAAGCAGGAACGGGCTGCCGACACAGATGCCATCACTGCACTCCGATTCGAGTAGCTCATCTGGCATTTGTTCCAACTCGCGCCGTACGAAGGCGACGATTATCTTGCCAAGGTCGTCGGCGAGGTCCGACCTGGACTCACTGTGGTCGTGAACTTCGGTCTGGTGCGGAAGCGCTGCGGGACCTTCTGCCAGCGGATCGGTTGCTCGAGTTTGCGTAGAGGTCGGCGGACTACCTGGTCCGATTACCCGCGGGTAGTCGCCAGGGGTTTACCGATCGTATTAAGCCCCAATCGATTGTGCCGGATGGGTCACGGGGTACCCGGAAGTTATCGCGTCGTGGCTCGAATCGTGATGCTGCCTAGACGCTGTGCGCGTGACGCGGTTGCCTCCGCCACTTACTTTTCCGCGAGACCCCTTAGATGGGCAGGTCCGGTGTCGAATTCCTTGCCAACATGCTGTTCATACTGGAAACCAGAGTCAATCTAGGGAGCGGGCGCGTGCATAGCCGGCCATGATGAGTAGTCTCAACGGTCTGCTCGACGCGGGCGAGCCGATAGCGCTCGCCACTCATTAAGTCGCCTCGTTCAGCGCATCAGCGAGCGCACACGCTACAGTTCTCTATTTGCTGGTCATCCTTTTTTCTCAGCGGACAAATTGTGGGCGACGGCGGCGCCAATCAAGTCCTTCAAGGTCGACGCATCAATGTTGTCGTCTTCACCGAAGTCGATAGCTCGAGTTTTTTTAGCACCGAGGCCGGCGTTAAACAGACACTTCGGATCTTTCAGAGAGGCACCGTGAAAGAAGTTGATCTTCACATGATCCTTGAAGGCGCCAGCGCTGCAAACAAGCCCGTTGCGCGTCCACACTGCGGTATTCCACTTCCATTCTTCGGTGAGATGGGGATCGGCCTCGAGGATCACTTTGCGCAGCCGGGAAAGGATTTTGCCGCGCCAGTCGCCCAGTTTTGCGATTTGGTTGGTGATGAGTTGCGAGGGATCCAAGCCAACTCTTGAGTCTGCTTTCCTCATTTTCTCTCCTCGCAGTGGACTGGTATGTCGAAGTTTGATGAACCAATCTACTCAGTAACCGCGCCGGTTGCGGTACTTCGGAACGGAATGAGTGCACGCAGCCGCTCTTCGCGCAGGACAAGCCCTCCCCAAACGAGCACGCCGATAACAACAGGAAAAAAGAACCATGGATCCTCGAGGCGCACCTGGGTGGCGGTTGCGCCGCCCAAATAGCCCGTCAGCAGGATCGCACCGAGAATCGAGGCACGCGGAATCACAAAGAGGACCACACAGATCAGTTCGGCGATCCCAATAGCGAAAACCAGTTTTGTGGGATATCCAAGCCGGGCGGTTGCCTCGACAGCTGGAGCGAGCTTCATCACTTTCAAGCCACTGTCAAAAAGCAGGAATAGTATCACCAGGGCGCAAATGATGCGTCCGGCCCACCGTTTTTTCTTCGAGGCTGAAGCCGTTTGAGTTGCCGATTGCATCAATCTTTCCTCCGTATGTTTTTCGAAAGCAACAAAGAACTGAGTTCCCGGAGTCTCTGCGTCCACGGAACCTCGTTCCATTTGCACGTGACTATGTCGCTGCCGGCGTGCGGGAAGCGATCGGATTCATGGTGCTGCGGATTGCTCTGCCTAAGGAGCACTATAAATTCATCGAGGGGGGCTCTGTCTTGTATAAAAACGACAACTGCCTCTCCTCCTGGATGATTTTTGCGGGTGTCTGTCCGATGAGGTGCTTGAGTGCTCGGGTAAGGTGCGCTTGATCGAAATAGCCAGCTAAGTGGACGGCATCGACGATGGACACGCCCTCCTTCAGCAGATTCGTTGCATATCGAGCCCGTTCGATTTGACGAAAAGTGGACCAGGTCATACCCGTGGCCCGCAGAAAGTGCCGCTGTGTGGATCGCCAGGACAGTGTCCGCGGTTGACCTTGTAATGCGGCGTCTACAGTCGAATCGCGCGAAATGACACCAGCCTTCGCAAGTCGCTTGACAAACGCTTCCGCATTCTCAAAGTCAGGATATTGCCACGCGGAACCATTCAGCCAGAAAGAGCGACTCGTCGCATCGGGCAAGGTCACGTCTCTGTGGTCGCGGAGACTTCCAGGCAGTAGCCGCG
>Ga0179592_10000131_pt1 | contig 30893 bp, 28 predicted proteins | sample CZODoug2_1_08_16_FD_148623 | JGI IMG/M metagenome (GOLD analysis project Ga0179592, IMG submission 148623) | Vadose zone soil fungal communities from Angelo Coast Range Reserve, California, USA - CZODoug2_1_08_16fungal (Illumina Assembly) | ecosystem: Environmental > Terrestrial > Soil > Vadose...
CGCCACCGATTGCCGCCCCGCGGCGAAGTACTCGATGCTTGCGATCTCCGCGTGTGGAAGGAGAAGAGTGCTTACGAAACGCCGGCAGGCGCTCACAGAATTCCTTAAGGTAGTTCACTCGCCGTCCCTAGGGGCGGCGTCGCGTTATCGATCGTCCAACCGGGCCATGTGTGCCGGGCAAGCCTAGCTCCCGGATACGGGAAATGGACTTTATTGTCGACTACGCACGGTGGGCTGAGCCGATAGCCTGATTAAATAGGGGGGTGGGGCCATTCGTGCGCGCCGGTCCTCAACTATTGAGGGCCTCGCGTTCGGTCGAATTGCCGCTTTTGGTCACGGATGAGATGAAAACACATTTGCCGGTTGTTCTAAAAGTGCAGATCGCGTTCGGCGCGGTCATGGCAGTCCTTCTTATCGTCGGCATCGTCGCTTACCGCGGCGTTCTCGCCTCCTCTGAAAGTGCCCAATGGGCCCAGCACACAAGCGAGGTTCTTGAACATCTCGCAAACCTGCGCTTGGGGACGGAAAATATTCAGAATGGGTATCGTGATTTCGCGTTGAGCGGCACTGACGCCTTTCTCCAACGGTTGCGCGCCAATACATCGTTGGTTGATAGCGAACAACGGGCTCTGCGAGCACTGACGGCGGATAACCCGCGTCAGCAACGTCGCCTAAGCACTATCGGCGACTTGCTGCAACGGATTGTCCAGCGTGGTGACGCAATCGTTGGATCCCGCCGGACGCCAGCTGCCGAAGATACGGCTGCCTTCATTCGCAGCGGGCAGGACGATCCCTTTCTGGACGCATTTCGCGTCGCGGCTCGTGACATGGAGCTGGAAGAGCAACAGCTGCTGCGCGAACGCAAATCAGCCGCCGTGAGCCGCTATCGTGAGACCCAAGTCGCCTTGATCGTGGGAAGCACCCTGGCACTATTGATCGCCGCCGTCTCCGGTTGGCAGGTGGCGAGGGAGCGAGCCGAACGGACGGGAGCGCAAGACAGGCTCAAGCGCCTCAATCGCATGTACGCAATGGTAACCGGCATAAGCACATTGATGGTGCGAGTAAGTGATCGCGCAGACCTGTTCAACCGCTCTTGCCGGACCGCGGTCGAGCATGGCGAATTCGACATGGCGTGGATCGCCATCGTAAATCCCGACGAGAACCGGATTGTTCCGGTGGCCTGGGCGGGTCGCGACGAGCCGGCCATGTCCGCAATCAAGGGCTATTTCGCATCGAGCGAGGGTACGCTGGAAGGAAAAACGTTGGCCGCGAAGGCGATCAGAGAGAAAGCGGCAGTTGTCTGCAACGATGTACTGACCGACGAAAGGCTGGTATTTGGCAAGATGCACGCCGAGTCGGGTGTTCGCTCGCTGGCCGTGTTTCCGTTGATTGTCTCGGACAAAGCAATCGGCGTATTCACCCTGTACACGAGCAAACCGGAATTTTTCGACGCAGCGGGCTTGCGGCTGTTGACCGAACTAGCCGGCAATGTCGCGTTCGCGCTGGATCATCTCGAACGGCAGGAGCGGCTCGATCGCCTCTATTATTACGATACGCTCACGGGACTCGCGAACCGACGGTCGTTTCTCGAGCGCATCACGCAGTACATGCTGAGTGCCACCGATGACGGACACAAGATGGCCGTGTTCGTGATCGATCTGGAGCGGTTCAAGAAACTCAACGACGGCCTGGGTCGGTCAGCCGGTGACGCGCTTCTGAAGCAGGTTGCCGAGTGGTTGGCGCGGAACGCCGATAACGTCAATCTGGTCGCGCGCCTCGATGCTGATCATTTTGCCGTTGTGCTGCCCAAAGTCATGTACGAGGCGAACGTTGCGCGCGTGCTCGAGAAAACGATCGCGGCTTTTATGAAGCATGAGTTTACCCTGAATGATGCCGTGTACCGGCTGGCCGCCAAGATTGGCGTCGCCGTTTTTCCGGACGATGGCACTGACGCCGATACGTTGTTCAACAATGCCGAGGCGGCACTGAAAAAGGCCAAGGCCAGCCGCGACCGATACCTGTTTTACGCACAGAAAATGACTGAAACCGTAGCTATGAGTCTAGGCATAGAAAATCGCCTACGCAGAGCACTCGAAAGAGACGAATTCGTGCTTCACTACCAACCCAAGGTAAACCTGGTAAGCGGCAAGCTGACTGGGGCTGAGGCCCTGATCCGGTGGAATGATCCGGTGTCCGGCCTAACTCTACCCGGTCGCTTCATTCCCATTCTCGAAGAAACCGGATTAATCCATGATGTCGGACGCTGGGTGCTGCGCAAGGCCATTGAAGACCATCGGCGTTGGCTCAACGACGGCCTCCCCGGCGTACGCATTGCGGTGAATGTGTCACCGCTACAACTGCGCAATCAAAATTTCGTCGCCGAGATCCAGCAGGCCATTAGTGTTGCCGCAGACGCTGCAGCGGGACTTCAGTTGGAGATCACAGAGAGCCTGATTATGCAGGACGTCAATCGCAGTATCGTCAGCCTGCTGGCGATTCGCGCATTGGGCGTCACGATCGCCATCGACGACTTCGGCACTGGTTTTTCCTCGCTCAACTACCTGGCAAAACTGCCTGTGGACACGCTCAAGATCGACCGCTCGTTCGTGACCGACATGATCTCAGGAACCGGTGGACTGACATTGGTCTCGGGCATCATTAAACTGGCGCACGAACTTAAGCTCAATACCGTGGCGGAAGGTGTCGAAACCGAGGAGCAACTGCGGCAGTTACGGTTGCTCGGCTGCGACGAAATGCAAGGTTATCTCTTCGGCAAGCCAGTGCCGGTCGAGATTTTCGAACAGAAATATATGTCATTCTCCCCGGCGCACGGAGCAACCGGGTTCGCTTGAACCAGGCCGACGCTTGCGAGCGGCGGCAACGCCAGCCAAGCTGGGTGGTCAAAAAACCGACAGATTAAGGTAAGCGACTGATTCAAGGTCGCGTTCGGGTGACCGCGAACCGGTTGTGCACCGGGTTATCCACCGGGATCGGGAGTAAGTTTAGCCGGGGCGAATTTATTTGAAGTGGATGTCGATCCGCGGGTTGCTGGATCGTCGTGTTAATAGCCAAATCGGCCCAGCGGCGGATCGGCCGCAGCTTTAGAAGGAGAAATGCTCAAATGAAGTTCATGTTCATCGTCAAATCCGCGCACGCTATGGGCCCGTCGCCCAAGCTCTTGGAGGAAATGCACAAGCTCGCCAAGCGGGAGATCGATGCCGGCCGCCTGCTCGACAACGGCGGGTTGATGCCGATTGCCATGGGCGCACAAGTGAGCATCGCCGATGGGCGGCTCAGTGTGATCGATGGCCCGTTCGCAGAAGCGAAAGAAGTCGTCGGCGGCTACGCGGTGTTTGAGCTCAAGAATAAGGAGGAGGCTGTGGCCTCAGCGGTCGAGTTCATGCAGCTGCACAAGGATCACTTGCCGGGTTGGGAAGGCACGTGCGAAGTCCGTGCGTTTGCGCCGGGCGGCCCTTAAGCCCCGCCCATGCAAACCGCAACACCCAAGCCCGCCAAGAGCGGCCATGCCGCCGTCAACGGCGTGAACTACTACTACGCCGTCTATGGCCAGGGTGAGCCGCTGCTGCTGCTGCATGGTGGGCTGGGCCAGATCGAGATGTTCGGTCCCAACCTGACCAAGCTCGCGCGGAGCCGGCAGGTGATCGGCGTCGATCTGCAGGGCCATGGCCGCACGCCGCTGGGCGACCGCGAGATCAGCCTGGTCGATATCGGCAACGACATGGCCGGCGTGCTCAAGAAACTCGGCCACGACAAGGTCGACGTGCTCGGCTATTCGCTGGGTGCCGGAGTCGCGTTCCAATTTGCCGCTCAACATCCGGAAATGGTTCGCCGTCTGGCACTGGTTTCCGCCGGCTACTCGCAGGATGGATTCTTTCCGGAGATGCTGCCGCAGCAGGCGGCAGTCGGCGCCGCCATGCTGGAGTGGATGAAGGAAACGCCGATGTACAAATCGTACGTGGCGATTGCGCCGCATCCGGAAGAATTCCCGAATCTGCTCGACCAGATGGGCGCCTACATGCGCAAGGCGTACGACTGGTCGGCGGACGTCAAGAAACTGACCATGCCCGTGATTCTCATCTACGGTGACAGCGACATGTTCCGGCCGGAGCACATCGTGAGGTTCTACCAGTTGCTAGGCGGTGGCCTGAAGGACGCCGGCTGGCAGCGCGAGCACATGTCTCAGAATCGCCTGGCGATCCTGCCGAACATCACGCACTACGAAATGGGCCTCGCACCGCAGATGGTCGACACCGCTCTGCCGTTCCTTGACGGCCAAGGCCGCGCGAAGAGTTGGGACGAGCAGGTGAGCGGGAAGTAAGTCTCACGCCGGCCGCTCGGGCGGTGGGTGCCGTACGCCTTTTGTTGTGCCGCACCAGCTCACACCATTTGCGTCCGCACGTTGTCGACTCATCTCATCTCTCTTGCGAAAAGATTCAGACGGGCTCTTGCGGAAAGATTCAGACAGGTATTAGATGTTTGCGCGCGCCAGATCGTGCTTGGGGCGCGTCCTCTGCGAATCGCCTGCCGCCGTAGAGGCTCGGGAGAAACGAGCAGGCATCCGGCAACGCTCCTTCCGGCCTCCGGTCGAGGGAGCTGCGAAATAAAAATAGGAGTCGGAATCATGAAAAGACTCGCGGGATTATGTCTTGTGGGGATGGCGGGTTTGGCACTGGCGGGTTTTAGCGGCCGGGCACTGGCTGCACCGACGGTATGCAATACGGGACCTCCACCGAACGCACCGCTTTCCGGCACCGTCGTCGGCGGTCTGGTCGTCAACGCCGGCGATTTTTGCCTCATTGGCGGAGCGAACATCTCGGGCGGCGTGCGGGTCAACGAGGGCGGAATACTGATTGCATGCGCCTCCACGATCAACGGCGGGTTCATCGCGAACGGAGCCGCGGAACTTATCTTCGGCGCGGAAGAAATAGACTGTGCGGGTGACGTCATCAACGGGACAGTCCTGATAAGCAACACCGGCCCCGGTATTCTTCCGCCGCCCGGGCCCTCCATTGCGCTCGAACACAGTACCATCAACGGCGGTGTGCATCTCAGCGGCAATCGGGGCCCGACTGCTGTTGCTGCCAACATAATCGCCGGGGGTCTGTTTTGCAGCAACAATGCGTTCGATTTGGAGGACGAGGGGTTGCCGAGCATAATCACCGGGGCAACACGTTGTAAATTCGGTGACTAGCCCAGCGACTGTTTGCGCGCCTGTGCCACGGCGGCAGTAGCCGGTTTGGCCAATGCGTATCGGCGTCCCGACCATTAGCGCGTCGGGACGCCGAGCCTTCAGGGGTGGGAGGATTTCATGACGCTCCGATCAGGCCCGCTCAGATCAGGTCTGCAACGTATCGGGCACTTGCCGATTGCCGTTGCTTGTGTTGCATCGTTGATGGCTGCGTCCATGGCGCTGGCGCAAGAGGACCTCGACGGACAAGTGCTGGCCGCGCTGCGCGGCGCGGGATTCACCGGCACTATCCAATCTCAATTTTTGCCGCGGCTCGGGCGACCCCTCAATCCGCAACTTGCCGATCTCGGCCGGCTCCTTTGGTTCGACAAGTCGGGCGGCCTCCACGACGACAATACGTGCGGTGGGTGTCACTCGCCGAGCCGGGCATTCGGCGACACGCAATCGATCGCGATCGGCGTCCAGAACAACAATGTCGTCGGACCCAATCGCACGGGCCCGCGCAACCAGCGCCGCACCCCATTCGCGTCCAACACGCCGTTCTATCCCAACTTGATGTGGAACGGTCGCTTCGCCGTGATCTCCGGCAACCCGTTCGATAACTCACTCGGATTCCAGTTTCCGCTTCCCGAAGGAACAACGCGGTTCCCGCCAAATGATCCGATCGTGACGCATTTATCGATCGCGCAGGCGCACATGCCGCCGACCGAACTGACCGAGGTCGCGGGATTTACGTGTACGGCCGGGACGATCGGCCCCGCATTCGATCAGTTCGACGACGGCAAAGGGGCGTGCCTCCCTCCGGCCGACGCAACGGGAACGCGAAATGACCCGATCCGCGCGGTCGTGTTGCAACGGCTCAACGGAACTCCGGCATACCAGCAACTCTTCGGCGCGATCTTCCCGTCAGTTGCCACCGGCGGCCCAATCGACTTCTCCATGTTTGCCCGCGCCATCGCGGAGTTCGAGTTCACGCTCATCTTCGCCGACGCACCGGTCGATCGATTCGCACGCGGCGATCGGCATGCGATGAACGAACTGCAGAAGCGTGGTGCGCTCATCTTCTTCGGCAAGGGAAGATGCAGTCAGTGCCATTCGGTCGAAGGCGACTCGAATGAGATGTTCAGCGACTTCAAGATGCGCGTGATCGGCGTGCCGCAGATCGCGCCTGAATTCGGCGTCGGTAAGGGCAACGTGGTGTTCGATGGACCGGGTCAAGACGAGGACTTTGGCTTGGAGCAGGTCACGGGGAATGCGGCCGATCGCTACAAGTTCCGCAGCTCACCGCTGCGCAACGCTGCCCTGCAGCCGGCGTTCTTCCATAACGGGGCGATGACGCGCATCGAGGATGCGATCTACCATCATTTGGATGTGTTCGGTTCGGCGCGCAGCTACGATTCGAAAAAGGCGGGCGTCGACAAGGATCTTCGGTACCGACTGGGGCCGATCGAACCGGTGCTCGCCCGCCTCGACCCACTCCTGCAGACGCCGATCTCACTTACCGGAGGAGAATTCGAGGCGCTTGTCGCGTTTGTCCGCGATGCGCTCCTGGACGAGCGCGCAAAGAAGCAAAACCTCTGTCCGTTGATCCCCGCCAGCGTACCCAGCGGCTACTCGACCATGATCTTCGAGGAGTGCCATTAGCGACATGCGATCAGCGGTGCCCATCACCTCCGCGCACGTGTAGACGGACGATATTCGTGCTATCGATACCGGTCGGTGCCACGGGCTCGTTCAGTCTTGTCGTCATGCCCGAGCATCTCGCCAGCCGTTTCAAGGATGCGACATTGCCTCCGATTCTGGCAACGCCGGTCATGATCATGGTCATGGAGAATGCGGCGCTCAACGCGATCAAACCTTATCTCGACGCCGGCGAAAGCGCCCTCGGCACTCGCGTCGACGTGCGCCACCTGGCGGCGACGCCGGCTGGTCGACACGTCACCGGTGAAGCGAAGGTGACCAACATTGATGGGCGGCGCATCGAGTTTTCAGTGCGCGCGACCGACGGAAACGAGGAGATTGGAGTCGGCACACACGAACGCATGGTGATACAACTGGCGCGGCTATCCGAACGGCTGAAGACCAAATTCGGATAGCGATGCGCCAATATGCCGGCGGCTCTGCTTACGCAACCCGCCGCCGCTGGGTCGCGTCATCCTTGACGCTTCGTAGTCTGGGCCGAATTCGCTACAATAACGACTGGCGCCGCGGTGCGCGAGATGGTGCCGATAAAGAGCGGTAGTCCCCTGCCTCTCGATGACCGTTTCGCCGCCGCGGATGCCACCACCCCGGCTCCCCCCGGGGGGCGCAGCACCCCTGCCCGTTGTCACTTCTGAGCGGCAATTCATCGCCGGAGGAATTGCCGTGATGCGGCAACGCCGTGAACTGCGTTCCCCGCGCCTGGCTATCCCCTCGAATACTTGGCTGACCTGCGGTCGCGGCAGCGTTCGCCGACACCCAATTGTTGTGCGCCCAATGGCTTCAGGTAGAATCTGAGGCCGTTAGGGATTAATTCGCATCGACTTCCATCAGTTCGACGACATCCAAGCGCCACAATCGATCGCTAATATCTCGATCCAACACCGTGCCGTTCCAGGCCAATCAACCCATTGAAATAGGGAGCCATCTACAAACCGTATGACTCAATCGAATTCTGCTTCTCCACCATCACGACTCACCCTCAAGCTCAAGACAGGTCCGCGCAAACCCGCAGAGGCGAGCAGCAACCAACCCATCCCGCGCGCGCCGAGCAAAGCTAGCCAGAAGCCCGGCGCCGAGTGGTCCGACGAATACAAGCAACGCATGCAGGCGGACATGGATGCGTTGGCGTCGAGGCGCCCCGCGAAACGCATCTAGCGCCCGGCGACTGCACAAGTCACCGAAGCCTCGTGGCCACGCGCTACTTGGCGCGCGATTGGCCGCGCCCTGATTTGTCGCCGCGGCCGGCCCATCGACCGCCTTGGCGTCTCGGCTGCGCCATCGGCTGAGCCCCGTTCGCGTAGCTGCGAATCCGATAGCTTCGCGTGATTGTCTGAATCGTTTATTTCAGCTCTCCGCGGCCCGCGGCGCAGTACTCTAGACAGGCCGCCGGACGCCGAAGCGCGTAACGCCTAACATCGAGTTGCACGCAATGGCTCAAGCCGGCGGAGTCGTCCTCGTCCCTGGAGAACTTCGATGAGACTGCTGTTCAGAGTGTCTTTGGCCGTGCTCGCGATGCTGCTCATCGCCGTCTACGTTGCGCTGAATCCACCCCTGGACGTGCCTACGGGGGCGCTCAGTCAACAGATCTATCAGCGAGGTCCGCATCAAGTCTCCCATCAGTCCATCAGCTGGGTGGATAGCTCCAGGTCGACGATGCCCAACCGCGATTTCAAGGGTCGTGATTCGCGCGTACTCAAGGGCCGAATCTGGTTTCCGACCGACAAAGAGGGCGCCCCCTACCCCCTCGTGATCTATGGCCACGGCTATATGTCGCAATATAAAGAGGGGGAATACATTTTGGACTTCCTGGCCAGCCACGGGTTTGTGGCCGTAAGCGTTGACTTCCCCCTGTCCAATGGATCGTCTCCTGGCGGGGCCGTCATCTCCGATATCGTCAATCAACCCGGCGACATGTCCTTCCTCATTGATCAGATGCTTGCTCGCGGCAAGCAGGCCGACAACTTACTGTATGGCCGGGTGGATGGCGATCGAATCGCCGCTCTCGGACTATCGTTGGGGGGATTGACCACGGAACTGGCAGCGTTTGATCCTCAAAGGAGAGATCCCAGAATCCGGGCGGCGATATCGATGGCGGGTCCCAGTCAGTTTCTAACGCCCGAGTTCTTCGGCGGCAACGGCATCCCCTTCATGTATATCGGCGGCACCGCCGATGCCATCGTGCCTTACCGGGAGAACGCTCAACCAATCCTGAAAAAATACAAAAATAGCGTCTTGGTCACACTGGAGTCGGGCAGCCATGTTGGATTTATCGATATGGCGCCCATGGTATTTCGCTGGCTCCACAATCCGGATAAGTTGGGTTGCGTAGCCCTGATGCATGGACTCAAAGTCGCGCAACAGGCTTCAACGACCGGCAAGCCGCTGCCCAACCTCGGCGAGGTGATTGGGGGGCCCGGCATTGATGCGCAGGCTTCGAGCGCTCCTTGCCAGACCCGCGAGTTCGCGCAGGCGATGCGTCCTGCTCGGCAGCACACCCTCGTGACGCTCGCGATCTACAGCTTTCTGGAGAGCGAATTTTCGGCGTCCGGCACCACAAAGCAAGCGATGCGCGAATACCTGATCAATCAGCTGACGAAGGAAAACACGGATGTCACCGTCAGCGTAAGCGAAATGGCGCCGTGAGTCTGATCAAACGCACGCTGCAGTGGGCCTTGCCGGCAACGCCGGCAGAGCGCGCGGTCGCCCTGTGGGCGTTTGCGTATTTTTTCATGCTGCTGGCGGGGTACTACGTTCTGCGGCCACTTCGCGACCAGATGGGCATTGCCGGCGGCGTCAAGGCGCTGCCCTGGATGTTCACAGCAACCTTTGCGACCTTGCTCCTGATACAGCCGATTTATGGCGCGCTGGTGAAGAAACTGCCGCGCCGCTGGTTTATCCCGATCGTCTACCAGTTCTTCGTGGCGAACCTTGCGCTCTTCTGGCTGCTGCTGACGCTGAACGTTTCGACCGCCATTGTGGCACGCGTTTTTTTCGTCTGGGTCAGCGTCTTCAATTTCTTTGCCGTCGCGGTGTTTTGGTCATTGATGGCGGACCTTTTCACCAGTGAGCAAGGCAAGCGCTTGTTTGGCTTTATCGGCGCCGGCGGCACGGCGGGCGGCCTGTTGGGTCCCTTGATCACGATTGGCTTCTCGGTGCCGTTCGGCCCGACCAACTTGTTGTTGGTCGCGATTGTCTTTCTCGAGTTGGCGGTGATCTGCATATACAGCCTTGAGCGCTGCGTCGCACGCAGCGGGGGTCAGCACCGCGATCCGGGGCGCATCGGCGGCAGCATGTTTTCGGGGTTTGTCGCGCTGATCCGGTCCCGCTACCTTCTCGGTGTGGCTGTTTGGGTGAGCTTACTGTCCTTCGGTGGCACCATCCTGTATCTCGAGCAAGCCAATATCGTGGCAGCGTCGGTCCATGGCGCGGCGGCACAGACGCGCCTTTTCGCCAGTATCGATTTGGCGGTCGGACTGCTCACCCTCGCGACGCAGGTGTTGGCTACCGGGCAGTTACTCAAGCGATTCGGTACCGGCGCATCGGCCGGGGCGCTGCCCGCGGTGTACATCATTGGGTTCACCGTGCTGGCCTTGGCGCCGAGTCTGGCCGTCGTCTTTATCTTCCAAGTGGCGCAGCGCTGGATGAACTTCGCCATCGCCAATCCCGCGCGCCAAGTGTTCTTCACGGTAGTGGGACGGGATGAGAAATATAAGGCGAAGAACATGATCGACGTGGTGGTGTTGCGTGGTTCCGATGCCTTGTACGCCCCGGTATTCGACGCTTTGCAGGCGTTCGGCCTGAAGATTGGAGGGATCGCGTTGTGCGCCCTGCCGGTCGCGATCGGATGGCTTGCCCTTTCCATGCGCCTCGGTCGCAAGCAGGAACGCCTCGCCATCGAGGTGGGCGCAACGGCGGCGCAAGCAGAATGAGCATGGCGCAGTCGGCCTGGGTGCCACGAGTGTATTTGACCGCAAACGCGGGTCGACCCATGATTACGCCGATGCCGAATGGTGTTCGGCCAGGAGCCCTCGATGCACATGACTCGCCGACATCTTCTTGAACTTTCCGGTACCGCACTCCTGGGCCTAACCGTACACAAGCAACTGGCCTTGGCCGCCGGTACCAGCAAGCAACCTCGAAAGCCATTGCGCATTCTCATCCTGGGGGGCACCGGATTTACCGGACCGCATCAGGTTCGCTACGCCTTGAGTCGCGGACATCAGATCACGTTGTTCAACCGGGGCAAGCAGCCGCACGAGTGGCCCGGTGCCGTGGAAGAGCTGATCGGCGATAGAAACACCGGAGACCTAAGGGCGCTCGCAGGCCGGGAGTGGGACGTCTGCATCGACAACCCGACCACCCTGCCGTTCTGGGTGCGCGACGCCGGCCGCGTCTTGCACGGCAAGGTCAAGCACTACATCTTCGTCTCAACCATCTCGGTGTACGCCGACAACCTAAGACCGGCCGATGAGTCGGCGCCCGTTGCGAGCTACTCAGGCAAGGATGCGATGGCCGAGACGCTGGAGTCGCTTCGCGCCAACGGCGAGCTGTATGGGCCGCTCAAGGCCTTGAGCGAGAAAGAGGCTGAAAAGCAGTTTCCCGGGAAGGCAACGATCATTCGGCCCGGACTCATCGTCGGTCCCGGTGATGAGACCGATCGCTTTACGTACTGGCCGGTACGACTGGCGCGCGGCGGCGAGGTCCTCGCGCCGGGCGACGGCTCAGATCCGGCACAGATCATCGACGCCCGTGATCTCGCCGAGTGGACCATCCGCATGGCCGAAGCGGTTACCTTGGGCACCTTCAATGCGACGGGTCCCAAGCATCCGCTCCTGATGCGGGAAATGCTGACCGGCATTGCGGCCGCCATTCACGCCGACGCCAAGCCCATCTGGGTTCCCACGGACTTCCTGGAATCCGAGAAGGTCGAAGCCTGGAGCGACATGCCGGTGTGGGTGCCCGCCCGGGGCGACACCGCGGGCTTCGCGAAACGCAGCATCGCCAAGGCGCTCGCCGCTGGTCTCACGTTTCGTCCCCTGGACATGACCGCTGCCGATACCTTGGCGTGGTTCAAACAGCAACCCCCAGAGCGCCAGGCGAAACTCAAAGCCGGACTGACGCCGGCGCGTGAAGCGGAAGTTCTGGCGAAATGGAAATCAAAAATCAAGAACAGCGGAGCCTGACCATCACGCCGCCGGGCGCATCCGCGCAAGCCTTGTCGGCCATCAATCGCCGAGTGTGGCGCCACCGTCCGCAACGATGAGCTGTCCGGTGACGAAACTGGCGGCTTGTGAAGCGAGGAAGACCGCGACGCCCGCGATTTCCACGGGTTGACCGATTCGGCGCAACGGCGCGCGTTGTTCGACATTCTGCAGAATGGCCGGATTTGACCAAAGCGCCTTGGCGAAATCGGTTTTCACGAGCCCCGGCGCAATGGCATTGACTCGAATGCCTTTGGGACCCAGTTCCAGCGCGAAATTTCGCGCCAGTTGAGCGTCTGCTGCTTTGGAAATACCGTAAGCGCCGAGCACGGAAGTACTCCTGAACGCGCCAATGCTGGAGATGAGAATGATATTGCCGGAGCCGCGTTCGATCATGTGCGGCGCCACCATTTTGCAAAACCACCAGCTGCTCTTCACGTTGCAGTCCATGATCTTGTCCCAGGCATCATCGTCAAGTTTGGTCAGCGAGCCATAAAACGGATTCACGGCGGCATTGCAAACCAGGATGTCGATCCGGCCCATCTGGTCCAGCGTCGCCTTGACCAGTCCTTCGACTTCTTCTTTGCGGCCGATATTGCAGGCAAACGACATCGCCTCACCGCCCCGCGCTCGAATCTCATCGCGGACTTGATCGCAGGCTTCCTGCTTGCGCGATGAGATGACCACCTTGGCCCCGGCCACCGCCATCTCTTCGGCAATCGCTTTGCCGATGCCGCGTGAGGAGCCGGTGACGAGCGCGACCTGGCCGGAAAGATCAAAAAGCCGATGAGCCATCGAGATTCTCCATTTCTTGACTCGGCCGACGTCACGCCGCCTCGAGCACCTCATGCTGATACGCCGGCACGGCCCGATCCGACAGCAGGTCTTGAAGCTCCATTCGGCTCCGAGTCTCCGGCGTGAGCCACGCCTCAACGTGCTCGGGCTTCAAATTGATGATGCAGCGATCGTGACCCGCCGCCGCAACGTCCGCCGGCGGCTCATCGGTGATGGCGGCGAATCCCCGCTGCTCGGGCTCCTTGGAGTCGGTCCAGTGCGACCACAGACAGGCGATGTACATCGTCTGCGCCGGCTCGGGTTTGAACTGCAGCACCACGTTCTGTTCCCGTTCTGCGGCTTTGAGCTCTCGATGCTCCACCGTGTGCAGCTTCACATTCTCATAAAAACTCTCCACCACCATGATGGCGTGGTGGGATCCGAACTGCTCACCCCAGAATTTCTCCAAATTGTCACGCCGCGCGTTATACAGACCCGGGAATTGCCTGTCGTAGTACGCCGGCTTGCCCGCCGGCCGACAGAAGTAGCGCATCGGCGTCAACAGATTCTGTCCCCCCCGGCGGATAATGACGCCCGCATAAACAAACGGGAAAATGCGGTTGTCATCAGGATTCGGCTCCAGGCTTCGCAGGCCGGAGAGTTTGGTCGATAACGCCGCGATTTTACCGCCGGCAATCCGCACCTCCTCCCGCGCCTTCTTGGTTTCCTTCTCTTTGAGCGATCGCTCCGCGTTGACGAGGCGGGTCTTTTGCGAAAACAGATCCTTCTCGAGCTTGGCGGCCACCTTTACGCGATGCTCATCGATCGCGGCCTTGATCCGTCGCTCTTGATCATTCGAGGGCTCATCAAAATTCGCCTCGAATCCGCGGGAGATATTGACTCCCGCATCCTCGAGTCGGCGAAAGAACAGCCTTTCGACTTCCGCATAGTCCAGTCGAATTCCCAGCTGCCGGCTGAGTTTACGGGCCATTTGCACGACTTGGGCGGAATAACACATCCTTAAAATTCTACGCCCGCAAACCGATGAGCTCTAGCGGTCCTGCGCGGTCCAGCGGAATTTACGGGAAAGAATGCCTCATCATGCCGCAAGACCCTTAAGGCCCGGCACGTCTCGCAACAAGTCGCCGTGAGGTTAGGCGACCTGTTGCTGCTGGATTCGCGAGTTCACCGCGGCTTCGGCGGCGACCCAATCCTCGACTTCATTGCCTGCTGCAAATCCGCGCCGCTCAGCCAGGAAGTAGGCCTCTGCGGCCACCAGCCGGCGCCGAGCTTCCGGGTCAATCGCCGTGAGGCCGGACGTCCCAGATTCCGTCGACTCCAGGACCCTCATCACGGCAGTGCCCGTCAGCTCGGATGCCACCGCCTTTGCCCGTGTCTTCTTGACCGGGGATATGCGCTTCGTCACCATCAATGTCTCCTTGGGTGAGGTGCGTGGCGCACCCCACTTCAGGTCAACTATATAACGGCCTCGCGTGCGTTTCCGCAAGGGCGCACGCAACAGCCGCGCTTACGGCCGGCGATCCCATCAACAGACCTTGAAGTCACCGGTGAGCCCGTGACGGTGCTGCGGTCCTTTAGACCTCCCCGGCGAATCGATTCGATTGCGTCGGCTCCGCGCAAAAAATGATCAGAAGCACCCAGCCAATCACCGGAAAGAAGTACAAGAGTTGCCACCACCCGCTTCGGTCGGTGTCGTGCAAGCGGCGCGCAGCAACCGCAAGACTGGGCAGAAACGTCGCCAAGGAGAAGACCGCCGCCAGGTTATAACTGACCACTCGAAGCGCCGCCGTCGCGATCAGGGTAAATACAAACCACCACCAAAACTCCGGCCTGGATGCGCAACCGTTGAATTCCGCATACTTCACGAAACAGATTTTGACCGCGGCGATAAAGGGCATCACGTTAAGGCGGCTGACTCGAGGTGCACAATTCGGGCCGTTTGAGCCTCGATGAGTGCGCGGGCAAAGATCAACTCAGCGCAGGCCGAGCGCGCGTCGGCAAGACTTCCCGGCGCACCAAAGAATCCTTGTTCAGAGATGTTGCGAAGGACTCGATCACTCACCGACACGGGGGTTCGCGTGTTCGGGCTTCGGAATTCCATGGTTCTTTGGTCTCCGCTCTATTCCGACCATCAATGGCCAATTCTGCAGGTTATTGCAGGAGCTTGCGCCGCTGACCGGCGCGGTTATGTGGATTGCCCCACTGTTTGGGCGCCGGCCGCTGTGGAACAGTTCAAGGAATCCGTACAAGAGCCATTTCCCTGAGCGCCTGGCCCCCGCTCACCCTAAGTCGTTGAATTTCGCCCCCGCAGAATCGGGCCCCGTGGCCTTGACGCTCGGTCCGCCGAGGCGTATTTGCAGGGGAGTTGAAGTGGCTGGTTAGGCAAAAAGATCGAAATAAATCGTTCCAACGGGAGGCTTCAATGTACAAATCAATTCAATTCATCTCGGCCGCTGCGGCGCTGTTTGGTTTGAGCGGTTGGGCGTGGGCTGCCGACCCGCCTGCCTCAGGCGCGCCCGCGGTGCACCACGCCGCCGACGTCACCAAGCCGGCGCCCACGGATGAAGAGCTGGTCGCGAGCGCCATGAAGGCAGCACCCAAGAAAGTCGCCGCGAACGCCACCATCGTGGCCCCCGACGCGAAAGGCGGGATGCGCACACTGCGTAAGGGGACGAATGGCTTTACCTGCATGCCGGACAATCCAGAAACCCCGGGGCCGGATCCCATGTGCTGGGACAAGAACTCGGGCGAATGGATGGATGCGTATCTGAATCACAAGACGCCGCCGGCCGGTAAAGTCGGCTTGATGTACATGGTGGCCGGTGGCACCGATGCCAGTAATACGGATCCGTATGCGACGAAACCCACCGCCTCCAACCATTGGATCAAGACGGGACCGCACATCATGATCGTCGGCGCCGATGCCGGCTTCTATGACAGCTATCCGAAGAGCGCGGACCCGGATACGAAGAGTCCCTACGTGATGTGGGCCGGCACGCCCTATCAGCATCTGATGGCACCCATCAACTAGAGGCGCATCGAAAAGAGCGGAGGGTGGAACGAGTCTCCAAACGAGGCTTGCTCCACCCTATCTTCCGAAGCAAGCGGCGCCAACAAAGACGTGTCGCAAATCGCCGTTCTTGAGTGCGCCCGTGGTGGTTGTATTTGCTCCTGACACAAACTGTGCCTATTCTCAACAAGGTTCCAAGCGACCCCAATCCTAAAAAATATAGAGTCGGTCCGAAACCTTCAGATCGCGCAGACAAGGAGTCTCAATGCGAACACGTTACCTGCTTTGTTCCAGCTTGGATTTGATTTGTTTGCCGATGACGTGCTCCCAGACTTGCTGCCTGTTCCTGGTCGCGATGCTTCGACTATTGACTTTGCGGGCTCGGGAGTGGCTTGACGCGCATCGGTTTTCGCTTGAGAACGACCTTCACTACTCAAGAAAATGGCGTCTCGATCCACGCCAGTTGCACGCCTTCAATGGATGTTTGGGGAGCAGACGGTAAGCGTATACCAGGGCACGCTAAGGGCGCCGTGGTGAGAATTCACACATAGCTTATCTCCTATTTTAGCCGCACCGTAGAGCTCCTCTCGAACCACAATTTCGTCTACCTTCTGCATGGAACCCCATGGGCCCACGGTCAGGAAATATGCGGCCGCACCGATAGTACCATGACGTTTCGCGGTTACTTCGACTGGATAAGTCTTGGGCGACCTGGAATCCAGAAGCGCGTTGATCTCCATGCCAGCGCCATATCCGTAAGCGCCAAACACAATTGCGAATGTCGCGAGCTGGCGGCGGCCCGCAAATAAGGCAGGAGCCGAGTTGGCGGCACCAAGCACCAGAAAACCGGCGCCGAGAATTACCATGACAAGCGGCCCTAACCATGCGGCAGAAGAAAAATCAAAAATGGCCAACAGACAAAGCATTGGCCCATCTAAAAGTAGCGCTTGCTTCACATCGCTTTTGGAGGCCAAATCTATTGCACAATATTTTCTGAGCGAAATTACAAGCAGAAAGATCATCCACGGAAGCCCAATCAGTAGAATCACCAAAAGTCTTTGGGAACCGTATCCAAAAAAAACGTATACGACGCCCCCAAGAAAGATAGCTATGGTTGCGAGGCTAAATGCTTGTCCTATTCGCTTTTCCAGTCGCTTGGAATTCTTCAACTGATTTGTGTACTGACTGTTCATCGGGTTCCGGACCCCGTCTTTAGCGACCTATCAATCCAGTCTTTCATAATTCGACCAAGAGACGCGAAAAGGAACCCATTGACGATAGCGAATGCTTGAGGCTACGACTATCCCAAGTAGTCGAGACGATCGGACTGGCATAGCCCGAAGCAAGCGTCTCGATATCTTGCAGCACACCGTCCAAGCGAAATCGAACTTTGACCGCCGTTTCGGTGGGTTCGATATGAATATCGGACGCTTTCCGATCAACCGCCATGGTGATGAGACGCTGAACAAGTGGAATCGCCGGAGCATCGCTCGCAAGATCGCGCAGTGCTTCGATGGTATCGGCGGATACGTCTTGCGCTTGTCGCAACAGCGCTTCGGACACGAGGGAGCGGCCTAATAGATATTGGCCAAAGGCCTGTTCGCGGGCGAGTGAATCCATAGCATGAGTCCCTTTACGCTAGGAGTAACTGCGACCAACGCGAGTCTGCCTAGATCTTCACTAGAGTATGGCACAGTCGAAACTAGGCGCCAGTAGGACGATGAACAAGGCATGCCAATCCTGTGATCTAGCTTATTGTTCGGATTAGATTTTTGGCCGATTTGGCGGCATCCAAATCTTGGAATATGTTCGGTAGCGTGTGTGAGCCTCCCGAGACTCTCTCGAGCTTGGTCTCCATCGGACGGTTCGGCGGTTCGGTCGCGAATTTCTCGTGCCTCAGTGTGGAGGGCCAGCATGTCTGCGCGCTGAATGACGCGGGCCTTGCGTTTTGCTGGGGTGCCCCGCTTACAGCGAACTTGGCGACGGCGACGTGGGCGGATCTCACTCAACTCCGGTTGCGGTCGCGGCCGGCTGGATCATTCCGTAGATCCTCATTAGCGCAAAGCACAGGTCGTCAACGACCCTTTCGCTAATCGCTGTTTCAGTCCCAACAATTGGCGTTCTTCGGGAAACCGGGACGCTGTATTCGTACGACGCAGAAGCGTTGGCCGGTCGGCGCCTGCATCACCACCCACCGCTCCAAGCGCTCCACCACCGTCGTGCCGATCTTCTCCAGGCGCGCCACCTCAGCCGGGATGTCGTCGGTCTCGATATCGATGTGGACGCGACTTTCGTGCTGCACGCGCTGAATCTGCACGATGGGTTCGTCCGGCGGTGTCTCCAGCATGCGGTAGTTGCCGCGGCTGCCGGGGTGATTGGGGTCTTCTGCGCGGCCCAGTACCTGGCTCCAGTAGTGGGCAGCTTCATCCACGTCGGAGGTCTGGCAGTCGATCAGCAACGCGCAGAGGCGGGAATGGTGCATATCGGTGACTCTCAATAACCAAGACGAATGAGGCGGCCCGGAATCGACATCGGTTATGCGACAATCTGAACGGATCGCACCGACGATTCGAGTTTCAAAGGACGATTTTACGAATGCGCAGCAAGGTGGTCATTATCTCAGGGGCTGGGGGCGTTCTTGGCTCGGCGGCGGCGGCACACTTGAGCCGAGGCGGATGTAGCCTGGTCCTGGTTGACCGGGATGCAGCCAAGCTTGCGAATCTCTGTAGCAGCTTAAGCACGACGGCTGCGACGATGCCGGTGTGCGCGGATGTTTCAGACGAGGTCCAAGTAATCGGCTATGTGCGATCCACGTTGGAGCGATTTGGACACATCGACGGGTTCTTCAACAATGCGGGAATAGAGGGGCGAAGCGCGCTTCTCACCGAAATGCCGCTCACGGAATTCCAGCGAGTTATGGCGACCAATGTTGATGGAGTGTTTTTAGGCTTAAAGCATGTCATCGCGGCAATGGCGGCACTGGGAGAAGGCGGCGCCGTCGTGAACACGGCCAGCACTTCCGGTATGTTGGGAAATCCCCATTCGAGCGCCTATGTGGCTTCCAAGCATGCTGTGATCGGGCTTACGCGAGCTGCGGCTGCGGAGTGGGGCCACGCATCCATACGGGTCAATTGCGTCGCGCCTGGCCCAATCGAATCGCACATGATGACCGCCTTTGAAAGAGAGCAACCCCAGGGTGGGGCCATCCGCTCCTGGTATGAACAGAACACGCCGCTGGGCCGTTACGGACGTGCGCCGGAAGTCGCCGCATTGGTGGCGTTCTTGCTATCGGACGAGGCGAGCTTTCTTACCGGCGGCGTTTACATGGCCGATGGTGGCTTGACGGCCAGCGCAAGATCAAAGCAGCCCGATCACTAGATCTTTCGACGACAAGAAATGACTTTTGCCGGTTATATATAAACCGGGATCAGGTTGGTCGGCGACGGCTTAAATATCGGTGCAAAGCGGCAAATAACTTTGAACGCAAAGTACCGCGCGTATAGTCGATGATGATATTCGCCGAATGCCAATGCGGTTCCAAAATGGTGAACGCCTTTCCCCATCTGAACTGATAGGGAGGATTGCCTAACTGATCTCTGAGCCAATTCTCGTGAAAGCGCTTTATTTCGCCTTCAATCTCCCTCGACCACGCCGATCCTAATTCCGAGCTTCACGAATTGGGCACTGATGCGCTGCAAAGGGCCGTCCGGCGAGAATCCCAGCGGGTGCCCTCCTGTGACCGAGTCCATGGGAATCCCGCCACACTTGTAACTCCCGCTATATGACACCCAACGCCTAATCTAGCTCATCACGAATCAACAGAAAGAGGCGAGCGATGACCAAGCACAGGACTGGGACACGTAAAGAGTGGCTGGGCGAGCGGCTCGAGCTGCTCGAGTCGGAGAAGGAGCTCACCCGGCGCAGCGATGAACTGGCGCAGCGGCGGCTGGCGTTGCCGTGGGTCCGCGTTGACAAGGAGTATCGATTCGACACCGACGAAGGAAGCGCCTCGCTGGCAGAGCTCTTCCGCGGGCGTTCACAACTCCTCGTCTATCATTTCATGTTCGGGCCCGACTACACCGCCGGTTGCCCGTCCTGCTCAATGATTGCTGACGGCTTTGACGGCTTCGCCGTGCACCTGGCCAACCATGACGTCATGCTGTGGTCAGTTTCGCGGGCGCCGCTCGCGAAACTGCAGCCCTACAAGCAGCGTATGGGATGGACATTTCCATGGGCATCCTCGTTCAGGAACGAGTTCAACTCCGACTTCAGTGTCTCATTCACCGAGGAAGAGCAGCGGGCGGGTGGCATCGAGTACAACTACCGCCGTGGCGGCCAGGCGATGGACGCGAAGAGTGCGCCGGAGCCCGTTCGCCAATTCGCTGCCATGTGCGGAACCGATGCGCCCACCTACGTGCGCGATCGGCCCGGTATGAGCGCTTTCGTGCTGGAGGACGGAGCGGTCTATCACACTTACTCTACCTATGCGCGCGGCCTCGATGCCCTCTGGGGCGCGTACCAGTGGCTCGACCGCGGCCCCATGGGCCGCAACGAGGCGGGCATCTGGTGGCGGCGCCACGACGAGTACGACAGGCGCTGAGCTGCGTGCTCACTAACGCTGAAGCGGGCGCGCCGAAGTCCTTATGACTGCGGCGCGCCCTCGTTTCCTCAATGATTCAGCTTCACCAGATTCGCCTGATCTTCGCCCGAGTGATTGTCCTCGGTCACGATCATAAAGCCCAAGGCCGGCGTCTTTAAGAATTCCACCGGGTCGATGGCGACGGGTACGTCCACGGTGAGGTTGGGCCCCACCGGCACGAACAGGGCATTCGTGATGGACGGTGTGAAGGCGTTGAAGGACGCCGTTCCCGTCAAGGACTCCTTGGCACCCGTGTCGTCGAACGCGGTCATGGTGTAAGTGAATCGCGGGTTGGTCGGTGAAATGCCCATATGCGATGCGAACACCGGCATGAGCACCGTGGAACCATCGGTCGGTGCATCCGCGGTGAACTCGGCGAATTCCGCGCCGGTTTTAAGATTGACCAGGAAGGTTCCCATTTGGCCATTCGCGGAGCCGGTCTCAATGGCACCGATGTCGGCGGCGAACAACACAAAGTCATAGACGCCATCGCCGTTGACATCGATATAGATGTCGTACTCGCCCGATGCCGGATTCGAGAAACGCCCATATGTGTTGACGGCAAACACCAGGACGCTGTTCGTCGGTGAGATCGGGTTGGTTTGGACCCCGACAGCGCGCGGTTCAAAGGCCTCCGCGATCGTCCCGGTCTTCGGATTTTTCAAGCCCCAGGCGTAGAAGTCGCCGTTACCGGTGATCACACCATTGCGATTCGTGAGGCGAATGCTGGGGTTCTTGCCATCGCGCAAATCGGCATCCACGGTCGATCGTGCGCGTGTCACGAGATAGTACGGCAGGTTCAGGCTCACCCCATTGTTCGACGAGGACTGCGGTGTGAGGGTGATGGCGCCGGAGGCATCCTCGAAGGCCACATTACCCGAGGCATCATGAGTGGCACCCGCGGTCCCCGCAGGAACGTCGAGCGTCATGTGCAATACGTTCTCATCATGTCCGCTCACCGACACGGTCGAACTCGACAAATGCACCGTATGCGGAACGCCGCCCGCCGCATTGGCCGCTGCCAAGAAGGTGGCGGGCGCGCGCTCGTGATTGCGCACGATGAGGTCCCGCTCCTCGTGAAAGTTGCGGGTCAATTCGGCGACGCCAAAGGACATCAGCCCCATGTTCCCACCTTCATCGCCGTGCACGGTGACATTGGTGGCGGTGGCACCGATGGGTTGCACCAGGCCCGCGCCCTCGATTCGCGGCGCATAGCCAGGAAGCGCGGTCGGTGATGCGGTCTGAACGACGGCGGCGCGCAGACCGGGTTCTTTCCAGTCCTTGTGCGCCTGCACCGCGAGAGCCGCGACGCCGGCGACATGCGGTGTCGCCATGGAAGTGCCCGATTCATAAATGCCGCCGGTCCCGGTGCCCATGCCGGTCGAAAACACATTCACGCCCGGTCCGGCCACGTTGGGTTTCAAATCGCCGTCGTGGCTGCGCGGTCCGCCGGAGCTGAACGAGGCGGCCAATTTGAACGTGACGTCCGGAATATTCGCCGGTGCCACCGAGGCGCTCACCGGCGATGGCGCGGCCACGAAGGTGGGGGTATCGCTCTTCAGCAGTTCGATGAACGGAATCTTCGCTGCGTCGATCAACGGATTGAAGAATCCTGCAGCGTTATTGACAACACCCAAGGCGACTGCGCCGGCGTTCTGCGCATTCGTGACTTTTTGATTGAACGAGCAGGTACCGCGCGAGACGATGACTACTGCGCCCGGGACGCCGCCCGCCGGGTAATCGGTAGCGTTGCAACCCAAGCCCAAAGCGGTACCGGCAGCGTTCTTGAGAATCACGGCTGGTTCACTCCCAGTCGGCAGCTTCAGGCTGTTGGCTTCGACGCCATCGGCGCCGCCGCCCGAGGACAGCGTGATATGCACGCCGTTGACGAGGAATGCCCGCGCATTCATTGCCGCAACACTGATGGCATGGCTGGCCGTTCCCGGATCGCCGGTAATATAAGGCGCCGGTCCATTGTTGCCGGCGGCAGCGACCACGATGATGCCGGCTTTCGCGGCATTGTCGGAGGCGATCGCGTCCGCGGTGCCGGTCACGCCGTAAGGCGAGCCCAGCGACATGCTGATCACGTCCATATCGTTATGCACGGCCCAATCGATCGCTTCGGCGACGACATTGGTGGATCCTTTGCAACCGAACACACGCACCATGTAGAGATCTGCGAGCGGCGCGACGCCGGGGCCGATCCCGAAACCGGCCGCATAGGCGGCCTCGTTATAGGGGCCGTGATAAGTCGCGCCGTCGTTGGTGACGCCGAACCCCGCCGCAGTGCCGGATACATGGCTGCCGTGACCATTGCAGTCGAGAGGATTCGGATCCGGCACCGGGACGCTGCCGGGCACGTCCGCGTTGTAGGCATCGCCGACCAAATCAGTGCCGCCTTTCACCTTGGGAGCGTTGGGGCCAAACAGTGTTGGATCCGCGGGGGCGACGCTGGTCGCCGCGGCGGCGGCAAACGCCGCAACCGTTCCGGGACCACCAAAGTTTGCGTGCGTGTAGTCGACGCCGGTATCGATGATGGCGATCTTCACATGCTCACCGCGAAATCCGGGGATTCCCTGCCACACCGCGGGCGCGCCGATGAACGGCACGCTCACGACATTGTTGATGTTGTACTTCGGTACGGCGACGACTTGCACGACGCCCGGTAAGTTCGAGAGGCCCGCCACCTCGCTGCGCGCGATCTCCACTTTCATGCCGTTCAAGGCGTCGTGATAGTGCGCGAGGATTTTGCCGCCGCGCGCGACGATGCTCGGTTCGAGAGCGGCGTGCTGCCGCGCGACTTGCGTGTGAATCGCCTCATGATCCTGCTGACTGATCACGTGCCCGGGAACTCGCGCGCGAACTTCCGCAGTCGATTCGGCGCTCATGGTGACAACCACTTTGACTTGCTCTTTGTCGAGCAGCGACAGCGGCTGTCGAGCCGTCGTCAGTGGTCCGGTTTGAGTCGCCGCTTTAAAGCGGCTCGCGCCGGCTTGTTGCGCAATGGCAGCCGGCGGTATCGCTACAATGAAAGTAATCAGCGCCGAGAGCGCCAGCGTTTGCCAGTATCGCGCCCTACGTGCTGTCGTCGCCGCGACGACCAGTCCCTTGGATCTCTGCATGATGGTCCCCTTAAGAAGTTTTTTTATTGAGAGCAGTGCTCGTGATTCACCAGCGAAATGTGAGCACCTCACTGGCTTAGGGCCGTAGAGTACTGCTGCATCAGGCGCAGGACCAACAGATTTTATGATGGACTTTTGCACTCAATTGGACATAACCGCACAGTGGAGAACCCCGTCCTATGAGAGCGAGTGCTCTTCTTTGTCACGACACCCACGTCAGTCCGACGATAATTCCGTCTCCCCCCATCCTGCCGGCATCGGCGCATCGGAAATCCTGTCCATCTCCTCAGGCGGCCCGATCACGGCCTTGCGGTAGCGTGTACATCGCCGATGACGTCAAGATTCATTCATAATTATCCATCGTGCGGTCGTTCGCGATGTGACAACATCAAAACAGCGCCGCCCGGACTCGAGTTGGACGTGTTACTCCAGGCCAGCGTCAATCTTATCCCCACCCCCGGATACCGTTTCTCGGTTCAGAATCTGTCAAATCGCAGGAATTCTAAAGCTTCAGGCGGGCTGTGCCGATAACCTTCAGATGAGCTCCATCAGCAACGCCTTGAATTTGGTCAATGTCTCGAGCGCGCAGGGCAGCGGCCTGGCCGCGACCGCTACAGGCAGCCGGCGGTCGACTCAGGACGCGCAGCAGATCGCAAATCCTGACAACCCCAACGTCACCAATTCCCCAATGGATTTGAATCAATCGCTCTTGTTGGCTGAAGCGGGCGCTAATGTCACCAGCACATCAAACAAAGTGCTGGGCACATTGCTTGACGTTTTAGCCTGATTGATTGTCTCGCATCGCTCGCGCCGCGCGCAGCGCTTGATGCTCAATCGGCACTTCAGTTCGACTGGCCGGCTCCGCGACCACCTGGACGAGGTAGTGGGGCACGGTCTTGTGCGGAATCGAGCAGCTGGAACTGGCTCGCCACACCGTAATGGCAGCCACCAGGGCCGTTATGCCCAGGACCAGCGAAGACACCATCATGGCTGTCAGCACTGGTTTTCGGCGCAACATATATAAGGTTGCACGAAAGTAGTTATCGGTGCCGATCATCATAGCGAGAATCCCCTACGCTAATGAATACAACACCGCCGGAGTCGAAAAGTTCACTCCTTGGTCGAGCCGTTCAACCGTCCTGGCACTCGGCTGTCACATTCTTGTAGCAATCGTGGGGCGCGAACGTGTGGGTGCGCCTACGCCATGGGATTCGGCGCCGCCTCGGGAGAGGACAGCGATCATGGTATTGGGCCATCGACCGCCGGCCGCATCGGCTTGTTAACTCGGGGGGGGTTACCCCCCCGAGTTGATCCCCTCGACTCGCCGCTCAGTCGTGGTGTTTCTCCACGGCGGGGATACCCGCCGCGAACCAGGCACCGCCGAGGTTGCGGATCAGCAGCACTGGGCTCGCACAGTCTCCCGGCGCGGGCGTCAGCACGTCATCGATCTCGAAATCACCGTCCTGTTCGAGCGGAACGCCGGTCAAGGTGGTGTTGTGCAAGGTGAAGGGTGCTGCAGCTTCGCAAATCAAGGTTGCAAACACACTCTGTCCCCCGTTGAAGCCGATGGCGTTACCGCCGCCGAGCAGCAAACCCTTGCCATTGACCCTGATGTGCCCGTCGACCGAGACTTCGGCTTGCAGATCGGCGATGACCCAAATCTGACCGGGGGGGTTCACGCCGCGCACGACATTTCGGCTCACATTGGGCGAAGTACCATCGGCATTCGCCGCACCAGCGGCGGCCGACACCGGGAGCACGCCGATGCCACCTTTGAATCTCACCAAGGAATCGCCGCTCGCCGCCGCGAATGAACAGCTGACCCCGAGAATCACCGCGACAATTGATATTTTTTGAATCAAGACACGTTCTCCTTCCGTCAATGGGTACGATCTCTAGCTCTTGCCGACGTATGGTCCTCTGCCCGCCGGCACGCGCCAAGCACGATTGATTCTGGCGTCCGCGCCGTGGCAATTGGATCAAGATTCGGTGCCGACATCCAACCCGCCGCACGTTGCGGGGAACGCACCGCCGCATTGGAACCGCGAGATTGCGCAGCGCCGCAACAGCAGCCGCCGTCCGTGCGCGAAGTTTGCGCGGCGAACGATCGTTCGATCAAAACCGGATCGAGAGGCCTGCGAGCGCTTCGCCGTAAAACAAGCCATTGCCCTTGATCGCGACCCGACAACCGGTAGCGCCACCGCAGAACAGCGCGCTGTTGTTGTTCAGCAGCACGCCGTAGCCGCGGGCTTCGAATCGGAGTCCGACATGCGCGCCAATGGGCACCATCCAGCCGAGGCCAAGATTGCCCGAGAAGAAAGTCGCCGAATTGAGGCCGCTGCCCTTGGGCGTCGCCGTCGTTGCGCCGATGCCTCCCATGACATAGGGGCCGCGGCCCACTTCGTCGATGAATGCGGTGCCGCCGATGTGGTAGTTGTGGAGAGTGAGCCCCTCGTTGTTCGCCGGTAAAGAGAACGCGCCGGACGTGAGCGCCGTGTCTTGCTGGCTGTAGAAAAGCTCGAGCTGCCTGTTGCGATCCAACCCAATGTCGACTGCCACGCCAAAGCTCGAACCGTTCTTGAGATCAATTGTCGAGTTGGTCGTGGAATCCGTCACGCTGCCGCCGAACCGGCCTCCACCATAGAGCGTGACGCTGCTCTCGTTCTTCGCCGTAGAAGGCGATTGAGCGCGCGCGAATTGCGCCGGCGCACCGACCGACACAAGGAGCAATGCCATCGGCCAGACCATCCGCATCAGATTAATGTCTATTCCTGACCCTGTGCCCATGATCTGTCCCTCGCCTCCATCAGCGATGAGTCTACCGCATACAACATAATCATTGCTTCGTGCTGCGAGTCCGATTTACAGCGGTTGATCGACGCAACGGCATCGAGATTGGTCTACTATTTGCTCTACTAATTCGCTACGCCAGGAAGTGTTTGGAGATGGAACTGATGTCCAAAAGAACTCGTGAGGGCAGACCCGAGCAGTCTGACTCAAATCTCGGCGAGCCCACCCCGCCGCTTCTGAGCGAGAAACTCATCGCCGAACTCCACGGGGCCGTCAATGCCGCGCAGCGCAAACGAATGTCACATCCTGTGGACAAACGCGAGAACAGATCGGCCGCAAGGATTTCTGAAGTTGGAGAAGATCGGGCTCGTTAAAATCGGCATGAGCGCGCGGCAATTGTCAGAAGTGCATTCCCGGATAGCGATGGAAAAAAATCAGCAAGAAATCCAGCGTATCGGTTATTCCATGCGCCACAATCGGCACGGCTAGCTTCCGTCCACAAGCTAAATACAGCGCGCCGAGAATCAGACCGTCGAGAAAGTTTTCGCAGATTCCCGTCCGGCCTTGATTGAAATGTGAGAGGCCGAATACGAGATTGGCCGCCACCAGCGCGACAACCCAACCGGTGCGCGGGCTCGCGAACAGACCCGCGACCCGGTTCATCAGATAGCCGCGAAAGACGATCTCCTCGCCGAACGCGAACAACGTCCACGTCAGCGCGAGGGAGACTGAGAGCCACTTGACATTCCCCTGCACGCGATCGAACACGGACAGATCGGGCATTTCATGAAAAACAATTGCAAGCAGGGGTTGGGTACAGAAGAGTTCCATCGCTTCCATGCTGACGCCGGCCAAGACGCCAAGTGCTAACGTCGTCGGCCAACTCCGAAACAAGGCAAAGCCGACATCGCGCCAGGTCAATCCTCTGAAACGCAACGACAGCCACGCCAGCACGAGGAGATAAGGAATCTTGCTCAAGTAAACGTGGTGAGTCCAATCCGCAAGATACACGCCCGCAAAGGCCGCGAATTCCAGACCCACAAGAAGCATGCTTTGCCGCCGCCGCTCCGCGCGGCGCGATTCGCCCATGCCTATCCCGCTCCCGCTCATGATCCTCACCGCGCTCTCGGATGCGTACTGACTTAAATACAACACGGTTGAGCGATAGCGATAGAAGTTGCAGCCCGACCGCCCTACCGGGGGTTCCTTCTCCCGCTACGTATATCGCTGATTTCAAAGTTTCCCGCGCGTAGCGAAAATTCGGCGCACTCGATATCATCAGGCCAGCCTTGCCGGCGTCGCTATTGCGCTGACAGCTTGGGAGCTGAGATCTTCGCATTGATATGGAATCAAGACCCGCATTCATTTTTGACCTTGACGGCACGCTGGTCGACAGCGTCTACCAGCATGTGCTGGCGTGGCAGGAGGCACTCGACTCGGAGGGGATCGCCCTCTCTGTTTGGCGGATCCACCGCAAAATAGGCATGAGCGGCGGTTTGTTCACGAATCAGCTGCTGCGTGAGACGAAGATCGAGATCAGCGAACAGAGCAAGATTCGATTGCGGCATGCGCACGCCGCCGCCTATCGACGCCTGACATCGAAGGTGCGCCCGCTTCCGGGTGCACGAGAACTGTTGGCGACGCTCAGTCTCGCCGGCATTCCATGGGCGATCGCCACCAGCGGCCGCATGGAAACCGCGGCGCCGAACTTGGATCTGCTGGGTGTGGACACGGCCGTCGCGGTGGTCGTCACCCGCGACGACGTCAAATATGCCAAACCGGATCCTGACCTATTCGTCGCCGCCGCCAATAGGCTCGGCAGCCCAATCACGAGCGCCGTCGTTGTCGGCGACAGCATCTGGGATGTGCTCGCAGCCCGACGCTGCCAAGCACTGGGCGTAGGGCTTTTATCGGGAGGCTATGGAGCCGATGAACTGGAGCGCGCCGGCGCCTATCGCGTCTACGACGACCCGGCCGATTTGCTCAGTCATCTCGACGAAGTCGGCGGCCGGCGCTAGCGCTTGGCCAGCACGCGCGAGCGCGCCGTCTTCAAAGCCGCGGTCCACCACCGCAGATCGTGGATCTTCGCGCCGGCGGGCGCCTCGAGGTCCGACAGCCCCGCATCGACATCGCCGTCCACGTAGTGAGCCCATTGGGTCGTCCCCGCGATCCGACGGGCTCCACGAGGAATAAACAGGCCGCTTCGCAAGTCCTCTAGAGCGCAAGCCCTCTTGGGGCGTCAAAGCCGATCACGATGCGAACCGACAGCCATTCCGAACTACGAATCTTTGATCGGACCACGCGGCTGATGCATTGGCTGACCGCCGGCTTCATGTTGCTGGTCTTCGTGCTCGCCTTTTCCATCGATCTCGCCACGTCCCGATCCGCCCACATAGCCTTTCTGCAACTTCATCGATCCATGGGTCTGAGTGTCTGGGTCCTGACCCTGGCCCGATTCATCTGGCGTCACTTCGCCACGTATCCGAATTGGCCGAGCGATATGTCGCAGGCCATGCGAGTCGCGGCAATGGCAAGCGAGTACGCTCTCTACGCGCTGCTCCTGGCGCAGCCGATTCTGGGGCTTCTGCAGACCAACGCACATGGTGATCGCGTGGACCTGTTCTTCATCGGTCAATTGCCCGCACTGATCGACAAGAATCGCTCGCTGGCGCAGCAGCTGTTGACGGCTCATAAGGCCGTTGGCTTCTCGTTGCTTGGCCTCATTGCCGTGCATGTGTCGGCCGCGCTCTTCCATCATTTCTGGCGGCGCGACGATACACTCACCGCGATGCTGCCGGCAGCCGCCGCATGGCGCCCACTCAGCTCTGGTGCCGATCGAACTCGCGCAATCGACGCAACTCAGGAGTCTTGCTGAATGTTCATTTTCCGCTTCGGCTGCATGCGTCTCGGCATCATCACAGTCCTCGCAAGTTGCCTCGCGTTGCAGGCCGGTGCGCAAAGCACGATGCCCTCGAGCGAGCGCCCGGCTCGCGGTGCCGACTCGTCGGCATCGGCGGCCGCCGAGTCAGCGGATGAGGCGCGTAGACTGCGCGTCGAGACCGCGCTGCGGCTCGATCCCTATTTCTATGACGCGCATGTCAACGTGTTGCTGAAAAAAGGCGTGGTCGTTTTGCAGGGATTTGTGTTCAGCGATTGGGATCTGATACGGGCCATCCGCATCGCGAATAAGGCGGCCGGTGGCGCACGCGTCGTCAATGCTCTGTCGATCGAGGTGGGAGGTCGCCGATGAGCCTGGGTTGCCGCTTCGGCTAAGGGCCGCTGTTCGGTAGGCACGAGCGCTCACTCCGCTGAGAGATTTTGCAGGTCTTCCACGGCATCGGCGAAATCCAGCTTGAATTCCTCGACGACCTGTCGCGCCGATTTGACGCTGTCGATGAGGCCCACGCCTTGTCCCACAAAGTAAGTCACCAGAGTCCGCGCGGCGGGATTGCCGGCGGCGGCAGAGCGCTCAATCGCACGCAGCGCGCCCTCACTGATCAGTGACTGCAATGGCATCGGCAAGGGGCTGGGACTGCCGGGCAGATCCCACGCATCGGTCCAGCTCGAACGTAGCTGCCGGGACGGCTTGCCGGTTCGTCCGCGCGAGCGCACGGTGTCGCGCGAGGTCGCGGCGATCATCTTTTCCCGAAAGATCTCTGAAGTCTCTGACTCCGTCGTGGCCAGCCAGACCGAACCGGTCCAAACCCCGGCGGCGCCCAGCGCCATGCAGCCGGCCATTTGACGCCCCGTCATGATGCCGCCGGCGGCGAGCACCGGAATATTTCGCAACGGCTTGATCGCCTTCAGCACTTCGGGGACCAGCACCAGCGTGGAAACCTCGCCGCAGTGACCGCCCGCTTCGCCACCCTGGACGACCAGAATGTCGACGCCGGCCTTCACCTGGCGGATCGCGTGCTCTTTCGCGCCCACCAATGCCGCGACGGGCACGCCGTGCCGCTTGCCCAGCTCGAGCATCGATGGCGGCGGCACACCCAGGGCATTGGCAATGAGTTTGATCGGATGACGAAAGGCGGCTTCGAGCGTCTCGAGCGCCTGACCAGGATCGTAGGGCGGTGCGCCGTCGCGAACCTGTTCCACAGGCGCCGGCACGTGGTTGCGCTTCAAGAGGTCGGCCACGAAATCGCGATGCGCCTGCGGTATCCGCGCCGCCAGCGCGCTCGCGGTAAGCCCCGCCTCACCGCGCGTCGCAAGATTCTCCGGGATCAGCACGTCAAGCCCATAGGGCTTGCCGTTGACGTGATCGTCGATCCATTTCAGTTCGATCTGAATGCTCTCGGGGGTGTGGCGGGTGGCGCCCAGCACACCGAATCCGCCGGCGCGGCTCACGGCAGCGACCACGTCGCGGCAATGGCTGAATGCGAACAGCGGAAATTCGATGCCGAGTGTCTCGCAGAGGGGCGATTTC
>Ga0179592_10000135_pt1 | contig 30494 bp, 29 predicted proteins | sample CZODoug2_1_08_16_FD_148623 | JGI IMG/M metagenome (GOLD analysis project Ga0179592, IMG submission 148623) | Vadose zone soil fungal communities from Angelo Coast Range Reserve, California, USA - CZODoug2_1_08_16fungal (Illumina Assembly) | ecosystem: Environmental > Terrestrial > Soil > Vadose...
CGCCCTACATCGTTCTCTTGGTGGTGTTGCTGCTCAAGCCGGAAGGCCTGTTCGGCCTTCACATGCGCAAGAAGGTCTAGAGCATGATCCGGAAAAGTGGGAACCGGTTTTCCGAGAAGATCATGCTCAAACAAAGAAATGAGATGATGATCCGATTCAATCGGATCATCATCTAGGGAACAGCCATGCGGTTCATGTTCAAGACCGATTATGAGGACGACATCAGGCTGTTTCCGCACTCCGGCTATGTCGTCTCCTACGGCGTTCTGCTGGCGCTGCTCCTGATCGCGCCGTTTGTTCTCTCCAGCTATCTCGTCAGCCAGCTGGTCTTCGTCTGCATCTACGCCACCGTCGGCGTCGGACTGATGATCCTCACCGGCTTCACCGGGCAGGCGTCATTGGGCCACGCCGCCTTTCTCGCCATTGGCGCCTATACCGCCGCCTATCTGCAGCAATTCAACGTCCCCTTCCCGGTCTATTTTCTCGCAGCCGGCCTTTTGACCGGCATTATCGGCGCGCTGGTCGGATTTCCGGCGCTGCGGCTGCAGGGCATCTATCTTGTGATCGCGACGATTTCCTTTGCCTTCATTGTCGAGGAAATCCTGGCGCGCTGGGAAAGCGTGACCCACGGCAACGAGGGCATGCGCGTCAAGACCATTCAGTTGCTCGGCACCCCCGTGTCGCGCGACAGCCCGGCTTTCTATTTCCTTTGTCTTGGCGTGCTGATCCTCACCATCGTGGGCACGCTCAACCTGCTGCGTTCGCCGACCGGCCGCGCTTTTGTCGCGATCCGTGACAGCGAGACGGCGGCGCGAAGCATGGGCGTCAACGTATCGCTCTACAAGGTCAAGTCGTTTGCGATCAGCGCGGCGATCACCGGGTTCGCCGGCTGCCTGTTCGCGCACAAGCTGTCCTTCATCAGTCCGGAAATGTTCACGCTGCAGCTTTCGATCGAGTTCATCATTGTGATCCTGATCGGCGGCGCATTCAGCCTGCACGGCGCCGTGCTGGGCGCGATCTTCATCGTCATGATCGATCCGTTTCTGACCTACCTCAAGGACGACATTCCGGGCGTCGTTGCCGGCGTCGCGGCGACGCTTGGCGCGGGCGCCGAGCGCGCCGCCCATATTCAAAGCAACGTCGCCGCGTTCGCTTCGGCGAACGGCCTGAAAGGCGCGATCTATGGCGTGATCATCGTCGTCTTTGTGCTGTTCGAGCCGCTCGGCCTTTACGGGCGCTGGCTGAAGATAAAGCTCTTCTTCCAGCTGTTTCCGCTCTACAAGCGCGCCACCTTCAAACGGCAGAAGATCTATGTGAAATCGGAGCGCAACCGGTGAGCTATTTCCGCGCCGAGAATCTGTCCCTGCATTTCGGCGGCCTGAAAGCGGTCGACGCCGTCAGCTTCGCGGTCGAGAAGGGCGAGATATTGTCGATTATCGGTCCCAACGGGGCCGGCAAGAGCTCGATCTTCAACCTGATTTCGCGGATCTACAATCCGACCTCGGGCCGCATTTATTTCGAGGATGAAGACATCACGCAGGAGCCGGCATTCGGCATCGCCAAACTCGGCATCGCCCGCACGTTCCAGAACATCGAACTGTTCGAGAATGCCACCGTGCTCTCCAACCTCTTGGTCGGCCGGCACCGGCATTCCACCACCCGGCTTTGGCAGGAACTGTTGTTTCTGCCGAGCGTGCGCGCCACCGAAAAAGCCCATCGCCGCCGGGTCGAGCAGGTGATTGAATTTCTCGATCTGGCCGCCTACCGCGACAAGCTGATCTCGGGCCTGCCCTATGGCGTGCGCAAGGTGATCGAGCTGGCGCGCGCGCTGTGCTCCGAACCGAAGCTGATCCTGCTCGACGAGCCCTCGTCCGGACTGAATGTCGAGGAGACCGACGACATGTCGTTCTGGATCCGCGACATGAAGACCGAGCTTGGCGTCACCGTGCTGATGGTCGAGCACGACATGACGCTGGTCAACCGCGTATCCGACCGCGTGATCGCGCTGAACTACGGCCGTGTGCTGGCGATGGGATCGCCGGCCGAGGTTCAGGTCCATCCCGACGTCGTTGCCGCCTATCTCGGCGCCTGAAGGATGATGGCATGAGCGCTCCCGACATCATCCTCAAGCTCAGCAATATCGAGAGTTACTACGGCCCGATCATGGCGATCAGGGGCATCAGTATCGAGGTCCCGCGCGGAAAAATCGTAACGTTGCTGGGCGCCAATGGCGCCGGCAAGACCACGGTGCTGAAGACCATTTCCGGCATTCTCGATCCGCAGAAGGGCTCCATCGAATTTCTCGGCAAGCCGATCCAGCGCATGGAAGCCGACAAGATCGTGCGGCTCGGTCTTAGCCACGTGCCCGAGGGGCGCGAGGTGTTTCCGTTCCTGAGCGTGCGCGAGAACCTGATGATGGGCGCCTATCCGCGCAAGGACCGCGACGCCGTCGCTGACGATCTGGAACTCGTCTACGGATATTTTCCGCGGCTTAGGGAACGGCTGAACCAGCCGGCCGGACAGCTCTCCGGCGGCGAGCAGCAGATGCTCGCGATCGGGCGTGCGTTGATGAACCGCCCGACGCTGCTTCTGCTCGACGAGCCGTCGCTTGGCCTGTCGCCGATCCTGGTGAAGGAGATCTTCACCATCATCCGGCGCGTCAACGAGGAACAGGGCATGTCGATCCTGCTGGTCGAGCAAAACGCCAAGGTGGCGCTGGAAACAGCGCATTATGGTTACGTTCTGGAAATCGGCCGCGTCGTCATGAACGACAGTTGCGAGCGGCTGATGCACTCCAAGGACATTCAGGAATTTTATCTCGGCGCCAAGGAAGCCGGCGCGCGCGGCGAGCGGCGCTGGAAGAAGAAGAAAACGTGGCGTTAAGAACGACTTGGCGCTAAACACGGGTTCTGTTCCGAAAAAAGACTGGCTGTCAAAGCCGGCAGCCGAAGCGGGATGGAGAGGACGGAGGGAGCAAGCATGGCGAGAGCTGCGGTGCTGACGGTGGCCGACACGATCGCGAACAGTTTCATGCTCGCCGTGGAAACGCGCGGCGACCGGCCGGCGATCCGCGAGAAGAAGTTCGGTATCTGGCATCCCACCAGCTGGCGGCAGTGGCAGCAGATATCCAAGGAAATTGCCTACGGACTGCACGCCATCGGCTTCCGTCCGGGGGATGTCGCCTCGATCATTGCCAACGCGGTGCCGGAATGGGTGTTTGCCGACATGGGCATCCTGTGCGCCGGCGGCGTTTCTTCCGGAATCTATCCGACCGATCCCGCGTCTCAGCTGGAATATCTCGTTAACGACTCCACCACCCGGGTGATCTTCGCCGAGGACGAGGAGCAGCTCGACAAGATCCTGTCGTGCCGGGCGCGCTGTCCCAGTCTGCAGAAGATCGTCATCTTCGACATGGAGGGGCTGAACGGGTTCAGCGATCCGATGGTGATGTCGCTTGCCGAGTTCACCGCGCTGGGGCGCAATCACATCCAGGGCCGCGAAGCGCTGTGGGCTGAAATGGTTGCGAGCCGCGGCGCCGGCGATCTCGCCATCCTGGTCTACACGTCAGGCACCACGGGCCCGCCCAAGGGCGCCATGCATTCCAACCGCAGCGTCACCCATCAGATGCGCCACGCCAACGATCTTTTCCCCTCCACCGACAGCGAAGAGCGACTGGTGTTCCTGCCGCTCTGCCATGTCGCCGAACGGGTCGGCGGCTACTACATCTCGCTGGCGCTGGGATCGGTGATGAATTTCGCCGAAAGCCCGGAGACGGTGCCCGACAATCTGCGCGAGGTGCAGCCCACCGCGTTCCTGGCGGTGCCGCGGATCTGGGAGAAGTTCTATTCCGGCGTCACCATTGCGCTAAAGGACGCGACGCCGTTCCAGAACTGGATGTACCGCCACGCGCTGGGAATCGGTTATCGCATGACCGATTGCAAGCTCGACGGCGAAACGCCTCCGCTGTCCTTGCGTCTGGTCAACCGGGCCGCCCACTGGCTGGTGTTCCGCAACATCCGCCGCATGCTGGGCCTCGATCGTTGCCGGCTGGCCTTTACGGGTGCGGCGCCGATCGCGCCGGATCTGATCCGCTGGTATCTCGCGCTCGGCCTCGACATGCGCGAAGTTTATGGCCAGACCGAGAACTGCGGCGTCGCCACCATCATGCCGCCGGATCGCATCAAGCTCGGCTCGGTCGGGAAAGCAGCACCGTGGGGTGAGGTCAAGATCTCGCCCGAAGGCGAAATCCTGATCAAGGGCGACTTCCTGTTCATGGGTTACCTCAACCAGCCGGAAAAGACCGCCGAGACCATCGACGCCAAGGGATGGCTGCACACCGGCGACGTCGGCTCGATCGACAATGAGGGCTTTGTCAAGATCACCGACCGGATGAGGGACATCATCATCACCTCGGGCGGAAAGAACATCACGCCGTCGGAGATCGAGAACCAGCTCAAGTTCTCGCCCTACATCTCCGACACCGTCGTGATCGGCGACAAGCGACCCTATCTGACCTGCCTTGTCATGATCGACATGGAGAACGTCGAGAAGTTCGCCCAGGACCATGACATTCCCTTCACCAATTATGCGAGCCTGTGCCGCGCGGCGGAGATCCAGGATTTGATCCAGCGCGAGATCGAGGCTGTGAACGCCAATTTCGCGCGGGTCGAAACCATCAAGAAGTTCTTCCTGATCGAGCGCCAGTTGACACCCGAAGACGAGGAATTGACGCCGACCATGAAGCTGAAGCGGAATTTCGTGAACAAGCGCTACGCGATCGAGATCGAGGCCATGTATGGCGATCGGGCGGTGGCGTGAGCAGCGGACCATCGAAACTAGCGAAGGACTGACGGCCCACCCTTCGCTCAACTCGGGCCAACGGAGAGGAGACTGGAATGTCGAAATCGTTCAAGGCGTTGGGCCTTGCGGTGAGCGCCCTCGCGCTGACCCATCTGCCGGCCGCAGCCCAAACCAAGGTTACCAATGAAGGCATCTCGGCCACCGAGATCGTGATCGGTACCCACCAGGACCTGTCGGGGCCGATCAAGGTCTGGGGCGTGCCGGTTTCCAACGGCATGAAAATGGCCGTCGAGGAAGTCAACGCGGCCGGCGGCATCAACGGCCGCAAGATCAAGATGATTCTCGAGGACAACGGCTATGATCCGAAGAAGGCGGTGTTGGCGTCGCAGAAAATGGTCGAGCGCGACAAGATCTTCGCCATGATCGGTCCGATGGGGTCGCCGACCGTGCTCGCCGCGCAGGACATTTTGTTCGATGCCGGGGTATTGCAGCTGTTTCCGCTGACCGCGGCCGAATTCACCTTCAAGTTCGATCCCGCCAAGCCACAGGAAAGGCTGAAATTCAATAACCTTCTGCCCTATGTCGAGAGCACCCGCGCGGCGCTGAAATACATGGTCGAGGCAAAGAATTTCAAGAAGCCCTGCATCATGCATCAGGACGATGAGTACGGCAAAAACGTGCTCGACGGCTTCACCCAGCAGCTCGAGGCAATGAAGCTGACGCCGGCCTCGGTCACCAGCTACAAGCGCGGTGCGTCCGACTTCAGCGCGCAGGTCGCCAAGATGAAGTCCGACGGATGCGATCTGGTCGTGCTCGGCACGGTGATCCGCGAGACCATCGGTGCGATGGGCGAAGCCAAGAAGCTCGGCTGGGACGTGACCTTCCTCGGCGCGACGCCGACCAACGTGCTGGAAGTGCCTACCCTCGGCAAGGAAGCCGTGGAAGGGCTGTACGCCGCCGCTCTTTTCGAGATTCCTTACGAAGATACAGCGAAGGGAAAAGTGAAGGATTGGTTGGCCAACTACAAAAAGATGTTCGGCTCCGACGCCAACACCCAGGCGATCATCGGCTACAATACGATAACGACCTTCGCGCACTACGCGAACAAGGCCGGCAAGGATTTGACCGGTCAGAAGATGCTCGATGCACTGGAGTCCGGCGACAAGTTCCTGGATATCTTCAATTCGCCGCCGACCAAGTTCTCCAAGACCGATCACCTCGCCAGCACCGTGACGCAGGTCCAGCAAGTCAAGAACGGCCGTTGGGTGCTGATGAAGGACAGCCTCTCGTTCTGACGAAAATCTCCCATTTAACGATGGAGGGCTGCGCGAGTCTCGCGCGCAGCCCTCCTGATTTCTTCGGCCTCGCAATTAGTCTTTTGTTCGCAGGATGGTCATTCGCGTTTCGTCGACAAAGTTCTTCATGTCCTGATCCGGCCTGCGAAACAGATTGCGTTCGACGACGATCGAACGGTCGTGGGTGGTCTTCGTGCAGCGTTCCTTGACATAGACGCCGCCGACGGGTTGCTCGCCGGCGTTGGGCTGAGCTTGTGTGCAGGACCAATCGTCGAGCCCGTATCGCGATCTCACCTGGATGCCGAACAGAAAGGCTTTCTTGCGGAGGTACAGCCGGGCTTTCGGATCGGTCTCGATTCGAAGGCCGCTGACGGTGCCGGCATTGTCGACGAGCAGCGTGAGAACCGCCGGGTGGCCCGCCACGATGGTGCCGTCCGGGCTGGTGGCCGGGTCATAGCCGAATTTGATCGCGTGAAATCCCAAGGCATCAGCGGGACAGTCGCGCCAGCCCAACCAGGTCGTCAGCGTTTTCCCCGAATCGCTTGCGCAGGCGAAGTTGACATAGCCTGCGTCGGGCAAGTCCGTCACCGGCTTCCCGAGCCGGATGTCGCGCAGGTCGTTGCCGTCCGCATCTTGGGCCCCGGCCGGCGCCGTCATCGACGCTGTAACCAGCAGCGATAAAATGAAAACCGACGTCGCGATCAATCGCTGCGCTCGATGCATCATTGCGCCTTTCCTGCGCCTGCGGCGGAGTTCGCGTTCGGTTCGGCCGGCGTCTTGTAGATATCGCAGACGCGCGAAGCGTCACCAAAAAAGCTGACGCATTCGGCGTAGTTCGGCTCGCCCCTGCCCTTGATGTGCTCGATCACATAGCTCGCGACGACGTCGATATCGGTCGCGCGAAGGAAGGTGTTGGCCTCGGGCGGCATCTGGCCGCCAACATCCTGACGGTTCATGCCATAGCAGTTGACCGTGTCGTAAGCGCCGCGGGTGAAGAACGGCATGCCTGTGCCGGGCCGCCCGCAGGCGATCGTTTCAGTGATCTGCTCGCGCGTCAGCTCGGTCTTGCGCAACGACAACGCGTCGCCGCCGTAACCGCCGCCGCCGTTTCCGTGCCACTTATGGCAGCCAAAACAGTTGGCGCGCTTGAACACCGCCTTGCCGGCATCGGTCGGATCCGGGCTCGCTGCCGATTGGCCGAGGGCCGCACCCGGCGCCGACAGGGCCACAGCTACGGCGGCTAGCGCAATCAACGCCGTGATGGAAGACATTTTACCGTTCGCCATCGGATCCTCTTGCCTGAGGAAAAAGCAGGCGGATCGGGCCGTGGCCCCATCCGCCCGCGGCTGTGTGATGTCAGAGAGCAAACACGTAAAGCATCGAGCCGGGTTGAATCCGCTTCAACTCCGGAGTGGCATCGATGAACCACTTGTCCCACGCGCCGCCCAGGCCGACCAGGATCGCGATGTACTGCTTGCCGTCGACCGAGAAGCTCATCGGTGGTGCATTGACGCCGCCGCCGGTGTTGAATTCCCAGCGCTTCTCCAGTGTTTTGGCGTCGAGCGCCATCACCTCGCCCGAGGGTTGGCCGGAGAAGACCAGATCGGGTGTCGCGAGAATGCCGCCCAGATTCGGGAACGGCGTTTCCAACTTGCTCGCGACTTTGCCGGTGGTCACGTCGATCGCGGTCACGCTACCGGTGATCTTGAACGGCTGGCTCGGCCCGCCGCCGGTCCAGAATTCGCGCGCCTTCAGCTTTTCGGGCACCGACTCCTCGACGGTGATCCGGTTGCAGCTTTCGATCACGGGAATGTACCAGAGCTTGAGATCGGGATTGTAGGCGGTGGGTGGCCAATTCTTGCCGCCCATATTGCCGGGACAAATATCCGCGACCTTGTTTTCGCGATGCGGCGTCACCGCCGCATTGTAACGCTGCACCTGTTTATTCGGATCATACTCGATCGGCTTGCCGGATTCCTGATCGAGGCCCTTCGTCCAGGTTACCTTCTTCACGAAGGGCAATCCCCACACGAACTTGCCGGTGGTGCGGTCGATCGCATAGGCGAAGCCGTTGCGATCTGCTTCCAGCGCCAGCTTCAACGTTGCACCGCCTGGTCCGGGCACATCGACCAAGACATTCTCCGCGACGCTGTCGTAGTCGTAGGGATCATTCGGCGTGTGCTGGTAGTGCCATTTGATCTTTCCAGTGGTGGCATCGAGCGCGAGCGAACTGTCGGTATAGAGATTGTCGCCGGGCCGATACTGGTTGTCCCAGTCCGGGCCTGGATTGCCGACGCCCCAGATGATCGTATCGGTCGCCGGATCGTAGCTGCCCGTGACCCATGTTGAACCGCCGCCGCTGGCCGCGGAGTTCTTGTCGTCCTTCCAGGTGTCGTGACCGGGCTCGCCTTTGCCCGGAATCGTGAAGGTCCGCCATACCTCCTTCTGGGTCGAAAGATCGGTCGCCGCGAGCCAGCCGCGGATTCCGTACTCCGCGCCGGCAACGCCGGTAATCGCCATGTTCTTCACGATCAGCGGTGCCCCGGTAATGACCTCGCCCTTGTCGGGATTGGCGACCTGGCGTTGCCAGGCGACCTGGCCATTCTCCTTGTTGGTCGCGATCAGCCTGCCATCAAGCGTATGCGAGATGACCAGGTTGCCCCACAGTGCGACGCCGCGGTTGTCGACGCCGCAGCACGCGACGCCGCCGGCCCAGTCATGGTCGGTCTTCGGATCCATCTTCCAGGCGAGGACGCCCTGCCCGCCATGGGTGTCGATCTTGTACACCGAACCCCATCCGTCGGTTACATACATGAAACCGTTCTCGACGATCGGCGTGCCTTCCAGGCCGCCATGGGTCCAGATGCCGCCGCCTTCGACGCCGCCAAGGTGCATCGTCCATGCGACCTTGAGGTTCTTCACATTGTCCCTGTTGATATCCTTGAGACTCGAAAACCGGGTCGCCGCGAAGTTCTTGTGATGATGGAGCCAATTGCCCGGCTCCTTGTCTGCATTGAGCAGCCGGTCGTGGGTGACCTCATCCGCCGCGCGGGCGGTCAGGGCGCCGGCAAAACCGGCAGCCGCGACCACAGTCGCCAGCACGGATGCCCGCATGAGGTGCCCATGGTTCGTGAAACGTGTCATGATCGCTTACCTCCCTCGTTGATGACTTCGTATTGCATTGAATACCCGGTCCGCCCGGGCTCACAGAAGTCTTGATTCAGCAAACCAAATCGCTTGCTGTCGTACGCACTCAGGGTAATCCGTGGACCTTCACCTCCGTCTCTATCGTCCCAGCCTTTTGAAAAACGATGGCGCAGTTGAATGCCTCGCCTGCGGCGAGCATCTGCCGTGTCTGCAGCAGCATGACGTGATAAGCGTCGGGTTTGAGAACGATTGTGCTGCTCGCAGCGATTGGTATCGAGGGGATCGCTCGCATGGCAGGAGATCCTTCGCCGCGATCGACCGTATGTTTCTCGGAGAAATTCGCGACCGGGCATCGCACGCGCAGCAGCGCATCCGCGACGTCGGCTTCGTTCTTGATCGTCATCGACAACACCACGTTGCCGCCCATCTGCTCGGCTGCATGCACCCACGCGTCGGAGATCTTGACGGCTTCGCCTCCGCCGCCATGGGCAGGAGTGACCGCAGCTCCAAGATGAAGCATGAGGACGGCAGCGCCTACAAAAGTTGCGATGCAGTGCTGATCCGGAACGAATGTCGAAGCCGCGAACACGGATCGTTGTCCCCTCTGATCGATGGTCCGCTATCTCGATGCGAATGCTCGGGTGACGATTGTCACACGGTTCAGCCACCAAGATCCTTGACGGTCGAACCCGCATCACACTGTCGGGTGCTTTTCGGAACTCGCGCGATGTTCGACTCGAGTCCGTAATGCGCACCGCGAGGCACGCCGGCCAACGCCCATGGATCTATGAGCTTACGCCCTCATTTATCCAAGATCTGCGCGCTGACACCGAACGAAGCGAGATGGCAAGGCCACAAGCGCGATGCGTTTCATGCGTTCTCTCCCAATCAATGCGCGCCTATTTTTTCTGACGCTGCTTGCCAACAATCTTCCTGAAAGCGGAGAGCGTCAATACCAAAACAAAGGCACCTGCGCTCCAGTCCGACGCGATGGCGTCAATCGGAGAACGACACGAAAAGAAAAAGTTTGCGCTGCCATCTTTCCGCCAAACGAAATGCCAGCGCTGTTTCCGGTGCAGCGCAGCATCGGAACCCGACTCAAGTTGTTTGAGTAGGGCGAGATACGGAACGTGATGGCGCCCGTGTCAGGGCAGCATCAACCTTTACGGACGCCCGAGAATTTGCATTCTGTGCAACGTCGGTCTGGTTCGGCCGCCAAATTATCCCGGAGCGCGCACGGCGTATCCAAGAAATGGCGGCGGCATGAGGCATGGCTGATTGACGCGCGTGAAAGCTTTCGACAAAAACAAGAACAGGGAGTGAAAATTCATGGCCACCAGCAATGCCCCCGCATCAAAGAGTGGGCTCTACGCCGATCCGCGCGAAGACTGGCTCGCACAAAGGAAAGAAGAAGTTCTCGATTCCGGGCGCCCGATCGTCGACCCCCATCATCATTTGTGGGACCGCGGCGGCCAGCGCTACATGATCGAGGAAATGGCGGCCGACATCGCCTCCGGCCACAATATCGTCGCGACCGTCTATGTCGACTGCCGCTCGATGTATCGCGCCCACGGCCCGGAAGCGTTCCGCCCCGTCGGCGAGGTCGAATTTGCCAACGGCGTCGCGGCGATGAGCGCGAGCGGCGGCTACGGCCCCGCCGCGATCTGCGCCGGCATCGTCAGCCACGTCAATCTGCTGCTCGGTGAAGGCGCGCGACCGGTCCTTGAAGCCGAGATCACCGCAGGCCAGGGGCGCTTCCGCGGCATCCGGCACTCCTCGGCGTGGGACGCAGAAGCCGGGGTCGCCGGCATGTATGCCACGCGGCCGAAAGGCCTGCTGCTCGATCCGACATTCCGCAAGGGATTTTCCTGTCTCGCGCCGCTGGGCCTGAGTTTCGACGCGTGGCTGTTTCATCCGCAGATCCCTGAGCTGACCGATCTCGCCCGCGCCTTTCCGGACACCAGGATCGTGCTCGATCATTGCGGCGGCCCGATCGGCCGCGGCCGATTTGCCAACCGGCGTGAGGAGACATTTTCCGAATGGAAGGCATCGATCCAGGAAATCGCCAAATGTCCGAACGTCGTCGTGAAGCTCGGCGGGCTGGCGATGTGTCTGCTCGGGTATGATTTTCACGAGCGTCCGATGCCGCCATCGTCGGAAGAAGCGGCGGCGGCGTGGCGCCCCTATATCGAAGCTTGCATCGAGGCCTTCGGCCCCGGGCGCTGCATGTTCGAGAGCAACTTTCCGCCGGACAAAGGGCAATGCAGCTATCAGGTGATCTTCAACGCCTTCAAACGCATCGCCGCCCAATACAGCGAAGCCGAGAAGACGGTGTTGTTCTCCAAGACGGCGACGGATTTCTACCGGCTGAAGCTGGAGTGATGGCGATACCGAGGTTCGCGTCTCGAAAATTCAGCGCCGCCCTACGTGTTTGACAGCACGGTGCGCAGAACAGGTTTCGCAAGATGGATCGAGCACGCGGCCACAACAGCGAGAGCCGCGATCAGCAGAAAGAAACTGGGGTTCGACAATGTAGACCAAAAGCTGCCGATCCAACCGGCGGCTATATTTCCCAGAAAGCTCGTTGCGAGCCAAATCCCCATCACCGTCGAGCGCGACGAATCGGAGGCCATGTTTGATACGAACGAAAGGCCGATCGGCGAAAAATGAAGCTCGGCGATGGTGAGCACAGCGAAATAGAGCACGACCCAGAGCCAACTGGTTGAAGCGGGCACGCCGGACCACGCGGCGGCGGCCATTATCAAATAAGCCAGCGCAAGCAAAATGCAGCCAAGCGACATTTTTCCGATCGTCGAAGGTTCGCGCCCTGTCTTCGCCCATCGCGACCAGCACGCGATCAACGGCGGCGTGAAAGCAAAGATCATCAGGGGATTGATGGCCTGGAACCAGGTCACCGGAATTTCGCCCTGCCAGAACAACAGGTCCAACCGGCGATCGGTCGACTGCTCGATCCAAAGCGCCATCGTGTTTCCCTGCTGTTCGTAAGCTGCCCAAAACAACGTGGAGGGAATGAGCAGGATCGCCAACCCAAGCAGCGACTTCTTCAAGTCCGGATCTGCCGCTTTCACCGCTGCGACCGGAATATCCTGAAACTGTTGTTTCGGCAGTCGCCGAAGGCCGGCCACGTACGTCGCAAGTCCGATCGCCATGCCGATGCCCGCGCTGGCAAAGCCATAGTGCCAGCCGACATTTTCACCGAGCGAACCGCAGACCAGCGGAGAAAAGAACGCGCCGACATTGATTCCGACGTAGAAAACCGAGTAGGCGCGGTCTCTGCGCGGATCGTCCGGCTGATAAAGACCGCCAACCTGGGTCGCAATATTCGGCTTGAAGGCCCCGTTGCCGACAATGAGAAGCATGAGTGCGACCAGAAACAGATGCTCGAAGGCCATCATGAAATGGCCCGCGACCATCAGCATCGCGCCAACGATGACGGTTGGCGTTCGGCCAATCCATCGGTCGGCAATGATTCCACCGATGATCGGCGTCAGGTACACCAGGCCGGTATAGAGCCCATAAATCTGCGATGCCAGCGGCTGAATGCCAAGCGGTCCGGATACCGCTTCAAGTCCTCGCTGCAACGTCGCGAGGCCCCATACGGTAGGGGCGGTTGCCGGCTTCAACAGATAGTCGACCATGTACAGAACGAGCAGTGCCCTCATCCCGTAATAGGAAAAGCGTTCCCACATCTCCGTTGCGAACAGAAACGAAAGACCTTTTGGGTGGCCAAACCACTGATCGCCGCCGCTCGATGTTGGATCGGTCTGAGCCATGAGCCTCTCCCGTTCGGCGACCTGACGGCTATCACCCTCGGTCGTCAGATCGCGGTCCGTAGCGCGGCCTCTACTTCCTGTTGGTCTCGATCGGCGCCGATCCGATCAAGGCCTTCAGAAAGGTGACGATGATCCGGCCGCTGCGGCTCGCCTCCCCGTCTTTTGATACCAGCGCCATGCCGCGGCCCAGCGCGATGAAGCCGGTGGCTATCTCCACCGGATCGGCGGGTAATTTCCGGCCAAGCAGTTCAAACAATTTCGTCACCAGCACGCCCAACGCGCGGCGGTGCTTGCGGTTCAGATCGTTGTAGCCTTGCGCGAATGACGGGCTGCGCAACGCCTGTAATTGAAGCTCGATCGCCAGCACCGCAAAACCGGGATCGGCGTTGATCGTTGCGGCCCATTTCTCGATACCCGCCATTGCCTTCGCGGGGTCGCCGTGCGCGTGGCTCAACGCGGCCTCGATCTTTGCGCGCTCTTCGGATTGGTGCCGCTGCACCAGTTCCAGCAGGATCGCCTCCTTGTCCGGAAAGTTCGAGTAGAAAGCGCCCTGCGAAAATCCCGCCGCATCGGCGATGTCGCGAACCGAGGCCTGAGCGAAGCCCTTGTTCACGATCTCGTTGCGTGCCGCCTCGATCAGGAGACTCCTCGTACGAGCCTGACTTTCCTCGCGATTCAATCTCGGCAAGGGTTTTTCTCCTGAGTTACAGATTTCAATTGATTTTCAGATATCATTTGATATCTTAAATCGAACTGGTCTGATAATGGACGAAGGAGCCGGCCGTGCCCATCACTGTCATTACGATTGTCGGCCGCAGGCTGGCAGGCGCCGCGAAGGTCGCCGGCCCGCAACCTTTCCTGGATCATATGGCCGCTCACCATATGCCGGGCGTTTTGCTTCCGCTGGTCATTTTGCTGGAACTGGGCGCGGGCACGGCCCTCTTGCTTGGCTGGCGGCTTCCGTTCGCCGCGGGTGCGCTGGCCTTGTTTTGTTTCGCTACCGCCTTCGTGTTTCATCTCGATCTGACCGACAAGGCCGAGCGAACGCTTTTCGTCAAGGACCTCGCGATCGCGGGTGCACTGATGGTGATCGCGGCCGGCGCGTCGCAACTCCGCGGTGTCGTATCAATCGGATGACCGTGGCGCATCTGAGGGCGGGAGGCCTGTCTCGGCCTGGTTCGGTTGCGGATAGAGCTGCAGGAAGGCTGCGGTAGCGGCGCTCGCACGCCGCGCGATCTCGCGGAGGCTCGGCCGATCGGTGACGCGAAGCAGCAGGCTCATCATCAGATTGCCCCACAGCAGCCCGGAAAAATGCTCGGCCATCTCGGCAGGCTTGCCGCTGAGAAGTCGAGCCGACTGAGCCCGGGTCATGATCTCTCTCAAGGCGGCGCGACCGGTCTCGACGCCGATGGCATTCAGTGTCCGCGCCACCTCGGGCGCGCGCACCGCCTCGGCGATCGCCAGTTGAAATACCGCGACTACGGTGGGATCGCTGACTTCACGCAACAGCTGTGTCCCGAACGCAGTCAGCACCCGCGAGAGAGTCTCCCGGTCATGCGGCTCAGGCAGGTCAGCAGGCACCTGCAACCGTTTGGCGCGCGCGCCGATGCATGCCACCAGCATATCCTGTTTGCTGCCAACCAGCGCGTAGAGCTCGCGCTTTGAGACGCGCGCGCGCGTCGCGATTTCGAGCGTGCTGGTCTCGGCAAAGCCGCCCTCCATGAACGCCGAGAAGGCGGCGTCGAGGATGCGCTCACGGGCCGGGGTTTCGTCTGCGGCTTCCCGGCGCGCATCCGACGTCGATCTCGTCGCCATCATCTCCCCCTTGACTTGGTACCGTTTGGTACCGTAGGTTCAACGCTATTGGTACCACATGGTACCCAACCAGGCAAGCATGTAAAGGAGCCACAGCCATGGCAAAACCAGTTCTCGTCACTTCCGCGGCCGGCGGCAGGCAAGGCAAGACCGGGCGGCATGTATCCGAAATGCTGCTCAAGCGCGGAATTCCGGTTCAGATCGGAATCCACAAGATCGACGAACGTTCCGACCAGCTGCGCGCGCTCGGCGCCGAGATCTTCGAAGGCGACTTCCTCGATGTCCGCTCGGTCAAGCGCGCGGTGCAGGACGTTTCATCGGTTTATTTTGCCTATCCGGTCCAGGACGGGTTGCTCGACGCCACCGCGGCCATGGCCGTCGCGGCGCGCGAAGCGGGGATCTCCCGTCTCGTCAACCTCGTGATGCTGCAATCGTCGGTCGATGCCCCGACCCCGCGGATGCGACAGAACTACCTGTCCGAACAGGTTTTCGAGTGGGCCGGTATCGGCGCGGTGCACGTCAGGGCTACCGTGTTCTACGAAAATCTCGGCTCCCAGGTGCGCTTGAGCCTGCCGGCGCAGGGGGCGGTCCGGCTGCCTTGGGGCAAAGAGAACACGGTACTGCCGCTCGTTGCGGCCGAGGACGTGGCGCGCGTTGCCGTCGGCCTGCTGACCAGCCCGTCCTTGACGGCGGGCACCGCCTATCCGGTGATCGGCACCGTCATATCGCTGAAGGAGATTATCGCGACCTTCGGGCGCGTTCTGGCGAAAGACGTGCGCTACGAAGAGATCTCGGACGACGAGTGGCGCCGCGACGCGCTTGCGCGCGGCTACAATGCGCACGCGCTCGAACATCTCTCTGCGCTCTGGAAAGCGCTCCGCGCCGCAGGCCTCGATCCGGAGCGAGCACGCTTCGCTGTCACGGACACGATCGAAAAACTCGGTGGCGCCAGACCCAAGACGTTCGAGGCGTTCCTGCGCGAGGGCTAAAGCGAAATGATGGCGAAAACCGCCTGACCTGGCCTGCAAATGGAAGCCGCCATGGATAGGCACCGTTCACGGAGCGCGGTAGTATTGCCGCTGTTGCGCGGCCCGCGTTGAACGTCTTTCATTCCAAGGCGTTCGCAAACACCCTGGAGCGAGAAAGAACATGAGCGAAACGACCCAGCGAATGATCGAGAGCAACGGCATCCGCCTCAACATCGCCGAACAGGGCAAAGGGCCGCTGGTGCTGCTCTGCCACGGCTTTCCCGAGTCCTGGTATTCCTGGCGCCATCAGATTGGCGCCCTCGCCACGGCGGGCTTCCGCGCCGTTGCCCCCGACATGCGCGGTTACGGCAAGAGCGACGCACCCGAGGCGATCGATCAATACACGATCTTTCATTTGGTCGGCGACCTCGTCGGCCTGCTCGATGCACTCGAAGCCCCGACCGCCGTCATTGTCGGCCATGATTGGGGCGCCAGCATCGCCTGGCAAGCCGCGCGCCTGCGCCCCGACCGCTTCCGCGCCGTTGTCGCCCTCAGCGTACCGTTTCGGCCGCGCGGCCCGGTGCGCCCGACCAGCGTCATGCCGCAGACCGCGGACGCTCAATTCTATCAGCTGTATTTCCAGAACCCCGGTGTCGCCGAGGCCGAGCTGGAGCGGGATCCACGGGCGACCGTGCGCAACATGCTCTATGGCGCCTCCGGCGACGGCGCTGCAGCCCGCGCGGCCGCGGCAAGCCGTGGCGCTGCTCCGAGCATCGGCATGGTGCCGCGCGGCGGTGGTATGATGCAAGGCCCCGGGGCGCCGGCGACGCTGCCGGCGTGGCTCAGCGAAGCCGACATCGATTTCTACGCCGGCGAATTCAAGCGCTCGGGCTTCCGCGGCGGCCTCAATTATTATCGCAACATCGACCGCAACTGGGAGCTGACGGCGGCTTTCGCAGACGTAAAGGTGAACGTCCCGGCGCTCTATGTCGCCGGCGATCGCGACATGGTGGTCTCGTTTCCCGGCACTGACCAGCTTCTCGCCAACCTCAAACAGTTCGTTCCCGCACTGCGTAACATCCAGATGCTCCCCGGCTGCGGCCACTGGACCCAGCAGGAGCGCCCCGGCGAGGTCAGCGCCGCGATCATCGATTTCGTCCGCGGCCTGCCGAACTGAAGATGGCGATGGCTCGCCTGATTCTCGGGTGAATCGCAAAAACCCGCTGCCCAGCGGCATTGCCGGTAGACGTGGGCCCGCGAGACCTGTCAGATACGCGCATAAAAAAGGTTACCGATAAATCGGGGAAGCGCGTTGATGCTGGAACGACTGGGGGCTTCGGCCGAAGAAACCGTGACGCAATGGGTGCGCGCCTTTGGCCTTGCACTGACCAGCACGGACGACAAGGCCTTAGCCAAACTGTTCCTGCCCGATAGCCACTGGCGGAATCTGTTCGGGATTTCCTGGCAGCTGGCAGCATCAAGCGGCAACGAGACACTCTGCCATGAACTGAGCCGTCGTGCCTCGGAGGTTCACGCCACCGGCTTCCGGCTGAATACCACGGCACTCGCTCCCCGCAGCGCCGTGGTCGCCGGCCGTGAAGTCATCGAAGCGATCATTTGCTTTGATACGATCAATGGACCCGGCATCGGAGCCGTCAGGCTGGTATGCCCGGCGCACGCTTCTCCCGTCGCCTGGACGATTTCGACATCGCTCGACTTCGACAAGATCTGCGACGCGCGATCAGGGAACAACGCGCCGGTTTCGCATACCCGTGATTTCGCAGGTAGCGACTGGTTCGACCAGCGGCAAGCCGAGACCGCATTCGACGATCGCGAGCCCGACGTTCTCATCGTCGGCGGCGGCCATGCCGGTATTTCGGCGGCGGTCGAACTAAAACGCATCGGCCTCGATGCGCTGGTCATCGATAAAGCCGGGCGCGTCGGCGACAATTGGCGGCTGCGCTACCGCGGCCTCAAGCTCCACAACAAGACGCCGGTCAATCATCTCCGTTACCTGCCATTTCCGCCGACCTTCCCGGACTACATTCCGAAAGACAAAATCGCGAACTGGCTCGAGAGCTACGTCGACATCATGGAGATCAATTTCTGGACCGGAACGACGTTCGACGACGCCGAATACGATGAGACCGAACAGCGATGGACGGCACGTGTCCGAAGAACGGACGGCACCGCGCGCACCCTTCGGCCCCGGCACATCGTGCTCGCAACCAGCGTCAGCGGCACCCCCAACATTCCCAAAATCGAGACGCTGGAGAACTTTGCCGGCAAGGTTCTGCACTCCAGTCAATTCACGGGCGGCAAGGAATGGGGTGGCCGGTCGGCGGTCGTGTTTGGAACCGGCACCAGCGCGCATGACATCTGCCAGGAATTGCAAGCTCACGGCGCCGAGGTCACCATGGTGCAACGCAGTCCGACCATGGTCGTCAACGTCGATCCGAGCGCACAGCTTTACGACCAGTCCTATCTCGGCGACGGCCCGCCGATCGACATTCGCGATACCCTGAACTCGGGCATGCCGCTCGCGGTCATCAAGGCTTCCCACAAGCTGATCACAAATGAAGTGAAGAAACTTGACGCTGCGTTGTTGCAGCGGCTGGAAAACGTCGGCTTCAGGCTGGAATTCGGCGAAGACGGCACCGGCTGGCCGCTGAAATTCCGGACGCGCGGCGGCGGCTATTATTTCAACGTCGGATGTTCCGAGCTGATCGCGGACAAGAAAATCCGTCTCATCCAGGCGACTGATATCAAACGCTTCACGGCAAACGGACTGGAGCTCGGCGATGGTCCAACGCTGATCGCCGACCTGGTTGTTCTGGCTACCGGCTACAAGGGCCTGGATCACGTCGTAGCCTCGCGTTTCGGCGAAGCCGTCGCCACACGTGTCGGACCGATCTGGGGCTTTGACGACAAGACGCAGGAACTCCGCAACATGTGGACCCGCACACGACAGCCGGGCCTGTGGTTTACCGGCGGCGCGTTTTCTCAATGCCGTATCTATAGCCGCTACATTGCATTGCAGATCGATGCCATCGAAGCGAGGAAACTTGCAAAATAGCTGCGATCACCTCAGGCCGCACGAACGGTCGCGAGGAATTTTCCGACTTCGGCGGTTAGATGGTTGCTTTCGTTGAGCAGCGAGCGTGCGAATCCATGGACTTGTTCGGCTGCCGCCCCGGTGTCCGCAGCGCCGCGACTGACTTCGGCGATGCGGCCCGCGACCTGGGTCGCGCCTTGCGCGGCCTGTTGCACATTGCGTGCGATTTCATTCGTGGTGGCGCCCTGTTCCTCCACGGCCGTCGCGATGCTCGACGAGATCTGCGATATCTGCGCGATGGTGGCCCCGATATCCTTGATTGCGGAAACCGACTGCTGCGTCGCAGTTTGCATTTGCGTAATCTGCGCGGAGATCTCTTCGGTCGCCTTGGCGGTCTGGGACGCAAGCGCCTTCACTTCAGATGCGACCACAGCAAAGCCCTTGCCGGAGTCGCCGGCGCGGGCAGCTTCGATCGTCGCGTTCAGGGCAAGAAGGTTTGTCTGCTCGGCCACGGCGGTGATCATTTTTACGACCTCGCCGATACGGTTCGCCGATTGCGAAAGCTCGGCAATCCGCTCGTTGGTCTGGTCCGCCTGCTGCACCGCGGCATGGGCGATCTTGCGCGACTCCTGAACTTGCCGCCCGATTTCGGATACGGTCGTAGCCATTTGCTCCGAGGCTGCGGCAGCCGACTGAACGTTCGAGGATGACTGCTCGGAGGCGGCCGCCACTGAAGCCGACAGGTGCTGCGTCGTATCCGCCGATTTTGTGAGGTGGCCGGCGGCCGTTTCAATCTCGGTCGATGCCGACGATACTGTCCGAACGACTTTTCCGATCGCTTTCTCGAAGCCGTCGGCAATCTGCAGCATTGCGGCATGCCGCTCGGTTTCGGCTTTGCTGGCCAGCTCGATCTGTTCGGTTTTCATGGCCCCGACGCGAAGCGCGTTTTCCTTGAATACCTGAACCGCTTTCGCCATGGCCCCCACCTCGTCGTCGCGGGTCAAAGCGGGCACATCGTCGTTCATCTCGCCATCGGCAAGTCGTTTCATCACGCGGGTCATCTTTGCGATCGGATGAATGACTCCAATCGCAACGCCGATGATGCCAGCGCCCACGATGAAGAAAGCCAAACCGGAGACCACCCAAAGAATCAGGGTAAATCGCTTCACGCGATTGACGGCATCGGTCTCGGTTTCGGCATTGCCGTCGTTCGTCCGTTTGACGATGTCATCGATCAGGGTGCGGTGCGCCGCATAGGCCGCGCTGACATCCTTGTACGACTTCTCCGCCGATGCCATGTCGGCCTTCGCCAGCGCCGGCAGCAGCACATCGTTGACGGCGACCCAAAACCGCTCGACCTCGCGGTGGGATTCCAGGGTGAGCTTCGATTTGATGGTGGAATCAAGGTCCGATTTCAGCCAGAAGTCATGCCGCTCGTCATATTCCTTCTTTAGTTGAACGAGACGGTCGCGGTGCATCGATAATTCCGCAGGGTCGCGCAGCGCCAATGTCGCTTCGAGATATGCCTCGATGACATATTCTGGCGGTGGAAGAATGTCGGCAACGAGATCGTTGCCAAGTTTGATCTTGTCGTACAGCGGACCGCCCACTTTCAGCTCGCTGAGCGCGTAAACGCCGGTGAAAATGATGGTACCAAGGCTTATTGCGGTGACGATGCCGAACAGCGCGATCGCACGCGAAATTGAAATTCCGAATTTCATCGGACGTCCTCGGTAAAAATAAACGGAATGTTAAAATGGAACTTCTGCTTCAAATATAGCCTGCGATGGTTAAATACGCGCTAACCCCAAGACCGGGCGAGGGTGCAGGAGGCACCGATTGATGACAGCAGCGAAAACCATGCGGGCCGCGGTTCTCGACACCCATGGCGCAGCGTTCCGGGTTGCACCGGTCCCTCGAACGGATCCTCAAGCGGGGCAGGCGCTGGTCCGGATCGAAGCCAGCGCGGTCAACCCGCTCGACATCAAGATTCGGGCCGGCCAGGCCGCTCACGCGCGCCAGCCGCTACCTGCCATTCTCGGCATCGATCTTGCCGGCGTCGTCGAGGCCGTCGGTTCGGGCGTGACCAGTTTTGGGCCCGGAGACGAAGTCTATGGCATGACCGGCGGTGTTGGCGGTCTGCAAGGCTCGCTGGCGGAATACGCGGTTGTCGATGCCGATCTGCTCGCACCAAAGCCCGCCAATCTCACCATGCGTGAAGCCGCGGCTCTCCCGCTGATCTTCATCACGGCGTGGGAAGGACTGGTCGACCGCGCGGCGGTGCATTCCGGTCAAAAGGTATTGATCCATGGAGGCGCCGGCGGCGTTGGCCACGTCGCTGTCCAAATCGCCCGCAGCCTCGGCGCCGAGGTATTCGCGACCGGATCGGCCGCCAGCAAGACTTTCATCGAGCGGCTTGGCGCGGTTGCAATCGACTATCGTCAGATGTCGGTCGAAGACTACGTTACCGTACACACCGGCGGGCGTGGCTTCGACATCGTCTACGACACGGTCGGCGGCGCGACGCTCGATGCTTCGTTCAATGCGGTCTGCCGGTTCGGTCATGTGGTCAGTGCGCTTGGCTGGGGCACGCACGCGCTGGCGCCGCTCTCGTTTCGTGCCGCGAGCTATTCAGGCGTGTTCACGCTGTTGCCGATGCTGACGGGTGAAGGCCGCGCGCATCACGGCGACATCCTGCGCGAAGCGACCCGGCTGATCGAGGCCGGCAAGCTCGCGCCCCGTGTCGATCCCAGACATTTCACGTTGTCGAGCGTTGGCGAGGCGTATCGCGCGCTCGAAAGCAACGATGCCGTCGGCAAGATCGTGGTCGACATCCACGGGTGAGCCGTGCCGGAGCCTCATCAATAATAAAGCGTAATTCATGATTGGGCGCTTCCGCGCCCTCCCCTTCGCCATCAGTTATGGACTGCCGCATACTGCGGTGAAGGGGCATCTAATACCAGACGTCGCCGGCCTTCGGCGTCGCATGAGCGGCATGCAGGGAGCCGCCTGCTGGCCGGCCGGTATCCGTACTACATCCCGGCCATCGGGAGAGCTTCTCGAATGTCGACGGAAACAATTTTGGCGGATGAATTGGCTGCGGTCGATGGTCTGCCGGCAGAACGCCGGCGATGGGCCGCGGCCGCGATTTTCACCGCGCTGGCAATGGCGTCGCTCGATACCGCGATCGCCAACATCGCGCTTCCCGCTATCGCGGCCGATCTGCATGTCGGCCCCGCCGACGTCATCTGGGTGGTGAATGTCTATCAGATTGCCCTGGTGGCAACGCTGTTGCCGCTCGCAGCGCTGGGCGAAATCGTCGGTCACCGCCGGATCTATCTCGCAGGCCTTGTGCTGTTCACCGTGGCGTCGCTGGCCTGCGCCTGCGCCTGGTCGTTGCCCAGCCTGCTGATGGCGCGCGTGCTGCAGGGTCTGGGCGCCAGCGGCATCATGAGTGTGAATACGGCGCTGGTTCGTTTCGTTTATCCGGGGCGCCTGCAGGGCCGAGGTTTCGGACACAACGCGCTGGTGGTCGCGACCGCCTTCACGCTTGGCCCGACAATCGCCTCCGGCATTCTCGCGATCGGGCCGTGGAGCTGGCTGTTTGCCATCAATATTCCCTTCGGCGTTGTTGCTATTGTGATCGGCCTGAAGACGTTGCCGCGCACCCCGCGAGCGACCCATGCCTTCGATTTTCCTGGCGCGCTGTTGGCTGCGGGGTGTCTTGGCCTTCTCATTCTCGGGATCGGAAGTGCGGCTCATCACGCGCGGCCTGGGCTGGTATTGATCGAACTTGCCGCCGCCGTGTTGCTTGGCTGGGTTCTGATCCGCAGACAGGCGGATCATCCGGCGCCCGTGCTGCCGATCGACCTGTTTCGCCGGCCGCTTTTCGCGCTGTCCACTGCCACCGCGATCTGCTCGTTTGCGGTCCAGGGCCTGGCTTTCGTCTCCCTGCCGTTCTACTTCGAGGACATTCTCGGCCGATCGCAGGTCGAGACCGGCTTCTTCATGACCCCCTGGCCTCTTGTGGTCGCCATGATGGCGCCGATCGCGGGACGGCTGTCCAATCGCTACCCCGCGGGGATCCTCGGCGGTCTCGGTCTGGCATTGCTCGGCGTGGGGATGGCGCTGTTGGCAATGCTTCCGGCCAGCCCTCACGTTGCCGACATCGTTTGGCGCATGGCGATCTGCGGATGCGGATTTGGCTTTTTTCAGGTTCCGAACATGAAGGCCTTGATGTCCAGCGCACCTGCCGGTCGCAGCGGAAGCGCGAGCGGCATCGTGGCGACGGCACGCCTGACGGGACAGACCAGCGGGGCGGCGCTGGCGGCGCTCTGCTTTGGCCTCGCCGGCCGTGAAGGAGCCACGGCCGCACTGGTGCTTGGCGCGGCATTCGCCGCCGTCGGATGCGTGATGAGCAGCCTGCGTCTGATCGCAAAGGCGCAATAGGCGACAGCGCGCGCATTTGCGCGATCCGATGGCTATCGCGCGCTCGCCCGTGGCTCGACGCCCATGCCTACGCTGCAAGCCTCACGCCCACTCGCCCTTGCGGAATACCGGGACGCGTCTGCCGTCGGCATGAACACCGTCGATGTCGATCTTGTCCGAACCGATCATCCAGTCGATATGGATCAGGCTCTTGTTGCCGCCCTTCGCGGCGATCTGCTGCGGCGTCAGATTGGCGCCGTCGAGGAAGCATTTCGAATAGCATTGGCCAAGCGCGACGTGGCAGGCGGCGTTCTCGTCGAACAGGGTGTTGAAGAACAACAGCCCGCTTTTCGAAATCGGCGAGGAATGCGGCACCAGCGCGACTTCGCCCAGGCGGCGCGCGCCCTCGTCCGTGTCCAGCACCTTGCTCAGAACTTCCTCACCGCGCGTGGCCTTGGCCTCGATAATGCGGCCTTCCTCGAACCGCACCGCGATGCCGTCGATCAGCGAACCCTGATACGATAGCGGCTTGGTGCTGACGACGTGCCCGTTGACCCGCCGGGCATGCGGCGTGGTGAATACTTCCTCGGTCGGGATATTCGCGTTGCAGGTGATCCCGTTCTTGGCCGTGGAGGCGCCGCCCTGCCATTCGTGACCGTCGGCGAGCCCGATCTCCAGGTCGGTGCCGGGTCCGGAATAATGCAGCGCGCCGAATCGCTGTCCATTCAGCCATTCGGTCCGGCTGCGCAGTGTGGCGTTGTGCTCGTTCCACGCCGCGATGGGCTCATCATTATCGACGCGTGAGGCAGCGAAGATCGCTTCCGCAAGCTTTGCCACCGCGACATCCTCTTCGTCGTCCGGAAAAACCTGCTTCGCCCAGGACAGGCTCGGATAGGCGATGATGTTCCAGTTGATGTCGAAATTGACGATCCTTTCCAGCGCCGGTTGATACGCGATCGAATTGGCTTTGCTGGCGCGCGAGACCTTGATCGGGTCTTCGCCGGCAAGCAGCATCGGGTTATCGCCGACGATGGCGAGCCGCGCGGTGTTGCCGGCAAACGCTTTCGACATTCCCTCATAGAGCCAGCCGGCGGCGCGGTCGAAGCTATCGTCCGGCGCGAACCGATAGCGCGACAGCGTGACTGCCTCGTCGGACAGGATGGGAGTAACAAGGCCCGCCCCGGCCCGGTAGGCATGTTCGGCGATCTTCCGCACCAGGGGCAGCGCCACGGTCGGCGCCGTCACCAGCAGGTCCTGTCCCGCTTTCAGTTGCAGCCCGACCTTGACGGCCACCTCGGCGAGACGGTCGAGTTTGACGGGATCGATCGATGCCGAGACGTTGCGTTCATGTACGGTCATGGGTGTTCAGCCTCTTGCTTGCGGGTGCAGACACCGAGCTTATCATCCGGCGCGCATTCGCGCGACCCATTGGCTATTCCGCCCGCGCGCTGGAAAAAGCCCGAATCGGGTTGACTCTCGGCGGAGAGTTGCATGAACGAGGAACTGAAACTGGCGATCGGTTTGCTGCTGATGGCGGTCGCGCGCCTGGCTTGTCATGGGGAGATTCGCATCGGGGTAACCACGCTCAACCGTTGCGGAATGCATAGGCGTAGCCGTTGATCGCCGGTGCGCCGCCAAGATGAGCGTAGAGAACCTTCGATCCTTCGGGGAAATAGCCCTTCTTCACGAGGTCGATCATTCCCTGCATGGATTTGCCTTCATAGACCGGGTCGGTAATCATGCCTTCGAGGCGCGCACACAGGCGAATGGCCTCCTTCGTCTCCTGCGACGGAACGCCATAGACGGGATAAGCATAGTCCTCGACCAGGACGACATCGTCTTCGACGATCTCCTTGCCGAGTTCGACGAGCTTTGCGGTATTACGCGCGATCTCAAGCACCTGCGCCTTGGTCTGGACCGGGGTGAAGGAGGCGTCGATCCCGATCACCTTGCGCGCGCGGCCGTCCTTGGCGAAGCCGACCAGCATGCCGGCGTGGGTCGAGCCGGTAACCGTGCAGACCACGATGTAGTCGAAGGCAAAGCCAAGCTCCTTCTCTTGGGCACGAACCTCCTCGGCAAAGCCGACATAACCAAGGCCGCCATATTTGTGGACCGAGGCTCCCGCCGGGATCGCATAAGGCTTGCCGCCTTTGGCCTTCACGTCCGCGATCGCCTCTTCCCAACTTTGCCGGATACCGATGTCGAACCCTTCGTCGACCATCTGGACATCGGCCCCCATGATCCGGCTCAGCAGGATGTTGCCGACACGGTCATAGACGGGGTCCTCATGCGGCACCCAGCTTTCCTGAACCAGCCGGCATTTCATGCCGATTTTCGCCGCGACAGCCGCCACCATGCGCGTGTGGTTCGACTGCACCCCGCCGATCGAGACCAGCGTATCGGCGTTGGAGGCGATCGCATCGGGAATGATGTATTCGAGCTTGCGCAGCTTGTTGCCGCCGAAAGCCAGTCCCGAATTACAGTCCTCGCGCTTGGCGTAGAGTTCGACCTTGCCGCCCAGGTGTGCGCCGAGCCGCTCCAGCTTCTCGATATGCGTGGGTCCGAAGGTGAGTGGATAGCGTTCGAATTTCTCCAGCATGCGAGGTGCCCTGCTGTCAGCCGCTCCGATGCCTTGAAAAATAACATTTCTCATCAGAAAGGTGCTCTCGAAGTCGCCCGATAAGTTGCCTTGTTTGGATTTGTTTCATATCGATAGTGCAGTTATCTTCGGAATTGACATCAAAATATGAAAGATTCCTCTGTGCCCGAGCTCGACCGGATCGACCTGAAAATGCTGCGCCTGCTTCAGGGCAATGGACGGCTCACCAACGCCGAACTGGCGCAGCGGGTCGACGTCAGTCCCGCGACCTGTCACCGCCGGACCCAATCGCTGTTCGAGCAAGGCTACATCAGCCGCGTTCGAGCGATGATCGTGCCGCAAAAGGTCGGCAGGGGCGCGCTGGTGATGGTCGGCGTCGTTCTCGATCGCTCGACACCGGAGAGTTTCGCGGCGTTCGAAAAAGCCGTCGCGAAATTGAAATTCATCCTCGATTGTCACCTGGTCGCGGGCGACTTCGATTATTTTCTGAAAATCCGGGTCGAGGACATGGCGGATTTCAACCGGATTCACGGCGAGCAGCTGATCGCGCTGCCTGGAGTTCGGCAGACCAGAACGTTCTTCGTGATGAAGGAAGTTGTCGATAACGCGCCGCTGGAGTTTTGATCCACGTGCAAGAGCACCTTCACAGGGTGCGACGCCTCTTCTCATGCCCCTCCATCGAAATCGTCTTCGAAACGCAAATGCTTGACGCTGCGTCCACGGCGCCGCACAAGCTTCAAGGCCTCGATCCCGATTTTGATATGGCCTTCGACATAGTTCACGGTCACCGTCAGATCCGACGCTTCGGTCTTCACACCCTCGGGGATCATTGGCTGATCGGACACCAGAAGCAGCGCGCCAGTCGAAATGTGGTTAGCAAATCCTGCAGCAAAGATTGTTGCAGTCTCCATGTCGATCGCCATACTTCGGGTACGACGCAACACCTCCTTGAAGCGATCATCGTGTTCCCAAACACGACGATTGGTCGTGTATACGGTACCTGTCCAATAGTCGTGACCGAGATCGCGGATCATCGTCGACACCGCGCGTTGCAACTCGAACGCGGGCAGCGCGGGCACCTCCGGTGGCAGGTAATCATTCGAGGTGCCTTCGCCCCGAATGGCCGCAATCGGTAGAATCAAGTCGCCAACTTTATTTTTGCGTTTCAATCCGCCGCATTTGCCGAGAAACAATACGGCTTTCGGCGCAATGGCACTTAACAGATCCATCACGGTCGCGGCATTCGGGCTTCCCATGCCGAAGTTAATCAGAGTGATTCCATCGGCAGTCACGTTGGGCATCGGTCGATCCATGCCCTTTACCAGACCGCCGTGCAGCGCGGCGAACCATTCGACGTAATTGTCGAAGTTGGTCAGGAGAATATATTCTCCGAATTCAGCAAGCGGCGTGCCGGTGTAACGCGGCAGCCAGTTTTCCACGATGTCCTTTTTCTCTTTCATTTCCCTTTGGTCTCATTTGGAGAGCGCGACAACACAGCCGATCAGGCCGGTGGATCGAATCGTTCCCTGTCCAATGTGACACACCTGGATTCGCTGGACTCTACTAATCCAGCAGGCGACCGGAGGCTAGTTGATATTGCTTGGCGAATACCGGCTGTCAGCTGGCCAGCCGACGCGAACCAGCGTTTCGGAGCGAGTTCCACGCGTTGCTGCCGAGATCGAGGTCACAACGTGATCGTCTCATAGCGGCGGCGTTCGGAGGCTTTCGCCACGGCTTCGGTCCTGGTGCGCGCGCCCAGTTTCCGGAACACGGATTCGACATGGAATTTCACGGTGTGCAGCGAGATGTTCAATCGGCGGGCAATGGCCTTGTTGGTCATGCCTTCGGCAATCGCTGCCAGCACTTCGAGCTCGCGCGGCGTCAGGAGTGCGTGACGATCGGTCTCCCGCATCGCGCCAAAGCCGGCATCGATCGCGTCGGGCGTACGGACGATCAAGCCGGCCGACACCGCTCGTATGGCCGCATCGATCTGGCTCGCGCCCGCATCGCGGGACAGCACGCCGGGCAGGTCATGATCGGCGCCGCCGAGCGTGACCACCGGGCGGGCTTCACCCGGCGGGCAGTCGCCGTCCACCAGCACCACATCGGCGGTGTCCTGTGCGCCGACGACAACATGCCCGGCCTCGGCGACCACCTGGCTCAAGGCGGTACGCCGCAGCAAATCCACGGCGTGGACGGCGACGCGCAGCCGCCCCAAAGGCGACAGTTTGCCTGCCGCATCACTCATCGGCGGGCCGTTCAGCAATCGTCGCCTGCACCGTGATCACGGTGCCGCTCCTGATCAGGCGAAGGTCGGCCTTTCGTCCGATGCTGCCGGAACCGAAGTTTCTGGCGATGTTTCGGAACCGATGCGTCGATGTCCCATCGACGCTCAGGATGATGTCGCCCGCCAGAATTCCTGCTCGCGCCGCGGGGCCGCCTTCAACGACCGACATCACCATCAAGCCGCTGGACTGATCGGCGGTCTCGCGCAGCGCATCGGGCACGGCGACAGCCTGCAAGGCGACACCGAGCCACCCGCGCGCGACGCGGCCGTCCTTGAGCAGCAGCGGCACGATGCGTTCGATGGTTGCGGTCGGAATGGCAATGACCTGGCCGCGCGGCCCGAAGGTCGACATTCCCAGACAAGCGCCGGCGGCGTCGAACACCGGACCGCCCTCCTCGCGGCGGGCCAAGCTGATATCGAGCACGATGCGCCGGTCGATGAGGCCGCCACGGCTGGAGTGCCATTCGGCACCGGCGAGATTGACGAGCCCCAGCCGCGCGCTCACGCCACCGGTACCGTCGGCTCCGATTGCCAGCGCAATCGCGCCGGTATGCGCCTCGCCCGCGCTGATCGACGGCGAGGCAATCGACTCTGCCAGCCGCAGAACAGCGATATTGGTGCTGGGATCGCGTCCGGCGATCTTTGCCGTCAGGACCGCGCCGCCAGCTGCGACAAGCTCAAAATCATCTTTTCGCGGCAGCGACTGTTCGGAGGCGATGACGATCTCGGATCGCCACACCATGCCCGTCATATGCCGCCCGTGGGCAAGGCGGATAGCGACAACCGCGTTTTTCGCAGCTTCCGCACGTGCGGCCAGAGCGTTCGAGAATTGGGCCAGGAGGTTTGCTTGATCGGTCATGGGTCATTCCTATCGATTTAAGATAGGATGAGACTGGCGATTCCGTAGGCCCAGACCATCGGCCGGACGGCCGGGTTCGCCCCGGCCATTTGACCGGGCCGCGCAAGCATCAGCCGCCCCGATTCTTCTTTGCCTTCTTTCCGAACGCGGGTTTCGCGGGCGACGCGTTGGCGAACTTCGGCTGGCCGGCGTGAGTGGGCTTGCCCTGGAAGCGCTTTTTCTTCGCGAAACCCGCCTCCCTGCCAAATCCCGACCCGTTTTCGCCGTGAGGCTTGCCGCGTTGCTTCGGCGCTCTCGCGTCACGCGATTTGTCATTCTGACGAGGGCCCCGATCGGTATCGCTGCTTTCGTGCCAAGGCGTGTGCGACCGCTTTTCCGAAGCCGCCTGCCCCTGCGGAGCATCCGCCAGCGGCTCGATCCGGATATTGTCTTCCTTGTCGGGACGCCGGACTTTGACCGCGAAGGATTCGGCGACCCCTTTGGAAATCTCGAACTCGGTGGTCGTGTCCATGATGCGGATGGCGCCGATGTCATGCTTGTCGATGCCGCCACGACGGCAGATCATCGGCAACAGCCAGCGCGCCTCCGCATTCTTCTTGCGTCCGATGGCGGCGCGAAACCATACGCTGCCCTCCGCCATGCCGTGACGCGGCGATGACTTGCCCGGCTTGAACCGCGAACCGCTCTCGCGGTCGTCGCCGCGCGGCGGGCGGGCGCTTTTTTCCCGGCCGCGATCGTCACGCGATCGGCCAGCCCCCTGGCCGGGATCGAGAATGTCCTCGGGCGAAGGCAGCCGCGCCCGATAGAGCCGCGCCAGTGCCGCGGCGATATCCTCGGGCGACCGTTCGGCGAGCAATGCCCGCGCCAGGATCAGATCGTCGGCGGTAGTCTCTTCCGCAAACAGCGGATCGCGCAGCATGCGCTCCTGATCGAGCTTGCGAATTTCATCCGCTGTCGGCGCCGTGCCCCAGATGACATCGGTGCCTGCCAGATTCAGCAGCAATTCCGCGCGCCGCTTTTTCGCCGCAGGCACCAGCAGGATGCTCACGCCCTTGCGGCCCGCACGGCCGGTGCGGCCGGAGCGATGTTGCATGACCTCCGCGTCGTTCGGCAGATCGGCGTGAATGACGAGATCAAGGTTCGGCAGATCAATGCCGCGCGCCGCCACGTCGGTGGCGACGCAGACGCGAGCGCGACCATCGCGCAAGGCTTGCAGCGCCTGGGTTCGCTCGTTCTGCGTCAATTCCCCTGATAGGGCGACCACGGAGAAACCGCGCTCCACAAGCGTCGCCTGCAAATGCCGCACCGCGTTTCGTGTGTTGCAGAACACCAGCGCGCTCGGCGATTCAAAGAATCGCAGCACGTTGACGACCGCGTGCTCGACATCGGCGGCGGCGATTCGGATGGCCCGGTATTCGATATCGGCGTGGCCACCTTCGTCGCCCGC
>Ga0179592_10000136_pt1 | contig 30410 bp, 27 predicted proteins | sample CZODoug2_1_08_16_FD_148623 | JGI IMG/M metagenome (GOLD analysis project Ga0179592, IMG submission 148623) | Vadose zone soil fungal communities from Angelo Coast Range Reserve, California, USA - CZODoug2_1_08_16fungal (Illumina Assembly) | ecosystem: Environmental > Terrestrial > Soil > Vadose...
GGCCTTTGGACGCACACCCAGGGTGCCGTCGATGCCGCGAAGGTATGCTGCAAGTCCGTCCCACATATGCGGATGCGCCGGCGGAGGTTCCATAAAAAAACATGGACCACCGCCATGCGGGATGAACAATGTTGGTAGTCTCTTGGCGGCGTTCACAATGATTTTCCGGCCACCGCAGACTAGCCGGGTGGGCCTTGAACGTCAATTGCGCGGACCGCTGCCGCGCACGCTTCAGGCCTTCGTGTTGACGTGAGCACCTATCCCACTGAACGACGTGCTCGCGTTCGGCATGGTAGCAACACCCGCACCGGCCGCAGCGGTCACCGCTCCGGTGACGGGCGCAGTCGTGGACGCTGGACTCTTCGGCGCGGTGAGCGAAACTCCGATGACCTGTTCGATCGACTCGAACAGGCTGCTCAGCAGGCTCTGCGTCGTGGCGGGACCTTGCGTGGAGCTGCTTGCGGTTCCGTCCTTGCCGGCGTGGCCGCCCTTCTTGTGGCCATGGGTGAATAAATTGACTGTAGGCGAGGCCGATGCGGCTGTCGCGGTTGCGATCAAAGACATGTTGTCTCCTCATTGAAGAATGGCCGCGGCAGACGCAGCGGCAAAGAATTGCCGCCGCCGACCGCCGTCGCGGCCGTCTGTTGCCGCTCGATGGAGCGCCGGCCGCCTGAAGTGTCGCTGATGTCATTCAATTGAAGCATTCGTGGCCTCGTTGCGCCAAAACCCGATCGATCGGGACAGACTTCTCGCCGCCCTGACTTTGAAGAAAGCAGGTTTCGTGCCAGGATCGGCAATGCACGCCAATAACGATTCCACGGCGCGTTTCCTGCGCTACCGGCAAACGCTGACGGTTTCCCTGCTGTTCGGAGGTTATGCCGCATTGTATTTCTGCCGTGCCGATCTGTCGGTCGGCGCGCCGCTCATCATCGACGAGCTGAAGCTGCGCGGAGTGGACCACGGCGATGCCGTGATTCGCCTGGGCTCGATAACCTCTCTGGGCGTGCTCGCGTACGCGCTCGGCAAACTGTTCCTGGGTGGGTTGGGCGATTTCTGGGGCGGTCGTGTGAGCTTTTTGATCGGCCTTTCCGGGGCCGCGGTCTTTACGTTGATGTTCGCTACGGGTTCCTTCCTGCCCGTGTTCACCATCGCATGGATCGGGAACCGGCTGACCCAATCGGTGGCGTGGGCGGGCCTCATCAAGGTGTCATCGAAGTGGTTCGACTTTTCGTCCTACGGCACCATCATCGGCATCCTCAGTATCAGCTATCTCATCGGCGACGCCGCCGCGCGGCAGTGGATGGGGCTGCTGATCCACCGCGGCGTCGGTTGGCGCCCGTTGTTTTACCTGGCGGCGGGCGCCGCCGGCCTCATGTTCATCGTCAATTTCGTTTTACTGCGCGAGTCGCGACTCGATGCCGGCTATGGGCCGGCGAAAACCAATCCTCTCAACCTGTTCGCCGCCTCCGAGGAGGCGCCGGGAGGGTTGCGCGATCTCTTGATGCCGCTGTTGCGCAGCCGGGCTTTCTTGCTCGTCTGCCTCCTGTCGCTGGGCTGCACGATCATTCGCGAGACGTTCAATACCTGGACACCGGTCTATTTGCACGACTACCTGGGCTACAACAACAGCAACGCCGCCGGCATGAGTGCGGTCTTCCCGGCTGTCGGCGCGGTCTCCGTGGTCGCCACCGGGTGGCTGAGCGACCGAATCGGCGTGAACGGCCGTTCATTGCTATTGTTCCTCGGCCTCTGCACCACCGCCGCCGCGCTCCTGGCGCTGATGTCGATGCATTCAAGCCGCACCGGCGCGTTGTTGCCTCTGCTCGCCATCGGCACCGTGGCGTTTTGCCTCTTGGGGCCTTATTCTTACCTGGGCGGCGCTTTTGCTCTCGATTTCGGGGGGAAACAGGCCTCTGCCGCATCCTCGGGAATCATCGACGGCGTGGGCTATCTGGGCGCCGTCGTGGCCGGAGACAGCGTCGCCCGTGGCTCCGTGGCATTTGGTTGGCAAGGCGTGTTCGTGTCGTTGTCCGCGGTGAGCGCCTTGGCGGCGCTCGGTGCAGGTTATCTTTATATTTTGAGCAAGCGGGCGTCGGCGGAGAGAGCATCTTCATGAGCACCGTCAGACAGGTTGTGCGCATCGGATCGACGCCGGAGCATCTGACCATCGAATGGGCGGACGGCGCCGTGGCCGAATTTGCCGGCGTGTGGCTGCGCGACAATCTACTCGAGGACCGCGACCCGCACAGCGGCCAGCGGCTCGTCGACATCGCCGACCTTCCGGCGCGGCCGTTGATCCGGTCCGCAAGCGTCGCGGGGGACACGATTCGCATTGAGTGGGCGTCGGAAACCGCGACCGCGAGATTCGCTGTTGCCTGGCTGGCCGCACACACTGCGGGCGACGCTGCCGAGCGGCCCGAGCGTGTCACGAGCACCTGGCTCCACGGCGCAGCGATGCATGCCGCCCACGACTTCGCTTGGGCGTCGTTCGAGGAGCTGCGCGGCGAATCTGCGGCGAAGCTCCGCTGGCTCACGCGCTTGCTGCAAACGGGAGTAGCGTTCTTAAGCGCCGTGCCCTCCACGGAGCGCGCCATCCTCGATGCGATGGCCCTGATCGGCCGGGTGTGCGAGACAAACTACGGAGAGGTGTTCGATGTCCGTTCCGTGCCTCTTCCCGAGAACCTGGCCTACTCCGACCTCGGCCTGGGGTTGCACACCGACAATCCCTACCGGGAGCCCGTTCCGGGGTTTCAGGCACTGCATGCGCTGTTGGCCGCGCCGGACGGCGGCGAGAGCGTGTTCGCCGACGGATTTGCACTGAGCAATCAATTGCGGATGATCGACCCGCAGGCGTTCGATGTCCTGACGCGAACACCGGTGCCCTTCCACTATCGTTCGAAGGACGCCGAGCTCTACGCCGAGCGCCCTTTGATTCAACTTTCGTGCCGCGGCGAGGTCAATGCGGTGCATTACAACAACCGCTCCATTGCGCCGCTGCGGCTTGATCGGCATGCTGCCGCGGGCTTCTATCGTGCCTACCGCCGCTTCGCCGAATTGTTGCGGGAGCCGAGCCATCAGCTTAAGTTCGCGCTGCGGGACGGCGATCTTGTGCTCTTCGACAACCAACGAATTCTGCATGGGCGCAGCGCCTTTTCGTCCGCCAAGCACGCGCGGCATCTTCGCGGGTGTTATCTCACCCGCGACAGCGTGTATTCGGAAACCGCCCTATTGCGCCGCAGAATGGCGATCGAGGAGCCGCCTTGACAGTCAGCGATGAAATTCTCGAGATCTATGCCCGGCGCGCGACCTTAGCCTATTTCGGCGAGAGCGTGTCGATGGCCGAACATGCTCTGCAGGCGGCGCACTTTGCCCGCGCAGCCGCGGCCCCGCCGCCGCTGATCGTGGCGGCGCTGCTCCACGATGTCGGTCATCTGGTGGCGGATGTGCCCGCCGACCTTGCGGATTGGGTCGAAGACGCGCGGCACGAGGACGTCGGCTGCGGCTGGCTGGCCGAGAGATTTCCCTCCGAGGTGTACGAACCGGTACGCCTGCACGTGCCCGCCAAGCGCTATCTTTGCGCAACCAATGAGCGGTATTTTTCGAAGCTGAGCGCCGCCTCCGTCGCCACGCTGAAGCTGCAGGGCGGGCCGATGTCGGCGGCCGAAATCGCGCGATTCGAGCGGGAGCGTTACTACCGGGAGGCGGTTAGAATCAGGTGCTGGGACGACCAGGGCAAGGTGGAGGGGCTGGTCACGCCGCAGCTCGAGACCTACCGGGCCTTGCTCGATAGCGTCGCCGTCGGCGCTCATCTGTCAGCCCCGCAGCGCCCGCTCGTCCCGAACATCTAACCTACTGATTGTACTGCCAAATTCGGCGGCGATAAGCTTCAGCGGGCCAGCTTGAGAAAAGGCGGCGGAGAGCGTACCCATTTTTCTACCGATAACGCTCTAATACCAAGACAAAATTCGACTCCTGCGAGAGTGGCGTGGGCGTACCTGACAATCGTAACTTCGTCGCGAGCATTGCCGCCCGGTATGGGCGCCGCCTACGCCGCTTTCTGTCCGTGCGCCTGCGCAACACGGCCGACGTCCCGGACTTAGCCCAAGAGGTTTTCTTGCGCTTATTGCGCGTCGAGGGCTACGAGAGCATCCGCAGCCCCGAAGCCTATCTGTTTACCATCGCCAGCCACGTGATTCACCAACACGCGGTGCGGCGCTCCAGCGAACCGGTCTCGGTCGATATCGCCGACGTATTCTCAGAGCTCAGGGCCCCGTCGAGCGACGACCCGCCCGATCAGGTCGCCCACGCCCAGCGGCTCGAGGAGCTCGAACGGATCCTCGAGCGTCTGCCCGCGCGCGTGGCGACTGCGCTCGTTCTCCACCGAATAGCGGGCTATTCCGTCCAGGAGGTCGGCGATGAGCTGGGCGTATCGCGGGAAACCGCCAAGAAATATCTGGCGCGCGCGGTTGAACACTGTCGAAATCAGCGGGCAACGGGGAGCGCCACGACGCTATGAAGATCGGACCCTCGAGCGGCAAACCTCATCCGGCGATCGTTGCCGAGGCGTCCGCGTGGTTCATCGAGTTCCGCGCCGGCGACATGAACGATGTGGCGCGCCAACACTTCATCGAGTGGCTGCGCCGCTCGCCCGAACATATCCAGGCGTATCTAGAAGTTTCTGGTGCGTGGGCCGAGCTTCCTACATCGGACCCCGAAGGCAAGATCGATATCTCTTCCCTGATCGCGCGCGCCCGGAGCGAAGCCGATGTCGTTGCGCTATCGCCCGTTGGCGCCCGTCCCACCGAGGTACTGTCCCCCGAAGAACCGCGCATGCTGCGGCACCGGACGCGGCGAGCGGTGCTGGCCATTGCAGCTCTCGCGTTGCTCGCTTCCGTCACGGTTCGACTATTGGGCGTCGGTGACTTCGGCGGTTCCTACTCCACCGGGATCGGCGAGCAGCGCACCATTCAGCTTGCGGACGGATCGACAATCGAGGTCAATGCGCGGTCGAGAGTTCGCGTGCATCTCACCGATCAGCAGCGCGACGTGACGCTGCTCGAAGGCCAGGCGTTGTTTCGTGTCGCGAAGGATAGTCGACGGCCCTTTGTGGTGCGCGCGGGTGATGCCGAAGTGCGCGCAGTGGGGACCGAATTCGATGTCTACAGGAAGCAGAGTGCGACGGTCGTGACCGTCGTCGAAGGCCGGGTTGAGACCTACGACCAGTCAGGCGGCAGCGGCGCTGCGGCCATTGTTCTGTCGGCCGGCGAGCAGCTCACCGTCCTGCCGCATACCGTGACAAAGCCAACGCGGACCGACACGGATGTCGCCACCGCCTGGGTGCAGAAGCGCCTGATGTTCGAAGAGACGACTCTGCGCGACGTCGCGGAGGAATTTAACCGGTACAACCGGCGGCCGCTGACCATCGATGACCGCGAACTCCAGAAGGTCAAGATTAGCGGCGTCTATTCGTCAACCGACCCGGCATCGCTCATCAATTTCTTGCGCAGCCAATCCTCGATCCGGGTCATCGAAACGGAGAACCAAGTTCGCGTCATTCGCCGCGAGACAAACTGACCATACCCACTATTTGTGTGACAACGCTCTACTGTCATCAGAGCTGGCTGCCATGTTGGCCAGCCAGCATCGAAAGCCTCTCAAGAGGCATGGGAGCGTTCATGCGCATTGCAGTCGTCGCGGCGGCCATTTGCCTTTCCATGGTCGGTTTAGCCACAGCGGATAGTGCGAACGCCGCCGTCCGAAAACCCACTCACATCGAGGCGCAGCGCCTCGGGGCCGCGCTCAAGGAACTCGCGCAAAGCCGCGGATTGCAAGTTCTCTACCTGTCCAACACCGTTCGCGATGTGCGTACGCAGGGCGCGACCGGAGATATCACGGCCAACGAGGCCTTCGATCAGCTGCTCTCGGGCACGGGTCTCACATACCGTTATCTAGACGAGAACACGGTGACCGTCGTACCGCTGAGTGATTTTTCCTTCTCGGAGGGGGCCGGCGTATCGTTGCGAGCGCCCGTAGCCGATACAATAGTTGCGGGTTCGCCAGACAGGGTCGCAAAGACTGATTCGTCCAAGAGATTGCTGCTGGCTCAGGCGGTACCCGCCTCGGCGCGCGAGGAGGTCCCGGCGGCCGCGGAATCGCAACCGCTGCAAGAGATCATCGTCACGGGATCGCGTATCGCCGCGCCGAATGAAGTGAGCACCAGTCCGATACAGGTTTTATCGTCGAAATACATTGAAGTGTCGGGCAAAACCGATATCACCGATATCATCAGCCTGCTGCCCCAGAACTTCACCAATGACTTGGGACAGGATCTCGGCAATGGCACGAGCGGTTTGTCGACCGCCGGTGGCGTTGCCACGGCGGACTTGCGCGGCATCGGTCCGCAGCGCACCTTGGTGCTCGTCGACGGCCGCCGGCTCGGCGTAGGCTCGCCGCAAACGGCCATCGCGTCACCGGCGCCAGATCTCGATCAGATTCCCGCCGGCCTCGTCGAGCGCGTCGAAGTCGTCACCGGCGGTGCGTCGGCGGCATACGGTTCCGATGCCATCGCGGGCGTCGTCAACTTCATCATGAAGAAGAACTTCGAAGGGTTTCAGGCCGACGGCCAAATCGGCGAGAACTGGCACGACAACGGCAACACGTCCCTACAGGGTCTGGTGCGCCAGTTCGACAACACCATTCCGGCCACGGGCACTGCCAAGGACGGGCGGAACCGCACTTTCGATGTGTTGATGGGCACGAATTTTGCGGACGGCAAGGGCAATGTCACGGCCTACCTGAGCTTCCGCCACGCCGACCCGGTCGTGAGCAGCCAACGCGATTTCGGTGGCTGCCAGTTGTTTCCCGTGACCGACAATAGCGGCAATGTCACCGGCACCGTCTGCAATGGTTCCTCGAATTCGAACTACTTCAGGCCGGTGACCGGGCCTAACGCGGGGACCGCCTATGCCGTGTCCGGGACGAGTTTTGTGCCCTTCGGTTCAGTTACCACGAGCCCTCCGGCGGCCTTCAATTCCCAGCAATACATCTACATGACGCGCGAGGATGATCGCTACAACGCCGCGGTCTTGGCGCACCAGGAGATCACCGACTACTTCAAACCGTACGCCGAGTTCTATTTCATGGACGACAAGTCGCACCAGGTGATCGCGCCGGCGGCCCTGTTCAAAGACGCCAATCCGCTCGATCCGACGGGTCTCGGCGACTACTTCATCAATTGCAGCAATCCGTTGTTGAGCGCGCAGCAGAAGGGAACCCTTTGCACACCCGCGCAGATTGCGGCGGATACCGCGAACCCCGGGTCGGCGACCGCCCAGGTGAGAATCGGCCGCCGCAATGTCGAGGGCGGCGGACGCTTCTCGGATTATAATCACGAGAATTACCGCGCCGTTTTCGGCGCCCAGGGCGATTTCGCGGAGGCGTGGAATTACGACGTCTATGGACAGTACTCCTACACCACGTTCTTCGGTGCCAACAATAAGTACGAGAGCTTCACGAATATAGACAATGCCCTCCTCGCGACCGGTACGGCCGCCAACCCGAAGTGCATCGGCAACAACCGAGGGTGCGTCCCGTACAACATCTTTTCGGATGGCGGCGTGACCCCGGCGCAGCTCAACTACCTGTATCTCACGGGCACCAATTCAGGAAGCGCGCAATTGCGCACGATTCATGCTGACGTGACCGGGAAGCTCGGCACTTATGGCGTCAAGTCGCCGATGGCGAACGAGGGTGTCGGCGTCAATGTCGGCTTCGAGCACCGCAACGATCACGAGATCTACACGCCCGACGCCGTCTCTCAGAGCGGCCTGCTGTCGGGATCCGGCGGTGCGCAGGTGCCGCTCGACGCCAATGAATCGGTCAAGGAGGAGTTCCTCGAAATACGCGCTCCGCTGGTGCAGGATCACACAGGGGCCAAGGATCTCTTGTTCGATACCGGTTACCGTCGTTCGGATTATTCCATCACCGGTGTGACCAATACCTACAAGTTCGAGGTGCAATACGCGCCCATCGAGGACTACCGTCTCCGCGTATCCTATGACCGGGCGGTTCGGGCGCCGTCCATCGTCGAGTTGTTCAACGCGCCGAATGTCAACACGGTCGCCGCTTTCCCCGACCCCTGTGCGCCGCCCATCACGTTCACACTCGCTCAATGTTTGAACACCGGCGCGACGGCTGCACAGTACAACAGCGGTTCCATTCCGCAGGGTACCGCCGGCCAGCTGTCGCAGGAAACGCGAGGCAACCGGGCCCTGAGACCGGAACGGGCCGATACGTACACGTTCGGTCTGAACTTCACGCCGAGCCAACTTACGCATTTCACCGGCAGCATCGACTACTACCACATCCGGGTGAAGGACGAGGTCAATGTAATCCCGTTGAACGTGATCATGAACACCTGTGCCAACACGGGCGATCCGACCTTTTGCAGCCAGATTGTGCGCACGCCCGGCAGCGGGGGATTGGTCGGCAACGACCCCGCGACGGGCGGATTCATCGTGCAGAAGAATTTCAACATCGGCACGGCGCTGGTCAGCGGCATTGATTTGCAACTGGCCTACAAGCTCGACCTGCCGCCGGGCTTCGGTGGGCTGCAGTTCGAGATGAATGGCGCCTACTTGCAGCACCAGGAAACGACGCCGCTGCCGGGACAGCATACCTACGACTGCGCCGGGCTCTTCGGCTTTACCTGCCAGACGGTCAACCCGCGCTGGCACCATATCTTCCGCACGACCTGGCAAATGCCCTGGGACGTGTCGGCGTCCATGTCGTGGCGGTATCTCTCCAAGGTCTCGCAGGACAACAACACCGGGGATCCGACGCTGCATTTCTCGTCGTGGGGTGCGTACGACTACTTCAATGCCACGATCCCGTCGTTCAGCTATTTGGATCTCGAGGCGACTTGGAACGTCAACAAGGTCCTGCAGCTGCGCGCCGGCGCCAATAACGTCTTGGACAAGGATCCGCCGGTCATCAACAGCGCTCTTGTCGCCAACGGAGCGGCAAACACCTACAGTGTCTACGATATGCTCGGGCGCCAGCTGTTTGTGGCGTTCAGGGCAAGGTTCTGATGCTTCTCGCGCGCCGCCAGAACGCCAACGCCGACAATCCCAGAGCCGCGGCGACCACCGGATAGTTGCCGACTCGCGCGTAAGGAGTGAGCCCCGTCATCGGCTGCACGTCGGCGCGCAGTACGGCCTCCTGGAACTGCGGCAATGTCGCCACCAATTCGCCGTGCGGACCGATGACCGCCGTGATGCCGTCATTCGCCGCACGAATCAGGAATCGGCCGGCTTCCAGCGCGCGCATGCGTGCGATTTGCAGATGCTGGTGCGGTGCCGTGGAGTCGCCGTACCAGGCGTTGTTGGTGACGTTGATGAGCAAGGTGGCGTCGCGCAGGACGCCGAGCTGACTGCTGCCGAAGGCATCCTCATAGCAGATCGTCAGACCGAGGCTCTGCCCCGCCGCGCGAAGCGCCGGCTGATGCTCCGAGCCCGCGGAAATATCGTCGTAAGGCAGGCTCATGAGGCGCATCCACGATCGAACGAATCCCGGGACCGGGAAGTACTCTCCGAAGGGCACCAGGTGACGCTTGTAGTACCAGCCGTCGCCATCCCGGTTCATGACCAACAGGCCATTGAAATACCGGCTGGTCGCCGGCTCATAGTTGACCAGGCCGATCGCGAAGTCGGCCTCATGCGCGCGCGCCGTGGCGCGCAGATTTTGCAAATAGTCGGAAATGTTGTTGGCGAGCACCGGTAGCGCGGATTCCGGCCACACGATCAGACGCGCGCCCCACGCCTGATCGGTGAGCTTTGCGTAGCGTGCCAAGGTGGCATCGCGATTGTCGATCTGCCATTTCCTGTCCTGCGAGACGGCGCCTTGCACGGCGGCAATGGCGATCCTGGCGCCGGCCTGTCGAGTCCACTCGTGGCGCCCCGCAAGCCCCGGCGCCACGAACAGGGCGGCGATCGCAACGAGCGCGACCGCGCGCGCCGCGGCTGCCTGAGCGGCGGTTGATTGGCGCGCCGCGAGCACCCCGGGCGCACTTAACGCGCCGAGGCCGGTCGCGGCCAGCGCAGCCGCCCATGTCACTCCATACACGCCGAGCACCGGCGCCCATCCGGCGAGCGGCGAATCGATGAACGCATAACCCAGCGACAGCCACGGAAAACCGGAGAACGCCCAACCGCGCAGCCATTCCAGCAATACCCAGAGCGACGGCAGAACCAGCCAATCGCGGGTCATTCCCGGTTTGAGCCACAGGCGGTTCGCCACGAAGCAGAGTGCGGCGGTATAGGCCGCCATAATCGCCACCAGTGCGACCTGCAGCACCACCGTGAGCCACACGGGCACCAGGCCGAAGACGTGCAGGCAGGTGTACAGCCAGTAGGTACCCACCGCGAAAAGCCCCACCCCGAACGCCGCCCCCGCCCAGGCGGCGCGGCGCGGGGGCAGCCCTCGAATAAGCGCGAACAGCGCAGCGGGCGCGACCAGGCCGACCGGCCACCACGACAATGGCGCAAACGCGAGGTTCAGGGCCGCTCCGGCCGCAAACGCGGCCACGAGCCGCAATGCGGCAGGCCGCGGCAAGGCGGCGCCGGGGCCGCGCCATGCACGAGTCAAGAAGTCGACTCGTCGACGGGCGGCGGCTCTATGGCGGAGGGGGTAATGACACGCAGTAGATCGATTCGCCGCCGGTCGGCGCGCACCACCCGGAACTCCAATTCACCCACCTGGATGGTCTCGCCGCGGCGTGGCAGACGACCGAATTCCTGCATGAGCAATCCGCCGATGGTGTCGTATTCCTCGTCGGAAAATGCGGTACCGAAATACTCGTTGAAATCCGCAATCGGGGTGAGGGCACGGACCGTGAATTCGCGTTCGCTCTCCCGCCGAATCGTCTGGTCGTCCTCGACATCATGTTCATCGTCGATTTCCCCGACGATCTGCTCGATGACATCTTCGATGGTCACCAGACCGCACACACCGCCGTACTCGTCCACCACCATGGCGATGTGATTGTGACTCAACCGAAACTCCTTGAGCAGAACGTTGAGCCGTTTGCTTTCCGGAACGAAGACCACGGGGCGCATGTATTCGCGTATCTCGAACGGCTCGTCGCCGGCGGTTTGCAGCCGCAGTAAATCCTTGGCGAGAAGAATACCGAGGATTTGATCGCGGTCTTCACCGATGACGGGGAAGCGGGAGTGGCCCGACTCGACCACCAGCGCCACCAGCTTGTCCGGCGGCTCATCGCGTTCGACGAACACCATTTGCGATCGCGGCACCATGATGTCGCGAACCTGCATGTCCGCCACCGCCAGAACGCCCTCCAGCATGACCAGCGCATCGCCGTCGAACAACCCGCGACTGCTGGCCTCGCGGAGATCCTCGATGAGTTCGGCGAGATCGCGCGGCTCGCCGGACATCGATTGTGTGATGCGCTTGAGCCAGCGGCCCGTGCTTCCTGCAGACTGATCGGACATGGGCCTCAAGGATACTCGATCAGACATACGGGTTCGAAAAACCAAGCTGATCAAGGATTTGAATCTCCCTGGCGGTCATTTTCGCCGCCTCGGCATCGCGCACGTGATCGAAACCGAGCAGGTGCAGCACCCCATGGACCGTCATGTGCGCCCAATGCGATTCACGTGATTTTCCCTGTGCGAGCGCTTCACGCGCGACCACCGGCGCGCAAATCACGAGTTCACCCAGGTAGTTGCGGCCGTCGGGACTCGCTCCGGGACCGCTGAAGGACAGCACATTGGTGGACCTGTCCTTTCGCCGGTATCGCGAATTCAGGCTTCGGCTGCGCGCGGTTCCGACCACGAGAACCGAAAGGACGCTGTGGCAAGAGAGTCCGGCCAGCGCCGCACGAGCCCACATTTCGAATTGCGTCCGGCGCGGGACCCACGGGCGCCGGGCCGCATAGGTCACATCCACTTCGAGTTTTTCCCGCATGGCTGGGAGCCTGTCTGACTAGCCGCCGTCGTCGGGAGTATTCGCTTCGTAGGCCTGTACTATTCTTTGCACCAGCGGGTGGCGCACGACGTCTCGAGAGGAGAACATCGTGAAGGCGATGCCGGACACACCGCGTAGAATATTGATGACCGTGCGCAGCCCGGATTGCTTGGCGCTCGGCAAATCCACCTGAGTGATATCGCCGGTCACCACGGCCTTGGAGCCGAATCCGATACGGGTGAGGAACATCTTCATCTGCTCGTTGGTGGTGTTCTGCGCCTCGTCGAGGATGACGAAGGAATCGTTGAGCGAACGGCCGCGCATGAAGGCGAGCGGCGCCACCTCGATGACGTTGCGCTCGATCAGCTTGGCGACGCGCTCGAAGCCCATCATTTCGTACAAGGCGTCGTACATCGGCCGCAGATAGGGATCCACCTTTTGCGACAGGTCCCCCGGGAGGAAACCCAGCCGCTCGCCCGCCTCCACGGCCGGACGCACCAGAACGATTCGTCGCACGCTTTCCGACTGCAGCGCTTCCACGGCGCACGCCACGGCCAGGTAGGTCTTGCCCGTCCCTGCCGGACCGATACCAAAAGTCAGATCATGGGTGCGGACGTTGTTCAGATACTCGGTCTGATTGGTGCCGCGCGCACGCACCGCGCCGCGCGCCGTCCGAACCTTGAGTTCATCGGTCGAATCGACGGCATTCGAGTCCGTGCCGGCCGGTCCACGGTCCGTCGGCCGACGGTTGGCCGCCCCCCGGTCGGCCGGCCCATCCATTTCCAGCGCCTGCAGCGCGATGTGCACGCGCTCCGAGTCCACGGGCTCGCGCTGCGCGCGCGTGTACAAATCCTGGAGCACCGCTTCGGCGCGCTTGATGGCGGCGGGCATTCCGATGATCTGAAAGCGATTGCCGCGTCTTTTCACTTCGACGCCCAGCCGCGCCTCGATCTGATGGAGATGCTGATCGAGCGGTCCGCACAGCTCGACCAATCGGACGTTGTCCACCGGCGCGAGCACGAGATCGCGCGTCATGGGTACGGAATTCACGAGAGGGTTTCTACCACGAGACGGCCGCGCAGTGAGTTCGGCATCGCCTCGGTGATCACGACGTCGGCAAACTGATTGATGAGCCGCCTCGGATCCTCTCCGGGGCCGTCGAAATTGACCCAGCGATTGTTGTCGGTGCGACCGGCAAGCTGCTCTGGATTTCGCTTGGCAGGCCGCTCGACCAGCACCCGTTGCCGGCTGCCGACCATGCGTTGTGAAATCGCGCGTGCTTGGGCGTTCAGGCGCGCCTGCAGCACTTCGAGCCGGTTCTGCTTGACGTCATGCGGCACTTCGTCGGGCAGATTGGCCGCCGGTGTGCCGGGCCGGCGGCTGTAGAGGAAGCTGAACGACTGGTCGAAACCCGCATCGGCGATGAGATTCATCGTCGCCATGAAATCCTCATCCGTCTCACCCGGAAATCCGACGATGATGTCGGTGGAAATACAGATATCCGGGCGTACCGCCTTAAGCCTGCGCAACTTTTGCCTGTACTCGAGCACGGTATGTCCACGCTTCATGGCAGCGAGGATGCGGTCGGAACCGCTCTGCACCGGCAGGTGCAGAAAATTATTGAGCTTCGGAACGTTGGCATACGCTTCGATCAAACTATCGTTGAAGTCGAGCGGATGAGAAGTGGTGAATCGGATGCGTTCCACTCCGTCGACGGCCGCGACGAAATGGATCAATGTGGCAAGGTCGGCGGGCGTTCCGTCATCCATGGGGCCCGCGTACGCGTTCACGTTCTGTCCGAGCAGCGTCACTTCGCGCACTCCCTGATGCGCCAATGTGCGAACCTCATGCAGCACCTGTTCGAATGGACGGCTGATTTCTTCGCCACGCGTGTAGGGCACGACGCAGAAAGTGCAGTACTTGCTGCAGCCTTCCATGATGGAGACGAACGCCGTCGCTCGATTGTCGGCGCGCGCTTCCGGCAAGCGGTCGAACTTCTCGATCTCCGGGAAGCTGATGTCGATCTGCGGTCGGCCCGACCGGCGAAGACCGTTCAACATATCGGGAAGACGATGCAGCGTCTGGGGCCCGAATACCAGGTCGACGAAAGGCGCCCGCGCGGTGATCCCGTCACCCTCCTGACTGGCCACGCAGCCGCCCACGCCGATGACCACATGCGGCCGCTCCTGTTTCAACAGCCGCCACTCCCCCAACAAGGAGAAAACCTTTTCCTGCGCCTTTTCGCGGACGGAACAGGTGTTAACCAAGAGCACGTCGGCTTCGGCGGGATTGTCGGTGCGGGCCATGCCATGGGTCGCCTCGAGCACGTCCCGCATCTTGCTGGAATCGTATTCGTTCATTTGGCAACCGAACGTTTTGATGTATAGAAGACCGGGCATAGGCTCACATGGAAAAGGCCGCTAAGATACTAGCAATCATGGCAATACGCGAAGTTCTCAAGATGGGCGATCCGCGGCTCCTGGCGGTGGCCGAACCGGTGCGCGAGTTCGGCACTCCGGCGCTCGAAAACCTGGTCGCCGATATGCGGGACACGATGCAGGATCTCAATGGGGCGGGACTTGCGGCGCCGCAGATAGGCGTGGGCCTGCGCGTGGTGATTTTTGGCATGGACTATAACCCTCGTTACCCGGAAGCCGCCCCGGTACCCTACACCGTGCTGATCAACCCCCAACTGACCCCCCTCGGCGAGGAGATGGAGGACGGTTGGGAGGGATGTCTCTCGGTACCCGGCATGCGAGGAGTGGTCCCACGGTTCCGCAACCTGCGATATACCGGCGTAGACACCCATGGCCGGCCCATCGACCGAAGCGTGAACGGCTTTCATGCACGGGTAGTCCAACACGAGGTGGACCATCTGGACGGCATCCTCTACCCGCGCCGCATACGCGATTTGACCCAGTTCGGCTTTATCGAATCGCTGTTTCCGGGCCAAGACCTGGCCGACGACTAGCGTTTCAATCCCCGGTGTCGGGGGCCCCTTCCGGCGTGCCCCGCTTGAGGAAGTCCGGAAGCGCCTCCCCGGTCGGAGTGAAACCGAGCGACACTGAATTGAGGCAATGCCGCTCACCGGTGGGCCGTGGCCCATCCGGGAATACATGCCCCAAGTGGCTGCCGCAGCGCGCGCAAACCTCCTCGACGCGCACCATCCCGTAGCTCGCGTCCCGGACGCGTTTGATGTGCAACTCGGCGACGGGCTTGAAGAAGCTCGGCCAGCCGGTGCCGGAATCGAATTTGGCATTGGACCGGAACAGCGGCAACCCGCAGAACCGGCACGTGTAGATGCCGTCCTTCTTGTTGTCGAGAAAGACGCCGCAGAAAGCGGCCTCGGTGCCATGTTCCAGCAGCACGCGGCGCTCGTCGCCGGCAAGGCCGGCGGTTATTGCGCGGCGCTGTGCGTCGGTGGGCGGGGTCAGGTCGAAGGCGGTCATTTGGCACCGAATATTGACACATTCGATCCGCAGCTCCTAAAACTCTTTCCACCCCCCGTCCCTCCCGGCGGCGGTCGGCCTGCTGCTCGGAACTGTCTGGGACGTGGCGGGGGCTTTGGCGGCCGGCTTGGTGGCTGGTGCCTTGGCGGCTTGCTGCCAGGGCCGTTTCGCGCTGCGCCGTTCCACCGGCGGCGGCGGCACCGGCTTTGCCGCCGGCGTCGCCATTTCCCTCACGTTGACGTCGGCGACGTCCCACCGGGCGACCAGAGCCGCAAGATGGCCGGCCTGACCGACGATGGATTCGCTGGCCGCCGCTGCCTCTTCGACCAAGGCCGCGTTTTGCTGAATTGTCCCTTCCATCTGCATGACGGCCTTGTTCACTTGTTCGATGCCGACCGCCTGCTCATGGCTCGCCGAGGCGATTTCGGCAACCACGTCCGCCACGCGCTTGACCGCCATGCCGATATCGTCAAGGGCCTTGCCGGAGTCTCCGACCAATTTGCTGCCCTCCTCTACCCGGGTCACGCTGTCGCCGATGAGTGTCTTGATTTCCTTGGCGGCCGTCGCACTGCGGCCGGCGAGTGTGCGCACTTCGCTCGCGACCACGGCGAAACCGCGCCCCTGCTCGCCCGCGCGTGCCGCTTCGACCGCGGCATTGAGCGCGAGCAGGTTGGTTTGGAAGGCGATTTCGTCGATGACGCCGATGATGTCGGAGATCTTCTTGCTCGCAGCGTTGATCCCGCTCATGGCCGCGATGGCGGAGGTGACGATCGCACCACCCTTCTCCGCCTGCGTGCGAGCCGCAACGGCGAGCCGTTCGGCCTGTGCTGCGTTTTCCGCCGTCGACTTTACGGTGCTCGTCATCTCCTCCATGCTTGCCGCGGTTTCCTCGAGGCTGGCGGCCTGCTGCTCGGTGCGCTGGCTGAGATTGACGTTACCCGACGAGATCTCGTTGGCGCCTGACTGCACTTCGCCGGCGGCGCGCTTGATCTCCGCCACCATCGTCATCATGCTGTCGATGAGCGAATTGACGCTGGTGGCAAGCGCCTCGATCTGGCCGTTCTTGCCCGTCACGGTGATTCGCTTGGTCAATGCGCCGTCGATCGCCGACTGCACGACCGCCTGCGTCTCGGCGACCGCCACATCGAGCGCCTCCTTCATCTTGAGCTGATCGGCCTGCATCGTGGCTTGGTCCACCTGCATCTTGACCTGATCGGTGACATCGCTCGCATACTCGACAATCTTGTACGGTTTGCCGTCGATGCCCAGGATTGGGTTGTAGCTCGCCTGAAGGTAGATTTCCCGGCCGTCCTGCGCAATCCGTTTGTACTGGCCGGCGTCGGACTCGCCGCGGCCGAGCTTGGCCCAGAACGCCAAATATTCCGGGCTCGACCGAAGCGCAGGGTCTACGAAAATCCCGTGGTGCCGGTCCTTGATGTCGGCAATACTGTAGCCGAACATCCGCAGCAGGTGGTCGTTCGCGGAGAGGATGGTGCCGTCCAGGCCGAACTCGGTGACGGCCTTCACTTTGCCGATGGCGGCAATTTGCCCCTTTGCATTCAGCTCGTTCTCGAGCAGCGCGTCCTGCATCGTCTTCAGCGCCGACAGCAGCTGGCCGGTCTCGTCACGGCCGGTTGCCTCGATCGTATTGTTGCGCTTGCCGTCGGCCACTGCACGCGCGATCTCGACGGCGCGGCCAAGCGGCCTGGTGATCGATCGGATCGTCAGAATGCACATCACTGTGCCGATCAGCAGGCATACCAGCGCGACCGCGATCTGCCATATCGACGACCTCACGTGCGTCGCGGACAGCGACTCGGCGGCCATATTCACCCGGGCCACCGCCATCCCATTGAGCTCTTCGCCTGCATCCTCCATGCCGTGGACTGCCGATTTGAACGCGGCGAACTCTCCGTTGGCGTCCTGCGTCGTCTTGATCTGACCGGATTCGATCCGCCCGTAGGTCCGCTCGAAGCCGTCGACATACGAGCGGAATCCATCGCCGACCTGGCCGAGCGCTCTCTTGTCGTTTTCCGCCAGATCGAGCTTGCGCGCGGCCGCAATGTGTTCGTCGAGAGACGACTTGGCGGCGTCCCATTTCTTCTTGTACGACGCGCGCACCGCTGCGTCGCCGATATTGATGAACACGTCCTTTTCGAAGCGCCGCTCATTCAAAATCAGCTGCCCGATGACGGAGGCCGTTTGCGCTAGTTTTACGTCGTTGGTAATGGCCCGATGCGCGTTCGTAAATAACGCCTGAATGCCGAATGCGCCTATGCCCGCGTTGGCTATCAGGAGTGCCATCAACAGGCCGAAGCCTCCCGCGAGCCGGCCCACAATCGTCAAACTGCTCAATCTAATCATATGCCACCCGGACTCCCTTCATTCGGCAGCGCTTTGACTCGTCTATCGGCTCAAATGCGCGGTGTAATCGGAGCGAGGCAAGTAACCTCGTATGCAAGGAGGCGGCTGGGGGGGTGGATTCTTTAGCGGCCTTGGGCACGTGCAATGCAGCACGAAATTGTGGCCGGTGAGGCATGGCCGGCGCGGTGCGGCCGGGCGGCCGCACTGGTTCCGGTGCCGGTCGTCCGCCCGCCGGACTAGGTCGGCCTAAAAACGTCCATCCTAGAAGGGTCTTAGTGTTGTCTAGAAGGGAATATCGTCGTCGAAATCTTCCTTTCCGCCGCCCGCCGGCGCCGGCGATTGGTCATAATCATCCTTGGGAGGAGTGGCGGAGCCGCCGCCCCGTTCGCCGCCCATTCCACCGGCGCTGCCCGCTCCACCGGCGCTGCCCGCTCCACCGGCGCCGCCGGCTCGCCCGCCCAACATCTGCATGTTATCGGCGATGATTTCGGTGGTGTAACGGTCGTTTCCTTGCTTGTCCTGCCACTTGCGGGTCCGCAGCTTGCCCTCCACGAACACCTGAGAGCCCTTGCGCAGGTACTCGGCGGCGATTTCACCCAGCCGCCCGAAAAAGGCGATGCTGTGCCACTCAGTGCGCTCCTGTTGCGCACCGGAGGCCTTGTCCTTCCACGTCTCGTTGGTGGCGATGCGGATGTTCGTGACCGTCATCCCGCTGGGCATGGACCGAGTCTCCGGGTCCGCCCCGAGCGTTCCAATCAAAATCACCTTGTTCACACCGCGCGCCATACAGGACCCCCACTCATTGGATACCACTCATTGGATACCGCATATTGTACACGCGCCCGGCAGCCTCAATATCAGCCTCTGCCCGCACGCTCACCCAGAAATGAGTGCGGGCCGCTTACGGCCGTCCGATACGGCCCTCGGCAGGGCGCGCTCCGGTGTGGTCTGGCGGGGCGCCACCCGCCGCGCGGCTCGCGGCAGCGGTGTCGGGCCGGAGGACTTGACGCCGGGCGTATAGTATTCGGTTCCATGCAAAAAATTCGCATCCGGGGCGCCCGGACCCACAACCTCAAGAACATCGACCTCGATCTGCCGCGCGATCAACTGATCGTATTCACGGGCCTTTCGGGTTCGGGCAAATCTTCGCTGGCCTTCGACACCATCTATGCCGAAGGCCAGCGACGCTATGTCGAGTCATTGTCGACCTACGCCCGCCAGTTCCTCTCGATGATGGAGAAGCCGGACATCGACACCATCGAAGGGCTGTCCCCCGCCATTTCCATCGAACAGAAGTCCACGTCCCACAATCCGCGATCCACGGTTGGCACCGTCACCGAGATCTACGACTACCTGCGCCTCTTGTACGCGCGGGCCGGAACCCCCCGCTGCCCCGATCACCACATCGACCTCGCGGCGCAAACCGTGAGTCAGATGGTCGATGCGGTTCTACAGCATCCGGAGGGCACGGCAATGATGCTGCTCGCCCCGGCCATCGCCGAGCGCAAAGGTGAACACGCCGAACTGATCGACGAGTTGCAGGCCGGCGGCTTCGTGCGCGCCCGGATCGACGGCACGGTGCTCGAACTGGATCAAGCTCCGAAGCTCGATGTGCGCCGCAAGCACACGGTCGAAGCCATCGTCGATCGCTTCAAGGTGCGTCCCGACCTGGGTCAGCGCCTGGCCGAGTCCTTCGAAACCGCGCTGCGTCTCGGACAGGGCGTGGCCCGGGTGGCGTACATGTACGACGCCGCGCGGACCGAACTCGTATTCTCGAACAAGTTCGCCTGTCCCATCTGCAACTACTCGTTGAGTGAATTGGAGCCCCGGCTATTCTCGTTCAACAGTCCGATCGGCGCCTGCCCCACCTGCGACGGCTTGGGTACGCAGGAGTTCTTCGATCCCGAGAAGATCGTCGCCAATCCGCATTTGTCCCTGGCAGGCGGGGCCGTGCGCGGGTGGGATCGTCGCAACGCCTATTACTTTCAATTGATTCAATCTCTGGCCCGGCACACCAAGTTCGACATCGAGGCGCCGTTCGAGAGCCTGCCGGAAAAAATCAAAAACCTGGTCCTGTTCGGCAGCGACGAGGAACAGATCGAATTCAAGTACCTGGACGGCAAGGGTGGAACTCTCAAGCGCAAGCACACCTTCGAAGGAATCGTAAGGAACCTCGAGCGTCGCTACAAGGAAACCGAGTCGGCAACGGTGCGGGAAGAATTGGCGAAATACCGCTCCGCTCGTGCCTGCCCCGAATGCGGGGGAACGCGGCTCAACCGGGCCGCGCGCAACGTATTCGTCGCCGGCAGAAGCGTGCCGGAGGTCTCGTCCTTGTCCGTGGAACGCGCCATCGAGTTTTTCTCGACCCTCGAACTACCCGGCTGGCGCGGTGAAATTGCGGTAAAGATCGTCAAGGAGATCGGCGATCGGCTCGGCTTCCTCGGAAACGTGGGACTGGGCTATCTGACCCTGAATCGCAGCGCCGATACGCTATCCGGCGGCGAGGCGCAACGCATTCGGCTGGCGAGCCAGATCGGTTCGGGCCTGGTCGGCGTCATGTATATCCTCGATGAACCCTCGATCGGCCTGCACCAACGCGATAACCAACGGCTGCTCGACACGCTGGCCAATCTGCGCGATCTCGGCAATACGGTCATCGTGGTCGAGCATGATGAAGACGCGATACGGCAGGCCGACTACGTCGTCGATCTGGGGCCGGGGGCCGGCGTACATGGCGGCCAAGTGGTGGCGCAAGGCACGGCCGCCGAGGTCATCGCTCATCCGGATTCCATCACCGGCCAGTACCTGAGCGGCCGCATGCGCATCGAGACACCGCGCATCCGGCGCGCTCCGGATCCGAAGCGTCTCTTGCGAGTGACGGGCGCGACGGCCAACAACCTCAAAAATGTCACTGCGGAGTTCCCGCTGGGCTTGATGACCTGCGTTACCGGGGTGTCGGGATCGGGCAAATCGACTTTGATCAACGACACCCTGTTTCGAGCGGTGGCCACGCAGCTGAATCACGCATCGCCGGGAACTGCGCATTTCGACCGCATCGAGGGGCTGGATTACATCGATCGGGTGATCGAGATCGACCAGAGCCCGATCGGCCGCACGCCGCGCTCCAATCCGGCGACGTATACCGGGCTGTTCGCGCCCATACGAGAGATCTATTCCGCGGTGCCGGAGGCGCGCGCGCGCGGCTACGAAGCGGGCCGCTTCAGCTTCAACGTCAAAGGCGGGCGCTGCGAAGCGTGCCAGGGTGACGGCGTGATCAAAGTTGAAATGCACTTCCTCGCCGACGTGTACGTGCCCTGCGACGTATGCAAGGGCAAGCGCTACAACCGGGAAACCCTGGAAATCCGCTTCAAGGGGAAGAACATCCAAGAAGTCCTGGACATGACGGTCGAGGATGCGCTGCCGTTCTTCTCCGCGGTGCCCACCGTGCAGCCCAAGCTGCAGACGCTGCTCGACGTCGGCTTGTCCTATATCCGACTGGGACAGAGCGCGACGACTCTGTCGGGCGGTGAGGCGCAGCGCGTCAAGCTCTCGAAGGAGCTCTCGAAGCGCGCCACCGGCCGCACCCTGTATATTCTCGACGAACCCACCACCGGATTGCACTTCGCCGACATTGCGCAGCTGCTGGCCGTGCTCCACCGGTTGCGCGACGAGGGCAATACCATCATCGTCATCGAGCACAACCTCGATGTCATCAAGACGGCGGATTGGGTCGTCGATCTGGGGCCGGAGGGCGGCGACGGCGGCGGCAGGATCATCGCGGTCGGCACCCCGGAGCAAATCGCGGCGAATAAGGCTTCTTACACCGGCCATTATCTGCAAGCCACGCTGGGCCAACGGCAAGCGCAACCCGCACGGCGCAAGCGCGCATGAGCACGTCACGGCGCCCGCTGCTCTCGGCGCTGCGTTCCGCGGGACGCGTGCCCGCGAGATACCTGCCGCTGGCGGGCATGCTCGTCGGCGCCATCGGCGGCGCGGTCTACTGGGTCGCCGCACAATTCTGGCCCAGCAGCGTCGCGGTCGTTCTATCCCTGTTTGCGACCGCGCTCATCGGCGGAATCGGGAGCGAGGATTCGATCGCAAAATTCCAGCCGGCCTGGTTGGACGTCTTCGCCCTCTTCATCAAGTACAACGCATTGATGGCGCTGACGGCCGCCAATCTGCCGTTCTCCGTGCCGGCGAATCTAGCGCTCGGATTGATCATGGTCTGTGGCCAGGCCGCCAGCCACGGTCTTCTGGTGTCGGTGTTGGCGACGCGCACGGAAATCTCGCCGCGCGTATCGGGCGGAGAATTGGGCTTCGCCTTGGTCGTAGGCTTCGCGCCTGCGGCTGTGCTGGGCATACCAGGCCTGGCGGGGCTCGTTGCCGCCATCGTCATGCGTCTTGGACTCGCCGCCTCCTTGAACCGCCGGACCCGGCCGCCGTCACGCACCCTGATGGACACGGTGCAGCCGCTCACCGAAGCATGCTTCTACCTCGGAGCGCTGGCGATGTGGCGATATGTATAGCCGCGGCCATCGCCCCGCGAGGCGGCTGGTGGCGTCCGTGATCGCACGGAGCTCGCTGCCGATCCTGACGCGGCTCGACCCCGAACGCGCGCATGATATGGGTCTCGCCGGGTTGCGGTTGCTCCAGCCCCTGTGGCCGCCCAGGGAGGCGCCGGCCGGACTCAAGGTGCACTGCCTTGGATTGGAGTTTGCCCATCCGCTGGGCCTCGCGGCGGGATTCGACAAGAACGGCGACTATTTGGATGCGCTTGGCGCGCTCGGTTTCGGCCACATTGAATTGGGGACCGTCACGCCGCGGCCGCAGCCCGGCAATCCCAAGCCGCGAATGTTCAGAGTACCGGCCACCGGCGCGCTGGTGAATCGCATGGGATTCAACAATAGGGGCGCGGATCACCTTGCCGGCCAACTGGCGCGCAGCCGCTATCCGGGGGTTCGCGGGGTCAGTATCGGCAAGAACTTCGATACTCCCATTGAGAGCGCCGAAGCCGACTACGTTGCCTGCCTGAGAAAAATCTACGCTCACGCCGATTACATTGCCGTCAACGTGTCATCGCCCAACACGGCGAGACTTCGGGAACTGCAGGGACGCGACGGCTTGGAGCGGATTGTCGGCGCGCTGCACAGCGAGCGCATCCAACTCGAGCGGGACCATGGCAGACATGTGCCGCTGCTCGTGAAAATAGCGCCGAATATGGATCAGGAGCAATTGGCCGCGCTTGCGGCCACGCTGCGTTCGATCGAGGTGGAAGGGGTCATTGCCACCAATACGTCCACCGACTTGAGCAGTCTCGGCGCCGGCTGGCCCGATGCTCAACGCGGCGGTTTGAGCGGCGCCCCGCTGCATTCCTTGTCGCTGGGCGTCATCCGGCAATTGCGTTCGGCGTTGGGTCCGGGGTTTCCCATCATTGGAGTGGGCGGCATCGTCAGCGCCGATCACGCATTGGCCACGTTGAATGCGGGCGCGAATCTCATGCAAATCTATACCGGTTTTGCGTACCGGGGATATCGGCTGGTGGAAGAGATACTCGACGCATTGCGCGATCGGGAGGGTACATGATGATTTCAGACGACATCGTCGCCCAATTTCAACGCGACGGCGCGGTCTGCATCCGGCAATTGTTTCGTCCCGATGAGATCGAGGAACTGCGCGCCGGCATCGAGTTGAATTTGGCCGCGCCCAGTCCGCGCGCCAAGGTCGCTAGCGGCGCGAATGATCCCGGCCGTTTCGTCGAGGACTTCTGCAACTGGCGTGAGAATTCTCACTATCGGCGTTTTATTTTCGATACGGCGCTCGCCTCGACAGCGGGGCGCCTGATGCAAAGCACGGCGGCGCGTCTCTACCACGACCACATGCTCACGAAGGAACCCGGCACCCGCCAACCGACGCCTTGGCATCAGGATCAGCCGTACTACAACATCGAGGGCCGGCAAAACGTCAGCTTCTGGATTCCGGTCGATCCGGTCAGCCGCGCATCGACCCTGGAGTTCGTCGCCGGATCGCACCGCGGCCCATGGCTGATGCCGCGGTCGTTCATGGACGCGCAGGCCAAGTGGTTTCCCGAAGGCAGCCTCGCGGATCTACCCGACATCGAAGCAAACCGAAGCGGCTTCCCGATAGTCGGCTGGGAACTCGAACCGGGCGATCTCGTGTGTTTCCACATGCTGACGCTGCACGCGGCGCAGGGAGTCGACGGACACCATCGCCGGCGGGTTTTTTCGGTGCGCTTTCTGGGTGACGACATCACCCACGCGCCGCGGCGATGGAAGACATCTCCCGAATTCCCCGGCCTCGCGGACGAGCTGCCGCCGGGCGCTCCCATGAACCATTCCCTGTTTCCGGTATTGTGGCAGAACCTATCCGCTTGAGCGCCGTCGCGCAGGTGTGCCCTGACGGGCCATGACGGTCGAGGACAACAGCATCGACCCCAGACCTTCCGCGAGCAGACCCCGGCGCATCATGTCAGACGGTCTCGCCGGTGGTACCGCCCTTGCAGATCTCACGCAGCCGAGCTTGCAGCGTCATGCGATCGAGCGACTCGATCGGAAGACTCGAAACAACGTCGAATAGAATCGGACGGATTCGTCGAGGTCATCGACGCCGACGTGCACGTGAAAGCGTTTCATGCGGCCCTCCGAGGTTTGTTCCTTGCTTTGGTAGGGGCGGCGACCGGTTTGCACGTCGTCGCGCATTCGCTATTACCTTGACCACAACAGTTCTCGGTGAGATAGCCGCCAGCACGAGGCTGGCAATTAATTCTTGAGCACCGCGGTGAGCGTAATCTCCGGCACACTGGCCAGCGCCTTGGACAGGGGACAATCCTTTTTGGCGCCCGCCGCCAGCTTCTGAAAGGTGGGCTCATCGATCCCCGGAACGCTAGCCTCGAGCTTGAGTGCGATGTGGTCGATCACGAATCCACCGCCCTTCGCCACCAATCTCACGCTTGCCTGAGTATCGATCGCGGTCGTGGCAAAGCCGGCGGTATCGCAGGCGAAGGAAAATGCCATCGTGAAGCATGCGGCGTGAGCGGCGGCCAACAGCTCCTCCGGATTGGTGCCGCGACGATCATCCTCGAAGCGGCTGCCGAACCCGTAGGGATAGGACTTTAGGGCATCGGTTTCAGTGCTGATCTTGCCGACGCCTTTCTTGCCTCGGCCCTCCCAGTGAACCATTGCTGTCTTGTCAGTCATGGGGACTCCTTTGAGTGTTTGAATTGTCGCAATTTGAATTGTCGCAATTTGTCGCAACGCTGCGGCCGTAGGGTTAACTTCATGCGCTTACGGTGAATCAATGTCGTATCCTTTTGCGCGCAGCTCTTCGAGCAGACCGCCTTTCTCCAACAACATATCCATGTTCACCACGGCCACTGTCACGCCGCCGGAGCGCAAATACTTCTCCAGGCTGTCGAGCCACGTCCGTCTTACGAGAGTGATGAGATCGCTCGCACCCGCCCCCTCATCCAACGCAGCACGGCACGCATCCACCTCGGACGGCTCATGCAGGCGCTCGATGCGCTCCACGTCACCCGTGGCCCACGCCCTCGCCCGCTCGACCAGGCGCGGCAGGTCCTTTTCGACGGTGACGAGCGACGCCTCGACGCAGGAATTCTCCGTTGCCGGCGGCATTGTCTTCAGCGCATCCAATACATCGTGAACGCCCGCAATCTTGAGTTCCTCGATGCGCACGTGATGCTTCTTCGCCAGTATGCGTACCGCCGCGCCAAGATCCAACCGAGTGGACAAACCCACCTGATGGAACGCAGCTTGCTGCAAAAAGGCGGCGGCGATGATAGGACGATACCGCTCCCACTTGTCGGAATCGGCCGTGTATTTCGCCCGCTGCAGTGCGAAACGCGCGTGCAGGTCGGGCGGCATCACATCCTTAAGCCGCTTGCCGCCCCGGACCATCAGAAGGTCGCGCTCCGTGATCAGCAGCCACAACACGCGTGCGATACCGATTTCGAAGGGCTTGGGCACGACGATTTGATTCGTGCTGTCGAGAATCTGCTCCAATTGTTTCGAACGCCACGTAATTCCTTTGGGCAGCGGCGACATGCTTCCCAGTATCCACAGATTCGCGGCACCGTGATGCACGTGCCACATTCCGGGCCCCGTGCGCTCGCCGGTCACGGTGAGTTCGTCCATCACCGGGGGTGGCTCGTCCGCCCGGCCGGCGCCGACCGGCAACCCGCAGGTCATCAGCCCCGCCGCAATGAAAAGCGCCCATGGACCAACAGCTGTTCGATGTTCCACTTGACGGTCGTCGATCAATTGCGCGTCGTCAGCTTCTTCAGAAAATCGTAATAGAACTCGACGCCCGTGTCATACGACTCGACGCTCACGCGCTCGTCCTTGCCGTGCATGCGAACGTCGTTCCGATCGACCGCGACCCCCGAAACGCCGTAGCTCGGGATCCCTGCCACCATTGTATGGGCGCTGTCCGATGCCCACATCATCATGATCGGGACCACGGCCGCACCCGGCCAGAACTTTCCGGCCACGCTGCGCAAAGAATCCATGACATCGGCACGCAGAGGCGGGGGCGCCATCGCCTTGCGATCCGAGCCGTGATCCGATAGCTCGCCGCCATCGCCGCGGTAACGAACCGTGAGCGCCGGGTCGTTGAATAACGCCACCAACTTCAGGCGAATCTCTTCCTGCGAATGCCCGGGGAAGATTCGGCAGTTGACGTTGGCGTCAGCCCTTTGCGGCAGCGCGTTCGGCGCATGCCCGGCGCTCATCAGGGTCGCGACGCAGGTGGTGCGCAGGGTGGCGTTATAGCGTGTGTTCTCGGACAGCCGCGCGACTGCCGCTGCGTCGGGCGGCCTCGCCAGCATGGCGCGAATATCCGCGGCCGTCGGACCGCTTTCGGTCGCGGCCATCTGCGCAAAGTACTCCCGTGTGACGCTGTTCAGCTCGAACGGGAACGGTGATCGTTCCAGAGCCCCAAGCGCGTCCGCCACGTGATAGATCGCGTTGTCCGGCTTGGGCAGCGAACTGTGGCCGCCCGGATTGGTGGCCAGGACCTGGTAATCCCCATACAGCTTTTCGGTTGCCACCACCTCCACCGTCAACGGCTTGCCGTGATCGGTAACGACGCCGGTCGCCTCCGTATTCAGGACATACTCGGCATCGATGAGGTCGCGGTGATTCTTCAAGAGCCATTCCACTCCGTTCGACGTGCCGCCCTCTTCGTCGGCGGTGAGCGCGAGAATGATGTCGCGATCCGGTATGAACTGCTCCTGCTTCAGTCGAATGAAATCGGTGACCATGATGGCATCGCTTGCCTTCATGTCCTGCGTGCCGCGCCCATAGTAGTAGCCGTCCTTCTCGACGAATTGAAACGGATCGGTGGTCCAGTCCTCGGGCCGCGCCTCGACCACGTCGAGGTGGCCGATGATGAGAATCGGCCGCAGCGTCTTACCCCCCCTGCCGCGATAGCGGGCGATCAAGTTGCCCTTCCGCTCATTGGGTCCGATGACGGTGACGTCGGCCGCGGGGAATCCGGCATCGAGCAAGCGTTGCGCCATCGCCTGCGCCGCTACGGTGGTACTTCCGATAGAATCCGTGGTATTGATCTCGATCAACTGCTTGAAGATGTCGTGCGCCATCTTGCGCGTGGCTTCCTGACGCTCGGCGGCGGGCCATGCCTGTTGCAGACACACGGATCCGATCAGGACGGCGATCGAGGTCAAGCACGCGCGGTATTTCAACTATGATTCCCCACTAAAATCCAACAAGATCAGGATGTCGCTAATGCCCACCCGAGTCAATCGAACCCGGCATCTTTGCCGGGTGCTTGCACTGCTTGCCGGCCCAATGCTCGGCGGACTCGCGAGCCCCTTGCTCGGCGCCGAACGGGCGCAGTTGGTGTTGTTCAATGGCCGGATCCTCACCGTCGATCCCCGCGACACCATCGTTCAAGCGCTCGCGATTCGCGAGGGAAAAATCATGGCCGTGGGCGCCGATCGCGACATCTTGCGCCTCGCCGGCGCCGCGACCAAGCGCATCGATTTGCGAGGTCGAACGGCAACGCCCGGACTCATCGACAGTCATGCGCACATTGCCGATGGTGGGGTTGAAGAGCTCTATCATGTGCATTTGAGCGATGTGTCGACCGTCGGGGAGGCTGTGCGCCGAGTGCAAGCCGGAGTCGCTGCCTTGAAGCCGGGTGCGTGGCTGCAAGGCGACGGATGGGACGAAGGCAAACTCGCCGAGCGGCGTTATCTGACGGCGGCGGATCTCGATGGGGTCTCCCCCCACAACCCGGTGTGGTTGATGCACACCACCGGCCACTATGGTGTCGCGAACTCGGCCGCCATGCGCTTGGGCCGAATCGGCGCAAGCACGCCGAATCCCACCGCTGGCACCATCGATCGCGACGCCAAGGGCATGCCCACCGGCGTTCTCAAGGAGGCCGCCATGGACGCGGTGCTTGCTCTCGTGCCGCCGCCGACGCCGGAGGAGCAACGCAAGGGGATTTTGAAGAGCATCGACACTCTGCATCGGGAAGGCATCACGGCCGTCAAGGATCCATCGATCGCGCAGCCGGTCTGGGATGCCTACGTAAGCTTGTTGAACGAAGGAAAGTTGAGGGAGCATATTTGCGTACTATGGTATGCGGGCAGCACGCTGGCATCGGCGCAGGCCGCTCTCAAGGCGATCTCCGCGCAGCCCAGACCTCCACAGTCGCTGGGCGACGGCAGGCTCTTGTCCTGCGGAGTGAAGATCTACATGGACGGCAGCGGCGGCGCGCGCACGGCGTGGTTGTTCGAGGATTGGAACAAGAACTCGACCGACCGGGATACCGGCAACTCGGGCTACCCATCGACCGAGCCGGAAGCATATCGACGGATGGTGCGGCTCTTTCACCAAGCCGGCATTCACGTCGGAACGCACGCGGTCGGCGATCGCGCCATCGATTGGGTGGTGGACACGTATGCCCAAGTCCTCGCCGAAATCCCGACCCGCGGACTCAGGCACAGCATCATTCATGCAAACATTCCCAGTGAGCATGCGATTCAGGTCATGTCGATGTTGGAGGGGAAGTACGATGCGGCATATCCCGAAGCGCAGGCGCCCTTCATGTGGTGGCTCGGCGATACCTATGCCGCCAACTTCGGGCCCGAACGGTCGCACCGCCTGTTGCCGCTCAACACGTACCTGAAGCACGGCATTCATTGGGGCGGCGGTTCGGATTATTCGGTGACCCCTGTCGCGGCGCGCTATGGACTCTGGGCGTCCGTCGAACGTGAGACCTTGAAGGGAACCTATGGCGCGCATCCCTTCGGGACCGCGGAGGCAGTCGACATTCACGCAGCGCTCCGCTCCTACAGCATCTGGGGTGCACACCAGCTCTTCCTGGAACAGCGGATCGGTTCACTCGAGATCGGCAAGGATGCCGACATCGCCGTGTGGGATCGCGATATGTACGAGGTCCCGTCGCCGGAGCTCAAGAATCTGAAATGCGAACTGACGATCCTGCACGGCGAAGTGGTGTACGCCGCAAACCCGTGAATCCCCGGCGCCGCTCCGGTGCAGCACCGTAAGTGCTATCCTAATTGCAATGGGCGCGAATGAGTGTTGGCGCGATTGGTGGCGTGGCGTGGCGTGAATCAAAAAGGGATCGAAGGGCCGGCGCAATGGACGAAAAACAGAAATACGGCGTGACGCGGGATGCCGCGGAAGAGGCGGTTAGAACACTCCTGAAGTGGGCGGGCGATGACCCGGATCGCGAAGGACTGCGCGAAACGCCGACACGCGTGGTCGACGCCTACGACGACTGGTTCTCGGGATATACCATCGATCCCGGCGAATACCTGCGGCGAACCTTCGAAGAAGTCGAAGGCTATGACGAGATGGTGATTCTGCGCGACATCGCGTTCGAATCCTTCTGCGAGCATCACATGGCGCCCATCATCGGCCGCGCGCACGTCGGGTATTTGCCCACGGCACGGGTCGTGGGTATCAGCAAGCTGGCGAGGGTGGTCGACGGCTACGCGCGGCGGCTTCAAGTTCAGGAAAAGATGACCGCGCAGATCGCCGCCTGCATCAACGAAACCTTGAAGCCGCGGGGTGTGGGCGTGGTGATCGACGCGGTCCACCAATGCATGACCACCCGCGGCGTGCATAAGCTAGGCGTATCGATGGTCACCAGCAAAATGCTCGGAACGTTCCGCGCCGACCCGAGCACTCGCGCCGAGTTCCTGCGCTTCATCGATATCGAGGGCATTCAGCGACGTTGAGTTCAGCTCCGGCGGCGGTCTCCGCCGAGCGGGCGCGGGGGAATCAATTCAACCGAAAAACTGTACTTGTGGCGTTCGCCCGGCTGCAGGGCCCCGACCCCGACGACCTGCCGTGCGACTTTCTCGCCGCGCTCGTTGGTTATCGACACGACGACGCAATATTCGCATTGCTCATCGCGCACCGGGTGGCTGATCGTGCCCTCGACCTTGAGCGCCGAGATGCCCTTGGTCTCCGGCTCCGCGTTGCCGGGGTTGAAGCGCAAATGATGTTGGCACCCGGGGCAGATACTGGCGCTTTGCAGAACAAGCGCCTTGCAATGCGGACATACTCGCGTAGCGCCCAGCGT
>Ga0179592_10000140_pt1 | contig 29995 bp, 27 predicted proteins | sample CZODoug2_1_08_16_FD_148623 | JGI IMG/M metagenome (GOLD analysis project Ga0179592, IMG submission 148623) | Vadose zone soil fungal communities from Angelo Coast Range Reserve, California, USA - CZODoug2_1_08_16fungal (Illumina Assembly) | ecosystem: Environmental > Terrestrial > Soil > Vadose...
TTCGTCCGTAATCGCTGCTCCAGAATTGCGCCGCGTCGCCAATCAGCGTCCACAGCACACCCGCCCCGGCGGCCAACAGCAGCGCCACGACACCGAGCGCCAGTTTTCCGAAACGTGAAGCAAGCAAAGCGACTTCGCGGTCACTGCCGTCTCGTGCGGCGATCAGCAGCGGACCCAGTGCGCCCAGCCAAAACGCCGCGCACAGCAGGTGCATGCATAACAGCAGGAGGGGCGCGGTGTTCGGCAACAGTGCACGTATGTGTCCGACACCTGCGAAAGAGATCGACGCGGTGGCGGCTCCGAGCAGCGCCAAAGCTCGAAAGCGAGAATTTGAGGGGATGGCCAGAGCGGCAAGGGCTAATCCCGCCATCCGCATGCCCGTTGCGCGGCCCTCACCCGCGCCCAAGACCATGCGTACAAAGCCGCTATCGAACATGCCGGCAAGGTCACCGCTCATAGAGGCGCCGCTCAGCAAGATCCTCGCGCAACTGGCCAGCGCCGAGGCGAGCAGTAAGGTGCCGATGAGCCGTCGAATGCGTAAGCGCGGCAACTCATGCAGCAGACTACTGCTATACGCCAGGAAAAAAACCGCGCCGGCTGCGCCGAGAGTCGCTGCATAGGTGATCGCCTTGGCGCATACCGCCGCGGCGTCCCAACCGCTTAACTCCAAGGTTTGAACCTCAGGAGCCCTTTAGGCCGTGATCGAGAATGCAAAGGAACCCTTGGTCACGTGCCCATCATCCGCGGCCACCGCGGTCCATTGCACCGTGTAGCTTCCCGGAGCAAGCACGGGCAGAGGGAACGTGAATGATGGGCTGGCCTTGGCGCTCTTGTCGACGGGAATGGGAATCTCCTTGCCGCCGCTGGTCAGTTTCAATACCGCAAGCTGCGCGGCTTCATTGAATGTCAGTGTCAGCGCTTTGGGCGCTTCGGTGAGATGCGCATCCTTGGCCGGCGACGAACTCTGCAGTTTCGCGTGCGCCATGCAAGGACCAGCCATAATTGCGCCGCCCAGAGCCAACGCCACGATCGCCTGTTTGAGCATAAATAGACCCCGTTCTTATCAGATTCGATTCGTCGTGCAATATACTCCGTCTCATGATTTTATACGGCTACGGATTGAGTTCGGCTTCCTATCGGGTGCGAATCGCCCTGGCACTGAAGAATTTGCCGTACACATCGATCATCAAAAACTTGCGCGCCGGCGAGCATCGGCTCGCGGACTTTCTGCGCATCAATATTCAGGGTTTCGTGCCTGCGTTGGGCCTGGACGATGGTGCGGTGCTCACCCAGTCCGTGGCCATTATGGAGTACTTGGACGAGATCTACCCAAGTCCGCGCTTGCTGCCGGCCGAACCTTTGGCCCGCGCACGCGTACGCGCCCTGACGCAGTCGATCACGAGTGATTTACACCCGCTCAATAATTTACGGGTGCTGCGCTATCTCGAAGAGCGGTTGAGCTTGGACAAGGAAACGCGCGACACTTGGTATCGGCATTGGGTGCAGGTGGGATTTGACGCGCTGGAGCGATGGCTGATACGAGACGCCGCAACGGGACGATTCTGCCACGGCGACTCACCGACGTTGGCGGATATCTGTCTGGTGCCGCAAGTGTTCAATGCGCGCCGCTTCGCCGTCGATATGAATCCCTATCCGAGAATTCTGGCGATCGACGCCGCATGCCGGGAATTGGCCGCGTTCCAGACGGCCGCGCCGCCAGCACCGTGAGGCGCGCACTCGCGATTCAGCGGCAGGTCGAGAACGAATAGCGGAGAAACAGCAGCTTGCTGCCGCGACGTGCATCGATCAATTCGCCCCACAGCGGATCGCGGGGCGCAAATGACTTGCCCATCACCAGGCTCATTCGCGCATCACCGGACTCTCGTCCCGAAACTTGCGGCGCGAGCGACAGAAACTGCTCATCAATGAGCCGCTCCTTGTAAAACGTGCCCAGCAGCCGAGGACCGCCTTCCACGAGGATTCGTCCCGCGCCGCCGATCACGCGACTGACTTCTTCAAGAATGGCCGCTGCCGGAATCTCGCCGGCGCGGCGCCGGACCACGCGGATTTGCACGGAATCGGGGACCTTCTGTTTGAGCAGCCGCTTCGCGCCTTGTGTCGTGGTCATGATCACGGCGGGCACCTGTCCGGAGGCGAACACCGGCCGCCGCAAGTTGACCGGACCTCGGCCGCTCACGACCACGTTCAGCGATGCCTTGGGGTTGCCGAGGGCGCGTTTCAGTGCGCGATATTCTTCAGCAAGCTCGGGACAAATGCTCTCGGGCGTCCAAACATGCCGTGGATCGGCATCGAGCGTGCCGGAACCGACAATCACGGCGTCTGCCGCGGCGCGCAACAGCCCCATGACCATGCGATCCTGGCCGCTGAACCCACTGATGTCGCCGCCGCCGCTGTGTCCTTTGACTTGAAGCGATACGACGCCGTCCAAGGTACTGACGAAATTGCTGAAGACATAAAAGCGTGAGCGGGGCGTTGCGATGCGAAACGTCCCGTACAGCCGGGCCAATCTTTGCGGCAGTGGCAATGCGTGACCGCGGGCCGACTCTATCAGCTTCACGAGAGGCGCAAGCTTTGGAGAACGCCGTTTACGCTTGACCATTCCGCTCTCCCGAAAAGGGGGATATCGTGCTCGCGTAGGGACATTCCGACGCAGAGCGTCGTCGATCCCCAAGGCAGTTGCTGCTATGGTAACAATAATGGGAATTTCCAGACGATTGCGGCCGATTGCCTTCGCGTTGGCATGGAGTGCACCCTGCGCCATCTCGGCACAGCCCATCGAACCCCCGCCGCAATCCCAGCCCGCGCCTGGCCCCGCCACGGGTCTTTCGGACTCAGCCGGTTTGCGCGCGACCGTATTCGGAACGCCGCCGGAGGCCATGGCGCCATTGCCCGCCAAGGTGCCGCTCTACGAAATCAATGTGACGTTGCCCTGGAGGCTCCCGGTTCCGGAAATTCTCTGGTTCGACGCGAAGCTGCGCGTCTGGCTGTCCGCCCAGGACAAACCGGCCCCGCTCGCGATTGTCATCTCCGGCACGGGGAGCGACGGCAACAACAAAACAATTTCCATACTGCGCGCGGCTCTCTATGGCGCCGGCTACCACGTTTTGACGATGCCCTCGCCAACGTTTTCGGGATTCATCGTATCGACGTCAAGCACGGGGGTCGCCGGCGACCTCATGCAAGATGGCCAAGATCTATACGCGGCCATGCAGGAAATCATTGCCCATCTGCCACGCAAGGTCCGAATAACCGATATCGACTTGCTGGGTTTCAGTTTGGGAGGTGCGAACGCGGCCATCGTCAAGTCGATTGACGCAAGCGAGGGCAAGCTCAAGATCCATCGCGTGGTCATGATCAATCCTCCCGTCAGTTTGTTTTCCTCAGTGGGTCGCCTCGACCGGCTATTTGCGGCCACCATCGGTCCTGGCGAGATGGGCGTGGACCTCTTGTATCGTCGGCTCTATGCGCAGCTTGCCAATTTGTACCGCGCCTCGGACCGGCTGGAACTGGATGAGAAATTCATACTCACCGCGGCCGCCGTCACGCTCAAGACAGACGCGGAATTCTCCCAGGCAATCGCCTTGGCGTATCGCCTGCAGTTGGTCGATATGTTCTTCATCGGGGATCTGTATGCGAAGACCGGCGTGGTCATCGATCCTGAGCATCGGCCGAAGGTGGGCGACTCGCTCGAGGACATCCAACGCGATCTGCGCGCAAAGCCCTTCGCCGATTACTTTACAAAGGTCTTCGCTCCGTACTACCTCAAGCGCCGCCCCGAGGCGACCAGCGCGTCCCTGATTGCGGCCAATCGTCTCGACATCATCGCCGATGCTTTGCGCTTTGACGGCGACTACTACGCGCAAACCAACAGCAACGATCTGATTCTCAATAAGCGCGAACTCGATTGGCTGCAGGATACGCTGGGCCCCCGAATCGTCGTCTACGACCACGGCGGCCATCTGGGTGAGATCGGGGATCGCCGGCAAGTGGCGGATATGTTGGATATGTTGGCGGGCCGTTGGCCGCGGAGCGCGCCATGAAGACTGCGGTAGTCATGAGCGTGGGCCTGTTGGCGCTCAGCGGCTGCGCCTCGCAAATGGTGTCCATCCGCGCCGTGCCTGACCAGACGCCGGCGGCTGATAACGCCGCGGCACTGGCCAATGCCGCGGCATTCGCCGAGGCCGTTGCCACTGAGTCAGCTGCCGTTGAGTCCGCTGCCGCCGAGACCGCTGCCGCCGCGACCGCGAGCGGCTCCCCGCCTGAGGCTCATCGCGGACCCGAAGCCGCGCCGCTATTGACGCCTGAGGACGCGCCGCCGATGCACACCTACGATCCTTGGGAGCGCTTCAACCGCTTTGCCTATCGGTTCAATGCGCGCTTCGATGAAGCAATCTTTCTGCCCGTGGCAAATACCTATCGGCGCGCGCCGAGCCCGGTTCGCGCCGGCGTGCACAATTTTTTTGCGAATATTGCCGAGATCGACAGCGTGATCAACTACACGCTGCAGTGGCGGCTCAAGTATGGGTTGCGCAGCCTCGAGAGATTGGTGATCAACAGTACCATCGGCATCGGTGGCTTAATCGACGCTGCCTCCAAACTGAAGCTTCCGGGTACTGCCACCGGCTTCGCAACGACACTGGCCAAGTGGGGGATGCATCCTGGACCGTACCTGGTGATTCCGCTGCTCGGACCCTCGACGCTTCGCGACAGCGTCGGGTTTCTGGCCGACTATGGGGCAGAGTACGGCATCAATGTTGCCGGCCTGTATCGTGGGAACGTGTCGTGGGTATTGGGTCCGGTCAACACCATCGATCAGCGAGCGAACATCGATTTTCGATACTATTCAGGTGGTTCGCCTTTTGAGTATGAAACCATTCGGTTCCTCTATGTCCGCCGGCGCTTGATCGAGGATGTGGGGCTGCATGCCAATGAACGGCCGAAGAAACCCGCAGTTGATTCGCCGGCCGGCAAGTAGGCATTGCGCAACTGCGGGCCGACTTCGTTCTTGTCCAAAGCGCCACTATGGCAGACTAGGGGTTGTCGAATGCCTTCAAGTGGGAGAGGTTTGCATGAGAAGCCCGTCAGTTCTGGCTTGTTCCTCAATGGCTGCACTTTTGGGAGTTAGCGCCTGTCAGAAAACCGAAGTGACGGCGGTTCCCGCGCTCGCGCCCACCCCTTCCGCACCGCCATTTCAAATCAAGGCCAGCATTCAAGAACTGATGGACGCGGTCATTGATCCTGCAGCGGATGCCCTGTGGGATTCGGTCAGCATTACGGAGACCGTGAGAGGGACGGTCTTTCGCCAACCGCATACCGACGAGGAATGGCAGGAGGCGAGGCGCCATGCCATCGCCCTGATTGAAGGCACCAATCTGCTGATCATGGACGGACGCCGCCTCGTCGCGCCAGGCAGTCCGGTGCTCGATCAGGGCACCTCGGGCGTGCTGAGCGCCGAAGAGGGACAGAAGCTCCTGGACTCGAAACACGCCACTTTCGTGGAATTCGCGCGTGCGCTGCGCGATGCGGGCGAACAAATGCTCACGTCCATCGACAAGAAAGATTCGGCCGGCATGATGAACGCCGGTGCGGCGATGGACGGAATCTGCGAAAGCTGTCACCTGACCTTCTGGTATCCCAACCAGGTCATTCCGCCGCTTCCGCCTGACTTCGGTTTGTCGAAGGCGGTGCCCAAGCCCAAGCGGATTCCGCTCAGCCCGTAGGGACTGGATGAATCCGCGCAAGGTGACGCGGCCGGAAGATCTGGCGCGTTAGCGCTTGCGTCGTGGTGGTCATGACTGCATAGCTCTATTTTTCGCGCCGCGCAATTATTGTGACACTCGGCAAATTCGGCCGTATATAGCTGTATGACCCCTGAGAACACGATGTCCGGTCGGTTAACGGAGTTCATGGAGACCAACGAACTCAACTGGGATGCTGTGTATGCTCACGAGGCCCCGCGCATCTACAACTACTTTCGATTTCGCCTCGGCAGCGAGTCAGAGGTCGAGGATTTGACGGCGCGAACGTTCGAGCACGCATGGCGGTCGCGGGCGCGCTACCGCCGGGATCTGGCGGCCTTTGCCACCTGGCTGTTCAAGATCGCGCAGAACTTGGGCACGGACTATCTGCGGGGGCGCCGCACGCATTTGCCCATCGATGCGGCGCTCGAGGTGTGGGCGGAGGGCACTCCTTACCAGGATGCGGAGCGGGGTTCGGACCTGGCGAGGCTGGCGCTGCTATGCGAAGCGCTGCCTGAACGCGAGCGTGAGTTAGTTGCGCTAAAGTATGGCGCGGTAATGAACAACCGCACGATTGCGGAACTGACGGACTTGAGCGAGTCCAACGTCGGCACCATCCTCCATCGGGTGGTTCGGGTCTTGCGCGAGCAATGGTGAACCCATGAAAGACGACCTGAACGATGATTTTCTGCATCGTCTGCGCGCCGAGCCGAGCAAAAAATTCCTCGCGACGCTGAGAGCAAATCTGAACCGACAGTCGGTCAACCAGGCGAAGGCGCGGCGCATGCTGTTCCGAACGGCGATATTGGCGGCATTGATCGGAGGCTCCGCGGTTGCGGTCGCGTTCTCGGTATTCCGAGGCTCGCCTGCCGTCGGCACTCTGGCGCGCATCGTCGGCATCGGATCCCCGCAGTCCGCGCCGTCGAAAATGGCCGCGGAGCGCAGCGGCGGGGGTGCGCCGAAGATGATTGCTTCACCTGCGCAGGGCAGCATGCCGCCGGCATCCGCGCCGCCCGGGGTAGCGGAGGTGCCTGATGTTGCTGCCGAACAATCCCGGGGCACTTTTGTGGTCGCGGGCCCGACCACGATCATTCTGAATGCCCAGGACATCGCGCGGCGCTGGTGGGGCCCGAAGAAACCGCTGGAATTCAATTTGACCTCCAGCACCGAAGCACTCGCAATGTTCTGCCACGCGCGTCGGGGTACGGCCGCCGCTGCGAGCACGGCCGACATCGCGGGCGCTAGCCGCCGCATCCTCGCGTCGGAACTCGAGACTTGCAAGTCAAACGGCGTCACCCATGTGGCGGAACTGCCGTCGGGCTACGAGACCGTGGTACTGGCCCGCAGCAGGCTGTATGGCGCACCGAAGCTCTCGGCGCGCGACATTTTCCTGGCGTTGGCCGTTGAGGTCCCCGATCCCAACCGCTCGCAAGCCCTGATCAGGAATCCGTACCGCACTTGGAACGCCGTCGATGGCGCACTTTTGGAAGAAAAAATCGAGATTCTGGGGCCGCCCTTGTCCTCGGCCACTGCAGCGGCCTTCCGGCAAACCCTGATGGAGGCTGGATGCGCGACTTTCCCCTGGCTTGGGGCGCTCAAGCAAACCGATGTGAAGCGTTACGAGAAGGTATGCCGAACGCTGCGCGACGATGGCGTCTATCGAGACAAGGTCGAGAAGCTGCAGGAACATCTGGAGACTTATCCCAATTCGTTGGCGTTACTCGATTTCCGGGAGGTTGCCGCGAGGCCGGATACGTTCGCGGCGGCGTCGGTCGATGGGGTGGAGCCTGGCATGGACACCATCGTCGCGGAGACCTATGCGGGTTCGCGCGCGATGTTCATGTACGTGAACACCGAGCGCGCTCGCAGCAATTTCGCCATCCTTTCGTATGTCGACGCGTACCGGAGATCCTTGGCGGAATCCTCGCCGGTCACAACGCTCGTGGCGCCGCAGCGCCAGGCGGATGCGCGCGCAATATTGGCGCCGATGCAGGAAATGAAATTTTGACCATAGGAGGCGAAGATGAAACGGACTTGTGCGATTTTTTTGATGCTGAGCCTGGTGGGCTTATGCGCTGCAGCGAGCGCACAAGAGCGCAATGCCGGCCAGGGCGCGGCGGAGAGTGCGGCGGAATCCGCCGGGAGAGGCGACGGCGTGCCGATCGAGCGAATCATCGCGGCAGTTTCCAAGAAGACCGGCAAGAAATACCTGATCGATAGCCGCGTGCATGGTGCGGTCCAGATCGTGGGTCAGGATATTTCCAGCATCACCTATCCTGAGCTGCTCTCCATTTTGCTGGTGAACGGCGACACCGCCGTGGAGGGCGGCAACTATGTCAGCGTGGTCCCTGAATCCATCATCAGACAAATGCCGCTGCCGCAGGTCACCGGCAAGGAGAACTATCCTGAGGCTCAGTGGGTCACGACCGTCATCGCCATCAAGAACGTACCGGCCGGGACCTTGGTGCCGATACTCAGGCCCTTGATGCCGGTAGCCGCGCATCTTGCGGCCTCGGTTTGCGGCAATATGCTCCTGGTTACCGATAGTTTCGCGAAGGTGAAGCTGCTCGAGAAGCTGGTTGCCTCGCTCGATGTCGGCGCGCCCTATGTAGCGCGTCCGTGTGAAGGGGAGGCGGCGCGCGCGCCGGCGAGTGCGCCGCATCCTTGAGACCAATTCGGTCGATGAACTCGATCGCTATCTATCGGACGACTGGAAGATAATCAGTGGCGCCGGCTCATACAAGAACACACCGTTCGAAACCGACGAGATCGGCACGGACGTCATAGCTAAAGTCCATGGCCATTGGATCTGCGTGCTGACGCAACTCACCACGATCACGAAGCATTAGTATGAAGTCGGCTGTCGTCCTATTGGACAATAGGAACTAGCCGATTGCCGATGTGCACGATGGTCAACTCTGCCGTATCCTTTGCCACGGCAAATGGCTCGGAAGGACTGAACAATGAGAATGCGCTCCAATCGGCTGGCAATGTTTCTATGCACGGCAGCGATCGCGGTCGTTTCAATGCAAGCCGCTGAAGGACGCACTCAAAAGCCTGCGCTTCATGCCCAGCACTGGATGGCGATCACCGGCAAGCCGCTGGCGGCGACGGCCGGGGCAATGATCTTTCAGAAAGGCGGCAACGCGGTGGACGCCGCCTGCGCCATGATTGCCGCGACCTCCACCATGTGGGACACGCTTTCCTGGGGCGGCGAGACCCAGGCGCTGATCTACAACCCGAACACCGGCAAAGTCATCGGCATCAACGCACTCGGTGTCGCACCCACCGGCGCGACACCGGAATTCTTTCACAAGAAGGGCATGAACTATCCGCCCGAGTTCGGCCCGCTCGCCGCCGTCACCCCGGGAACGCCGGGCGGCCTCATGACCATGCTCGCGGAGTACGGCAGCATGAGCCTCGCCGACGTACTGGCTCCCGCAATCCAGATGGCCGACGGTTATCCGATGGAGGCGGAACTGTCCAACACCATCGAGCATTACAAGGACAAGATTGCGCAATGGCCCTACTCCAAGCGCACCATCCTCATCCACCCCGGCGAGGCGCGCGAAGGTCCGCAGCCCGGCGAGATCTTCCGCCAAGCGGAGCTCGCCGCGACCTTGCGCAAACTGGTGGAAGCGGAGCACAAAGCCCGTGCGGCCGGCAAGGACCGCAAGGCGGCGATATACGCCGCGTATGACCGCTTCTACAAGGGCGATATCGCGCAGGAGCTGGTGCGTGGTACGCGCGAGCAGGGCGGCCTGTTCACCGTGGAAGACCTGGCCAAGTGGAAAGTGCACATCGAAGAACCGGTGCACACGAACTACAAGGGCATCGAGGTCTATAAGCTCACCACCTGGGTGCAAAGCCCCGTGATGCTCCAGGCGCTGAACATTCTTGAGGGCTTCGATCTGAAATCAATGGGCTACGACAGCGCCCGCTATATCCACACGCTGTATCAAGCGATGAACCTTGCTTATGCCGATCGCGACTTCTATTACGGCGACCCCTACTTCCCGCCGGAGTCGCCGATTCGCGGACTGCTGTCGAAGGATTATGCGCATGAGCGCGCGAAGCTGATCCAATCCGACCACAATGATCCGGACATCCGCCCCGGCGATCCGTATCCGTATCAGGGCGGCAAGAATCCCTTCATGGCAATCCTGGAGAAATGGCACAGCAAGATGCCTGCATCCGCCGCCGCCAAAGCGGAGTGGAGCCCGACGGCGCTGGTCGAGTACGACCGCACGTTCCGGCTGGGCACGACGAGCGTCGAAGCCACCGATGAAAAAGGTTGGGCCGTGTCGGTGACACCAAGCGGCGGCTGGACTCCGGCGGTGATCGCGGGCCACACCGGTGTCGGCTTAAGCCAGCGCATGCAGAGTTTCGTGCTCGATGCGACGGAGAACCCGTTCAATGTGTTGGAACCCGGCAAGCGTCCGCGTGCAACACTGACGCCGACTCTGGCGCTGAAGGACGGCAAGCCGTTTCTCGTATTCTCCGTACAAGGCGGCGACACCCAGGATCAAAACCTGCTGCAGTTTTTCCTGAACGTGGTCGAGTTCGGAATGACGCCACAGGAAGCCACCGAGGCCGCCAACATCACCAGTTATCAGATGCGCGACTCATTCGGCGCGCACGAGTCCATACCCGGCCGCCTTACCGTGAACACCGCGACGCCTACCTGGGTGCGCCAGGAACTCGTGCGCATGGGCTACAAGCTGGACTTCGTGGAACGAAGTTCGGGTCCGATCAACGCGATCGAGCTCGACAGCGCGCACGGAACGATGTGGGGCGGCTCGAGCAACCACGGCGAGGACTACGGTATCGGTTGGTGATGTTGGACGCGCCGCAGGCGTGCTTGCGGCGCGCGCCGTGAACATCAAAACGTGTAGCGTATCCCGATTGTCGGATTCATATCGGTGGTGTGAAACACGAAGCCATTGGCAAGGCCGCCGTGCACGCCGGTGTACATCAAGCCGGCATACGAATCGAAGTGCTTGGTCAATCGCCAAACGGCGTCCAACGAAAAAGCATCCAGAGTACCGCTGCAGGTGCTGGCCGCCGCCGTGGAACAGCCCGCATCGGCACCGGTCCCATAAGAATTCTGCTTGTTGCCGTAGTATGCCGCAGTTAGTTCGACATCGGGCGTGACGGCGTATTTCACGCCTGCCCAATAGACTTGCAAAATCTTGTCGTTGGGGAAAGCGGCATTGTTGACGAACGCGAGTACGTAGCCACCCATATTGTTGAAGCCAACCGGCAGCGGCGTCGTCGGGTTGGCAAAGCTGATGTGCTCATAGCCCGCGAAGATTTTAGGCGCACCAAAGCTATAGAGGGCCATGATGCTGAAACTGGTGTTGTCGGAAATCGTGGCGGCCAGTGAGTTGTTCGACGAGTAGCCCAAACCCGGCAACAGGGCGACTTGGGCGGCACTTAGCGACGCTGCTGCGACGGCAGCATTTCTTTTTACATAGTAAGCATCCACCGATGCGCCCGCATATTCGCCGCCGACATTCACTTGGAAAACCGAATCGGTCACTCCGTTACCGGTATTGGGTTTGAACATGGCCCCAAAATGCGCAATACCGGCGTATGTGGCCACATATTTCAACGATCCGTCGAGACGGCGATCCTCAGTGTCGCCGCCCCCTGCGGTGGTTCCCGAGAGGCCAATCAACGAAAAAGCTTGAGAGGCGTAGTTCGGGTCGTATTTGGCAATGCCGTCTGCGAGCAAAGTGTTCTGGCGGCCAAATGTGAATGTTCCATACAGCTTGGAGCTGATGCCCACATAGGACTGCTGAAAGGCCTGCCCTGCCACGCTGGAATCCAGATTGGTGGTCTGCGTGCCTGAGGCCACACTCCGGCCGTTGTTCAGCGTCAATGACTTCAGCGCATCGCTGAGTTCGCCGGACTGCGGATTAAAAAACGTTTCCAGTTTGAACACGGCCGACCAGCCGCCGCCAATCGGCTCCAGGCCCTGCAAGCCGATCCGGGACTGGCTTAGGTTACTCGGGGTAATCCCCGTCACCGAGTGGTTGCTGTTTTTTTGCACGATATCCGCGCTGCCTGCTGGGTAGAAGTCGCTGATCGGCGCGCCGTGCGTCTGATATTGCAGACCGAGGTCAACGGTGCCGTACAGGGTGATGCCGTGGAAGGTAAGCCCGTCAGCGGGCGGCGGCGCCGTCGCTCCGGTGCTTTGGCCTTGTGCGGCACCTGTTGCGGCCAGCAACGCACACCATAAAAAGCCGTCTTTCAGAATGGCGGGGTACCGATTGCCGCTGCCCATGGAACGCATGAGTAACTCCACACCGAACGCAGAATCCGTTCAGCGGTGAGTTTCCGGAGGAATGGTTACGCATCGATTTCACGGCGCTTGGCGCGTATTACAGTCGAAACACAATCGACGACACTGCCGTCGCGCGGCGCGTGCGGCGAGCCAACAGCCGCGAATCTTGGCCACGGGAACGGCCTAGCGCCCTCCGGAGACATCCAATATGGCGCCTGTTGTATACGAGGCACCGTCGCCCAACAGCCAAACGATCGCTTCGGCCACCTCCTCGGGACGGCCCGCACGGCCCATCGGCGTGGTCGCGCCGAGACGTTTTGCCCGGTCTGGTTGCCCGCCGCTGGCATGAATGTCTGTTTCGATGAGCCCCGGCCGAACGGCGTTGACCCGCACTCCCAGCGGCGCCAGTTCTTTGGCCAGGCCAATGGTCAACGTGTCGATGGCGCCTTTCGATCCCGCGTAGTCGACATATTCGAACGGCGAACCCAATCGACTGGCCGCCGAGGAGACAAAAACGACCGCGCCGCCGTGGCCACCCCGATCTTTCGACAGGCGCCGAGCGCTCTCGCGCGCACAGAGATAAGCGCCATAGACATTGACCTCAAACATGCGTTTGAGCCGGGCACTTTCCATGTCAGCCAGCGGCAGCGACGGCGCGACGATGCCCGCGTTGACCACAACCCCATCGAGCCGGCCGAGCTTCGTTTGAGCCTCGTCGAACATGGAAACAACATCGGCTTCGATGGTGACATCGCCCCGCAGCGTGGTCGCATGGCCGCCGGCGGCGCGAACTTCGCGGGCGGTCTGATCGGCGGCGGCCGAGTCCTGCACATAATTGAGGGCAACGCTCCAGCCTTCCCTGGCACATAAAAGCGCCGTGGCACGTCCGATGCCGCGTGTGCCGCCGGTTATGAAAATCGTTTTCAACTTTAGGATGATTTCCGGTACTGAGTTCGGCGACAATGATACGCCGCGCCAACCGCATCCGAGCGGTCCAATTGCGGCGGGAGAGACAATTGCGAATTACGCGTATCGATCATGTGCAGTTGGCGATGCCGGCCGGCGGCGAGGATCTCGCCCGCGCTTTCTACGGAGGCGCGCTGGGGATTGAAGAGGTACCCAAACCCGCCCATCTTGCGAAGCGCGGCGGCTGTTGGTTTGAGCGCGAGGATCTGAAAATTCATCTGGGCGTGGAGGCGGATTTCCGGCCGGCGCGTAAGGCTCACGTGGCCTTGCTGGTGGCGGACCTGCCTGAACTTCAGGGAAAGCTCAAGGGATTGGGATATGCATTGAAGGAAGATGAGCCTCTGGAAGGCTATCACCGTATCTACGTCGACGATCCTTTCGGCAATCGCGTCGAGTTGATGGAGCCGAACTAGGCTTCGGGGAAATTGGCCGATTGCGCCTGAATGGCGTGGCGCCTTTAGGCCACGCCGCGTTCACTCAGGAACTCGCTCAAGATTCGCGCGGTGTGGCTTGTCTCGGCCTTGCGCGCGATGGCCTCGGGCGAGCCTTGGGCAACGACTCGGCCGCCCCCCGAGCCGCCTTCGGGCCCCAAGTCGATGATCCAATCCGCCTCCGCCATGACATCGAGATTGTGCTCGATCACGACCAAGGTATTGCCGGTGTCGACCAGTCGATGCAATACGCGCAAGAGTTTTTCGACATCCGCCATGTGCAGCCCCACGGTGGGCTCATCGAGCACGTATAACGTGTGCTGACGTTCGCGCCGCGCAATATCCTGCCCGAGTTCGTCGGTGCGGACCTTGGCGAGCTCCGTTACCAGCTTGATGCGCTGGCTTTCTCCGCCCGACAGCGTCGGACTGGGCTGGCCCAGGCTCAAGTATCCGAGGCCAACGTCCGCGAGCAGTCTCAAGGGATGATGGACGCTGCGCTGTGCGCTGAAGAATGCCAGCGCATCCTCGACGCTCATCGCGAGAATCTCGCCGATGTTCTTGCCCTTGAACAGAATGCTCAAGGTTTCCGGATTGAACCGCTTGCCGCCGCAGACGTCGCACAGCACCTGAACATCCGGCAAGAAACTCATCTCGATGCGCTGCATCCCCTGGCCTTCGCAGGCCTCGCAGCGGCCGCCCGCGGTATTGAACGAAAAACGGCTGGCGGTGAATCCGCGCATGCGCGCCTCGGTGGTATCGGCAAACAGTCTGCGAATCGAATCCCAGAATCCGATGTAGGTCGCGGGGCATGAGCGGGGAGTTTTGCCGATGGGCGTCTGGTCGACCTCCAGCACGCGGCTGATCGATTGCCACCCGCTGATGGCATCGCAGCCCTGCAGCGCGACTGCGGATTTGCGCGCCCGCTCGGCCTTGCTGGGCCGTGACAACAGGCGTTTCAAGTTGCTCAAGAGCACGTCGCGCGCCAGGGATGACTTGCCGGATCCGGAGACACCGGTAATCACGCTCAGCCTACCCTTGGGGATTCGGGCATCGAGCTTGCGAAGATTGTGCAGGGCCGCGCCGCTGATGTCGATCATGGGCGTTTCGCGATCGATGCCGCGGCGCCGGGCCCGGGAATGCGTCAGGGGCGCAGCCAGACATCGACCGGTGACCGAATTACCGAGGTCGGCGAGCTGGGTTGCCGTGCCCTGCGCGACCAAGGCTCCGCCGCGGGTACCGGCGCCGGGACCCAGATCGATCACGTGATCGGCCCGGCGAATCGTGTCTTCGTCGTGTTCCACCACGACCAGCGTGTTTCCCTTGGCACGCAGCCGATCCAAAGTATCCAGCAGCGTGGCATTATCGCGCGGATGCAATCCGATCGTGGGTTCGTCCAGCACGTAACACACGCCTTGGAGGTTGGAACCCAACTGCGCAGCCAGGCGAATGCGCTGTGCCTCACCGCCGGACAGGGTGGGCGCTGCGCGATTCAACTGCAGATAGCCCAACCCCACGTCGCATAGAAATGTCGTGCGCGCGCACAGTTCGGCCAGCAAATCGCGCGCGATGTCGCGCTCGCGCCCGACCAGCCGCAATTTCGCGAGATGGGCGGAGAAATCCTGCACGGGCAAATTCGTCAGCGCGGCGATCGACGTGTCGCGAAACAGCACATTGAGCGCGATCTGGTTCAGACGTTGGCCCGCGCAATCCGCGCACGTTGCGGCCGCTTCGTCGCCGTTCTCGCGCCACACGGACTCCTCGCCGCTTTGCTCGGCGTCGAATTGCGGCAATTGCAGCCCGGTTCCAAAGCAGCTCTTGCACCAGCCATGTTTTGAATTGAAGGAAAATAACCGGGGGTCGAGTTCCGGAAATCCGCTGCCGCAATTCGGACAGGCGCGCTTGGTCGAGAAGACCGCAACGTCGGATTGATGGCCGGATCCGGATTGCACGTGCACCACACCGCGCCCATGCTGCAAAGCCGCCTCGAGCTTGTCGCGCAGTTCACTCTCGCCCGACGCGCTGATCTTCATTTCCGCGATGGGCAATTCGATATTGTGCTCGATGAAGCGGTCGAGGCGCGGCCACTTCGCGGTGGGCAGCAGATCACCATCCACTTGCAAGTGAGCGAAACCCCGGCCGCGCGCCCACTTGGCCAGCGCGGTGTACAGGCCTTTGCGCGCGACGATCAGAGGCGAGAGCAGGGTGATGCTTTTGCCGCGATAATCCTTGAGCAGGCGCGCCGCAATGGCATCGGCCGACTGCGGCTCGATGCGCGCACCGCAGGCGGGGCAGTACTGCACGCCCAGTTTGACGTACAGCAGACGCAGGAAGTGATAAATCTCGGTGAGCGTGGCGACGGTGCTCTTGCGTCCTCCGCGGCTGGTGCGCTGTTCAATCGCCACGGTGGGCGGAATCCCGAAAATCGCGTCCACGTCGGGGCGCGACGCAGGCTGTACGAATTGCCGCGCATAGGCATTCAATGACTCGAGGTAACGGCGCTGACCCTCTGCAAACAGAATATCGAATGCCAGCGTGCTCTTGCCGCTGCCGGAGACGCCCGTGATCACCGTGAATTGATTGAGCCCCAAGCTCACATCGACATTCTTGAGATTATGTTCCCGAGCGCCGTGAATCTCTATATGGGTGGGCATGCGCGGTTGACGCACGGGCGTTTCGGCGTATCGCGCCGTACCGGCCGAGTCGTGCACCACGCGGCCCGCGAGCTCTTCTTCCATGAGCGCGTGTCCGGTGTGCGACGCGGCGTGACGCATGATCTCAGCCGGGGTGCCGGCGCACACGACCGCGCCGCCGGCCGCGCCGCCCTCCGGACCCAAATCGATGATCCAATCGGCCGCGCGGATCACATCCAGATTGTGCTCGATCACGAGCAGGGAATGCCCGGCATCGATCAGCCGCCTGAAAGCGCGCAACAGCTTCGCGACGTCGTCGAAATGCAGCCCGGTGGTCGGTTCGTCAAACAAGAACAGCGAACCGCGGCGCCGGCCCTCGCCGCTAGCGGCAGCCGTCTTCTTGGGAGAATGCAGCCGGATTGCGCTGTCCGCCAAATGACCCGCCAGCTTCAATCGTTGCGCTTCACCGCCCGAGAGCGTCGGTACCGGTTGGCCGAGGCGCAGATAATCGAGGCCAACCTCGGCCAGAGGCGCCAGTCGCAGGCAAACTTCCGTATCCGCGGAAAAAAACTTGAGCGCCTCGGACACGGTCAGGTCGAGAACATCGGCGATGCTCTTGGGCGCAAAATCGCCGCGGGACAATTTGACTTCGAGCACCTCGGGCCGATAACGGCGGCCGTCGCAATCGGGGCAGCGCAGGTACACATCCGCGAGGAATTGCATCTCGACATGCTCAAAACCATTCCCGCCGCAACCCGGGCACCGGCCATTCCCGGCATTGAAGCTGAACGTGCCCGCGGTGTACTTGCGTTCGCGTGCTTCGGTCAAGCGTGCGAACAAATCGCGGATGGCATCGAACGCGCCGACGTAACTGGCCGGATTGGAGCGAGTGGTGCGGCCGATGCGGCTCTGATCGACCATGACAACGTCATCGACCAGTTCCGCGCCCTTGAGGGCGCGATGCTCGCCCGGATTTTCCGTGGGTTTGCCCTTGGCGCGCAGCAGCGCCGGAAACAGAACATCGTGCACCAGCGTGGACTTGCCCGAGCCGCTGACTCCGGTCACGCAAATCAGGCGCTTCAGCGGGATCGCGACATCGATGTTTTTGAGGTTGTGCTCGGCGACGCCCTCGATGCGCAACGCTGCGCCGGACGGCATGGCGCCGTGCCGCGCGGCAGGCGGTGTTTCCACGCGTTTGCGGCGAAACAAATAGTCCGCGGTAAGCGATCCGGTTGCGCCCGGCAGCTCGCGCAGGGGTCCATAAAATACGATTTCGCCGCCGTGCTCGCCCGGCCCCGGGCCGATGTCCAGGACGCGGTCCGCCGCCTGGATCACTTTGGGATCGTGCTCGACCACCACCAATGTATTGCCGGCGTCGCGCAGCCGGTGCATGACGCCGACGATGCGTTCGACGTCGCGAGGATGCAGGCCGATCGACGGTTCATCGAGTACGAACAGGGTATTGACCAGCGAGGTGCCGAGCGCCGTGGTGAGATTGATTCGCTGCACCTCGCCGCCCGACAACGTGCGCGACTGGCGATCGAGATTCAAGTATCCCAAGCCCACGTCGCCGAGGTATTTGAGGCGCGTACGGATTTCTCTGAGGAGCAGGTCCGTGGCTTCATCGAGCAGCGCCGGCAATTGGAGAGCCGCGAAAAATCTGCGGCTGTCATCGATCGGCAGCAGCATCAACTCGCGAATGTTCATTCCTGGATTGCCGATTCGCCACAGCAACGCCTCGGGCTTCAAGCGCGCACCGCGGCAGACACTGCATTCGGTATAGGAGCGGTAACGCGACAGCAGCACGCGAATGTGCATCTTGTACGCTTTGGTTTCGAGCCAGGCGAAGAAGCGGCGTACGCCGTACCAGACATTCTTGGTCCACTCGCCTTCGCCCTCGATGACCCAGTTGCGCTGGGCGTCGGTCAGGTCGCGCCAAGGGGTGTCCAGGGGCACCTGCCGCTTGCGCGCGAATCGCAACAGATCCGTCTGGCACTCTTTATAGGACTCGGTTTGCCAAGGCTTGATGGCGCCCTGGCGAAGGCTCAACGACGAATCCGGAATGACCAAGCCGTAATCGACACCGATGCTGCGGCCAAAACCACGGCAGGTGTCGCATGCGCCCAGCGGAGAATTGAAACTGAACGTGCTGGGGCTGGGTTCCTTGTAGCTGATGTCGCAGTCGGGGCAGTGCAAAGCCGTGGAAAAGCGCCACGGCGCGGCGGGTTTGTCCGCCCCGGCGTCGGCCACGGGATAAATGTCGATGCGGCCTTGCCCGACTTTGAGCGCCGCCTCGATGGCGTCGCCGGCACGAGCTGCCTCGACCGCCGACCAGCGAAACCGATCCTGAATCACATGCAGCGTATCGCCGCGCTTCTCATGGATGCGCGTGTAGCCCTGGCCCGACAACAGTCCCTTGATTTCAGCTTCCGTAAAGTTATCCGGTATCGGTACCGGGAAGGTCAACAGGAGCCTGGGATCACCGTGATCGCGGGCGAGCGCGCGCAAATGCTCCTGGATGCTGGCGGGCGTGTCGCGCCGCACCGGCCGGTCGCAGCTCCGACAATGCAAAACCGCGGCGCGGGCAAACAGCAATTTCAGGTGATCGTTCAGCTCCGTCATGGTGCCGACGGTGGAGCGCGAGGTGCGCACCGGATTGGTCTGATCGATGGCGATCGACGGCGGAATGCCCTCGATGCGGTCGACCTGCGGCTTATCCATTCGATCCAAAAACTGCCGCGCATACGGTGAGAAGGTTTCGACATAGCGGCGCTGACCCTCCGCGTAGAGGGTATCGAACACCAGCGATGACTTGCCGGAACCGCTGACGCCGGTCACCACGATCAGCTCGTTCAGCGGCAGATCAAGATCAAGATCTTTGAGATTGTTCTGGCGAGCGCCGCGGATGCGGATTGCATCCGCGCGGGGAGGATCGAAAGGTGGCATCCCGTAATTCTACAGGACGTGTCAAGCTCAGCGGCCCGCGAACTGCTCCATCATGAGGCCCGTGCCGCCGCGCGTGACGTGCGCGACAATCGCCGTGCGGCGATGAATCTTCGTGACCAAACCCAGGTTGATCGCGAACGCCAACTGGACTTGTTGCCCCTTGCGAAGACCCAGATTTTCCGTTTCAACAAATACGCCGTTCGCGCTCAAATTCTTTGCTTTGCAAATTCGGCTCTTTCGGCCGGACATCACCACGTACACTGTTGTGCGCGCGCGGTGGCGGGTGTGCAATCGTCGCTCCATCCGTACGATCTCTCGGTTTGTTATTCGGAATGCCATGCCATTATGCACATTCCACGGCGATAGCGAAGGGCTCGACAATTGCCGCAAAGATATGTAAGCCGGAATCCCGATAAGTAAAATTCGACCGCAGCGCGGTCAACAATCGCGCGGGTCGTTCAGGGGATGTCTTTTCGACGGCTGGCAAGTTGCTCCCGCAAGGCTTGTCGCTGTTCAAATTCTTATAGGAGCTCGGTTCAAGACCGCATGACGGCAGGCCGCTAGTGGTGATGGCCGCCGGCGCCGTGCACGTGACCGTGCTCCAACTCTTCGCTCGTCGCGTCGCGCACCTCGACGACTTGCACATCGAAATGTAACGTCTTGTCAGCGAGCGGATGATTGCCGTCGAGCGTCACCATGTCTCCCATGACCCCGGTGACCGTAAAGAGGCGCATGCCCTCGGGGGTCCGTGCCTGGAATTGCATGCCCTTCTTGATCTCGCCGGAGCCCTGCAATGTGCGCTTCGGCACGCGTTGGATCAGCTTCGCATCATACTTGCCGTACCCCTCCTCGGGCTGCACCGATACCGCGATGCTGCTGCCGTCCGGCTTGCCCTCGAGGGCTTTCTCCAGGCCCTGCACCAAGTTGCCGTGCCCTTGAATGTAGGCCAGCGGTTCGCCGCCGGCCGAGCTGTCGATGACGCCGCCGTCGTCGTCTTTGAGGGTGTAATGAATGAGTACGACTTTGTCTGCAGAAATTTCCAAAGGTATTCTCCGAAGAAGGTGCGCGCCTTGCGCACCGGGGTTGCTAAATTAGGGAATCAAACTCGCTTCGAGATCATAGTCGCCGGCGGCGGTGATCTGCACATCGACCAGCGAACCCACCACGAGGTCTTTGGCGGAGCCGCCGGCGCCCACGATTCTCACCGTGCCGTCGATTTCCGGGGCGTCGCTGCTGGAGCGCGCGATGGCGACGTTGTCGTGGTCGTGGTCGTGGTCGATGCCGTCGATGCGGTCGATCAGCACCGGCATCTTCCGGCCGACCTTTTGCCGGAGGCGCTTGGCGCTGATCTCCGCCGCGAGTTCCATGAAGCGGGCGCGGCGCTCCGCCTTGAGTTGCGGGGGCACCGGCGTCTCTTTGAGCGCGTTGGCTGCCGCGCCCTCGACCGGAGAGTATTCAAAGCAGCCCACCCGATCGAGCTGCGCCGCTCGCATCCAGTCGAGCAGTTCCTCGAAGTCTTGCGCGGTTTCACCCGGGAAACCCACTATAAACGTGCTGCGAATGGTGATATCGGGCACCACCTTGCGCCAGGCCGCAATGCGCTCCAAGGTGTTTTCGGCCGCCGCGGGCCGCTTCATCAACTTCAAGATGCGGGCGCTGGCGTGCTGGAAGGGAATATCCAAATACGGCAGTACCTTGCCCGCCGCCATGAGTTCGATGACCTGATCGACGTGCGGATAGGGATACACATAGTGCAGACGGATCCATACGCCCAATTCGCCGAGCGCGGCCGCCAGGTCATAGAAGCGGGCGCGGCGCGACACATCGCGCCACGGTTGAGCCGCGTACTTGAGGTCGACGCCGTAGGCACTGGTGTCCTGGGAGATGACCAGGATCTCCTTCACGCCGGCGCGCACCAGCTGTTCCGCTTCGCGCAGCACCTGGCCGATGGGCCTGCTGACCAGGTCGCCGCGCATGGAGGGAATGATGCAAAAGCTGCAGCGATGGTTGCAACCCTCGGAGATCTTTAAGTAGGCATAGTGCCGCGGCGTGAGCTTGATGCCCTGCTCAGGGACCAGATCGACAAACGGTTCGTGTTTCGGGGGCAGATGCTGGTGCACTGCCGCAACGACTTCTTCGTAGCGCTGCGGGCCGGTGATATTGAGTACTTGCGGATGCCGATCGAGAATTTTCTGCGGCTGGGCGCCCAGGCACCCGGTCACGATCACCTTGCCGTTCTCGGCCAACGCCTCGCCGATTGCATCCAGCGACTCATCCACTGCGGAATCGATGAAGCCGCAGGTATTGACCACCACCAAGTCCGCTGCGCCATAGGTAGCCGCAACCTCATACCCCTCGGCGCGCAAGCGGGTGAGGATACGTTCGGAGTCGACCAGTGCTTTGGGACAACCCAAGCTGACAAAGCCCACTTTCGGGCTTTTGCGTTTAACAGTTTTCACGGTATCGGGGGGGGTGGCAGGTTCGGGGCGAAATTGTACTCCAAAACGCCATTTCCCTGCCGATAACAGGGCGTAGAGGCGGCTGCTGCCCTAAATGCGCCATTTCACACTTTCAAATTCCGAGTCGCCGATTCTGCGACTTGGCGCATACAAGAACCGCAACAGAAACAGCGCCGCCCCCTCAAGAACCCCCGTGGCGGTCCGATAAAGACTTTGAATGTGTCACCGGTCCGCCCAAGGGGGTGAAGTGAACACATAGGCTTGCGCATCAATAGCGCCTCGGTCACGCTGGTCGCCAATCAAGAAATGCAAATTCCCAGAATTCCAAGCGTTCGGGCCGTGCGCGTAGCCTCCGGGTTCGATGTCGCCGATGCCGAGATCGTCAAACGCATCATCGCGGGTGATCTTGTGGTCACGGCCGACATCCCGTTGGCGGCCGAAGTGATCGCGAAGGGCGCGGAGGCGCTCAATCCGCGCGGTGAGCGCTACTCGCCCGACACCATAGGCGGGGTTCTGGCGATGCGTGATTTCATGGACACCATGCGCTCCAGCGGCGTCGTCGGCGGCGGACCGCCGCCGCTCACCCAGGCGAATCGCAATGCCTTTGCGGCCCGGCTCGATACCTGGCTGGCGAAGCGCCCGATTCCCCAGACAGGTTCGTAGTGGAGAACGAGACTCTCAAACCCATAGAAGTACCGCACACCGAGTTGTCGGCGGATTTGCTGCAAGCGGTGATCGAATCCTTTGTATTGCGCGAGGGCACCGACTACGGCGAAAGGGAATTCTCGCTGGAGGACAAGGTGGCAAGGGTCATCGCACAACTCAAGCGTGGCGAAGCCAAGATCCTTTTCGATCCTGAATCCGAGAGTGTCACCATCGTGGTCGGGCAAAAAAACAGGTAGCAAGGACCAGGGCCGCGAACAGATCCGAGACCAGCGCCAGGTTTTGCAGCTTATTGCGGCCCTTGATCAGCCAATGATTGATCCCTGCGACCCCGAAAAAGATCGCGCCCGTCAATTCGACCGGCGGCAGCCAGGCGGCATACAAGAAGGTGCCCAAGCCCGCGGTGCCCATGGCCACGTTGGCAATTCCGAGCTCGCGCACCAAAAACAATGCATCCGGACTGTTGATTCCGAGAATCGCCTGCGCCGTGAAGCGCGGCTGAAACATCTGGCGAAGCCCCGCCAGGGAGAGACGCACGCCCACGGCCGAAAACACATACCACTTTGCAACGATGCCCATGCTCACGGCCGCCGTAAGCACGCCATGATCCGTCAACATCATTTGCGCGACGATCGCGATCAGCGGAAACAAAAACATCAGCGCTATGACCATGGGAACGTACATTGGGTAACCTTCGCGCAGTGTGACAAGCTGCAGGGGTAAGCATTAGACCACTGCCGTTTTGAACTGGAAAGATGCCAACGCAGGTTACTTGACCAAACGCATGCCACATCGCGCCGCAAAGCACGCGCGCCGTCCCGCAACGCGCGCGCACCGTCCCGCAAAGCTGGTGCGTCGTGTCGCCGGTATCGCGCGGCGTGCCGCTCATCTGGCGCGCCGCGTCAGGCGCTGGTGGCGTCCGGCGCCGCGCCCGGCGAAGATCCTCATGGGTGTGCTGCTGACACTCGTTGTATGGCTCCTTTGCAATTGGATTTATCAAGTGGTGCGCAAACCATCGGAATTGTTCTTTCCGGTGAGCGGAACGCTGAACAAGTCGCCGGCTGAGACCTGGCTGCAATACGCGTCGATCTTCCGGAAATATTCGACCGGCGTGATGACCCCCGACTTGCTCGCGGCGATTGCCCAGGTGGAGGGTTCCGGAAATCCCGTGGCTCGAACGTACTGGCGCTGGTCCTGGTCCTCACAGCCGTTCGAGGTGTACCGGCCGGCCTCCAGCGCCGTGGGAATGTACCAAATCACCGACGGCAATTTTGCGGAAGCGAGGCGCTATTGTATTCGCGATCACCTGGTCGTCGAGGACGGACCGTGGAATGACTGGCAATCGTGCTGGTTCAACAGCCTGTATGCGCGGGTGTTGCCCAGCCACGCGGTCGAACTCACATCCGCCTATCTTGACCGAAGCGTCGCGAACATCTTGCAGCGGCACCGGATTGGTTCCGCGACACTGCAGCACAAGCAGACGCTGGCGGCGTTGATACATTTGTGCGGGGCCGGCGCGGGCGATGAGTTTGCCAGACGGGGATTTAAATTGCCCGAGGGCCAGCGCTGCGGAGATCACGCGGCACGCGTCTATCTTGATCGGGTGAGCGCGATGAAGGCCGTGTTCGATCGGTTCGAGCGGTAAAGTCACGGATCCGGAGCAACTCGCGGCGAACCGGAGCACTTCGCCAGCGCATCCTTGACGAGAATTCGCGAGACGCTCCCCGCATGATAGTCCGTAAGCCATATCGCGCCGTGTCCCACCCCTAAGGAGTCGCCGCCCGGGCCCGCCCACTGACAGATCAGTTTGCCCGCTGCCGCATCGATGACCGAGAGCGGCATTTTCGGCATGGTGGTCCAGACGCGGCCGGCGCCGAAGGCGATGTCGCCGCCATGACCCGGCGTTTCCAGGGCAATGGAACTGGCGTGTCCGGAGCGCACGTCGACGCGCGTGACGCTGCCGTCGCCCTGATTAAGCGTCCAAATGGCGCCACCGCCCGAGGTAAGAAATCTTGGATTGGGCCCGGTGGCCACCGTTGCGATCAATTTCCCCGTCATCGCATCCATGCCCGTCAGATCGGAGCCCTCTGCGTGCGAGACCCAGATCGTGCCGTCGCTGAATCTCGGATTGTAGGAACCCGCCGGCACTTTATAGGTGCGGAAAATCGTACCGCTGCCAGGATCAATTCGCGCCAGTTCACCGGATTTGTTGACGATGAGCCACACGCTTCCGGCACCATATGCGATCCCGCCCTCGGCAGCCGCGGCACCCACCGGATAGGTCGAGACCAATCGACCGGTCTTGAGATTCACTTTGGCGAGCGACGGTGGGGTCGTGCACAACGGCACCCACAGACTGCCGGCACCTACGGCCAAGCCGGCACATGGTTCGCCGGCGAGCTCTACGCTTGCAGCCAATGTGTTGGTTTTTGGATCAATGCGATGTACGGCAAAGGGACCGGTACTTGCAACCCATACCGCATCCGAAGTGATGGCGACCCAATCGGCCGTCTTGCCCAATTTGATGGTCGCAACCGGAACAAGTTCGGCAATCAATCTGGGTGCGGCGTCAATGCCCGACCACAGCCAGCACAGGGTGAGCGCCGGAATCACGGATTTTAAAATGCAGCGACTCACCGCCGGAGTATGAACCAGCCGCGTCGCGATTTCGATGCGCGTAGCTGGAAAAACCGCGGCGAGGTTTTCCCGCGCTGGTGTATGCTTCAAAAATCAATTTCGATTGCTCAAGCGATGGGGAGCGGTGCGGTGAGAATAATTGCCTTAGGCGTAGCCTTGTTTGGCTTGCTCGCGCACGCGCAAGCGGCCGCTCCGGACGCTGAACCGGTTCAGCACGAATTCATCGTCAAGAATTTCAAGACTGAAAACGGCACCGTCCTGCCCGAAGCGCGCATCGTCTACGGCACCTACGGCAAACTAAACGCCAAGGGCGATAACGCCATCCTGCTGCCGTCGCACTACATGGCGGAGATGCACGGCTACGGTTGGTTGATTGGGCCGGGCAAGGCGCTCGATCCGACGAAGCTGTTCCTCGTCACCAGCGAACTGTTCGGCAACGGGCGTTCCTCCTCGCCCAGCAACACGCCGGAACCCTTTCACGGGCCGAGATTTCCGGTTACGACCATCCGCGACAACGTGGAAGCCGTGCATCGCATGCTTACCGAGCAGCTGCATGTGCAGCATGTGCGCGCGGTGATCGGATTCTCCATGGGAGCCCAGCAGGCATTTCAATGGGCGGTCAGTTATCCGGACTACATGGACGGCATCGTGGCCACGTCAGGGACGGCGAAAACCTACGGCCACGGCATTGTCCGCCTCGAAGGCGAGATCGCGGCGCTCACCGCCGACCCAACGTTCAACGGCGGCGATTACAAGACTCAGCCCACCATGGGCATTCAGGCTTTCTCCATGGTGTGGGCCGGCTGGCTGTTTTCGCAGGAGTGGTGGCGCCAGGAGTTGTGGCGCGGCAATCCTGCGTTCGGCAAAACCTTCGACGACGTGGTCGAGCACTTCCGGACCAACTTCATTCCCGGAGCCGATGCCAATAACCTCATCCTGCAGATGCGCAGCTGGGAGATCCACGACGTAGGCAAGACGGCGCCCTTCCATGGCGACGTCGAAGCGGCGCTGCGCTCCATCAAGGTGCCTGTGCTTTACATGCCCTCTGAAACGGACCTGTACTTCCCGATCACCGATGCGCGATATGAAGCCGCGTTCATTCCTCGCTGTACGCTGGCCATCATTCCGTCACTGTGGGGACACCCGGCAGGCGCGGGGATCGCGCCGGCGGACGGGAAATTTCTCAACGATCATGTTGCCGGTTTTCTCGCGGGCATCGCCAAGAACTAAGCTTCGCGTTTCAGAAACTCGATCAACGGCCGACTCGCCGCGGCGGGTTGTTAAGCTGCCGCAGAAGTAACGCGGCTCGTGCGGACACCAGACAGGCTCCCAATGACCTTCAAGACGTGGCTGTTATTTCTCGTGATGGAAACCGCGCTGTCGCTGTCGCCGGGCCCCGCGGTGTTCTACGTGGTATCGCAGGGTGTGCGCGGCGCTTTGCGCCGCACATTGCCGGCGGCCGCCGGCATTCTCAGCGCCAACGGCATCTATTTCGCGCTCTCGGCAACCAGCTTGGGCGCCATCATCGCCGCCAGCGCGCAGTTCTTCACGGTTGCCAAATGGGTTGGCGCGGCATACCTGATCTATCTGGGGATAAAGGCGCTGCGCTCCGCCAACTCGCTGCACTCGGTTGCGTTGGGAGGAGAGGGCGCGGCTGATGAAAGCGATTTGCGCGGTGTGTATCTGGGAGCGTTCACGCTGCAATTGGCCAATCCCAAAGCGCTGCTGTTCTTTTTGGCGCTATTGCCGCAATTCATTGATCCGCGGCTGCCGGTGGTGCCGCAAATGTTGATTTTGGCGGCGACCTCCATGGTGCCGGAGTTTTGTATTTTGACCGGGTATGGGTGGCTGGCGCATCGTGCTCTGCGCGCCACCGCCAGGTTTGGCGTGACCGGCACCATGAACCGCTGGCTTGCTCGAATCGAGGGCGCCGGCTTGTTGGGGTGTGCGACTCTCGTGCTGAAATTCAATCGCGGTAACTAGCCGCAATCAATCTGGAAAAGGGGAATGACATGAGGCAGGTACTGGCGGTTGCGATGCTTTGCATCGGCATCGGGCAAACGGTTGCGGCGGCGGAATCACAGGCTCCCGATCGTCTGGTGCATCGCTATCTCGGCGTCGAGATTTCGCCGAATGGCGAATTGGTCGCCTCGGTCGAAGGTGATTCATCCAAAAGCGGCGGGGCGCCGACAGTCCGCGATCTGGTGATCAGACATGCTCGGTCCGGTGCCGCAGTGACCATCGCGATGCCCTGCGGCCGCGTACCGCAGTGTTGGCCGGACTCGCCGACTTGGAGTCTCGACTCCAAGCGTCTGGCGTTCACCTTGCGCGCTCCCGGCACCCATGCACGCTCCGTGTACGCGGTTGGTTCTGACGGCCGCGAACTGATCAAGCTGCTGGATTTCAGCGGGACGATCGAACACCTGCGCTCCCTGCCGGATGGACGTCTGGCCATGCTGGCCATTCAAAACGCAACCAAGGAGGTCGGCGCGACCCAGGCCGGCGCGCCGATCGCGGGTGATTTGGACGCCGCACCGCCGGAACAGCGAATCGCAATACTGGAGAACGGTGCGTTGCACTGGGTCTCGCCTCCCGACTTGTTCGTCTATGAGTATGACTGGCGAGCCGATGGCAAAGGCTTCATCGGAACGGCGGCTCCCGGCGATGGCGATAACAACTGGTGGACCGCGAAGCTCTACGCCTTTCCCGAGAGCGGAGCCGGCGCCCGCGTCATCTACGCTCCGGGCGATGATCGCCAACAGCTTGCGATGCCGAAGGTGTCGCGGGATGGATCCACGGTCGCCTTCATCGCCGGGATCATGAGCGACTTCGGTTCAACGGGCGGCGATGTGTATGCGTTGCGCTTGGACGGCGGCACCGCGACCAATCTGACACCCGACATGCGCAGTTCTGCCACGGCGATCGCCTGGCGCTGCGACGGCCACTTGCAGGCAGAGCTTCTGGCCGGCGACAAAACCCAATTCGCCGATTTAGGAGCCGCGGCGCGTTCGGGCTTTAAAATTGCGCCGCCGCGCGTTGTGTGGAGCGGGGAGGAGTCATTCGGTGATCGGGCCGGCGGAATTTCCACGGCCTGCCCCTCGGGGGTGACCGCCGATGCGCACGAATCATTCACCCAACCGCCGGAGATCGAGATTGGCGCAGTCGGCCATTGGCAAAATCTGACGTCGATCAACGCGGGCCTGAGCTTGCCGGCGCGCGTGCAAAGCGTTTGGTGGAAGAACGATGGATTCGATGTGCAGGGCTGGCTGCTGCTGCCTCCGCAGGCGGTGGGCAAGATGCCGATGATCACCATGGTTCATGGCGGCCCCGCGTCGGCGGTCACGCCGGGCTTTGCGGGCCCGGGAACCATCAGCGCCCTGCTGCATCATGGCTACGCTTTGTTTCAGCCGAACCCGCGCGGCAGCTACGGTCAGGGCGAGCGCTTCACCCAGGCGAATGTCCGCGATTTCGGGCATGGCGATTTGCGCGACATTCTTGCCGGCATCGACGCGGCTGCGAAGGTTGCGCCCATTGACACGGCGCGCTTGGGGTTGACCGGCGGAAGCTACGGCGGCTTCATGAGCATGTGGGCCGTGACTCAAACGAGCCGCTTCAAAGCCGCTGTCGCCGCCGCCGGCATCAGCGATTGGCTGTCTTACTACGGCGAGAACGGCATCGATGCGTGGATGATTCCCTACTTCGGCAAGTCCGCATACGACGATCCTGCGGTCTATGCCGCCTCATCCGCCATCAACTACATGCACGATGTGAAGACGCCGACATTCGCCTACGTCGGGGAACACGATATCGAATGTCCGGCGCCGCAAACGCAGGAATTCTGGCATGCCATGAAGGCGATGAACGTGCCGACATCCATCATGATCTACCCGGGCGAGGGGCATGGACTGCGGGATCCGGAGCATCTGGCTGATGCGGAGCAGCGTACTCTCGCGTGGTTCGACAAATACCTGAAGTAACCCGCCCGGCCATCGGCGCCACGACCGTGCGCGAGATGGGTGCAGACACCGGGAGCGACCGCACGGGCCGCGAGCAGTCTGCTCGATGCCTACGCGTGAGGTTCCAATCAGGCACGCGGCATGAAATAGCGCAGCGTTAGATCATACCGCCATTGATGGAAATCACTTGGCCCGTAATGTAGCCCGCCTGCCGCGACGCGAGAAATGCCACCAAGCCAGCCACCTCGTCGGGCGAGCCGGCGCGCTTCATCGGCACGAGGCTGTTGATAGCCTCATCGTCGAAGGCGAGCTTGCTCATGTCGGTGGAAATAATACCGGGCGCAACGGCGTTGACCGTGATGCCCCGGCTCGCCACCTCGAGGCTCAGTGCCTTGGTGGCCGCGTTCAGCGCGCCCTTGGCCGCTGCGTAGTTGACCTGGCCGCGATTGCCGAGAAGCGCGGAGACCGAGGAGATGCTGATGATGCGGCCCCAGCGTGTGCGGATCATCGGCAGCATCAGCGGCTGCGTGACGTTATAAAATCCATTGATCGACACGTCGATGACACGATGCCATTGCTCCGGGCTCATCCCGGGAAACACCGCGTCGTCATGCACCCCGGCATTGTTGACCAGGACCTGGATGGGCCCCTCCTCGAGAATCTTGTCGATCGTCTTGCGCGTCGAGTCAGCATCGGTGAGATCGAATTGAACGGCGCTCGCTTTACCGCCCGCGCCGATGATGCCGGCGGCCACCGATTGGGCGGCGGCCACACTCCGATGCGCGTGCACATAGACATAGTGGCCCTGGGCGCTCAAGGCGCGGCAAATGGCGCCGCCGATGCCGCCGCTGCCACCGGTGACCAAGGCGCGAGTCGTGACGTCATTCAAGGTCTTATCCGTCCTGCCGCATCCAAGATCACCGAGGCACGGCCGCTGAGCAAGCTTCTGTCGCGATCGCGCAATGCGAATTCATACAATGCCGTCATGCCGTCCCCGGCGAGGTGCGTCACCTCGCAAATCAAGTCGGACTCAATGTCGTCCAGCCGCAGCACAATGAAGCGCACGTCGCGAACAGCGGCAAGCAGTCCGAGCTGCGACGAACGGCCCGCGATCGCATCAACCGCGTTCGCCCCGCCGGCCGCGCCATTCGTCAGCGCGCCGTGAAGCGCCATGGCCTGCGCGACATATTCTATACCGCAGGCAATCCCCAAGCGGTCGTGCGAACGCAGCGGATTGTCAGGCGCGCGGTGAGTGGCGG
>Ga0179592_10000141_pt1 | contig 29969 bp, 27 predicted proteins | sample CZODoug2_1_08_16_FD_148623 | JGI IMG/M metagenome (GOLD analysis project Ga0179592, IMG submission 148623) | Vadose zone soil fungal communities from Angelo Coast Range Reserve, California, USA - CZODoug2_1_08_16fungal (Illumina Assembly) | ecosystem: Environmental > Terrestrial > Soil > Vadose...
GTGTCGCCAAGCGTTAAGGCAGCGGGTTTTGATCCCGCCATACGGAGGTTCGAATCCTTCCACCCCAGCCATATTTTTGCGGTGGGGACGATTCGGCGATTGAAAATGGTCCTAGTTCGGGTTGGCTGGGGAAGGATAACGCCCGCAGGGCGGCCCCGTTAGGGGTGAGGCCCGCAGGGCCGAATAATCCTTCCACCCCAGCCAACTGTGCGTGAGTGGTTGGTTGGTTGTTGCTATGTCGCGAAGTAATGATTTCGAATCTTCACCCATCTCGGTGTTCGCGGGCAATGCGAACCCGGCGTTGGCGCATGAGATCACCCGCCACCTTCACGTGCCGATGGGACGGGCGCATGTGGGCCGGTTCAGCGACGGCGAAGTGAACGCCGAATTGATGGAGAACGTGCGCGGCCGCGATGTGTTCATCGTGCAGCCCACATGTCCGCCGGCGAACGACAATTTGATGGAATTGTTGATGATGACCGATGCGCTCCGGCGCGCGTCGGCGAAGCGCATCACGGCGGTGGTGCCGTACTTCGGTTACGCACGCCAGGATCGGCGGCCGCGCGCCACGCGGGTCGCCATTGCCGCGAAGCTGGTGGCGAACATGATTGCGCGCGCGGGCGTCGACCGGTTGCTGACGGTGGATCTGCATGCGGACCAGATCCAGGGCTTCTTCGACATACCGGTCGACAACGTATATGCCTCGCCGGTGCTGCTGGGGGACGCCTGGAAGCAGAAGGAGAAGGAGAAGGACGAGAAGATGATCGTGGTGTCGCCGGACGTGGGCGGAGTGGTGCGCGCGAGGGCGCTGGCGAAGCGCCTCGACGACGCCGAACTCGCCATCATCGACAAGCGGCGGCCGCGGCCGAACGAGTCGAAGGTGATGAACATCATCGGCGAGGTCGAGGGCAAGAGTTGCATGCTGGTCGACGACATGGTGGACACCGCGGGCACCTTGTGCCAGGCGGCGCAGGCCCTCAAAGACGAGGGCGCGATCCGCGTGGTCGCCTACATCACGCATGCCGTGCTGTCGGGGGCCGCGATCGAGCGCATTTCGAAGTCGGTGCTGGATGAATTGGTGGTGACGGACACGATTCCATTATCGGATGCGGGCAAGGCGTGTACGCGCATTCGGCAGTTGAGTGTCGCAGGGCTGCTGGCGGAGACGATACGGCGCATCAGCGACGAGGAGTCGGTCAGTTCCCTGTATGTAGATTGAATTGGTCGGCAGCTCCGCAAACTGGTCGCGGTGCGGGGATGCCGTGTTTGTGATGTAACTGGAGATGATTATGAAAACCTCATTCGAACTCGTTGCCGAGTTCCGCGAGACGCAAGGCAAAGGTGCGAGCCGCCGCCTGCGTCACGAAGGAAAAGTACCGGCAATCCTCTACGGCGGGCATTCCGAAGCGAAGGCGTTGACCTTGAGCCATCAGAAGCTCCTGATCATGCTCGACAACGAACGCTTCTATTCGACGATATTGAGCCTGAAGGTTGGAGATCAGACCCAGGCCGCGATCTTGAAGGACGTGCAACGGCATCCCTACAAGAATGCGATCGTGCACGTCGATTTTCAGCGCGTCGAAGACAACCAGAAGATCCGCATCAGCATTCCGCTGCATTTCGTCGGCGCGGCGGTCTCGCCGGGCGTCAAGACTCAAGGCGGTCTGGTGTCGCACATGCGCACTGAATTGGAAATAACCTGCCTGCCGAAGGATCTGCCGGAATTCATCGAGGTGGATCTGTCGGGGCTGTCGCTCAACGAGAGCATCCACATGTCGCAGCTGAAGATTCCGCCGGGCGTGGAACTGGCCGCGCTCGCGAAGGAAGACGCCGCGGTCGTGGCGATTCACAGCCCGCGTGCGGAAGAGCCCGAGCCCACCGCGGTGGCCGCGACGGCGGCGGAGGGTGCGCCTGCGGCGGCAGCGCCTGCGGCGGCAGCGGCCGGGGCCGATGCTGCGAAGAAGGCGGAGCCCGCGAAGGCGGAAGCCAAGAAGGAACCTGCGAAGAAAGACGCGAAGAAGTAGTTCCCGAAGCGTTGCAGCGAGAGGGCCGTCCGCGGGGCGGCCCTTACTTTTTTAAGGCTTGAGAGTTGGGTGAGTCCACGATGGCTGGATTACCATTGCGCATTATCGTCGGCCTCGGCAATCCGGGTCCCGAGCACCAGATCACCCGGCATAACGTCGGATTCTGGTTCGTGGATCTGCTTGCGCGTCGGCACGGCGGGGAATTCCGGGACTACCGCAAGTATTCCGGCGAGACTGCGCGGGTCGCCATCGACGGTCAGGAGCTCATCTTGTTGAAGCCGACGACCTACATGAACCGCAGCGGCTTGTCGGTCCGGCAGATCAGCGATTTCTACAAGATCGCGCCGGACGACATCCTGGTGGCGCATGATGAATTGGATCTACCGGTGGGCAGCGTGCGCCTGAAGAACGGCGGCGGGCACGGCGGGCACAATGGCTTGCGCGACACCATCGCGCATATCGGCGAGAATTTCTGGCGGCTGCGGCTCGGAATCGGCCATCCCGGCAACAAGGCTGAAGTGATCGACTACGTTCTGACGCGCGCGCCGCGCGTCGAGGAAGATTTGATTTTGGAAGCCGTGAACACGGCGGCGGACTCGGTACCGCTGATACTCGAACAGGGCGCGGAACGCGCGATGACAAAGTTGCACAGCCGCGCGGGAAAGGTCTAATGCCAATTCGTTGTGGAATCGTCGGTTTGCCCAACGTGGGCAAATCCACTTTGTTCAACGCGCTCACGCGCGCCCAGATCGCGGCCGAGAACTATCCGTTCTGCACCATCGACCCGAATGTGGGCGTGGTGCCGGTGCCGGATCCCCGCCTGGAAGCGCTGGCGGAGATCGTGCATCCGGAGCGCATCCTGCCCACGACCGTGGAGTTCGTCGACATCGCTGGTCTGGTGGCGGGCGCATCGAAGGGCGAGGGGCTGGGCAACAAGTTTCTAGCCCACATCCGCGAAGTCGATGCGATCGCGCACGTGGTTCGATGCTTCGAGAACGACGACATCATTCACGTGGCCGGCAAGATCGATCCGGCGAACGACATCGAAGTCATCAACACCGAGCTCGCGCTGGCGGACCTCGACAGCATCGACCGTGCGTATCAGAAGGCGGTGAAGGCGGCGAAGACTTCGGATAAGGATGCGATCAAGTCGCGGGACCTCTTGGAGCGGGTGAGGGCACAACTGAATCTCGCGAAACCCGTCCGCGCCATGGGTTTGGACGCCAACGAAAAGGCGTTGCTCAAAGACTTTCATCTGCTGACCGATAAGCCGGTGATGTACGTGGCCAATGTCGATGAGACGGGCTTCTCCGACAATCCGCGTCTCGACCGCGTACGGGTACTCGCGAAGGCAGAGGGCGCGGTGGTGGTGCCGGTGTGCGCAGCCATCGAGGCGGAGATCTCGCAGCTCGAGGAAGCGGACCGCGCGGATTTCTTGAAGGAATTGAAATTGGATGAACCCGGTCTCAATCGCGTTATCCGCGGCGGCTATGCTTTGCTAGGTCTGCAGACTTATTTCACCGCCGGCGTCAAAGAGGTGCGGGCATGGACCGTTCGCGCAGGGTCGACGGCGCCGCAGGCAGCGGGCGTGATTCATACCGACTTCGAACATGGATTCATTCGTGCCGAAGTCATCGCCTACGACGATTTCATCGCGAACAAGGGCGAGGCCGGCGCGAAGGAGGCCGGGAAGCTGCGCCTCGAAGGAAAGGAATACATCGTCCGTGAGGGCGACGTGATGCACTTCCGGTTCAACGTATGAGTGCTTGCACGGCAAAGGTCAGATTATTGGAGAGATAGAGTACGCTGATACCAGTGTATGACTGGACTTTCTCGATGAAGACGTCGGTTTGATAGCTTGACGGGCGTTTCGCGGACGGGCGATATATACAGAAAATCGGCCACTGCTCCGGACCGGTGGATCAAAGGCGGATTTCGTTGGACTAGAGTCGAACTGGCCGATGAGTAACTCCAAGGCGTAGGGCGTACGTGCGCCGACGGGCTCCGCTAGTTTTGGCTAAGTTGTTGATTCATAGGGATTGTGGTTGAAAGTCGGCTTGACAGGGGAGCGCCGGCTCCGGACAATCCGCCGCTCTTCGTGGTGAGGTAGCTCAGCTGGTTAGAGCGTGGCACTCATAATGCCGAGGTCGAGGGTTCGAGTCCCTCTCTCACCACCAAAAATCAACGAGTTGCAGCTGCTCAACTGTGGCCATTTTGCGGGATTTTGCGGGACTGCGGCGCAGCAAATCTAAGCGCCCGTTTGGCGCCGCGTGCCCCGAATGGTGCTCGACCCCTCTCAAGAAATTGTTCGAGAATTACTGCGTCCTACGACGGAGTACCTCCCGCCCGCAGGGCGTTAAGACGGTAAACCAGTCGCGCTCGCGTGATGCCAAGCAGGCGTGCGGCGGCGGAGAGATTGCCGTTGGCGTGTGTGAGTGCGGTATCTAGGAGGGTCTTCCCAAACGTGGACTCGATTTCCTTCAGCGAGGCGAAGGCTTTATCGAGCTGAGTCCCGGCCAGCAAGCGGCTCATGCCTTCCGAAATCAGGCCCATTCCACTTGCGTCCTTTTCGCCGTCATTGGCATCGACACGGCTCTCGGCGGAGACCTGACCCTCGCCGCTCAATCCGAAGGTGGGGCTGTTCCAGCGCTCGCCGCCGATGAACAGCTGGGCGACGTCAATGGCGCCATCACGCGGTGCCAGGATGACGCCGCGCTCGATCATATTCTCCAGTTCACGGATGTTGCCGGGAAGCTCGTAACTGAGCAGCGCATCGATTGCACGTGCAGTGAATCCGGTTACGACACGCTGGTGTCGGCGGCAATATTTACTCAGGAAATGGTTCATCAGGATCGGGATATCGTCGCGCCGTTCCCGCAGCGGCGGTACTTTTATCGGCACGACGTTGATGCGAAAATAGAGGTCTTCGCGGAAGCGGCCGGCTCGGACTTCTTCTTTCAAATCGAGATTTGTGGCGGCGATCAGTCGCACGTCCACCCGGCGTACCTGCGTGTCGCCGACGCGCTCGATCTCGCCTTCCTGCAACGCGCGCAGGAGCTTGCCCTGCGCGGCCAGGCTCAGGACACCGATCTCGTCGAGGAACAAGGTGCCTTCATCCGCGCGCTCGAAGCGTCCGGCGCGCGAAACAGTGGCGCCGGTGAAGGCGCCTTTCTCAACGCCGAATAATTCGGACTCGATCAACGGCTCGGGAATGGCGGCGCAATTGATGGCGACGAAAGGCTTCATCGTGCGCGGGCTGTTGCGATGGAGTGTGCGTGCGAATACTTCCTTGCCGACGCCGGTTTCGCCGAGAAACAGCACGGTAGCCGTCGTATCGGCCACGCGCTTGACCATATGACAAACTGCGTTGAAACCCGTGGAGACGCCAACGATATCGGTGGCTTCGAACATTGTGGTCGCATCTTCGCCTTCGCCAAGGCCCATGGGGCGCCGAGTCTGGGCTGACAGGCCGCGACTGAAAGGTTCGGCCTGCAGGTACCTAGAGTCGTCTTCGGCATCTTTCCATTCCTCAACCGGTCTGCCGATGATGCGGCAATGCTCCTGACCGGTAGCGCGGCACTCGACTTCGCGGAACAGAATGGGACGACCCATGAACACACTGGTATAGCCTGAGGCGTAGCCGATCTGCATCCAGCAGACCGCTTCGGAACCTATGCCATAAATGCGTACATGCTCTTCATCCTCGGAGGAATCGCGCCAGATGTAATCACCAAAATAGTGACCGCGCTCGACATCCATCTCCAACGTCACCATATCAACCCTGACGATACCTTCCAGCGCATGCAGCTGCGGTCCGACGGCGAACATATCCCTTGGCGTAGCCGTGGGCCGCAGGCGGCGCGCCAACTCGGCGTCGTGTCCACCGGAGTTATAGCCCATGCGCGTCAGTAGTCCGCGCGCGCGCTCGGTGCCCAGTCCTTCGATCAGCTCTCGGCGCAGCACTCCCATGGCCGAGGTGTGGATCAACTGCATGCGCTGATCGTCGAGCCAAATGCGCCCCTCCGCGGGCGCGAAATGCAACCGCGCCATCAGGTCCGCGATATCGGGGTAGCACTTTGCGTCGACGGCTTTGCTTTTTGGCCTCCAGCCGGCTCTGAAAGGCGAGGGGCTTTCCGCTTCAATTTTCATCGGCGTCTCCCGTGCGCTGTAACCCTATCGCTGGGTATCTTTTAAACAATTTAATACAAGGTTCAACTGTCGGGGCGGGAAATTTTAATAATTTTCTAAAAATAGCAACTTCGCAAGTACGTGCGAGAATCCCTGGAAATTCCAAAAAACGAAAATAACTCGAACGTTATTAGCCACATAGATGCAGCCGCCCGGTACAACGCGGCCATTGGCACGCCTGGTGCTTTACGTCCAACGAAAGAACAGAAGTTCGAGTTTGATCGGGAGTGCCTACGCAGCACTCCCACGACACGGAATTTGGACGTCGGCGGGGGGAGGAACGGTGCCACTTAATCATCTGCCACAGCGCATGCCGGCGTTCGACGCCGCGCGACGCTACGTACGCTTCCGCGAATTGCGCAGTGATGGCTACGTGCTGTTCGACTTCGCGATTGGCGACCCAGAAATCGCCGTCGAGCTTGTGCTCCCCCTGCCCGCTTACCAAGAGTTCTGCCAAACGAACGCCGTGACCTGGGTTACCCGCGCGCAGGCCGATGCCGTCGACATCGAAAGCTCGAAGTGGCGCGTCGGTGCGCCCGGACTACATCTGTAGAGGAGCGACATGCAAGTCGATATCAAAACCACGTCCGTTACCCAGCTACGCAACACCTTTTCGAACGTTGCGCGGCGATTGGGCGGCGACAAGCCCGCCTCACGTTATCAAGAGGCGACCTTCGACTTGCAGTCGACGGCGAACTTCCACTATCGCCCGCTATGGCAGCCCGAACTGGCGCTGTACGACGTACTACGCACGCAGATTGAAATGAAGGACTGGTACGCCTTCCGCGATCCGCGCCAGTACTACTACGGCACCTACACCATCGCGCGCGCGCGTCAGCAAGAGGTGATGGAGAAGAACATCGACTTTGTCCAGAAGCGCGGCTTGTTACGCGATCTGTCGGAGGTGGAACGCACGGCGCTGATCTTCACGCTGGTGCCGCTGCGTCATGTTGAATGGGGTGCCAACCTCAACAACTGCTACATCACCGCCTATGGCTACGGCGCAGCGATTACGCAGGCAACGATGTTCCACGCGATGGATCGCTTAGGGTTAGCGCAGTACTTGAGCCGTATCGGCCTACTGCTCGACGGCAACAGCGGGGACTCCCTCGCGCACGGAAAAGCCCTGTGGCTGAATCACGCTGTCTGGCAGAACCTGCGCTGCCTGGTCGAGCGCCTGATGGTGACGAAGGACTGGTTCGAGCTGTACGTGGCGCAGAACCTGGTGCTCGACGGCCTCTTGCATCCGTTGATATTCACGCACTACGAGCGGCGTGTTTCGGCCGAGCACGGTCCGGCGCTGAGCCTCCTCACCGAGTTCATGACCAACTGGTTCAACGAAAGCGCCCGCTGGGTCGATTCCACGATCAAGACGGCTGCAGTCGAGTCGCCGGCCAACGAGACACTCCTCTGCGGCTGGATCGCGAACTATCGCAAGGCTTGCAATGAAGCGCTCGCCTCGTACGCTTCCGCGGTATTCAGTCAGGATGCCGACACCGTGCTCGCCCAGATCGATGCAGTCTTTGAGACTCGAGTCGCCAAGCTAGGGCTCAAAACCGCACAGAAAGCACTATGAACGACGCTACTCAAAACGCCGTGTTCATCGCTTTTCAAACCAACGACGATACGCGCCCCATTATCGAGGCGATCGGCAACGACAACCCGAATGCGCAGATCACCCGATACCCGGCAATGGTGAAGATTGATGCGCCGGGCCGTTTGGTCGTGCGGCGGGCATCCATCGAAGAACTGATCGGGCGCGAGTACGACCTGCGTGAACTGCATGTCAACTTGATCTCGTTATCCGGGAACATCGATGAGTCGGACGATGAGTTCGTCCTCCACTGGAACAAGAACTGACACCCTTGAAGGCCAACACCATGAACACGCCTCTCGCCGGCAAACGACCCAAGACACTCAGCCTCAAGGAGAACTACGCGCTGCTCACGCGCGGTCTGGGCTGGGACACGACCTACGAACCGATGGACAAGGTGTTCCCGCAGGACAAGTTCGAGGGCATCAAGATTCACGATTGGAACAAGTGGGAAGACCCGTTCCGTCTCACGATGGATGCCTACTGGAAGTATCAGGGGGAGAAGGAGCGCAAGCTCTACGCCATCGTCGACGCGTTCCAGCAGAACAACGGCCAGTTCAACGTCTCCGACGCTCGCTATATCAACACACTCAAGCTGTTCCTGACGGGTGTCAGCCCGCTGGAATATGGGGCTCATCGCGGCTTCGCTATGGCGGGCCGCAACTTTCGTGGCGCCGGTGCAGGCATCGCCGCGCAGATGCAGGCGATCGACGAACTGCGACACGCGCAGACCCAGGCACACACGATCAGCCACTACAACAAGTTCTTCAACGGTTTGCACGACTACACGCATATGTTCGACCGCGTCTGGTACCTGTCCGTGCCCAAGTCCTACTTCGAGGACGCAATGACGGCGGGGCCGTTCGAGTTCGTCACTGCAATCTCGTTCTCCTTCGAGTATGTGCTGACCAATTTGCTGTTCATGCCGTTCATGTCGGGCGCCGCCTTCAACGGAGACATGGCCACGGTGACCTTCGGCTTCTCGGCGCAGAGCGACGAGTCGCGCCATATGACGTTAGGGCTCGAGGGAGTGAAGTTCATCCTCGAGCAGGACCCGGACAACATTCCCATCGTGCAGCGCTGGCTCGACAAGTGGTTCTGGCGAGGGTACCGGCTGCTGACCCTGGTCGCGATGATGATGGACTACATGCTGCCCAAGCGGGTCATGAGCTGGGGCGAAGCGTGGGAGATGTACTTCGAGCAGAACGGCGGCGCGCTGTTCAACGATCTCTCACGCTACGGTATCCGCTTGCCGAAGTACCACGAGGTGGCGGCCAAGGAAAAGGATCGCCTTTCGCACGAGGCCTGGGCCACGTTCTACAACTATACCCACGCCGCCGGTTTCCACACCTGGCTGCCCGAGGCAAGCGAAATGAAATGGCTGGCGGAGAAGTATCCCATGACATTCGACAAGCTCTACCGCCCGCGCTTCGAGTTCTGGCGCGAGCAGCAGCAGAAAGGTCGGCGTTTTTACAACAAAACACTGCCGATGCTGTGCCAGGTTTGCCAGGTACCGACATTCTTCACCGAGCCGGATGATCCCGCCAAGATATGCCACCGCGAGTCGGACTACCGCGATAACAAATTCCACTTCTGCTCGGATGGTTGCAAGGACATCTTCGACCACGAGCCGGAGAAGTACGTGCAGAGCTGGCTGCCGGTCAATCAGATCTACCAGGGTAACTGTTTCCGCCCGGGCGCTGATCCCACGGTGCCCGGCTTCGATCCACTGCTCGAAGTCCTGCACTACTACGGCTTCCACGTCGGTGAGGACGGCGGTGAATTTCAGGACTCTCCCGACTGCAAGAACTGGGAGCGGTGGACCGGCAAGCCCGGCGCCGCGGCATGAACGTGGGCAGGAGGACATACCCATGAGCGTCGTCGCCCTTAGGCCTGGCTACACCGGCGAGATCAAGGATCGAGTGGAGAACTTCCACGGCAAGCAACTGCTATTCGTCAGCTGGGAAGACCACCTCATGTACTGCTCACCGATGTGCATCCCGGTACCCCCGGACCTGCCGTTCGGCGCGCTCACCGCCGAGATCATCCCTGGCCTGTACGTCGCGCACCCCGACACCGCAAAGATCGAATGGCCCAGAGTTGTGTGGCTGCGATCCAGCCAGATCTTCACGCCCGATCCGGCAAAAAGCCTCACGGACAACGGTCTCGGCCACAAGGCGCTGCTGCGCTTCCGCACGCCCGGCCTCAACGGCCTCAACGGTTCCGGTAGCTAGGCCGTATGAGTTACCAAATCACCATCGAGCCGCTGGGGCATACGGTCGAGGCTCGCGAGGGCCAGACCATCCTCGATGCCTGCCTGCGCGCGGGCGTGTGGCTCCCACATGCCTGCTGTCACGGCCTCTGCGCCACGTGCAAGGTACGGGTGCTGGAAGGTGAGTTCGAGTTGGGAGCGGCGTCGCCCTTCGCGCTGATGGATTTCGAGCGTGAAGAACGCAGGGTCTTGGCCTGCTGCGCCACCGTGCAGTCGGACGTGACCATCGAGGCCGACATCGATGAAGACCCGGACGCCCTTCACTGGCCGGTGCGCGACTTCCGCGGGCGGGTCGCGCAGCTCGTCGATTTGTCGCCCACCGTCAAAGGCATCCACATTGAGTTGGACGGTGACGGCATCGCCTTCCAGGCCGGACAGTACGTGCAGGTGCGGATTCCCGGCGAGGAGCAACTGCGGGCATTTTCGCTGGCGAACAAGCCAAGCGACCGGAATCGCGTCGAACTCAATGTGCGGCGCGTGCCGAATGGCAAGGGCACCGCATACCTGCACGAGCGGCTTCGCGCCGGCGACGAGATCAAGATATCGGGTCCGCTCGGGCGCTTCTTCGTGCGCGTCTCCGATCCTCAGCCGCTGATCTTCATGGCCGGCGGGTCGGGACTATCGAGCCCGCGTTCGATGATCCTAGACCTTCTCGAACGAGGTGAAGCACGCGACATCACCCTGGTCTACGGCGCGCGCAGCCGCGGTGAGCTGTATTACCACGAGGACTTCGTCGCTCTGGGCGCGGCGAATGCCAACTTCCACTACCTGCCGGCGCTGAACGAGCCGACGGCGCGCTGCGCCTGGGATGGCTTCAAGGGCTTCGTGCACGAGGCCGCCAGCGCGCATTTCAAAAGCGACTTTCGCGGCCACCGTGCCTATCTCTGCGGCCCGCCGCCGATGATCGAGGCCTGTATCCGTACTCTGATGCAGGGGCGGCTTTTCGAGAAAGACATCTTCACGGAGAAGTTTCTCACCTCGGCCGACGGCAGCCAGGCGCTGGCGCGCAGCCCGCTGTTTCGATCCTTATGAGACTCAACCCCACCGTGTCACGCATCTACATCGAGAACTGCGGCGAGAGCTTTGATTGCGCCACGACGCAGAACGTACTGCGCGGGATGGAGTGTCTGGGGCGCAAGGGGATCCCCGTCGGCTGCCGCGGCGGCGGCTGCGGCGTTTGCAAAGTGCGCGTGATACGCGGGCACTACCGCACGGAAAAGATGAGCCGCGCCTGCGTCAGCGCGGAGCAGCAGCAGCAGGGCTACGCGCTGGCTTGCCGGCTGTACGCCGACGAAGGCGATCTACACCTGCAGGTGCTCGGACAGATGCAGCGCGCACTGCAGCCGAGCGACGCTGCGCCGGCAGGACCGTTGGAAAACTGAGGAGAATTACATGGCACTTACTGGCGTTTTGCGGCCCGGGCACGTCGCCCTGCGCGTACTCGATCTGAATGCGGCTGTGAAGCATTACACCGAGGTTCTCGGTCTGTTTGAGACCGCGCGAGATTCCCAAGGGCGCGTGTTCCTGAAGGCGTGGGACGAGGCGGATCACCACAGCGTCGTGCTGCGAGAAGCTGACACGGCCGGCATGGATTACATGGGCTGGCGTGTCGATTCGGGCGCCACACTTCGCGAACTCGCTGGTGATCTCGAAAAATCAGGCCTCGCCACCAACATGAGCTGGCTCGCAGCCGGAGAGCATCCCGCAACCGGTGAGCGTTTCCGGTTCACCGTGCCAACCGGGCACGTGATGGAACTCTACGCTCACAAGGACATCCTCGGCTGCTTGAATGGCTATGAAAACCCGGACCCCTGGCCCGACGGCCTGCACGGCATGGCGCCTTCGCGCTTCGATCACTGCCTGCTATACGGCGACGACCTCGACCGCACGGTAAAACTGTTCCGCGAGGTCCTGGGCTTCGGCCTCGCCGAGCAGGTTGTCGCAGGGCCCGAGAAGATGATTATCGCGGCCTTCCTCACGTGCTCGAACAAACCGCACGATGTCGCCTTCATCCGCCAACCGATGAAGAACAAGTTCCACCACGTCTCATTCTTGCTCGACAACTGGGGCGAGGTGCTGAGAGCCGCGGACATCATCTCCAAAAAGCGAGTGTCGCTGGATATCGGTCCCACGCGCCACGGACTCACGCGCGGCCAGACCATCTACTTCTTCGATCCGAGCGGCAATCGCAACGAAGTCTTTGCCGGCGGCTACATCTACTACCCGGACAAGCCCACCATCACCTGGACCGATGACCAACTCGGGCCGGCGATCTTCTATCACGACCGCAAGCTCAACGAAGCCTTTCTGTCGGTGGTGACCTAATGAAACTTGAGTTCTATACGGAGCTTCGCAATGTCTGTATCGCCTGCGCCTGAGATGAGCAAGAACCCGTCCACCGGCAATCCGGAAATCGGCCGCAGCATCGCGGCCGCCGGCATCCGCACCAACTACCACGATGCCGGAATTGGTGCACCGGTAATGCTGCTGCACGGTTCCGGTCCCGGCGTCAGTGCCTGGGCGAACTGGCGACTGGTGTTGCCGGCCCTCGCGCAGCGTTGCCGCGTGATCGCGCCCGACCTGGTCGGGTTCGGTTTCAGCGATCGTCCGCCGGATTTTCGCTACACGCTCGACAACTGGGTGGCTCATGCCGTGGGCCTACTCGATGCACTGGAATTGAAGCAGGTCGATCTGGTCGGCAATTCCTTCGGGGGCGCTCTCGCGCTCGGGCTGGCGATATGTCATCCGCAGCGCGTGCGGCGGCTGGTGCTGATGGGCAGTGTCGGCGTGCCGTTTCCGATTACACCCGGCCTCGAGTCGGTCTGGGGATACCAGCCCTCGTTCGAGAACATGCGCCGGCTAATGGATCTGTTCGCCTACGACCACAACCTGGTGAATGACGAACTCGCCGAGCTACGATATCGGGCCAGTATCCGCCCCGGCTTTCAAGAATCCTTTTCCGCCATGTTTCCCGTGCCGCGCCAGGCCGCGGTCGACGCGTTGTGTAGCCTCGAGTTCGACATTCGCGCACTGCCCAACGAGACGCTGGTAATTCATGGCCGAGAGGATCGCGTGATTCCGCTCGGCAATGCCCTGACCCTGGCCGACTGGATTCCGAACGCGCAGCTGCATGTGTTCGGCAAGTGCGGCCACTGGAGTCAGATCGAACATTCCGCGCGCTTCGCACGGCTCGTGGGTGATTTCCTCGCCGAAGCGGTCTGAATCTCATTTTCAACTCCATGACACCAAACCGAACCGTGAAATGAGTCCCGACAACATCCAGCACTACGGCGATCAACTCTACCAGTCTCTGGTAGATCGCAAGCCGGTCACGCCACTGACCGAGCGCGAAGCCGGCATCGGTATCGACGACGCCTACCGAATCCAGTTGCGCATGATCCAACGCCGTGTGGATAAGGGCGAGACGGTCATCGGCAAGAAGATAGGAGTCACCAGCAAGGCCGTGCAGCAGATGCTCCAAGTCTACCAACCGGACTTCGGCCAGCTGCTCTCCGGCATGGTCTACAGCGAGGGCGAGGCGATTCCGCTCGATACCTTGATCGCGCCGCGCGCGGAGGCCGAGGTGGCCTTCATTCTCAAGCGCGATCTCGATGGCCCCGGTGTTACGGCCGGCGACGTCCTGCGTGCGACGGACTATGTGCTGCCCTGTTTCGAGATTGTGGATTCACGAATACGGGATTGGAGGATCAAGATCCAAGACACGGTCGCCGACAACGCCTCCTGTGGCGTGTTCGTACTCGGGGGCACCGCACACAGCCTGCGCGGATTGGATCTGTCGGTCGCCGGCATGGTGGTGGAAAAGAATGGCGACATCGCGTCGACGTCCGCAGGCGCCGCCGTCCAGGGCTCGCCGGTCAACGCGGTGGCCTGGCTGGCCAACACGCTGGGCCGTCTCGGCATTCCACTCAAAGCCGGCGAGGTGATCCTGTCCGGGTCGCAGTCACCGCTGATGCCGGTCGTGGCCGGCGATTCGTTCACCTGCAGCGTCGGGGGCCTCGGCACCTGCGCGATTCGTTTTTCCTGAAGCCGCTGCTATGACACTCGACAAAGACATCGTCCGGCAACTTGCCGAGCACCTCGAGAATGCCGAGCTGAACGCCCGCCCAGTCAGCAAGATCACCGATGCGTATCCCACACTCGACTGGGATGACGCCTACGCGATCCAGGCGGAGATTCGCCGCAGAAAGGAGGCGCGTGGCCAGAAGGTGGCGGGCCTCAAGGCCGGCCTGACCTCGCGGGCGAAAATGAAGCAGATGGCCGTGGAGACACCGGTCTTTGGTTTGATCTTCGACTACATGAGCGTCGCCGACGGCGGCGAGATCGAGGCCGCGGAACTGATTCATCCGAAGGTCGAAGCTGAGATCGCCTTCGTGCTCAAGTCCGCGCTGCGTGGGCCGGGTTGCCACATCGGTGCCGTTCTCGCGGCCACCGATTTCGTGGTGCCGGCGGTGGAGATCATCGACTCGCGCTACGAGAATTTCCGCTTCGACCTCGCCAGCGTCATCGCCGACAATACGTCGTCGTCGCGCTTCGTCGTCGGCGGCGTCGCACGCAGCGTGGACGGTCTCGACCTGCGCACGCTCGGGATTGTAATGCAAAAGAACGGTGAGATCGCCGCGATGGCCGCCGGTGCCGCTGTGCTCGGCCATCCCGCTGCCGCCGTGGCGATGCTCGTCAACACCATGGCCAAGCGCGGCGAGGAAGTCTCCGCCGGCACCTTCATCATGAGCGGCGGCGCCACCGAGGCGATTCCGGTTGCGGCCGGTGACGCAATCCACGTCCGATTCCAAGACATGGGCAGCGTGTCCATGCGCTTCGTTTGAGCCGCCGTGAACGCCGTCGTCCGCCAGTCCAAATATCCAAACCCCACCTCACGGAACGCATTATGAAGAAAATCCGCTGCGCCATCATCGGCTCCGGGAACATCGGCACCGATTTGCTGTACAAGCTGCGACGCTCGGAGCATCTGGAACCAGTGTGGATGGTCGGTGTCGATCCGGCGTCCGAAGGCCTGGCACGTGCGCGTCAGCAGGGCCTCAAAACCACCGATCAGGGCGTCGACGGCCTGTTGCCGTTCGTTTCGGCCGACGACATCCGCATCGCTTTCGACGCCACCAGCGCCTATGTCCACAAAGATAACTCGGACAAGCTGACAGCGTTGGATGTGACGATGATCGACCTGACTCCCGCGGCGATCGGCCCCTACTGCGTGCCGCCGGTCAACCTCGCCGATCACATCGGCAGCCGCCAGCCCAACGTCAATATGGTGACCTGCGGCGGCCAGGCGACGATCCCCATGGTTTACGCTGTGTCGCGTGTGCAGCCCGTGGAGTACGGAGAAATCGTCGCCACGGTGTCATCGCACTCGATCGGACCCGGCACGCGTAAGAACATTGACGAGTTCACCCGCACGACCGCCGGCGCGGTCGAGAAGGTTGGCGGGGCGCGCCGGGGCAAGGCCATCATCATCATCAATCCGGCCGAGCCGCCCATGATGATGCGCGACACCATCCACTGTCTGACACTGGACGATCCGGATCAGGCGGCGATCACCGCGTCGGCCCTTCGTATGATCGCTGAAGTTCAAAAGTACGTCCCAGGCTACAAGCTGGTGAACGGCCCCGTTTTTGACGGTCGTCGTGTCTCGATGTTCATGGAAGTGGAGGGTCTCGGCGACTACCTGCAAAAGTACGCCGGCAACCTCGACATCATGACCGCCGCTGCTGCACGCACGGCGGACATTATCGCCGCAAACCTGCTGTTCCGTTCCTCTTCGACCACGGAGGCTGCGTAATGAATCTCAAAGGCATCAAGATCAAGACTCACGATATGTCGCTGCGCGATGGCATGCACCCCATGCGTCACCAGATCACGGTGGAGCAGATGAAGGCGATCGCCAAGGGCCTTGACCAAGCCCGCGTGCCGCTGATCGAGGTCACTCACGGGGACGGCCTGGGCGGCGCCTCGGTGAACTACGGTTTCCCGGCCGCGACCGACGAGGAATACCTGCGTGCGGTGATCCCCCTGTTGCGAACGTCGAAAGTTTCGGCGTTGTTGATACCGGGCATTGGAACCGTAGATCACCTGAAGATGGCCGCCGATTGCGGAGTCACCACCATCCGCGTGGCGACGCATTGCACCGAGGCGGATGTCTCGGAGCAGCACATCAACCTCGGCCGCAAAATGGGCCTCGACACCGTGGGCTTTCTGATGATGGCGCACATGGCCGAGCCCGAGAAAATCCTCGAGCAAGCCACGCTGATGGAGAGCTACGGCGCCAACTGTCTGTACGTCACCGACTCCGCCGGCTACATGCTGCCGGACGACGTCACCGCGCGTTTCGCTTTGCTGCGCGACAAACTCAGGCCGGAAACCGAACTGGGGTTCCACGGTCACCACAATCTCTCGATGGGTATCTCTAACTCGCTGGCTGCCGTCGAAGCCGGGGCCCGGCGCATTGACTGCGCCTGCGGCGGCATGGGTGCGGGCGCCGGCAATACACCGCTGGAGGTATTCATCGCCGTATGCAACCGCTTAGGGATCGAGACGGGCGTCGACCTGTTCAAAGTCAGCGATGTCGCGGAAGACTTGGTGACCCCGATCCTCGATTTCCCAGTGCGCATCGACCGCAACTCGCTCACGCTCGGCTATGCCGGCGTGTATTCGTCGTTCCTGTTGTTCGCACGCCGCGCCGAGGCGAAGTACGGGGTCCCCGCCCGCGAAATCCTCCTGGAGTTGGGTCGCCGCAAATTGGTCGGCGGGCAGGAAGACATGATCGAAGACACCGCCATCACCATGGCTCGCCAACGCGCTCAGGACGCGCAAAGCGCGGCCTGAGCGATACACAAGGAGAACCCTTCATGAGAACTCCCGGAAAAGGTATCGCCATGCTGTGTGTGCTGTGCGTGGCTGCCTGCACTCAGGCGATAGAAGACAAGGCTGTGACGGTCGAACGCGAGAAGACGGTGCAGCGCTACGACAACTTCCTGGCGGCTGCCAGCAACGGCAGGCAGCTGGCGAGTGCCGGCGGCAATGGCGTGCTGGTCACCTCGGCCGACGGCGGCAAGAGCTGGACGCGAGAGATCCTGCCCTCACCATCATCCGTGGTAGCGATGAGCGCCTGCCCGAATGGGACCTTCGCCGCACTGGACTTCTATCGCAAGGTCTGGATCCGTGATGCACAGGCCCGCAACTGGCGGCTGCGCCGCATCGAGGGCAATTTCAACCCACTGGCCATCACCTGCGACGCACGCAACCTCCTCTGGGTGGTCGGCAGCTTCAGCACCATCGTCTCCAGTAGCGACCAGGGCAACTCCTGGAACGCCCGGCCTCCGGGCCTGGACGCGATCCTCACGTCGATGCAGTGGGTGGACGCGGATCACGGCTACATCGCCGGTGAATTCGGAACCCTTTTGGCGACTGACGACGGGGGCGCCACCTGGGTCAAGCAGGCGGGTCTGCCGGCGGAACTCTATCCCTACTCACTGGTGTTCACGGACACTCAGCACGGCTGGGTGAGCAGTCTCGGCGGCACGATTCTGTACACGGCGGACGGCGGCAAGACATGGGCACCGCAGACCAACGCCACAGCGGCGCCGCTGTATGCGCTATTCCATGTGGGCGCGCAGGTGTTCGGTGTTGGCGGCAGCGGTCAGGTACTCAAGCTCGAAGGCGATGAATGGGTAAGCGTGACGATTACGCTGCAAGCCCCCGTGGACCTGGTTGCCGTCGCCCCTCTGGAGTCGCGGGGGCTGCTCGTCGCCGGCGCGGCCGGCACGCTGCAGGTCGTGAATCTGTCCGCCTCGAACTCGCAGTTGTCTTCATCCGTGGTTACCCAGAGGGTACAGCCATGAATTTGCGCGAGCGCATCACGGCCGCGCTACAGCGCGGCGAAACCTGGATCTTTGCACATCCCGGCGCGGTGCTGCTCGCGATCTTCAGCTTTACGCTGCTGTTCGCGCTGCACGTGCCGAGGCTGCAGGTCTACACCGACTTCAACGACCTGCTGCCACAAAAGCATCCATATATCCAGACCTACAACCGCATCAAGGAGAATTTTGGTGGCGCCAATCAGATCGTGCTGGTCATAGCGGTCGACGACGGCGACATCTTCAATGACACGACCTTGAAGCTGATCAACGAGGCGACCCAGGGCTTCGACAACTTGCCGAGCATGAACCACAACTTGGTGTCCAGTCTCACTCATCGTACGGTGCGAAAGGTCTTCGTCCGCGCCGACGGTGGCTTTGGCTCCGTCGCCTACTACGATGCGCAGAACCCGACCCACACTCCCGCGCAACTGGCGCAACTGCGCAAGGACGTCGTGGCCAATCCGCAGCTCTACGGCCTGCTGGTGTCGCCGAATTTCAAAGCCGCTCTGGTGCGCGGCCAACTGAACGAAGGCAGCATCGACTACGCCGCGACGTTTGGCGCGCTCAAACAGCTGCGCGAAAGCGTGAGCGCGACTGGACACAAGGTGTACGTCACGGGCAACCCGGTGCTGACCGGCTACGTCTACACGTACCTCAATCAGATTGTCGGTATCTTATTCTGGACGCTCGGCCTGCTTGCACTGCTCTTGATCGTATACTTCCGGCGCCTATATGGAATCGCGCTGCCGCTCCTCGGCATCTCGCTGTCGTCACTGTGGGGCCTCGGATTCATGGCCTGGATCGGGTTCAATCTCGAGCCATTGTCCATGCCGATCCCCTTCCTGATCGCGGCGCGCGCCATGTCGCACGGCGTGCAGTTGGTGGCGCGCTACTACGAAGAGCTAGCGGTCACGCACAACAGCAAACAGGCGGCGCGCAACGCGCTGGATGCGTTGTTCCGACCGGGTTCACTGGCGATTATCGTCGATGCGGTCTGCATCTTGGTGATGGTGCTCGGTGCTGCGCCGTTCAATCACAAGCTGGGCATTGCCGCCGGGTTCTGGGCGTTTTCGGTAATTTTCACCGTGCATTTCATGATCCCGCTGGCGCTAACCCTGCTGCCGCAGCCAAAGGACATGGAAAACAAGAACCAGGCGGTGCGCGGCCTGCTCGGCCGGTTCATGGCCGCCACCGGTGGCAAGCCGGCCGGAGCCGCAATGATCCTGGGCGTTGCGATGGTGCTGGTCGCGACCGCCGCGCCGCTGGCGATGAAGGTACGAATCGGTGATGCCGAAGCCGGCTCGCCCATCCTGGCCCGCGATCACGACTACAACCGCTCCACCGCCGCCATCAACGGACTTTTCCCCGGCTCGGAGGAGCTGCACATCATCGCGCGCACCGCCGCTGAAAGCGGGATCAAGCAACCCGAGGCAATGCAAGCGATCGAGAAATTCCAGCACCGCATGCTGGCCGATCCCGCGCTCGGTGGGGTAAAGGCGCTCCCGGCCATGGTGCGCCAAGTCAATCGCCTGACCCATGACGACGATCCGCGCTGGGCGCAGATTCCGGACAACGCCGCCGAGATCGGCGGCCTGATGTTTGCGTACATGGCCGCCAGTCCAATCCCGGGCGCGCTCAATGAGTTCGTCAATCCGAATGTGAGCGAGGCCGACATGGTGTTCTTCTACAAGGACCACCAAGCCGACACCATCAACGGTGCCATCGCGCTCGCCAAAGAGGCATCGTTGAGCGGCGCCGACGTCAAAGGCCTGAGCTTCGAACCGGGTGGCGGCATCCTCGGCGTCACCGCCGCGGCCAATGAGGCCTTGCACCACGATCATCTGTTGATGGTGCCTTTGGTAATGCTCGTCGCCTTCCTGCTGGTCACGAGCTATTACCAGTCGCTCCATGCCGGCTGGCTGATGGTGCTGCCGATGCTGTTCGCCACCGCGATGACCTATGCCTACATGGGGTTCAAGCACATCGGCATCAGCGTCAACACAGTGCCGGTGATCATGGTGGGTGTCGGCGTGGGCATTGACTACGCCGTGTACTTCATGGACCGCATTCGAGAAGAGATGGCCAGGCTGGGCGACATCCGCCAGGCCGCGATCAATGCGGTCAGCACCACCGGCTACGCGGTCAGCTTTACCGCCTGCACCTTGATCGCGGGCGTGGTGCTGTGGGTGTTCATGTCCGACCTGCGCTTCCAGTCCGACGCCGCGGCGCTGCTGTCTTTCATGCTCGTTGTCAATGCCATCGCCGCGATGCTGATCGTGCCGGCTTGGTGTGTGGTCTTCCGACCGCACTTCGTCGTCGGAGGGGAGAAGTCGCGGCAGGTTGCGTGTGCAGCGCCTTCCAACGTTGCACTGGTCCAGTGATCGCCGGAGTTCAACAAGGCTTCAATTTCAAATAACTAGAAGGGGAGGGCACCGTGAAAAGGGGAAAGGCTCGAAATGGCATTGAGAAAATCGTCCTGGCATGCGCCACCGTGGCGTCATTGACCGTCAGTCTCCAATCCCCTGCTCAGGATCAGAGTTGGACGGCTGATGTTTTCTACGAGAACGACACGCATTATCGCGGAAAGGACCACACCGGCGATGCGGTCGGTCTGTCGAAATTCCGCAATACGTTGCAGGCGGACATCAAAGGGGGGTTGGGAGACGGTTGGGCGCTACGCTCGATATTGCGGGGCTCCTACGATGGTGTTTACGCTCTGAATGACCATGAATACGGCAAAAAAGCCGGCGGCGCGGTCACGCTGGATTCGATCGGCGGTCCGCCGCCACTGCCATTCGGCAGCGGGGTGGTCAACCACGTAGTTGTTAGCGGACTTGGTTTGACCAACAACACGTTCGGGTTCAACTCAACGAATCCAAATGCACCGAATTACAACCCCAATCAAGGGCTGCAACTGTTGGGTCAGCGCTGGCACGGCACCCACACCGGGGGCGTCGAGTTAGGCGTGCCCGTGCGGCCCTGCAACGTGGATCGCCGCGGTTGCGTCGATTTTGGCGGGTATGGCGACCTCACTGAAAATCAACTGGCGTTCTCCGAATTCAACAAGCGTCTTGATTTCATTCGTGAGCTCTACGTTACCAAGGATCTCAAACTCGGATCATCCGACCAGATGTTTCTGAAGGTCGGTAGGCAGCAAGTCATCTGGGGACGCACCGACTTGTTCCGCGTGTTGGATGTGATCAATCCGGTGGATTACTCGCGCAACAACATCTATGACGAATTACAGGACATTCGTATTCCGATGTGGATTGCCACCGCCGAATGGCGCATGGGGGCGACCTCGCGTCTGCAGGACGCCAATCTCCAGTTGGTGTGGAACTTCGACAAGTTTCGGCCCGATGACCTTGGCCAATGCGGTACTCCTAATGTCATCCTCGACGCCGGCTGCTTCTTCCGTGCCATGAAGAACCTCTGGGACAACGGCGGTACGGTGTCGAACTTCGCCAACGTCGCGCCGGGCACGTTCCTGTCCACGGATTTCGGGCGTGGACAAATCGGTCTCCGCAACGTCTATTTGCCCGCTTGGTCGCTGCCCAACACCCAGATCGGTGCAAAATTCGAGGGCGTAACGCCAGGCGGCTTCAGCTTCTCGCTCAATGCGCTCAGCTATCGCTCGCAGCTGCCCTCACTGCACGGCGGCGCAGGCGCGCAGAATGCGTTCACCGGTGTGACACGCACCGACGCCCAAGGCGGTACCCCCTACCTGATCGCCTTCGATATGTACTACCCGCGCGTCAATCTGATCGGCGGATCGGCGGACCTCGAATTAAAGTCGCTCAAGGCCGCGGTGCGTATTGAAGGGGCTCTGACCAACGGCGAAGAGTTTCCGAATACACTCAGGCCTGACCTGTATTCGAAGAACAAGGTCTTCCGCTCCGTGATTGGCATTGACCGGCCGACGTTCATTCCCTTCATCAGTACCTCCCGCACGACGTTAATCTCCGGTCAGATTTTCTTCCAGCATATTTTCAACTATGAAATGCGGCAGGGCCCGTCGGGCCCAGTGGGCATGCCAGACTGGGAAAACAATGCGATCGGTACCTTGCTGATCAAAGCCTTCTTGGTCAACGACCGTGTCAGTCCTCAGGTCATCACGGCCTACGACTTCCGTGCTCACGCCGTGGTGGTCGCGCCGTCACTGGATTGGATCTTTAATAATCACCTCAAGGTGACGGTCGGCGCCAACATCAAGACGGCGGACCGCATCTCAAATTGGAAGTTTGACGACTGCCGCTCGTGCAACCCATGGCCGCCATTTACGTCCGGTCCGAATTACCCGGGAGACCCGTTGGCCGCGTACTCGCGCGGCCTCGGCGGCCTCGAACCGCTGGGACGTTTCCGTGCGGGCCCCATTGGCGCGGCCTGGAAGGAAAACGAAGCGATTGCGACCGTGCGGTATTCGTTCTAACCGTCACCAAAAGGAAATTACACATGAACATGCGATATTGTCTTGCGCTGGTTCTCATTGCCGTCACAGGCGCAACGCAGGCGGCAACCGATACTGACGTGGAGCGCAGCTTCAATCCCTACAAGGACGGATTCCCGACCTTTCCCGGGCTGTCTGCCGGAATGACCATTGACAAGAGCAACGTCGAACAGTTCAAAGACGTTCTAGACGCCGGTCTGTATCTTACTGTCAAGAATGGTTGGGACGAGTTGCACGTCGGCCCAACCACGCAGTTCGAAATGAACAAGCACTACGTGGAGGCTACACGGAAAAACGTGGGCAGCGCCAAGCTGGGCGCAAAGAACGGCGAGATCACCGGCTTCGTCGCCGGCCGCCCCTTCCCCGAAGAGCCGAGCAACAGCGATCCGCGGGCCGGCGAGAAGGTTGCCTGGAACTACAAATACGGCGTCAATTGGGGCGACGGCGCGGCGATCTCTCCGTTCTACTGGAAGTACCGCAACATGAACAGCGGACAGGTGGAACGTACGATCAAATTCGACTTCCACTTCCTCAACTTAAAGCATCGGGTTGAGCACGAGCCTCTGCCGGAAATTCAGCCCAATCCTTCGAATCTGTTCCGCGGCATCTACCTCAAGGTGTTGGAGCCGCAGGACCTCAAGGACACACAGCTGCTGATCCAACGGAACGACGACGATCTGAAACTCGATGACGCCTACCTGTATCTGGGCTTCCAGCGCCGTGTGCGCCGGCTCGCGACGGGACAGACCACCGACGCCTTTCTCGGCTCCGACCTGATGATCGAGGATTTCGAGGGCTACAACGGCCGCGTCTCCGACATGAAGTGGAAATATCTCGGCACCAAGAACATCTTGATGCCATTTTACTATCATAACGATCTGCCGCTCGCCGACGAGTTCAAGGATTCGGACGGCTATAAGTATGTGGATTTCGGCGGACAGGGCGGGTGTTTCCCGAAAATCACCTGGCAGCTTCGCAAGGCCTGGGCCCTCGAGGCGACCCCGGTCGATAGCAGCCACCCGATCAGCAAGCGCATATTTTACATCGATGCTCAGGGCAACACGATCAATCGCACGCTGATCTACGATCGCAAGGGTGATCTGTGGAAGAGTTGGACCATCGGCAAGTCAAACCCCGACCATCAGCTCCCGGTCAATAAGGGTAGCGGAATCGCCATTGATGATTCCTTTTCCATGGTCGATCTACAGTCCAAACATTGCACTACCGGCCAATTCAAGGGTCAAGTGGACCCCAAGCTGAACCCGGCTACGCTGTTTCAGGTGCAAAACATGCGTGGCAGCAACTAGACCTCCCAACGGTGGCGGCGGCATTCCGTCGCCACTTTTCTATAAGACACTAAAGGGCCAGCCTATCTTCTCGCCAATATTCATGCGCTGGAAGGTCGCAATGAAGGCCGGAGGCGCACCGTGGTCGAAAAAGTCACCGCCTAAGTCGCCGGGTGCCACCCCTCTGGCTTCTTCGGATTTTTCGAGTGCGAGGGCTGAAGATGCCGCGGTGCGAAAAATGCCCGACTGTCAATCGCGTGGCATCCAGCGTAGTTGGCCATCGCCCACCTCCCTTGCGTGGTTCGCTCGTCAGATGATGGGGCGGGGCTTGACGGAGCACCGGTCGGTCTGCGGCTATCCTTTTCAACAGCTCCTGGAACTTCGGATGTTGAGACTCGGGCCCATAGCGCTCGCTGCGTTGATCCGATCTTCGCAGCCGAGGAAAAAACTGGAGTGACCTGATATGTCAGTTCTACAGTCCACTCAAGACGGTGTCCGGACCACGCGTGAGGGAGCAATCCTCGAAGTCACGCTGGACCGGCCTAAAGCCAATGCGATCGATCTTGCGGCGAGCCGGCGCCTAAATGCCATTTTCACCGCCTTCCGCGATGACCCGGCGCTGCGCGTCGCCATCGTGACCGGCACGGGCGAAAAGTTCTTTTCGCCGGGGTGGGACCTGAAGGGCGCGGCGCAGGGCGAACCGTCGGATTCGGACTGGGGAGTCGGCGGCTTCGGCGGCTTGAACTATCCGCGCAATCTCGAGAAGCCCATCATCGCCGCGGTCAATGGCATTGCTTGCGGCGGTGGGTTCGAAATCGTTCTCGGCACAGACATCATTGTGATGGAAGAACATGCACGCTTCGCGTTACCAGAGATCAAAGTTGGCGTATTGGCCGATGCCGGCACGATCAAGCTGCGGCGTCGAGTTCCCTACCACGTTGCAGTGGAGATGCTCATGACTGGCCGCTGGATGGATGCCGTCGAGGCGAAACATTGGGGCCTCGCGAACCACATCGTGCCTAAGGGTCAAGCCATTGTTAAGGCACGCGACATTGCCAGGCAACTGGCGGACGGACCGCCATTGCTCTATCCGGCTATCAAGCAACTGTTACGGCACAGTGAGATGTTGGGTGAGCACGAGGCCTTCGAACTCCACGACAGCCTGCATGCCGTTCAAAAAGTCGTGCGATCGGAGGACCTTAAGGAGGGCGCGCGCGCGTTCAGCGCGAAGCGCAGGCCCGTATGGAAAGGGCAATAATCAAACTCCGCTTTAACGAGGGACACCCGTTACGCTAAGTGGTTCCGCGGCGCTTGCCACGTGCCTGCGCAACAGGTGGCGCAACGGACTGGTGATGAGCGATCCGAACGCGTTGGCCGGCCAGTTCTGCCTGCTCCGAATCACGGCGGCCGGCGATGACGGCGACGCCAGTGCGATCATCTCGGCCGTCCGCGGAGGGTGAGGGGAAAATTTCTCGCAACCAGGCATCCTTCATGGCGGCGATCACATTGGCATCTGTGTCCGGCATGGCCGGCGCCCCGCGGTAACGAAAGATCATGACGCCGTCGATATGAGCACCGATCATTAGAGCGATCATTGCGGCTCGGTCGCGCGTCAGGGCGGGATTGAGTTTCGCAACAAAATCGGTCAACAGCCCGTGGTAGGCGACGTAGACCTCCTCGATAAGCCTCGCCACCTCCTTGTCCCTCGAGGCAAGGGCATACAGCTCAAAGTAGCAGTCGCTGACGACTGGATCCGTGGACCAGCCGATGATCTCATCCGTGATCACATGAAAACGTTCCCGAGCTGGCACGCTCACGTCATGTTCGATGGCGCGGAGTCTGTCGATATAGCGGGCGGTGATCGAATTGATCGTAATCTGCAGTAAATTCTCGCCCTTCCCGAAATAGTGCTGTAGCGTGCTGAGCGTCACGCCCGCCAGGCTGGCGACGCGCCGCATGGAAAAGACGGCCGCTCCTTCCTTCGCGAATAGCTCGACCGCGACTTCTACGATTTCCTCAATACGTTTCTCCCGCAGCCGATCGCGGGCTGTCTCCTTCCGGTTCAGCAGCTTGGCTGCCTGTGCGGGGTTGTAGCTGCTCGGTAGTTGGCGCTTCATGACGTCCAAGTGTTGCACACCTCAACGGGCCAAGTCGCCTATCGCCGGGCCGCTCCGACGCCGCCTTCCCCCTGTCCGTTCGATATGGCCCAGGCGGTAACGATGATTCGAACCTACCCAGCGTGCGCAGGGGGGGGGTCACTCGCGATAGCATAAATGATACACATGACCTAGTAATTATGGTATATGTGACCTGTGATTGCGGGCAGATCGGCCTGGGCATCGAAGCGGAGGGGTCCATGATCCGTTGGGCGGAGGTTCCAAGGTTCTCACCGGAAGACATGCTGTTGGCGACCTCGGAAGCGCTAGCGATCGGCAGGTGCCTGTCCGAGCGCGGGCTTGATGATTGCTCGCCGCCGTTGCATCGCGACACTCCAGTATCTGTGCACCAACAGCTGAGCATGCTTCGGGCCGCATCAGGCATAGCGGGCGATCCCTTGATAGCGGTCAGCGTGGGTTTGGGACTGCATCCAACAAGCTATGGGATTGCGGGGTTAGCGCTGCTGAGCAGCGCCTCGCTGCGGCATGCCTTGCAGATCGTGGTCGAGTATGGCGCCCTGTTGTGTCTGAAAGTGCAGGTAAGCCTCGAGCTTTCGGGAGGCGAGGCGCGGTTGGCTCTCAACAACTGCTTCGGTCTCACTCCAGGGCTTCTTCAGCTGTGCTCGCAGCTGGAGGTAGCCAAGTTATGCACGTTGTTGCGCGATTTGTCAGGGTGCCGGGTCAGCCGGATCGAGCTCGTGAGCCCGCCCGAGCTGCGCCGACAATTGGAGGTACTGCTAGGGGCGCCAGTCCTGTGTGGAACGGACACGAGTTACGTCTCATTTGATAGCGCTCTGCTCGACGCGCCGTTGCCGCAAGCAGATGCCACGACACACCAGCGTTGCTTGCGCTCATGCGACGAGCTGATCTCCAGTCTTCGCAGCTGTCACGAGATACGCCGGAGGGTGCGTGGAATGGTCCGAAGTGCCAACGGAACCGTCCCCACGCTCTCCCAAGTAGCGAGTCGACTGTTCGTGTCGACACGCACGTTACGACGAAGATTGGAGGATGCTCAGACCTCTTATCAGGAGATAGTGGCGGAGACACGCCGGGACTTGGCGGTGCGATATTTGACCCAGACGTGCCTGAGTACAGAGGCGATTGCCGAGATCCTTGGATACAGTGACACGGCGAATTTCCGACAGGCGTTTAAGCGCTGGACTGGAGAGTCCCCGCAGCAATATCGCAGCAGGGCTCGGTCGCCGGAATCGGCGGGGCCGCCGCGGGAAGTGCGGCACATGCAACGCGAAACCAACGAAGGCCGTCGCTGTACGCAAGGAGGTTTTGGCACCTTGAAAGGTCATGCGCTTTGGCGGCTTTCTGCATGTTGAATGTCGTGACCTATGTGCCCCACGACAAGGAGCAGCAGCCGCTGGATATGAACCGGAATGCTCGAATGGGGATTTCCTGATGTCCTTCGTTTACATCCATGAACACGGAGCGTGGCCGGCATGATAAGAACGGTATCGCTAGAATGCGTCGAAGCCGAGCGCTATCGGGAGGCGATGCGTCGAGTTCCCGCGGCGGTAACCATAGTGACGACGCGGTTTGACCATGAGGCGAACGGGCTGACTGCCACGGCGGTCTGCTCAGTCACTGCCGATCCACCACAGGTTCTCGTGTGCGTCAACCGAGGGGCTACCGCGCACTCATTGATTGCCCGATCGCGACGTTTCGTTGTCAACTTTCTATCCGAGGAGCACGAGGATCGGGCCCGACGTTTCTCGCAGGCGAAGCTCGCGGCGCAGGAGCGCTTTGCCGGAATCTCTTGGGTCGTGATGGCGACCGGTAGCCCGGCAATGGCGGATGCGATTGTCGCCCTAGATTGCAGCGTGAACACGGACGTGATCTGCGGTACTCATGCTATTTATCTCGCCAACGTCGTCGACTTGCGCGTGGGCAACGCTGCGCCGCTTCTGTACCGAGCCGGTGAATTTTGCCGGCTCATGCCGCAAGGCGAGTCCTCATGAATATCAAGGCGCTACGGGATCCATGCGTGCCGACGGGTGCGACACGCAAGAAGCCCCAGATACTGAGCGTGCGCACGGCGGCACGATCTCGCCTCTTCCACATTGAGAGCGTTCAACTGAAGTTCGCTAACGGCAGCCGTCGCGAGTTCGAACGCATAGCAGCAGGGCCGCGCGCAGGAACGGCGCTGGTCGTTGCAATGCCAGACCCCACGACGGTACTCCTGGTGAGGGAATACGCTGTGGGCCTCGATCGCTTCGAGCTCACTTTGCCGATGGGGCGCATCGAACCCGGGGAGTCCGCTATCGCAGCCGCGAACCGAGAGCTCATGGAGGAGACCGGATTCAGCGCCGCGCACCTGAGTTCCCTGCACACCTTGACCCTTGCACCTGGGATATTCGGATATCAAGCGGAGATAATTCTTGCCACTGGGCTGACGCCGTGCGCTCTCGGAGGCGACGAGCCCGAACCTCTGGAACTCGTCTACTGGCCAATCGCGCGTCTTGATCAGATCGCGACCAGTGGGGAGATCTCAGAAGCTCGTACGCTCTCGTCGCTGTTTTTGGCTCGCTCGATCTTGGCGTCTTAGCTGAGCGATAACTGTGGGCGCTGTTTATGGCACTTAACCATCGAAGGCGAATGCCGGGATACCAGCGGCCAATCCTTCGCACGCGAAGAGTCCGCCTGCGAGCGGTGCCTCGCGCAGTTGGGCTTCCGTCATGCACGTTCGCGAGGTGGTAATAAATAGTGTGGCGCCATTCATACCGCCGAACGCGCATGTCGTGACGTTAGGGGCCGGTACGTATACAACAGCATCGGTCTTGCCGTCCGGTCTAAACGCCGTGACTCGGGCGCCACCGAAATGCGCAACCCAGAGACGCCCCTCACAATCGACCGTCATACCATCGGGTAGCCCCGCGTGCTCGTCAAACTGTACGAAGACTCGCTTGTTGGCTATTGCTCCCTCGTCCAAGTCAAGATCGAACTGGTAAATGGTCCGCCTCATCGAGTCGGTGTGGTAGAGGATACGACCATCCGGGGAGAATGCCGGGCCGTTCGCGCACAGGTAACCATGATCAACCGCTCTCCAACTGAAGTCCTTCCTGACGTGGTAGAGCGATCCCACGGACTGCGAGCAGTCGCGATCCAACGTACCGGCCCAGAGACAACCGCGTGGATCGACCTTGCCATCGTTGAACTGGCTGTTCGGTAGTTGTGGCTCAGGACAGGCCACTTCTACGGCAGTTCCGAGGTCGATGTCCAACTTGCAGAGCTTGTTGTCCATTCCAGCGATAAAACCTCCGCCAACACGCTGTGCAACGAATCCGATCTCGCCATCGTGTCGATACACTTCACCGGCGCCCTGAGATTCGCTATAACGCAGGAGTCTTCCCCCCATGCCGTCGACGAAATAAAGCGCTTGCTCCTCGTCAACCCAGATAGTGCTCTCCCCCAACTCTGCCCGGGCTTCCCAGATGCATTCAACTTTGGGATTGCCTGTCACGCCGTTTATCCATTATCTTCGCCCATTGCTGCGGACCTCGTGCGTGAGCTCGCTGGAAGACTGCGCAGTGAGGACAACGCAAGACCGAGGCTGATGAATAGCGTGATCGCCGATGTGACGCCGATGGGCGCGACGGTCTGGGCGACCAGCATGGCGCCCAGGGCAGGTCCCACTGCAGCTCCGAAATTCGCGGCGGCGCCGCTGAGCGCCGTCGCACGTCCTGTGCCGTCAAGCGATGCGAGGACGCCCTGCACATACGGCGTAGTGAACGTCGTCGTCATGTTGGAAACGAGTGCGCCCGCGATAAAAAAAGGGCGAGCGGATGAGCAGTACATCGCGAGTGCTACGAGAGCCTGGGTCGTGAAGCCCACGATCAGCGGGACGCTATAGCCGCGGCGCTCGCCTAATGCCGCTGCGGCCACAGCTCCAAGTGGCGTGGTGAAGCCTGCGATGGACAACCAGTGCACCAGTGAATCACCGTCCATCCCAGCTTCTGCGCCGGCCGTGCCCACAAAGGCCCAAAGCGCACCCTGTGCGATCCACATTAGGCCGAGCGCCGCAAGCGAGCTTGCAGCGCCCTTGGGAAGTTGCACCTTTGGGCCCGTGCTCAGCGAAGCAAGGTCGGACACGACCCCTTT